>SXGU01008917.1_pt1 | contig 15381 bp, 13 predicted proteins | sample 3174531 | NCBI WGS metagenome assembly SXGU01 (sample SAMN11356863, study PRJNA531348) | freshwater metagenome | isolation source: freshwater sample F1-140 | place: China: Fuxian Lake, Yuxi | collected 2017-12-25
CGAAGTCGAGCCCCGCTTCGATGCCGGCGATCCGGTGATCCGAGGCAATTCCGGCAAGATCCAGCAGGTGCTGCTCAACCTGTTTCTCAACGCCCGGGACGCGATGGAGTCGGGCGGCCGGCTCGGCATCGCGATCGACACCAGCGGCGAGCACGCGCGCATCGAGATCCGCGATTCGGGGAAGGGAATCGCGCCCGAGGATCTCCCGCGGATCTACGATCCGTTTTTCACGACCAAGGGCGCCAAGAAGGGAACCGGTCTGGGTTTGGCGGTGAGCTATGGCATCGTGCGCGAACATGGCGGTACCATCGACGTGACGAGCCAGCCGGGTTCGGGAACGGTGTTCCAACTCGACTTCCCGCTCGTCCGCAAACCCGTCCATGCCTGATAGCACCGTCCCCGCGTCCAGAGGGCGCATTCTCGTCGTCGACGACGAAGCCGATATTCGCGAGAGTCTGGAAATGCTCTTGCAGTCGGAGGGCTACACCGTCGATCTGGCGCACAACGGGACCGAGGGCTTGGCCCGGTTCGACGCGGCCAACTACGACATGGTGCTGCTCGACCTCATGATGCCGGACAAGAGCGGCATGGAGGTGCTCGCCGAAATCCGCGAGCGGGACCGCGAGACTCCGGTCGCCATGATCACCGCTTACGGCTCGGTGGAGGTCGCCGTGCAAGCGCTCAAGGCGGGCGCGAGCGACTACTTCTCCAAGCCCTGGGACAACGAGAAGCTGTTGCTCGAAATGGGGCGGCTGATCGGCGAGCGGAAGCTCACCACCGAGAACACCCAGCTCAAGCGCGCCCTCAAGCAGCGATACGCATTCCCCAACATCGTCGGCAAGAGCGACCGCATGTTGCGGGTGCTGGATCTGGTGGCGCAGGTGGCTCCCAGCCGCGCGACCATCCTCGTCACCGGCGAGACCGGCACCGGCAAGGAGCTCATTGCGAAGGCGATCCACGCCAACTCGACCCGCTCCGATCAGATGTTCATCGCGGTGAACAGCGGTTCGCTGCCGCCGGACCTGCTCGAGTCCACCTTGTTCGGCCATGTCAAGGGCGCCTTCACCAGCGCCGTGTCGTCGCGCAAAGGCTACTTCGAGGCGGCCAACCGCGGCACGATCTTCTTCGACGAGATCGGCACCATCGGTATCGAGACGCAGGCCAAGCTGCTCCGCGTGATCCAGGAGAAGGAGTTCACTCCGCTCGGCTCGAACGAGGTGCTCCGCGCCGATGTCCGTATCATCGCCGCCACTCACCGGAACCTCGAAGAACAGATTGCCCAGAACCGGTTCCGGGAGGATCTGTTCTACCGACTCAATGTGTTTCCCATCGAAGTACCGGCCCTGCGACACCGGGTGGAGGACATTCCCCTGCTGGTCGGTGACCTGCTGGCACGCTTCAAGGCGGAAAACCGGGGAGAAATCAGCCTGTCTTCGCGAGCCCTGGCTGCCTTGCAGCGGCACCAATGGCCGGGTAACGTGCGTGAACTGGCCAATCTGATGGAGCGTCTGGTTATTCTTTATCCTCATCAAACCATAGACCTCAAGGATCTGCCCGAGAAATTCCAGTGCTACATCGATCAGGACAAGTTCGTTACAGACATCGATCTGGATGACGAAAAATTGGCACTTTCGGCCCTGAATGCAGAGTCAGACCAACCGGATCAGTTTTCGCCTCGCCTGCCGGAAGAAGGACTTGATCTGCGTGAACACCTCAACCAGCTGGAATGCGAGTTGATACGACAAGCCCTGGAGGACTGTAACGGCGTGGTCGCTCATGCGGCCACCCGCTTGCGGATGCGACGTACTACCCTGACAGAAAAACTGCGCAAGTACGGTTTACGGGCTGACGAAGGCCAAGACTAATCCCGGGAGCGTCAGTATCTTGCCTGCCATCCGCAAATACTCTCCATTGGTTGGCTCGATCATTGCTGAAAACCGGTTCACGATCCCCATTTCGCAGAGTGGCCTTATCATGAGCAATATCGAAATCAACCGGGTACTGGGACAGATCCGCCTGATGCAGGATCAGATTCGCAGCACCACCATACCTGCACAGACTGACCCTGCGGTCGACTTTGGCGCCGTACTCAAGGGAGCCATCGACACGGTCAATGGCCATCAGCAATACGCCGGTCAACTGGCCAGGGCTTTCGAGCGGGGTGATCCCGGCATCAACCTGTCCGATGTGATGATTGCCGGACAGAAGTCAGGGTTGGCCTTTCAATCCATGTTACAGGCCAGGAATAAACTGGTCGATGCCTACAAGGACGTCATGAACATGCCCATGTAGTTTCCGCAGCGTTTCAAAACAACCCTTGATGACCCTCAATGGAAATCAGTCCCGGTGAAAACAACAGCCTGGCTCCCGCCGTTCCGGAAGGGGATGCCACGGCCAACCAGAAGTCCGTTCCTCCGCTGTTACGGGGCTGGATGGAGCTTCCCCGGGGGCAGCAGGTCAGTTTCATTCTGGTCATCGCCCTGACGCTGGCTGTCATCGTCGCAGCAGTGTTGTGGTCGCAACGGGTCGAGTATGCCAACCTGTTTCGTGAACTGCCGGAAAAGGAAGCCGCCGAAATCATCGAAGCCCTGCAAAAAATGAATGTCCCCTACCGGATACAACCGGAGAACAGCGGCATTGCCGTTCCGGAGGACAAAGTACACGAACTCAGGCTCAAACTGGCCGGCATGGGACTGCCCCGCGAGAGTACCGTTGGTTTCGAGTTGATGGACAAGGAAACCGGCATGGGCATGAGCCAACTCATGGAAGGTGCCCGCTACCAACGGGCACTCGAAGGCGAAATTGCCCGTTCCATCATGACCATCAAAGGTGTCAAACTGGCCCGGGTACACCTGGCCATGCCCAAGGAATCGGTTTTCGTACGCCAACCCAAAAAACCCAGTGCCTCGGTCGTGGTCGATCTCAAATCCGGGCGCAGTCTGGAGCCGGGGCAGGTGGAGGCCATTGTGCATCTGGTCGCTGCCAGCATCCCTCAACTGGATGCCTCCCAGATCAGTGTCGTCGACCAGAAAGGGCGGTTGCTTTTCAGTCGGGACAACTTCAACGAATCAGCCCTGAATGCCAAGCAGATGGAGCAGCAGTTCGATTTCCGGCGGCAATTGGAGGAACATCTCATCGAACGGATTGAAAACATCCTGAGTCCCGTGGTAGGGGCCCAGGGGATGCGTACCCAGGTCACGGCGGATGTCGATTTTACCGTCACCGAACGCACCCAGGAGCTTTACAATCCGGATATGCCGGCCCTGCGTAGCGAACAAACCAGCGAGGAGCAAAACCGTAGCAATGCGGCACAGGGCATACCCGGTGCCCTTTCAAATCAACCCCCGGCTGCCGGTACCGCCCCGGAAGAAGCCAAACCCGGCGGCCAGGGTGGACAGGATCAAGCCGGCAATGCAACCCGGAGCGCGACCCGCAATTACGAACTGGATAAAACCGTCAGCCATTCCCGCCTGGGTTCCGGGGTCCTGAGGCGACTCACCGTCGCCGTGGTGGTCGACAACCAGCGTTTGGTTCAGGCGGATGGCAGCCTCAGTGCGCAGACCTGGAGCGAGGAAGACATCACCCGTTTTTCCAGTCTGGTCAAGGAGGCTGTCGGCTATGACCCGGTACGTGGTGACCGGGTCACCGTCACCAACGCGCCGTTCCGGCCCGAGGAAGTCGAACCGCCACCACCCTTGTGGGAACAACCCTGGTTCTGGAACCTGGTCAAGCTGATTCTGGCAGCCCTGATGACCATACTGATAATATTTGCCGTCCTGCGCCCCCTCATCAAGGGACTGGTGGGCAAAGGCGAAGACAAGATCAAGGAAGAAGCCGAAATCGCAGCGGCTCAGGCCGCAGCCGAATTAAGGCAGGCCGAACTGGCGCAGGAACAGGCGGCTGACGGCAAGGTGCTGGGATTGGCCATGCCTGACGACCTGCTGATGCTGGAATCACCCCAAAGCTATGAAAAGCGTCTGGAATTCGTACAACAACTGATCGACCAGGATTCCGCCCGTGTCGCTCAGGTTCTCAAAAAATGGTTAAACTCCGATGGCTGAACAACTGCCCCAAACCCTCGATGACACCCAGCAAGCCGCCCTCTTTCTTCTGACCGTTGGCCAGGATCGGGCAGCCCAGGTTCTCAAACACATGTCGCCCAAGGAGGTTCAACAGATCGGTGCCACCATGGCTGAACTGCGGGATGTCACTTTCGACATGATCGACTCGGTACTGGAACGCTTCATCGGCGACATCCGCAACCAGACCGCACTGGGTGTCAATTCCGATGACTACATTCGTGACATGCTGACCCAGGCCCTGGGTGCGGACAAGGCCAGTAACGTCATCGACCGCATTCTGCTAGGGCGTAACAGCAAGGGCCTGGAGCAGCTCAAATGGATGGATCCCCGCGCCATCGCTGACCTGATCCGCCAGGAACACCCCCAGATCATTGCCATCATCCTCTCCCTGATCGATGCCGATCAGGCGGCCGAAACGCTGGCACACCTCCCCGAGCGGATCAGGCCCGATATCATGATGCGGGTGGCGACCCTGCAAGGCGTTCAACCCAGTGCCCTGCGTGAACTGGACGACATCATGGAAAAACAACTGAGCGGTGCCCAGAACATCAAGTCTTCGACCATTGGCGGGGTTGACACGGCGGCCAATATCCTGAACTTCATCGACAGCAGCATCGAAGCCCTGATTCTGGAGCGCATCTCGGAGACCAATCCGGATCTGAGCCAGTCGATTCAGGACAAGATGTTCGTATTCGAAGACATTGCCGACATCGACGATCGGGGCATACAAACCCTGTTGCGGGAAATCACCAACGATACCCTGCTCCTGGCCTTGCGGGGGGCGGATGATTCGTTCAAGGAAAAGATATTCAACAATATGTCGCGGCGTGCGGCTGAAATGCTGCGGGATGATCTGGATGCCGCCGCACCGGCCCGTTTGAGTGATGTGGAAACTGCTCAGAAGGAAATTCTGGGCGTTGCCCGCCGTCTGGCCGATTCCGGCGAAATAACCCTGGGCGGTGGCGATGAATTCATCTAGGGACAAAGGGGGGTTTACCCGGGAGGAACTGGCCACCCTCAGCCGTTGGGAATGGCCTGAAGTCGGTGAACATGAGGAACCGGAACCGTTGCCCGAACCGGTGGCAGAAGAGCTCATCGAGCCACCCTGCATGCCTACCGCCGAGGAAATCGAGGCCATGCAGAAGCAGGCTTATGATGAGGCTTACGCCTTGGGCCTGCAGGAAGGTACCGAACAGGGCTATCGGGAAGGTCTGGAAAAAGGCCATTCCGAAGGACTTGAGCAAGGACAAAAGCAAGGTTTCGAGGCCGGTTATGCGGCAGGACATGGCGAAGGTCTGGAGGCCGGCAGGACGGAGATGGAAAATACCCGGGATTGCTTTGTCCGATTGCTGGATTGCCTGGATGAACCCCTCGCCCGAATGGATACCGAGGTAGAGCAGGAGCTGGTCAAGCTGGTGATCGCCATCGCCCGCCAACTGATCCGGCGTGAACTCAAAACCCAGCCAGATGAAATCCTGGGCATTGTCCGGGAAAGCCTGAAGCTGTTACCCGCCTCGTCACGTCGCGTGACCCTGCATCTCAATCCGGCCGACATCGAACGGGTGCGCACTTACCTGCAACAGGATGACTCACTTCCCCGCTGGAAAATCGCCGAATCGCCTGATATCACGTCCGGCGGTTGTGAAGTGACGACTGAAAACTCGTACATAGATGCCACCGTGGAAAAAAGACTGGGCAGTGCCATCTCGCAATTACTGGGTGGTGAATCTGCCTACGAGGCCGAATCAGCCGTTTCCTGAACGGCGACCCGAACGCAAGCACTCCACACCGGGTATACGGAATTTCGTTCAGCGAGCCCGTCTGTGCCAGACCTCACCGCCCGGGTAGATCGGTACTTTATTCGAAACCATATCCCAAGCGTGATTTCATGCATAATTCAATCGCCGGACTGTTCGCCTTATCGTTCTCCTGCGCGGTCTGCGCCCAATCAGTCTCTCCCTCCGATTTTTTTGTTACCGCCTCTGAATCCCTGCTGCAACGCCTGGAACTGGAACCGGTTCGACGCATGAGCTTTGCCGAAACCCTGCGCCTGCCGGGGCGAGTGGCCCTGGACGAACACCGGGTGGCCCGGATCGGCCCCGGGGTCAGCGGACGAGTCACCCGGATTCAGGTTTTCATCGGTGAATCCGTGCAGAAAGGCGATGTGCTGGCACAGATCAACAGCACCGAACTGGGTGCGGCCCAGGAGGACTACCTCAAATCCAGAACCCAGGTCAACCTGCAACGGCTCAACGTGCAGCGGGCAAAACGCCTGCTCGAAGCCGGTATCATCAGTGAGGCCATTTACCGTGAACGGGAGAGTGTACTGGAGGAACGCGAAGTGGAACTGCGGGCCGGTGCTGATCAACTCAGGGTACTGGGCATGAGCCAGGCCGCACTGGAACGGCTGCATACCAGTGGCCAGATCCATTCCGAGGCACCGGTCACGGCAACCCTCACCGGTACCGTCATCGAGCGTCATCTCTCGATGGGCCAGAATGCCCAGCCCAGCGATAACCTGTTCACCATAGCGGATTTATCCCGGGTCTGGGTGGTGGCAGAGGTTCCCGAACAACAGGTGCAGGCGGTTGATCCGGGCCAGATGGCCGAGGTCAGGATTCCAGCCCTGGGCGATTCCGTCATCCATGGCCAGGTCATTTATGTGGCCGATACCGTCAACCCCGTCACCCGTAGCGTCACCGTGCGCATGGCACTGGAAAATCCGGTGCGGCGCATCAAACCCGAAATGCTGGCGACCCTGGTGATCAGTCGTCCGCCGGAGAACAGCCTGGTGCTGCCGGGCAAGGCCATCATTCGCCAGAACGAACAGGATTTTGTATTCGTACAACAGGAACCGCAACGCTTTGTACTGACCCCGGTCACCCTGGGCAGCAGCCACGGCGATTACCGCAAGGTACTCGATGGCCTCAGCGAGGGTCAGATCATCGTGGCCGGGGGAGCGTTTCATCTGAATAACGAACGCATCCGGCGGGAGCTGGAATAAGCCATGGTCGAAAAACTGATCCGTCTCGCCCTGCGGGAACGGCTGATCGTGATGGTGCTGACCCTGGGCCTGATCACCCTGGGACTGGTCGCCCTGCAGCGTTTGTCGATCGATGCCTTTCCTGATGTGACCAATGTGCAGGTGCAAGTCGCGGCTGAAATGCCCGGCGGCTCACCTGAAGAAGTCGAGCGTTTCGTTACCGTGCCGTTGGAAATGGCCATGACCGGTTTGCCGGGACTGACGGAAATGCGTTCGATCAACCGCAATGCCCTGTCCCAGATCAACCTGGTGTTCAGCGACGACACGGATGTCTATTTTGCCCGCCAACTGGTGCTGGAACGCTTGATCGAAGCCACGGCGGCGATGCCGGAAGGCGTAATACCGGTGCTGGGACCGGTATCCTCCGGTTTGGGAGAAGTCTATCAATACACTCTGGAACACAGTGATGATGGTGTTCGCGCCCTGGATTCATCGGCCCTGACCGAACGCCGCACCATACAGGACTGGGTGGTGCGTCCGCTGTTGCGGGGTGTTGCGGGGGTGGCCGATGTCACCTCCATCGGCGGTTTCGAGCGGGAGTACCAGATTCTGGTTGACCCTGACCGTTTACGGCATTACGGCTTGAGTCTGAAAGAGGTATATACCGCGCTGGCTCTCAATAATGCCAACAGTGGTGGCGGCAAACTGCCCCGTTACGCCGAGCAATACCTGATCCGGGGGATGGGGCTGATTCAAAACCTCAACGATATCGAGAATATCGTGCTGAGGGAAAATGACGGCATTCCGGTGTTCATCCGGGATGTCGCCCAAGTCCGGATCGACCACGCCGTGCGCTCGGGGGCGGTCATCAAAAACGGTTACACCGAGGCGGCAGGCGGTATCGTCGTCATGATGCGGGGAGGCAATGCCAAACAGGTGGTCGAACGGATCAAGGCACGGGTCGAGGAAATCAACCGACAGGGCCTGTTACCGGACGGACTGCGGATTGTGCCTTATTATGATCGCAGTCAACTGGTCGATGCTGCCATTCATACCGTCACCCGGGTACTCATCGAGGGGATCGGCCTGGTCATCCTGGTGCTGCTGGTCTACCTGGGGGATTTGCGCTCCAGCCTGATTGTGGTCGCTACCCTTGTCGTCGCTCCGCTGGGTACTTTCATCCTGATGAATCACTTCGGTATTTCTGCCAACCTGATGTCTTTGGGCGGGTTGGCGATCGCCATCGGCATCATGGTGGATGGCTCGGTAGTGGTGGTTGAAAACGCCTATCACCGGCTGGGGGATCCGCGCAATACCGGCAAAAACCCGGCCCAGGTGGTGTTGCGGGCCGCCGCTGATGTGGGGACACCGGTATTGTTTGGGGTCGGGATCATCTGCCTGGTATTCCTGCCCCTGATGACCCTGACCGGCATAGAAGGCAAACTGTTTTCGCCGCTGGCCTGGACCATCGCCATCGCCCTGTTCATTTCGCTGATTTTGTCACTGACCCTCTCACCGGTGCTGTGCAGCCTGTGGCTCAAGGGTGGGGCCGATCACGATACCCCTCTCATTGCGGCCATGAAACGGGTTTATCTGCCGGTCTTGCAGGCGGCCCTCGACAAGCCCGGCAGTGTTGTGGCGGCGGCCCTGCTCCTGCTGCTGACCAGCCTGTCACTCACCCCGCTGCTGGGGACTTCGTTCATTCCCGAAATGAAGGAAGGCTCCATCGTCACCGGCATTAACCGGGTTCCCAGTATTTCGCTGGAGGAATCGATTCGCATGGAAACCGAGGCCATGCGGCGGGTGATGACCGTCCCCGGCATCCGTATGGCGGTATCCCAACTGGGGCGGGCCAATAACCCCACCGACACCCAGCCGGAAAATGAATCCACCCCCATCCTGACTCTCAAGCCCCGGCAAGAATTACCCGAAGGCTGGGATCAGAATAGCATCATGGAACGGTTGCGAGAGACACTCGGCGTGTTGCCGGGGGTGCAGGTGGTCATGGCCCAGCCCATTTCCGACCGGGTCGATGAGATGGTCACCGGGGTTCGCTCCGATATTGCCATCAAGCTGTTCGGTGACGATCTCGGCACACTCAAGCAAACCGCGGATGACATCATTCGGGTGGTCAATGGCATCCGCGGCGCGTCCGATGTGCGGGTGGAGCGGGTCACCGGCCAGCAATACCTGAGCATCGATATTGATCGTCCGGCCATTGCCCGCCACGGCATCAACGTGGCTGACATCAACGACCTCATCAAAACCGCCGTAGCCGGGCGGCCATCCACCACCATCCATGAGGGCGAACGCCGTTTTTCTGCGGTGGTACGGTTTCCTGAACAGGCTCGCAACACTCCGGAAGCCATTGGTCGCCTGTTGTTGCGTTCGCCTAATGGCGCACTGGTCAGCCTGAACAATCTGGCCCATATCCAGGTCGTGGATGGCCCGGCCCAGATCAGCCGGGACGACGGCAAGCGACGACTGGTGATAGGAGCTAATGTGCAGGGACGCGATCTCGGCGGGTTTGTGGCGGAATTGCAGCAAGCCGTGACCGCACAGGTGAAGCTGCCGGAAGGCTATTTCCTCAAGTGGGGCGGGCAGTTCGAGAATCTGGACCGGGCCATGGGACGTTTGCTGATCATCATTCCCGCCACCATTGCCGCCATCTTCTTTTTGCTGTTTTTGTTGTTCGATTCCCTGCGCTTTGCCAGTCTCATCATTCTGGTCTTGCCGTTTGCCTCGATGGGCGGGATTTTTTCGCTGCTGCTGTCGGGTGAGTACCTTTCGGTACCGGCTTCGGTAGGGTTTATCACCCTGTGGGGCATCGCCGTGCTGAACGGGGTGGTGTTGGTCTCCTGCATCCGCAATCTGGGTGAAGCGGGCATGAGCCAGCAGGCGGCCATCCTTGAAGGTTGCCGCCAGCGGTTTCGCCCGGTCATGATGACCGCTACCGTCGCCATGCTCGGGCTGGTACCGTTTCTGTTTTCCACCGGCCCCGGTTCCGAAGTACAGAAACCGCTGGCCATCGTCGTCATCGGCGGGCTGATCACATCGACACTGCTGACCCTGGTCGTACTGCCCTGTTTGTACCGCTGGTTCGATGAACCGACCTGAGGAACAGATGCCGGAAGTCGCTGAATCCTTGGTGCTGCGCAAGGTATTCGCCAGGCGGCTTTTGGTGCCCGTTCGTTGGCTGGCTGGCGCGGATTTTTCGGTCCATGACTACCTCTGGATCTTTTCCTTGGAAGGTCTACCTTATGGCAGGTTATGGCGGGTGATGAGAGTAATGACGGAGACACCACCCATCGTATTTCAATCCAGCTTGAGTCCCCTGAGATAATTGGCAAATTCCTGGCTCAGTTCGGGATGTTTGAGTCCCTGCTCAACGGTAGCCACCAGATAGCCCAGCTTGGAACCGCAATCGTAACGTTTGCCAAAGAACTCGTAAGCCAGAACCGGTTCCTCGTGTAACAGCATGGCAATGGCATCGGTCAACTGAATTTCGCCCCCCGCACCACGGGTTACGTTTTCCAGTTTGTTGAAGATCGCTGGGGTCAAGATGTAACGCCCTACCACACCCAGGTTGGACGGTGCTACGTCCGGCTTGGGCTTTTCGACAATGGCTTCGAGTTTGCCCAGTTTTTCTCCGATGGGATTGGCCTTGACCACGCCATAACTCTGGGTATCACTGGGGGCGATCTGTTCTACACCCAGTACCGAACACTGCCACTCCTCGAATACCCCGATCATCTGGGTCAGACAACCGCTGTGATTGTCATCTATCATGTCATCGGCCAGAAGTACGGCAAAGGGTTCATCCCCGATGACGGCCCTGGCACAATTCACGGCGTGTCCGAGTCCCAGCGCTTCGGCCTGACGGATGTAGACGCAGGTGACATGAGGGGGAACGATGTTCTGAACGATACGGAGAATTTCGGCCTTGCCGCGAGCGGCCAGTTCGGTTTCGAGTTCGTAGGCTTTATCGAAATGGTCGGAAATGGCGCGTTTGGTACGGCTGGTAATAAATACCATGACATCGATGCCGGCCATGACAGCCTCTTCGACGGCATACTGGATCAACGGCTTGTCAACGATGGGGAGCATTTCCTTGGGACTGGCCTTGGTCGCAGGCAGAAATCGGGTGCCCAGACCGGCTACCGGAAATACCGCCTTTTTCACACTTTTCTTCATGATGATGATTCTCCTCAGGGTTATTGGACAGGGTTGATCTTCTGATGCCGTTCCAGGTAGCGCAGGATATCCGCAGCGCACAAGTCCAGTGAATCGCGGCCCGTATTGACGATGATCTCGGGATTCTCCGGTTCTTCGTAGGGAGAAGAAATACCGGTGAAATCGGCTATTTCGCCGCGACGGGCCCGTTCGTACAATCCTTTTACATCGCGTCCCTCGCACACTTCCACGCTGGCATTGCAGTAAATTTCGATGAAATCGCCCTGACCCACCAGTGATCGGACCATCTCCCTGTCCTTGCGAAAGGGTGAAATGAACGCCGTGAGGGCAATGACGCCTGCATCCAGGAACAACTTGCTCATTTCTCCTACCCGGCGAATGTTCTCGCTACGATCGGTCATGGAAAAGCCCAGATCGGAACACAGACCGTGTCTGACGTTGTCACCGTCGAATACATAAGTACGGCACTGCCGGGCAAACAGCAAATCTTCCACGCGATGTGCCAGGGTGGATTTCCCTGCGCCCGATAATCCGGTGAACCACAGGATACAACTTTGATGCTGGTTGAGGGATTGGCGCATCTCTCGCGATATCAGAGCCTGATGCCATGTAATGTTGGAACTCATAGGAAAGTTTGTGATGGTTTCTGGGAGTAGGAGTGACGGGATATCCGCAACAGGCTGAATCTGATGTCGTTGTCAACGGGCGTGCAATCGGAATCCGCCTGTCCGGGTGACCCTGGGGCGAACAATGTATCAAAGGATACTGCCGGATGCTACAGCAAAAAGGCCCCGGACAGGGGCCTTTTTGGAGGGTGTGAATCAGGGTGGAATTTATTTGGCCCTGGTTGTACTGGCGGCAGGAGTGGGTGTTGCCGGGGGTGGGGCAACCGCAGGGGTTGTCGTGAGTTTGTCGCGGTTTTGCTGGATGGTGGCCGTTCCTATGCCCTTGACCCGGGTCAAATCGTCCACCGATTTGAAGGGGCCATTCGTTTCCCTGTCCTTGACGATGGCTTCTGCCTTGCTTCTTCCCACGCCCACCATGACCTGATCAAACTGATCAATGGTGGCCGTGTTGATATCGATGGATTCAGCCATGACCATCATGCTAGCGCACAAGAGACTCAGGGCGGTGAGTGACTTAGAAAATCTATACATGTCGTTCTTCCTCCGGAATGCCAGAAATACACAAAATGTGAGTGAGCAAATCTAGCAGAGGATTGACGCCTCATCAATCACTTATTGTGTTGTTCTGTGGCGCGGCCACCCACTGGTTTCTTCCCTGTGATTTAGCGCGATAAAGACAGGCATCTGACAGTGCTATCAACGTGGCCGGTGTGCTTTCCCTCAACGGTTGCAATCGGGCCACTCCCAGACTGATGGTGACGACCGCGCCGGTAGGCGAGTCAGGGTGTGGCAAACCCAGATTTTCCACGGCCTGCCGCATGGCTTCGGCGCAACGTATTGCACCGGCGATATCCGTTTCCGGCAGAATGACCGCAAATTCTTCGCCACCATAACGGGCCACCAGGTCAGAAGTCCTGCGGGCACAGGATGCTATGGCGCGGGCCAACCGGTTCAGGCAGTCATCACCACACGGATGCCCCAAACTATCGTTGTATCGTTTGAAATGATCCACGTCGATCAATATCAACGACACCGGTGTTGATCGACGCATGGCCCGGCTCCACTCCGTTTCGAGATATCGATCGAAATGTCGCCGGTTAGCGATGCCGGTTAATCCATCCAGCAAAGACAACCGCATCAATTCCTCATTGGCGTTTTTGAGGTCGTTGGTTTTCTCTGCCACCCGCTGCTCCAGTTGATTGGTGTATTCCTCCAGGGCGGTCCGGGCGCGTTCCAGATCCCGAATGAGGGTCTGGGCGTGCAATTCGCGGGCTTTGAGTTGTACCAGCATCAAACCAAAACTCTCGGCCAACTCAGTGATCTGGCGGGGATAAACGGTTTCCCGGGTCATCTCGTAGAGCGCGTCTACCCTGGAGTCATCGTAGTTCCCCAGGGCGATGTCCCGCATCAATTCGCTCAGTCGTTCACTCAAAACCAGAAAGTGATCCGTATCAATACCGGTAACTGACTTCATGAGGGAGGCAAGCCTTGATTGACTGACAAGAGGTCACCGGAGGTCAATACGCCACTGGCCCATTTCAGCCGGAATTGCGCCAGAATGTAATCGTAGCGGGCCCGGGCATGATCGCGCCGGGCTTCGAAGACGTGCGCCTGTGCGCCCAGAACATCGACCATGGTACGAATCCCCACGTCCAGCCCGGTTTCGGCCGCTGCCAGGGCACTATCGGTGGATTGTCGAGTCGCTTCCAGTGCCTCGATCTGACTGATGGCTGACAGCACCGCCCGGTAGGCTTCCCTGACATCATGTGTGACGGTTCGGCGCACACCATCGAGATGCTCCCGGGCCGCTTCATATTCGTGTCGGGCCTGACGTACCCGGGCATTGACCGCTCCGCCCTCGAAAACCGGCACCGTCAACTGCATGCCTATGGCCTGATATTCGGTGGAAATACCGTAAGGTCTGTTGTTGTCGGTAAAACCGGCCCTGCCTACCAGATCGAGCGAAGGCAGATGACCGGCATAATGCTGATCGATGCGTTGTTGTTGGGCTTCCATGCGGGTCGTTGCCGCCAGCAGGTCAGGGTTGTTTTGTTGGGCAAACTCAACCCATTGTTCAGGTTGCGCGGGTTCCGGTGCCTTCAGCATCAGTTTTTCCCGCAAACGATGGAGTGCAACCGGGGAATGGCCGGTGATCAACTCGATATTGGCCAGGGTATCCTGCAACCGGTTCTCTCCCCGAATTTTTTGGGTACGGATGCGGTGATAGGCCGCTTCGGTTTCATGGACATCGGTGATGACATTCAAACCCGCCTCGAACCGGGCCTGCGCCATATCCCGTTGCCGGGTCAGGTGGGTGAGTTCCACATCCAGAAACTCCAGGCTGTCGAGTGCGTACAAGGCCTCAAAATAAGCCTCGACGGTTCGCTTGATCAAGCCTTGCTGCTCGGCAACGAAACGGGCTTCGGCTTCGGCAATCTGTTTGTCAGCCAGATTCAACTGTACCCAGTGCTCGTGATGGTAAATCGGTTGCTGCAGGTTGAGACTGGCAGCACTGCTCCAGAAATCGACATTGGCACCGCCGGCAAAAAAGACCAGCGGATTGGTACCGGGGCCGGATGATGCCGATTGAAACGATGAGCGAACCGAGTTGCGGTTCATTTCAGCCGAGACCGTCAATGAGGGCAGTAACCGGGCCAGGCTCTGGGGACGGGTTTCCCGCACGGCCCGCAGGTTGGCGGCGGCTTCCCTCAGGCGGGCATCGTGGCTCAAGGCCTGTTCGTAAATCTGCAGCAAATCCTCGCCTGACGCAGGCCAGGCGGTAACGGCCAGCAAGACAGCAATGATGGGGGTTATTTTCATGACGAAGCGGTCGGTTGGTCAAAGCATCAGTGTGTGGAGGATGGCGAAGGGTTGAGTGACATCTGCACGGTCATCGCCCGCTTGCTGTGGCTTTATGACTGATGTCCTCTATAATTGGCCCATTCCTGAGGGTGCAAGCCCTCGTTTAATTGACTGCAGTTGCCCATGGATAAAACCTACGAACCTCACACCATAGAACAACACTGGTATCAAACCTGGGAAGCACAGGGGTGTTTTGCTCCCCAGGGTAACGGTACTCCTTATTGCATCATGATTCCACCGCCCAATGTGACCGGTAGCCTGCACATGGGACACGGCTTCAATAATACCATCATGGATGCCCTGATTCGCTATCACCGCATGCAGGGTTATAACACGTTGTGGCAAGCAGGCACCGACCACGCCGGAATTGCCACGCAAATGGTGGTAGAGCGGCAACTGGCCGCCCGGGGGATATCCCGACTGGAACTGGGTCGCGAGGCCTTTCTGGAGCAGGTCTGGGCCTGGAAAGCGGAGTCGGGCGGCACCATCACCCGCCAGTTACGCCGACTGGGATCATCGCTGGACTGGCAACGGGAACGTTTCACCATGGATGAAGGCTTGTCGCGTGCCGTGCGGGAAGCGTTCGTTCGCCTCCATGAAGAGGGTCTGATCTACCGGGGCAAACGCCTGGTCA
>SXGU01425549.1_pt1 | contig 15378 bp, 12 predicted proteins | sample 3174531 | NCBI WGS metagenome assembly SXGU01 (sample SAMN11356863, study PRJNA531348) | freshwater metagenome | isolation source: freshwater sample F1-140 | place: China: Fuxian Lake, Yuxi | collected 2017-12-25
GATATTGGCGTACATCAGGATGGCTTGGTGCATATTTCGCATTTATCCGATACCTTCGTCAAAGACCCGAGGGATGCGGTTAAAACCGGTGAGATGGTCAAGGTGACTGTGTTGGAAATCGATGTCGAGCGCAAACGTATTTCGCTGTCGATGAAAACGAACCCGGAGGCCGGCGAAGCCAGACCCGAACGTAATACTCAAAAACAGGCGGCATCCAAGCTTAAATCGCAGGCTCCGGTGCAAGGTTCAATGGCTAACGCTTTCGCCAAGGCACGGATCAATAAATAATTACAGTTTGCTATACTGATTTTTCACGATTAACACAGCCACAGGATTTGATATGCGTAAACTCAGTCGTTTTTTGCTTCCTTTGTTTTTCATCAGCCTGATGACCGTTTATGCGCCGATGGCTCAGGCCGAAATGCAGCAACAGAATTATGCTAATACGGCTTATGCGCCTTTGAGCAAGGAGCAACCTCGGAGCTATGGCGGCAAAGTGGGTCACAAAGCGCTGAGCGCCTTTGCCAATCTGACCGGTAGCGTACTGGAAATTCCCAAAAACATCATTAACACGAGCAATAAAAGCAATATTTTTTATGGTCTTGTCGGTGGTTCGGTTAAAGGTCTGGTTAACATGCTCGGGCGCATAGGTGTGGGCGTGGCCGATTTGCTTACGGTACCGCTGCCTACTCAGCCTATCGCTTATCCTGTTTATATCTGGGATGATTTTGATCAGGATACCAGTTACGGGCCGGTATTCCGTTTAGATGAAAGCCGGGAAACAAAGCTCTCTAAACCGGTTGTTACGGCGCCTAAATAGCTGCCGCCATGTGCTGCATTACAACAACTATACAAAACCTGACAGACAATAAAAACAATGAACAGATTAAGAGAGCAAATACGCGACATCCCCGATTTCCCCAAGCCCGGCATTATTTTTAAGGACATTACCCCGCTGGTAAAAAATCCCGCCACCTTAAGGCTCGCCGTGCATCAATTGTTACAGCCTTTTTTAGGCCGGAATATCACTGCCGTTGCCGGTATGGAGGCGCGTGGATTTATTTTCGGCGCGTTGGTCGCTTGGGAGTTGGGGCTTCCTTTCGTACCATTGAGAAAACCCGGAAAATTGCCTTACGATGTGCAAAGCGTATCGTATGATCTCGAATATGGTTCGGCTACACTGGAAGCGCATATCGACGCTTTTGATGCGAATGATCGGGTGTTATTGATTGATGATTTGCTGGCGACCGGCGGAACGGCAAAAGCAAGTTGCGAGTTGGTTGAACAATTAGGCGCCAAAGTAGAAGCCTGCGCCTTTGTCGTGGAATTGGATTTTCTGGACGGACGGGAAAAGCTAAGGGATTACGAAGTCCATTCTTTATTGCATTATTGAAAGAGGTGAAAGGCGAAGGGCAGCCGTACTGGAAGTCTGCTTTCGCCTTTCGCCTTGTGCCTTCTTTACTTAAATCTTTTTGATTGTTTCAGTTTGTCCACTTTATCGCCGGCATCTTCAAACAGCTTGGCGGTGCCTTCAAATGATTGAGCGACAGTGTTAAATGAATAAGAGACTTGTCTAAGCTCTTTATTGCCTGCACTCAAGTTATTGTCGGTTTTGCCGGTAGCTGACGAGTCTTTAGCGTCGTTAAGCGCATCGTCTTCAATATTGTCGACATCCGAGGAGGCTTCCGCTTTTCCATCCGTAGCCAAGTTATTTCGCCATTGCAGAAAAGACTCGCGGGTAAATACATAAGGGTCCAACGCGGCTTCATCGATAAATTTCAATGCCCCTTCCGCACTGGCTCGCGCGTTCAGCATGGATACCAGCTGTACCGGCATGCCGATATAACTGGCCGGGTTGGCCGCGGTATCGAATACGGCTCCCGGAATGCCGCGCGCGGTCGACGGTCCGAGAATAGGCAATACCAGATAAGAGCCTTGCGGCACACCCCATACCGCCAAAGTCTGATCGAAATCTTCGTCATTTTGTTCCAAGCCTACATGTTTGGCGACGTCGAACAGACCGCCTACACCGACTGTTGAGTTAAGCGCAAAACGTCCGGTATCTTCAGCGCCTTGTGAAAATTTAGCCTGTAAAACATCATTAATAACCACGTTCACGTTTTTCAGATTATTAAAAAAGTTGAAAACGCCGGTTTGCATGAACTGCGGGGTTATCCATTTATAGGCATTTGAAATAGGTTCGGCGACATAGTTATCAACGGTATCGTTAAAGCCAAACATGGTTCTATTAAAGTTTTCATAAGGGTCGGCTTTGTTCGCTACGGTGGGTTGTTCAACCGCTTGCGTTGTTGCACAACCGCCCAACGCGATAGCGACTCCTATTAATAGAGTTGAAAATGTAGAATGCTTTGTAACGCTGCTATTGCCGTTTTGTGGTCTGTTCATTGGCCTTAAACCTTATTGTTTTGAATAATTGTCAATTTTTTCATTGATCTTGGTTATTAAGGCGTCAAAGCCTTCGCGTTGTAAGATAGTGGTGTATTCAGACCTTTTCAAGGCCAAATCACTGACGCCGTTGGCGATAATGTTGATGATGCGCCAGCTGTTGCCTTTTTCCTTGAGCATGTAATCGAATTTAACCGGCTTGTCGCCGGGAATGACCAGGTGCGAATGCACAACAACACCGCCTCTTGTGGTTTCTTCTTCCGAATCGAAGACAAACGATTCCCCGGCGTAATCTTTAAAGTTATGCGCGTAAGAAGCGATACTGAATTGGCTGAATACGTCGACCAGTTTTTGTTGCTGTGGTTCGGATAACTTTTCCCCTTCCTTGCCGACCACGATGCGGGCGATTTTAGTCAAATCGTGGCTATTGGCAACGGGATCTTTCAGTTTTTCGTATCTGCCTGCATAGCCCAATTTCTTGCCGTCCTTCATTACGGCAATCAGTTCGGACTGAAATTTTTCCACTATCTGTTTTGCGGTTGCCGTTTCTTCCGCGAAAGCGTTGACTGTTCCGAATAAAAAGAACATGAAAACAATGAGCAACCTTACATTTTTTAAAGCCATAATCAAAAAACCTCGTAAAAACCAATTTAAATCAGGCAAAAGGCCCAAGGCGAAGGGTGAAAAACCTCCTCCTTAGTCTTTAGCCTTTCGTCTTTGGCCTAAATAAATTTTAATCGACGATCTCAATTCTCACAGGAATTCCCGCAATGGTTGATGAGCGTTCTTTTTTTGCATATTCGGGAGTCACTTCGGGCGCCATCGCACCTTCGGTTTTGGGGCCTCTGATGGATGTCAGCAACGCTTTGATAGGATGACTCAGCATATCTTCGACAGCGGTGGCTTCATAGCCGCAATGCGCCATGCAGCCCGCGCATTTAGGGTTGTTAACGGTGCCGTATTTATCCCAAGGCGTGGTATCCAGCAGTTCCTGAAAAGTTGAAACATAACCCTCGTCAGCCAACAAATAACAAGGTTTTTGCCAGCCGAACACGTTACGGGTCGGATTACCCCATGGCGTGCAATCGTAATTTTGGTTGCCCGCCAGAAAATCGAGATATAACGACGAGTGATTGAGTTTCCAGCTGCGATTTTTACCTATTTTAAAAATACCGCGGAATAAATCCTTAACATCGCTGCCTTTAATAAATACATCCTGCTGGGGCGCATGCTCATAACTAAAGCCCGGAGCGATAGTCACGCCTTCGACGCCAAGCTCCATCGCATAATCCAGAAAGTCGGCAACCTCTTGAGAGCTTTCGCCCTGGAACAAGGTGCAGTTTACGGTAACTCTAAAGCCTTTGGCCAACGCCAGTTTTATCGCTTCCACGGCCCGCTCAAAAACGCCGTCTTGGCAAACGGAAGTGTCGTGCCTGTGTTGCATGCCATCTAAATGGATGGAAAATGTCAGGTAAGGGGAGGGTTGATAATCATCGATCCTCTTTTTTAACAGCAGGGCATTGGTGCACAAGTAAACGAATTTCTTTCGGGCAATGATCCCGGCAACGATTTGCGGCATTTCTTTGTGGATAAGCGGTTCTCCGCCGGGAATGGATACCATTGGCGCATCGCATTCATCGACTGCCTGCATACATTGTTCAAATGACAGGCGCTGGTCCAGAATATCGTCGGGATAATCGATTTTACCGCAGCCTGCACAGGCCAAATTGCAACGAAACAACGGCTCAAGCATCAGCACCAAAGGATATTTCTTAATTCCTTTCAACTTCTGCTTAATTAAATAACGACCTACAGTCAACTGCTGACGTAAAGGAACTCCCACAAGCAAACCCTCCAAAAACTTTGATAACTTAAATATCGCCCATATGAAACGAGCAACCCTAAAACACATGCATTAGGAAATGACAACCCTATATCGATAAAATCGTGTATCAATAAAACAACAAGTTTGCAATATTCACTAAAATACAACTACCTAGTGTGTTTTAACCGTGAATATCAGTCAGCCTTTTATATAATACAAGCGCTTACCTCTTGTCATTAGAATACTATCTTTTAACTGGCGACTCCAGTTTTATAGTGTATCTAGGTAAAAACCGATACGGAGCGGCCTTTCATGTTACCTGAATATATACTTCAACAAGCTTAAGTAAGGATATGTTTTAATACATAATAAGTTGTTTTTAAAGATTATCCGATGTGCGCATTTGCAACAAAACAACATTGCTTTGCAAAATACCAACAAACAGTCTATTATTGCCCTCATTAACTTAAATTTACCTTGCAGGTCGGCATCAAAAATACTATGAGTGAAGCTCAAATATCCCTGGATAACCCAAAATCGCTCAGCAATTTATCGGATGATGAATTTCAGGCTGTTTTACTTGAAGGCGTCTCCAGAACATTTGCCCTGACGATTCCCCAACTGCCGGAAAAGCTATACAGCATAGTCGCTAACGCCTATTTGTTATGCCGGATTGTCGACACTATAGAAGATGAGGTGTCTTTATCTCCCGAACAAAAAAAATATTTTTGCTCGGAATTTATTAATGTCGTAAAAACCGGCGACAATTCAGAGCCGTTTGCCGTCGATCTTGCGCCGCTGTTGTCCGAGCAAACCATTCCCGCCGAACATACTTTGATTCATGTGTTGCCGAGGGTTATTCAAATCACCCATAAGTTCGAGCCCGAGCAAATCGAAGCGCTGGCTTGCTGCGTAGAAACCATGGCGGAAGGCATGCCGATTTTCCAGGCTCAAGATCTGCATGGCGGTCTCGCCACACTCGCGGATATGGATAGATATTGCTATTACGTTGCCGGTTGCGTCGGTGAAATGCTGGCCAAGCTTTTTTGCCATTACTCTCCCGAAATCGCGCAACACCAAGACGAGTTGATGAGGTTGTCGGTGTCTTTCGGTCAGGGCTTGCAAATGACCAATATATTGAAAGACATCTGGGACGATGCCGAGCGTGGCGTGTGCTGGCTGCCGCAGGACATTTTTACCGAAACCGGCTTCGATCTTAAAAACCTGAGTCCGGAAACCCATTCCGAAAACTTCAGCAAAGGCTTGGAGCACTTGATCGGCATCGCGCACAGTCATTTGCATAATGCCTTGACCTACACCTTGCTGCTGCCCAGTCATGAAACCGGGATTCGGAACTTTTGTCTTTGGGCTTTAGGCATGGCCGTTCTGACCTTAAAAAAGATTAAACGGAACCTGGATTTCAATCATTCCGATCAAGTCAAAATTACCCGCAACAGTGTTAAAGCCACTATTTTGGCGACTCGCTTAACCGGACGCAGCAATACTCTGCTGAGCTTACTTTTTAATTTAGCCGGTCGCGAGCTTAAAACGCCGGATTGGACTTATTCAACACCACCCTCAGAAGCCAAGGTAAATTTTTAAGGACGTAACTTATGTTTAACGAAGCCAACTCAGAGATAAATTTCAGCACTCTTTCGTGTTCATCGAATACCTTTAGTAACCATGCGCTTGACCTTAATCGAGCCATTAATAAAGCGCAGGAAAAGTTATTAAGTTTGCAAGACAAGGACGGCTATTGGGTATTCGAACTGGAAGCGGATTGCACGATTCCGTCGGAGTACATCATGATGATGCACTACCTGGGTGAAATCGATGAAGCGTTGCAAGCCAAAATTGCTAATTATTTAAGACCCCGTCAATCCGAAGACGGCAGCTATCCGCTGTTTACCGGCGGCATCGGCGATCTGAGTTGCAGCGTTAAAGTTTATTACGCGTTAAAAATGGCCGGCGATGTGATCGACGCGCCGCATATGGTTCGCTTAAGGGATTACATTCTCAGTCAAGGCGGCGCAGCCAAAGCCAACGTATTTACCCGCATTGCCCTGGCAACCTTCGAGCAATTGCCTTGGCGCGGCGTTCCTTATATTCCCGTCGAAATCATGCTGTTTCCCAGTTGGTTTCCGTTCCATCTGGATAAAGTATCGTACTGGTCCAGAACCGTTATGGTGCCGTTGTTCATTCTTTGCACTTTAAAAGCAACGGCAAAGAATCCTAACAACATCACTATACTGGAACTTTTTATCACTCATCCCGATAAAGAACAGCACTACTTCCCTGAAAGAACAACCTTAAACAAGATCTTCTTAGGCTTGGATAAACTGGGCCGGGCAACGCGTCCGTTGATTCCGAAGAAAGCCCATGAATTGGCGATTGAAAAAGCCAAAACTTGGTTTATTGAACGTCTGAACGGCGAAGACGGTTTGGGCGGCATTTTCCCCGCTATGGTCAATGCCTATGAAGCCATGCTGCTGCTGGGCATGCCTGCCGATCACCATCATGTCGTCACCGCGCGTAAAGCTATCGATAAATTACTGGTCATCAATGAGCATGATGCTTATTGCCAACCTTGCTTGTCCCCGGTTTGGGACACCGCGCTTGCCGCATTGGCTTTGCAGGAAGCCGACAAAATCGGCAACGGCCCAAGCCTGACTCGCGCTTATGACTGGCTTAAAAGCAAACAATTGTCCGACGAGCCCGGCGATTGGCGGATTTCCAAGCCTGATTTATCGGGCGGCGGTTGGGCGTTTCAATTTGAAAACCCGTATTATCCCGATGTCGACGATACCGCAGTGGTTGCCTTTGCGATGGCGGAATCGAACTTACCCCATCTGGATGAATCGATCCATCGCGCCACCCGCTGGGTCGTCGGCATGCAATCTAAAAACGGCGGTTACGGTGCGTTCGATGTCGATAATACCTATTATTACTTGAATGAAATTCCGTTTGCCGATCACGGCGCGTTACTGGACCCGCCAACATCGGACGTCAGCGCCCGTTGCGCGATGCTGATGGCCAGAGTGGCTCAGGATCATGCCGAGTACTTGCCTGCCTTGGAGCGCACCATCGAATACATCCGTAGCGAACAGGAACAGGACGGCTCCTGGTTCGGCCGTTGGGGCACCAATTACATTTACGGCACCTGGTCGGTTATGCTCGGCTTGGAGCAAACCAGTCTGCCTAAAACCGATCCGCTCTATACTAAAGCCGCAAAATGGCTGAAAAGCGTGCAACGCGGCGATGGCGGCTGGGGCGAAGACAACTACAGCTATCACGATGTCAGCCAAAGCGGCAAATACGGTTTCAGTACCGCATTTCAAACAGCCTGGGCGGTTTTGGCGCTGATGGCGGCGGGCGAGGCTCACAGCCACGAAGTCAAAGCGGGCATTGATTTTATTTTGCGCAATCAGAAAGCCGACGGCGTTTGGAATGACGAGTGTTTTACCGCGCCCGGTTTTCCGAAAGTTTTTTATCTCAAATACCACGGTTACGACAAGTTCTTCCCGCTTTGGGCCTTGGCTAGATACCGTAACGAGCTTCTCAAAAAGTGATCACAGGCATTGTTGTTGCCTTACCGGAAGAACTCAGCACCCTGACCTCAAAAAAAATTGATAAGGGGTGCTGTGTTGTTATTAGCGAAGCCCTTATTCTCGCTTATTCCGGCGCAGGCGCCGACAATGCGCGCTTAGCCTCCGAACTATTGATTAAACAAGGCGCTACCCGGCTGATCAGTTGGGGTTGCGCCGCCGCTCTCAGCGCGTCGTTAAAGCCCGGCGATTTGGTTGTGGCCGACACCTTGATAGATGCCGACGGCATTCAAATCGGCGTTCATGCCGAGTGGCTCGGCTTTTGCCAAAGCCTGCTTTCAACTCAGCTGAAACTCCATTCCGGCTGTTTGGCTGAAAGCCTGACCCTGGTAGCAAGCGCCGCCGACAAAAAACAGCTGCATACTCAGACCGGCGCAATCGCATTGGATATGGAAAGCGTCGCCATAGCCAAAGTCGCCCGGCAATACAACGCACCTTTTTTAGCCATTCGAGCCATTGCCGATCCGGCCGACATGGATCTGCCCAAAGCTGTCAGTCATTCTCTGAATGACGAGGGCGATGTTGTTTTAACTAAATTACTCGCCTTTATCGCGTTACACCCTACTGAAGTGCCCGGACTTATCAAGTTAGGCCTGCATTTTCATGCGGCAAAGAACACCTTAACATCGGTCGCCAAACAGCTCGGCTCTTTGACAGCAACCGCCGGATTAAAGCCGTAAGCCGCATGTCATCTTTTTTCAACATCCTGATCGGCTGGTGCGAACGGCAAATCATGCGTTGCCCGTGGACGTTGTTGTTGCTGTCGTTATTGGTGTGCGGAGCGACCTTACAGTACACCTTAAAAAATCTGGCGATTAACACCAATACCGCTGAAATGCTGTCGCCCGATTTGCCTTTTCAGCAAAATCAAGCGCATTTTAATCAGGCCTTTCCGGAGGACGCCACCACCATTATTTTTGCGGTTGAAGCCGAAACGCCGGAGCAATCCGCTCAAGCCGCAGCCAAACTGGTCGAACAGCTGGACCAAGCCAACGACCGCTTTGAATCCGTCTACATTCCCACGGACAATGCTTTTTTCAGGCAACAGGCCTTGCTTTATCTCGATCAAAGCGACCTGGATAATTTCGCCCGAAAACTGACCGATGCCCAGCCTTTTATCGGCCACATGGCGCAGAATTATCACCTTGAAGGTTTATTCGACATTATCGGTCAGGCGCTTAACCGGCATGATCAAGCCTTGCCGATGGATTTGAATCCTATACTCCTTGCTATTGACGACATTCTAAAAAATCAGCTTATCGGTCAATCGCATTATTTATCTTGGCAAAATATCTTGTCCGCCGACAACTACAAGGACGCGGCGGTACAAAATCGAACCATCGTCATCGCCAAGCCGACCATGCATTTCAATGAAATGCTGCCCGCCGATGTCGCGCTTTCGGCAGCGCGCGACATCAGCCGCGCGCTGATGGCCGAAACGCCGTCGCTGAGCATTCGCATGACCGGCGAAACCGCCCTTGAGCATGAAGAGCTGGAAAGCGTCACCAAAGGCGCCACACTTTCCGGCTTGGCGTCGCTGGTTTTAGTGTTCATCGTTCAATGGATAGGTTTGCGTTCAATCAGATTGCTGATTACAACCTATATCGTGCTGGTGATGGGCTTGGTCTTGACCGCCGGATTCGCCGCGATTACCGTCGGCCATTTAAATGTCATTTCCATCGCCTTCGCCAGTTTATATATCGGCTTGGGTGTCGATTACGCGATTCATATCTGCCTTCATTACCGCGAGGGCAAGGCGGATGGGCTGTCGAATAGCCAAGCGATTTTGATCAGCATCCGCGATGTTGGCTCGTCGTTGTTTTTATGCGCGCTGGCTACGGCCATCGGTTTTTTTGCTTTTATACCGACGGATTATGCGGGCGTATCCGAATTGGGCGTTATTTCGGGCGGCGGTATTTTTATCGGCTTGATTATTTCATTGACCGTGTTACCGGCTTTGTTCTGCGTTTTTCCGGTTAATAACATAAAGCCGATGCGCTCTCCGTTAACGCCGAAATTTATCATTACATTCCCGTTTCGCTATGCCGGCGGCATCAAAATCGTCTCTTTGGTGCTGGGTTTCGGTGCTTGCTTCGTGTTGACCGATCTTGCTTTCGATTACAACCCGATTAACCTCAGAGATCCTAACAGCGAATCGGTGGTAACCATTAAGGAGCTGTTAAAGTCCAAAACCGAATCCCCGTTTGCGTTAACCGCATTGGCAAAGGATCTTGACGCGGCCGAAAAAATGGCGGCCCAACTGAAACAGCAGCCTTCCGTACACGAGACGCTGACCGTAGCCAATTTTGTCGCTAAAGATCAAGAGCAAAAACTGGCGATAATTGAAGATTTAAACCTGATGTTGGGCGGACAACTTAAAAATTTCGACAGCATTCTCGATACCGCTGACCAACACAGCGCATTAATTAAGTTCAATGAAGCGCTGAAACAAGCCATTGCCGAAAAATCGCCTAATGTGCCGCAACAAACCTTGCTGCAACTGCAACAGCGCATCGAAGCGTTTTTGCAACAGACGGAGCGCAGCCCGACTTCGACCGGCGCTTACGTGCAATTGGAAAAAAACATTTTAGGTCTGCTGCCGTTTACGATAGAGCGTCTTAGAACCAGCCTGACCGCAATTGCGTTTGGCTTGGACGATTTACCGCCGGAAATAAAGTCGCACTGGATCAGCGCTAACGGTTTGCATAGAGTTTTGATTACGCCCGAAAAAGATCAAAACAAGCCGGAGAATCTGAAACAGTTCGTTAGCCAAGTGCAAGCGGTCGACACTACGGTTTCGGGGCTGCCGATTATCAATCAAGCCGGAGGCGATGCGATAGTGAAGGCTTTTATTAAAGCCTTTAGCGGTGCTTTTATTGCCATTGTGGTGTTATTATTGCTAATGTACAAAAGCGTCAGAAAGACCTTGCTGGTGATCATGCCGTTATTGCTGGCCGCATTGCTAACCGGCGCAACCAACGTATTGCTGGACAATCCTTTCAATTTCGCCAATATCATCGCCTTACCTTTACTGCTGGGCATGGGTATCGACAGCAGTATCCTGATCATGCACCGGCATCATTCCAGTTCGAGCGAAGATGAAAATTTGCTGCAAAGCAGCACCACCCGAGGCATTATTTTCAGCTCGATAACGACCTTATGCAGTTTTTCCAGCCTTGCCTTCAGCGCCCATCAGGGCATGGCCAGCATGGGTTTAGTACTGGCTATAGGCCTTACTTTCACCGTCATGTGTTCTTTAATCGTCCTGCCCGCTTTCAGCGGCAAAAGTATTTAATTTTTTGAGGTCACTCATGTCATTCAGCATCGCCGAACTTTTTTCTCAACACAGTACTGATAAATTTGATCTGCACGAACAACATTTAAACAACCAAATGGTCAGGGTGTTAAAGACCATCGGTTACGACCGCCATTATAAAAAAGCGGTCGGACAATATCTGTACGACCAGGAAGGCACGGAATACCTGGATTTGCTCAGCGGCTTCGGCGTATTTGCAATCGGTCGCAATCACCCGACCGTAGTCAGCGCATTGACCGAAACCTTAACATTGGAATTGCCCAATCTGGTGCAAATGGATGTGTCGGTACTGAGCGGATTATTGGCGCAGGAAATCCTGAAAACCACGCCGGACAATCTGAATAAGATGTTTTTTTGCAATTCCGGCACCGAATCCGTCGAAGCGGCGATCAAATTCGCCCGCTACACCACCAAACGCGAAAAAATCGTTTTTTGCGAACACGGCTATCATGGCTTGACCATGGGCTCGTTGTCATTAAACGGCGAAGATATTTTCCGCGAAGGTTTCGGCCCGCTATTGCCCGGTTGCAGCGCGGTTCCTTTCAATGATCTTGAAGCGCTGGAACAGGCTTTAAGCAATAAAGACGTTGCCGCTTTCGTGGTCGAACCGATTCAAGGCAAAGGCGTTAATGTGCCGGACGACCGTTATTTGCCGGAAGTCGAGCGCCTCTGTAAAAAATACGGCACCTTGTTTGTCGCCGATGAAGTTCAAACCGGCTTGGGCCGCACCGGAAAATTCTGGGCTATCGACCACTGGAACGTTAAACCGGATATGATTTGCATGGCTAAAGCCCTGTCCGGCGGTTTCGTTCCGGTCGGCGGCGTCGCGATGACCCAAAAAATCATGGATACCGTTTATAACCGGATGGATAGAGCGGTCGTGCATGGCTCCACCTTCTCCAAAAACAATATGGCAATGGCGGCCGGTCTTGCCACGCTGCATGTGATGGAAGAGGAAAAGCTGGTCGAAAATAGCATGAAAGTCGGCACCGATATTATCGACAGCCTGAATGCGATGACTGGAAAATATGAATTCCTCAAAGAAGCGCGCGGTAAGGGCATGATGATTGCGATTGAATTCCAGTCGCCGAAGAGCCTGAAACTGAAAGCGGCCTGGGCGATGCTGGAAGCGGCCAACAAAGGCTTGTTCTGTCAAATGATCACCATCCCATTATTTAAAGAACACCATATCCTGACGCAGGTGGCGGGGCACGGCATGAACGTGGTTAAACTGTTGCCGCCGCTAAACTTAACGCAAAAAGACCGCGATACCATCGTCGGTGCGTTCGATAAAGCCATCGCCGACACCCATCAAATTCCCGGCTCGATTTGGGAACTGGGCAAGAATCTGGCGGGTCATGCGTTGAAGGGCAAAAAATAAGTAAAGGTTAAAGGAATAGAACACGAATGACACGGATTTGACGGATAAGCACAGATATAGGGTTCGAAGTGAAAGCGACATCGTTCCCGCTCCGGCGCACTGCCATTAAGTTAAGAGAAAAAGCTCCCTCTCGGCAATTGCTCCTGCATTGCTCTACTTACCTACATCCCTGTAGGCATCCTGCTGGAGAGGGTTGGGGAGAGGAGAATCAAAATAAGGAAAAAAGCCTTATTTGATCCCCTCATCCTAACCTTCTCCCGGAGGGAGAAGGAACTGTCCATCCTTAACTTAATGGCAGTGACGCTTCGGCGTGGGAACGATAGCGGGCTCTCTTCATTGTCTCGCTATATAAATTCCGGACTCTATAAAAAATAAACTCCGTTTAATCCGTGTTCCAATTAATAGCTTGCATCTGAAAATAGTTACAAACTGGAAAAACAATGAAAAAAATCATTCCACTCTGTTTATTATTTATAACCTTGTGCCATTCGCATGGGGCCGCCGCTCATGCGGTGATTACCGATTATTCGCTCAAACTCACGCCGATACATGCAAACAACCCGGCACAGGTCGAATTGTCGTTCAACTCCCAGATAGAGTTGGGCTTGTCGCAAGTTTTCCTGGTCAGTAAAGGCGATAAACACCAATTATTGCAGGCCGATACCGGCAGCAAGCAAGGCCAAATTATCGTGCATATTCCGCCGTTGGCAATCGGCGATTATGCGCTCAGATTTAAAGTCTTCGCGGCTGACGGTCATTTAACCGAAGACGTCATTCATTTTTCCGTTTCCCAATAGGAGTGAGCAATGGCCGGTATAGCTGATTTTCTCGATTCCCTGATTGGCGGCTTTGACCTGATTTGTTATTGCTTAGCAATCGGCAGCCTGTTCTGGGGACTTTTTGTGTTGCGTCCGTGGCATGCCCAAGACGGGTATTCGGCAGTATTGCTGCAAAAAACCGTCGCTCTGCTTTATAAAGGCGGCTTTTGGCTGGCGGCGGCGCAACTGTTTAAAATTATTCTTAAGATATGGCTGATGACCGCCGTGCTTGAGCGCTGGCCGTTTCCCGAATTCGCCGCGACCACGCAATTCATCGGCGGCATCGTTCGCACCGTACTCACCCTGTTTTTGGCGGCTTACTGCTATCGATACCTGCGTAAAAATCCTTTTTCCAAACAGCATTGGATAAGCGCGGGCCTGGTCGCGTTGCCGATGATTATTTCCGGCGCCTGGCTGGTGCATGGGGCAGGGCGCTTTGAAAACCAGTTCATCTTAATGTCGTTGACGGTCATCCATCAATTGGCGGCCGCGGCCTGGATAGGCGGCGTTTTTCAGCTGGTCAATCTTTGGCTGTTGCGGAGCGGAAAGCAGATTCCGGCTGAATTGTGGCCTTTATTGCTGAAGCGTTTTTCTGTTTTCGGCATCGCTTCGGTGGCGATGATCCTGATCTCGGGCTTGCCTATTGCACTGCAATACATCGACACCTGGAACGGCTTGATCGGCACCGGCTACGGCAATTTATTGATGGTAAAAATCACCTTAATGGCGATTGCGTTGGGCTTTGCCTGGTTAAATAAATCCGCCGTGTTGGCCTACGGATTTTCCGGAAACAGTCACGCCTTAAATAACCGCGTGCCTTATTATGTTGAAGCGGAAACCTTTGTTTTGGTGACCTTGCTATTTACCGCCGCCAGCTTGGCGTCTCAACCTCCGGCTATCGATATTCCCAGCCTGACCGCAAACTGGCAGGAAGTGTTAAACACCTTTAGCCCGCAAATCCCCAGAACCAGCTCGCCTACGCATACCGACTTGATTGCAGGCGAGGCCGGACGCGTCGCCATTGTCGGCCAAGTGCCTTCGTTGGCGGCAACCGAATGGTCGAACTACAACCATAACATTTCCGGCATTTTCCTGACCGTGATGAGCTTTTTTGCGATGCTGTCTTATGTCAGAAAACCCGGCTTCGAACCCTTCAAATATTGGCCCTTGGGATTCGTCGGACTGGGCATCTTTTTGTTTTTCCGCAGCGATGCGGAAACCTGGCCCTTGGGACCGATAGGCTTCTGGGAAAGCACGTTCAATAACGGCGAAGTTTTGCAACACCGCATTGCCACCTTATTGGTGTTTGTGCTCGGCGTTATGGAACTGAGCGCCAGAATCAGTAAAAAGCCCAACACCAAGCTGCCCTTTGTTTTTCCGTTGCTGGCCGCTTTCGGCGGTTTGATGCTGCTCACTCATTCGCATGTCGGCTTTCAAGCCAAAAGCGCTTTCCTTATCCAGGTCGGCCACACCACCATGGGGATTTTCTCCCTGATTCTGGCGTGCGGCCGTTGGCTGGAATTAAAACTAGACCGACCGGGCAAGGATATTGCCGGGTTTATTTCTGTTGCCGCCCTGTTTCAGATTGGCATCATCCTGATGTTCTATCGCGAACCTCTTTATTAATATGAACACACTACATAACTACCCACTGCTCAAAGACATCAATATCCCGGCCGATGTGCGCAAGTTGTCGAAAAACCAACTTAAACCTTTGGCGAAAGAACTACGCGAGTTTTTAACCCATACCGTGAGCATTTCCGGCGGCCACTTTTCCGCAGGTTTAGGTACGGTTGAGTTAACGATAGCCTTGCATTACGTGTTCGACACGCCGTCCGATCAATTGGTTTGGGATGTCGGCCATCAGGCTTATCCGCATAAGATACTGACCGGCCGCAAAGAACGCATGACCACCATCCGCAGCAGGGACGGCGTATCTGCGTTTCCCAGTCGGGCCGAGAGCGAATACGATGCGTTCGGCGTCGGCCATTCCAGCACCTCGATCAGCGCGGCTTTAGGCATGGCGA
>SXGU01534266.1_pt1 | contig 15378 bp, 12 predicted proteins | sample 3174531 | NCBI WGS metagenome assembly SXGU01 (sample SAMN11356863, study PRJNA531348) | freshwater metagenome | isolation source: freshwater sample F1-140 | place: China: Fuxian Lake, Yuxi | collected 2017-12-25
CATATTCACTTTCAGCAGGGTCGCTATACCTGCTGTGCATCAACGACTTAAAAAGATTCCTTCTGTTCAATTTAACGTTATATAATTATGACATTATTACATATTATAACGACTCGCTTACCTTGTCTGATACACCATGACTTTATTGTGCCAATAGCCGCTAGTGCATGCTGGCGACGCAGAGACAGGCGATCGGGACTGATACGTGGGAGGAGCGCTATCGAACGCGTCTCGCCTGTCCTGGATGGCAAAGCGATCGAATGGCATTGGGACTGATCCAAGATATCCGGCTGGGAGCCCAAATTGGTCTGACCTTGGCGTTCAGTTAGAGGATTCATTTCGAGTGTGCACTTCACAATACGTGTAACGTTCAGGTCGATTTCGAAAGGGGCACGGTACCCTCTCAAAGTCCGCTGACCATGCTGCTGTTCACGACAAACGCTCATCCACTAAAGGGGGAGCGTTCAGGAATTGATTCCCAATGCATTCCTGGGCATGTGACAGTGGAGCAATCCAATAAACCTCTCTTGCGCACAGCCAATCAGTGGTCAAATCGCAATTTGTTTCGATAGCTTGGCACACCAGTCATATCCAAATAATGCATTGCCTGAAGTCGATCCGCTACACGAGCGTCGAATCGGGTTACCCAATCTGACTTTTGGTAGTTCGAATTCACCAACAGCCATTTGTGTTCGCACACTTCGAGGACACGTCGAAGTCGGCTGGTAGCTTGCTGGCTCTTAAACCGATCCGACTCGGAGCCTACATCGTCTAGCACCACGACCTCAGCGGAACAGATTTCGTAACGCACGTCCTCGAATGAGGCCTCATTATCCCTCTCGGAGACCCGAGCCCAATCGATCCATATCGCCTTGGGCGGATTCGGCCAATGCCTTTCGCGGTACAAGTCAATGGAATGCGATTGAATGAAGGACACGATGCGTTTTCCCGCGTGGCTCTTGCCTGTTCCAGGGCTACCGGCGATGACAATTTGGATCCCCTTTTCCCGTTTATTTAAAGCGGCCCTGCGAATGAACCATTCAATCCATTTTGCCAAAGTGACCACCTTTGGGTGGTGGGTTTCGTCGAGCTTGATGATTTTTTGCCGCCATTCAGGATTTTCTTCGAGGTTAAGCTGGAGGACCACCTTGGCCGTCGCCAACGGCCCGGGCTTGGAATTCTCTGTTCCATTCATCGAATCCAGCAATTCCTGCGTTACGGGGATTCCCATTCGTTCCATGGCCGCTCGAATCTCCTTGTCCATTGACTCTGCCTTCACGTTGTTTGGTTGGTTGCTCTCGGTTTGCATAGTAACTATCGAACTTTGTGCGGTTAAAAAGGGTTTCAGGTCTCAGGTAGTTGCTCATCTTCGGGTCGGACTTCCACAATTCGACCTGTCTCCGAAGCATTCGCAGAACTCCCTCGATCGTGACGCCGTCCTCCTCTAGGCGTCCGGCAATCATCAAGAGGTTTGCCTCAGTCTCCCTGAACTGACGTCCACAGAGTTGGTTGAGGGCAAGCAGCACTGGCTTGGCAGTCTCCAATCTTGCCGCCTTCCTAGCGTTCAAATCAGTCGGGGCAGGTTTGCCTTCGACCTTAGACTGGGATGCTGACTGTGCCTCCACAGCGCTGGGGCAACTTGCTTCCATTCGAGCACGGCTTGATGGATCGCCAAGGGACACAACGTCCGGTGGAGGCAGAGCCGAACCGGACATAATATCGCATGCGCCTCCGCCTCCGAGCGCGGATGACGGGCATGTGACAGGCAACTGGCCGTCATCTGCCCGACAGTTGACCGCCATGTGCCCGTCATTTGGCTGACAGTTGACTGACAATTGACCGTCGTCTGCCTGACATTTGACGGTAACATGCCCGTCATCGGGTGGCATCCAATCGGCGGGCTGCCCATCAGGCGCTGGGAACTTTGAGACTCCTGCTCGGAGTCTTTGCTGGAACTTGGGAATGGCTAGGTACTTTCCAGCTCCTGAGCTGTACGTGTAGATCAGGCGTCGAGCGCTCAATTCCAAAAGCCATTCACCTACTGAACTCGAATTCAGATTTTCGGCGAGTGGGAAACAAGCGGCTTTTACCAACTTGGGGTTGGCGTGAAATCGTCCGTAATCATCCGCCTTCAACAGTAAACGAACGAATGTGCGCTCTGCCTCTGCCGATAGGTCGTCGAATAAAATGCTGTCGGTAAAATCCCTAAGAAGTCGTGTTGGCATTGAAGAATCTCCGATTTGGCTCCATTTAGACTGTGGAAGTTCGTTTGAGGTCGGTCACGATTTGCGCCAATTCCAAGCATGGGATTGCGCCCTGTTCCGCCATCCGATCAATCGACTCATTCGACCAGTGGCCTCGGCGAGTCCGGCAGGAGATAAACCGCACCGGCGTGCAAGTGTCCTAACTGAAGGATTGCCTTCGAAGCGCCCTGGATTTAGGACCCATCCCAATGCGATGAGATCTAGCCCGACCCGCTTCAGGTTGATCCTGGATCCGTCAACATCCGTGAGCAGTAAATCCAGTATCTTTCGAAGCACGACGAGGTCTTTGGCCTCTGCGGCATAGTGTTCCTTTTCCTCCCCCAATCGGTCCGAAAGTGTCACCCAATCGAAGCCCTGGCTCACGTTCACGATTGGATCGCTATGGTCGACATACTGCTTGCTGAACTCAGGCTTCATCGACATCCCCCTTTCCGTTCCGCTCGCAGGGCTGCGACTCGACGACTAAACCTTTCACTGGCAAGGTATTCTTGCACCTCCGTGAGACGGTATCGTTTCGCTCCCCCAATCTGGTGCCCAGGCACCTTCCAACGTCGAAGTGTGGTCACGCCGAAGCCAAGGGCTCGGGAAAGGCCGCGCAGAGATTGGTATGGCTCGGACTTGGGCAATTCACCCCTCAAAAGCCGAAGCGCTCCTTCACGCCGAATGGGCGGGGCCGTCATCGCCGCCGACAGGATGTCCTCGAGGCTGGTCATACCCCTACCTCCCAAGTCTCAATGCAAAGCTCTTTGGCGATCGCCTCCTTCAACCACTCCTCTGGGTTGGCCCTACCAGTCTCGATCTTGGTAATTTGTGACTCGGAGCAACCAACGCGTCTGGCCAAATCCAGCTGACGAATCCGCAATCGCTTCCGAGCGTCCCGCATCAGTCCGCGCCTATCTGTCGGCGCATTCTTCTTCGCCGATTCCGCTGGGCGTTGGCTTTCTTCGGTTGAGTTCATCGTGAAAAGCGGTCTTTTGGAGTAGTTACTACTACGTGTGAGAAGGAGATCAGCCTTGGATCCGAGCGATGGAAGGAAGTTGACTAAGGAGTCGGTTGGAGGGGTTCCGACGAGCACCAGACAAGAGGTGGCAGGGTGCGTTTGTTTGGCGTTTAGGCTCGATTTGGTGACGCACTTGACAAAGTTTGGGCCTCAAGCGGCTTATAAATGGATATAGCGCGGATGAAAGCTTCGACCCATCGGCATCCGTTGCGTCAGACGACAATTTCGTGCGCTGGACGCCGTTGGTGGCAACGTCGGTAGAGAGGGGTGAACTTTCGGGTACGGAATCGCCACACGGGCACAGCGAGAAGGCGATGGTCGTCGCTCCGTATAGGGAATTGATCTGCAATGCAGGCCGGCAACTGGCGGCGCAGGAATTTTGGTTGCCAACAATTAGCAGCGGCGTGGCCGGGGTCCCGCGCGATCCCGCGTTCCGAACAACAATTGGTCTGCTGCGAAGGGAGTCGTATCTTGAACTCTCGGTTGCCCAATCAGCGACGCGCTCCTGCGCTAACGGCAACCGTTGATCGAAATGATTGGCCGCCTCCGGATGAATACTGGAGGTGGGCAATCCTTGGACAGCCTGGAATTGGTAGTGCCCGACAACGCCGCGAAGATTTGTGCTTTTGGACGTTCGGGATTTGTACCCCTCGAAGGCTACTGATACTTGATTGCTGGCATTGCTCAAAGCGCCGACACCCTCGTCTCCCAGCTGTGTCCGCGTAAATGCGCAGCTAAATCAAGAATTGCGCGGTTTCTTCGGTCGACCCGGTTTTCGATCAATTCCCATCGAACTGAGTCGTCGCCGTACAGTAGTCCAGTCGGAGCACACACCACAACTCTTCAAGTGCTCCAAAATTTTATCAGGCGGCCACTCGGGGAGCGGTTGACCCATTGGATGTAAGATGCCCGGATTATCCTCGTCAACCCACGCAGAGCCGTCAGTCATGGATTTGAGCAATAGTAGCTCCAAGCCTAGAGAGTCCACAGCACCTTCACCTTTCAATGCTGTAAAGGCTTTACTGAGAGTCAAAAGCTCGTCAGTGTCTCGACGCTCAAAAATATCAATCAGCCAGTCTATCAAAGAGTTCCTCGCATTTTTCTGCATAATTTGCTCGGTCTCTTTGGTTGGGGGATTCCGACGCCATCGAGAGCAATACCGTAGAAAATCAATCACACCACGCGTGCTTGATGAAATCTCTCCCCAGATGGCATTTTCGATCTGGGTAGCTGGGGGTTGATCTGAAACCGCCGCCCACTTTGTCATCGAATGCTTTCGACCTTTTTTCATGATGTCTCAGTTCATTCAGGGCTTATTTCTTTCGAAATCGGGAGGATCACCGCCGTGCTAAAAGAACGAGTTATTCGACCTCGAAATAATCACTGTCGACGTGCTTCAACTCGTAGACCCTCGACCGCGACACGCCGATATTGTGCTGGATCATTAGTTCCGCGAGGCGATCCCCGTCGATGAGGATAACCTTCTGGGAAACCTTCCGTGCGTATTGCACCGCTGTCTTGGCAAAATCGCTGGTGGTGATAAAGACCCCCTTGTTGGCCTGCTGCCCTGCCAAGGCTCCCACGAAGCTTTGAATCTCCTTTCGCCCGACTGTTTGCTGCCATCGCTTGGCTTGGAGATAAATCACATCCAGTCCAAGCCGGTCTTCATTGATAACCCCATCGATTCCCTCATCGTGGGATGCCTTGGTAACCTGCGCAGCCTCCTCTCGGGAACCGCCGTAGCCCATCGCCAGTAACAGATCCAGGACGAGTTGTTCAAATCGGACTGGGTCCATGCTTTTCACCAACTCGAGCAGATCCCTTCGAAGGGCGTTCTGAATCAACTGATGTGCCGCCTCAATGGCTTCTTCCGGTGTGCTGGCATTTGAGGCGGCCAATGTGGGTGGCAGTGCATTGGTGGCTCCTGAAGCGGCGGATTTTGCCGTCCCTGACCCTTCCATCCATTGAGCGAACCCCGGAAACTTCATCAAGAACTCACGGTCAATCACTTTGGGTCTTTGATCGGCAACTTTGCGACCTTGCTCCGTGATCACATACGCACCTCGCTTTGGTTTCTTCAGCAGCCCGGCTCGAAAGAGATCATAGAGAGCCCAGAGGACCCGGTTATTCCACTTCCGCTGAGTTCCACTGGGCAGCATTTCCGCCCTCTCGGCAGCGGTGAGGTCAAATCGACCTGCCAAGGGTTCGTAGAGTTCCGATGTCTTCCAAAGCTTTCCGTCTGACAAAAGCTCCAGAGCTGGCGCCTTGATCTCGTTGAATTCTGGGATAGGCATTACAATCCTTAATGCACGGCGGCGGATGAGATCAAAACGTCTGGTGGGCATCAAGAACTGGATCGAGGTTTGATCGGACGACAATTCTTAAAGGGTTGGGCAAGCAGGTAACGGTCTGAATCGCGTGGGAATCGAGGGCGTTCCCCATTCCATCGTGCCGGGCTCCTTCTTCAATCGGTCAAAATCCATTGCGAAATCCATCCGACAATCCCACCATCGTTCTCGATCCTGATCGCGGAGGGGTACCCTTGGAGCTGACCCGACCGACACCTTCCGCAGTCGCATGAACAAGAATCGTTTGGATGCAAATACCTTTGCAATTCATCCGCAATCTCTGGGAGCTAGTTGCGTCCGTCCCAGGTCGAAAGGCAAAAGTGCCTCATCGGGAGCGAGTGGTAAAAATGGTACTTAAAATGATGACTAACACCGAGTGTCCGACCGTCCGGCGACTGATCAATCGCCCATGTATCGCCGCGTTCACACCTTCTTGTCAGCCTTGGCCTCGGCGATCGGAAACCGAGGCCAAGGTAGTTGATTTAGATTTTAACAACCGTTTTCAAACACGATGAAAACCGTCTGCGACGCCTGTCAGCTTCAGCCCAACGCGCTCTCCATCAAATTGAGCGACCAGATCGAACAGCTCGACGAGTTGATCCACGCCGAGGGCGACGGGACCGCGTATTTCCAGAAGACCTTCATCACCCAGGGCATGCAAGACCTCGTCACCGAGGGCATCGCACGGCTCGCGAGCGTTTCGACGCAGGCCATCTTCCATCTCAAGCAGGCGATGGGCGGTGGCAAAACCCACTTGCTGGTCGGCTTCGGTTTGCTCGCCAAGCATCCTGCCCTTCGGAAGAAATACTGCGGCGGTGATGCCAACTCGCAGATGTTCGACACCGCCCGCGTTGCCGCCTTCAACGGCCGCAACAGCCCCAACCATTTCTTCTGGGGCGAAATCGCCCAGCAACTCGGCAAGCCCGATTTGTTTCAGGAATTCTGGGCCTCCGGTCCGAAAGCGCCGGACGAGAAAGCCTGGCTCAAGCTCTTCGAGGGCAAAGAACCGATCCTCATCCTGCTGGATGAAATGCCACCCTATTTCGAGGACCTCTCCACGCGTCCGATCGGCACTGGCACCGTGGCCGACATCGCCACCCGTGCATTCGCCGGACTCCTGACCGCCGCCGGCAAGAAAGCGAACGTCTGCGTTGTCGTTTCCGACCTCTATGCTGCTTACCAGACCGGCGGTGCGCTCATCATCAAGGCACTCGAAAATGCGAAACAAGAATTAGGACGCGGAGAGCGCCACATCACCCCCGTTGACCTCGCGGCCAACGAAATCTACGACATCCTCCGCAAACGCCTTTTCACCCAGCTTCCCGACAAGGCGGAGATCGACGACATCGCCGACGCCTACGGCAAGAAACTGGAGGAAGCCTCCAAGTCCAAGGTCGCCAATCGCGGCGCGGAAGCCATCGCCGACGAAATCGCCGCGACCTATCCGTTTCACCCGCGACTCAAAAACGTCATCGCGCTGTTCAAGGAGAACGAACAGTTCAAGCAGACCCGCGGCCTCATCGAACTCGTCTCACGCCTCCTGCGCTCCGTCTGGGATCGTAAGTCGAACGACGTTTTCCTCATCGGCCCCCAGCACTTCGACCTGTCCATCGCCGAGGTGCGCGACAAGCTTACCGAAATCTCCGGGATGCGCGACGTCATCGCCAAGGACCTTTGGGATGCGCAGCAATCCGCCCACGCGCAGGTCATCGACTTGAGCACCGGCAAGGAAGCCGCCACCCAGGTCGGCTCGCTCCTGCTCACCGCCAGTCTTTCCACCGCGGTCAACGCCGTGAAGGGCCTCACCACCGCCGAGATGGTCGAGTGTCTGGTGTCACCGTTGCGCGAGCCGTCCGAGTTTCTCGAATCGTTCCAGCAGCTCGATGAGAACGCGTGGTATATCCATCACACACCGGAAGGCCGCTACTACTTCGACCGGCAGGAGAACCTCACCAAACTGCTCCAAAGTCTCGCGCACGATGCCCCGGAGAATCAGGTAGACGACCTCATCCGCCATCGCCTTCGCGACATGTTCAAGCCCACGCGCAAGTCCGCATACGAAGAAGTCCTGCCATTGCCCAAGCTGGGGGATGTTGCCGACAAGGTCCGCAAGCATCGTGTCCTGCTCATCGTCAGCCCAGACTCCAAGATTCCGCCCGAGGAGGTGCAGAAATTCTTCGACGGCCTCAGCCAGAAAAACAACCTCTGCGTGCTTACCGGCGACAAAACCGCGATGGGCAGCGTAGAGAAGGCGGCGCGACAAGTTTATGCCGTGCAAAAGGCGGATGGGCGCATCCCCAAGGGCCACCCGCAGCGCGATGAACTGGAAAAAAAGCAGCAATCCTACGAGCAGGATTTCAATTCCACCGTCCTCAACCTCTTCGACAAGGTCCTCTTCCCCATCCAACGGGCGGGCAAGCCGTCGCAGCTCGCCGGGAAGCCTCTCGACTCAGGAAGGGACCAGACCAAGCCCTTCGATGGCGAGGCCCAGGTCGAGAAGACCCTCACTTCGCATCCGCTGAAGCTCTATCTGGATGTGGAAAAGGACTTCGACCCCATCCGCGATAAATCACAGGACCTTCTCTGGCCCGAAAATCAGGACGAGGCCCGATGGTCCGATGTCGCCGACCGCTACACAGAGCAGGCAGGCATGCCATGGCTGCCGCCCAAGGGACTCGACACGCTCAAATCCATCGCCTGCAATCGTGGTCTTTGGGAAGACCTCGGCAACGGCTACGTCACCAAGAAGCCGAAAAAGAAGCGCACTTCCGTCCAGGTCATCGCCGAATCCGAGCCGGACGACAAAGGCGAGGTGCGCCTGCGCATCAACGCACAGAATGCCGGGCCCGCCCCACGCATCCACTACGCCGAGGATGGCCCCGTCAACGAGAAGAGTCCGCAGCTCAAGGACCAGTTCCTAACCACCAAGGCCCTCCGGGTAAACTTTCTCGTCGTCGACCCCTCCGGCCAATACGAATCCGGCGACGTCGTCACCTGGTCGAACAAGATCGTCCTCCGCAACAACCTCAAGGAAGACTCAGGGAAGCGCACTGTCGAGCTGCTCGCTGCCCCTACTGGCAAGATTCGCTACACGCTGGGCGGCGAGGAACCCCGTGAAGGGGTCATGTATGACAAGCCGGTTGAGATCGGCGACGGCGAGGCGCTTGTGCGCGTCTTCGCGGAAGCAGGTGGTCTGGAGGCCAAAGCCGAGTTCCGCTATCCGGCCAAGGGCAAGAAAGGCGTGCAGGTCGACGAGGTGAAGCCTGGCCGCCTTGTCTCGCGCACCGGCCGCAAGCTCGATTCCCGCAGCAAGACCTTCGAGGGTCTTAAACAGGCTGCCGACAAGACGGTGGAATTCGAGGGAGTCGTCATCACCGTCGGTCAAGGCAATCAGATGGTCGGCGTCACCGTTGGCGAGGTTCGCGTCAACGCGACGTTCATCGAAGACATCCTCAAGACCGTCCTGGAGAAGTTTGAGGCGACCACCCCGGTCACCATGACTTTCCGTAAGGCGCACTTTAATTCCGGCCACGACCTCAAGGATTTCGCCGAGAAGCTCGGCTTCGAACTCAACCCAGGCGACGTCGAGCAATGACCGAAAAGCTCCAGTTCGTGGACTTCGGCGCACCGGACAAGTTCGGCGCACACCTGTTTCGCGTCGAGATCCCGGCAGTGCGCACCGAGGGGGTCCGCATCGTGGAGGATTTCGGCTATCGCGGGCTGGAGGGCGGAGTCCCCAAGGATGAAGACCGTGCCATCCTCCCCCGCGCCGTTTGGTCCGGTATCGCAGACATCGCCCGGCGCGAGTTCAATGACCGGCTCAAGATTGCCAAAGTTGCTACCGGCCGCTGGCACACCGGCACCAACTTGGTGGACCGTCTGCTTGGCAAGGAACTCTGTGTTCTCGCCTGGGCCGCCGAGACGGCCAACGACGACCAGCTTCCCGTGATTTGTAGCAAGTGGGCCGCGCTTCGTCCCGAGGAACGCTGGTGGCTCTTCTCAATGACCGTCGCCGAGGCTGGCCTGCCCGAGGACACTCACCGCGGCTGGCGACGCGCCTTGTTCCTGGCTTTGTCTGACGGCGAGAAACCGCCCGATGGACGCAAACGCCGCCGCCCGGTCGAAAGCGACCTCTTCAGCCTGCCGCTGTTCAAAACCTCCAAATGAGCAATTCTGTCAAACCGTTCGCCCTCAAAGACGCCCCCGCGCTCATCGAGCGGCTCCTGCCTGTTCAGAAGCTCTCGGCTGAGGCATTTAAGGAACGAATGGCAGGCTCGGCTCAAGCTCTGACAGCCTTGGGCAACTTCTGGAAAGGAAGGAAGCCGCTGATCCTGAACAAAGCGTGCATTCTCGGCTGCCTTTTGCCGGCCACTAACAATCCAACTCGAGATCTCGAAGTCTTTGAGAAGCTAATGGCAATGGACGATGAATCGTTCGTTGCACGTTGGCCTCGTCGTGCAAAGCCCCGTGAGATCCTTTCCCAGCTCACTATCCCCCGAATTGCCGATTACTTCGTCTCCGACTCACCAATGCTGCTTCCGCAAGATGCGCCCGTGGATTGGACCAAGCCCGAATTGGCGAGCGTGAAAGTTACTTGGCGCGACAACATCTCGGAGTTGGAGCGTCGCCAGATCGAAGCCCAGCTGCTCCCGAAGGCTTCATATCGCGAGCGCGTGGACCGGTCGAAGCGGCCCGAGGAAGTCATGGCCACCGTTCACCTCCACATCTGGGAAGCGGTCAACGCCCACCTTGGCACCACCGCACATTCCTTTCCGGAGTTGGTCGAGCAGCTTGGCATCATGCGTTTTGGTCACCGGCCCCGTGTCGCCGATACATTTTCTGGTTCTGGTCAAATTCCATTCGAAGCGGGGCGCCTAGGCTGCGACGTCTACGCCTCAGATCTCAACCCCATCGCGTGCATGTTGACGTGGGGAGCTTTCAACATTGTTGGAGGATCTGCCGAAAGTCGGTCAAAGCTCGCGAGAGATCAGCACGCGCTGGTCGAAAGTGTGCAGTCAGACATTGACCAACTTGGCATTGAGACGGACGGCAATGGGTGGTACGCAAAAGTCTTTCTTTACTGCGTTGAGGTCAGATGCCCGCAAACTGGGTGGCTTGTCCCACTTCTTCCATCGCTGGTCATCAGTACGAGCCGAAATGTGATCGCTCAATTGGTGCCCAACCCGTTAAACCGACGATATGACATTCAAATCCGGAGCGGGGTAACCGATGCGGAAGTCTTAGCCGCCAATACCGGTACAATACGCCGCGACAGCAAATATGAGGAGGCATTTTTAATTCACCATTTGGACGGCAGAGATCATAAAACAAAACTCTCAACACTACGCGGTGACTTCGAAACTCCCGACGGCACAATTTCAAACCAACTACGACTTTGGCAAAGGCATGATTTTACACCAGGGACTGAGGACATCATACAGGAACGCCTCTATTGCGTAGAATGGATGCGGCCGAAGGCAAAAGGTAAAGGTTTCAACTACGAGTTCCGCAGCGTCACGGTCGCCGACATCGCTCGAGAGCGTGTAGTTGAAAACTGCATCGCTAAACACATCGCCGAGTGGCAAGCCAAAGGTTGGTTGCCGGACATGCGGATCGAGGTAGGCGGGCCGCCCAGGTATCAAGGGCAAGATTTGATTAAAGCTAGGGGTTGGACGCACTGGCAACACGTGTTTTCCCCCCGCCAACTATTAGTCGGATCCCTGATTCGGAGAAACCTAACTTCACATACCGCCTCCGGCCTAGTGACGTTTCTCAACTGCAACTCGAAGCTGAGCCGATGGCATCCGGCAAGAGAGTACGTGGCGGAGACCTTTGACAATCAAGCTCTTAACACTCTATTTAATTACGCATGCCAGAGTTTTGCATACGGATCGCGCTATTTCAGTGATCGATTCTATAGCTACCCGATTGCAGGTCACTTTCACCTCTCCTCCAGTATGGCGAGCGAGGAGCGGCGCGCAAGTGATGTCTACATCAGCGACCCGCCTTATGGCGATGCGGTAAAGTACGAGGAAATCCTCGACTTCTTTATTGCCTGGCTCCGCAAGAATCCGCCGACGGACTTTGCCGATTGGGTTTGGGATAGCCGTCGCACACTTGCCATCAAAGGTGAGGACGAAGATTTCAGGCGCGGCATGGTCGCTGCATACCAACGCATGGCGGAGTGCATGCCGGACAACGGCATTCAGGTCATCATGTTCACCCATCAGTCCGGCAGCATCTGGGCGGACATGGCCAACATCGTCTGGGCTTCCGGCCTGCAAGTCACCGCGGCGTGGTATGTTGTCACCGAGACTGACAGCGCACTCCGTGAGGGCAGCAATGTAAAGGGCACCGTTCTCCTCGTTTTGCGCAAACGGTCCGGCACGCAGAAGACCACCCGCGATGACCTCGCGTGGGAGATTCAGGAGGAGGTCGAAAAGCAAATCCGCGACCTCACCGGCCTGAATCAGGAGGCCAAGGGACTCTACCGCGACGAGAATGTCTTTGAGGACGCAGACATCCAGATGGCTGGTTACGCCGCCGCCCTCCGCGTGCTCACCCGTTACCTCATTATAGACGGTCGCGACATGACCGCCGAGGCCATCCGCCCCCGCGTCAAAGGCGAGACCACGTTCGTGGACGGCCTCATCGCCTTCGCCGTGGGCACCGCCAACCAGTGCCTCGTTCCACACGGCATCCCGGAGCGGCACTGGAAGGAGTTCACCGGCGCGGAACGTTTCTACCTCAAGCTGCTAGACCTCGAAGCCAAGGGCCTCAAGACGCTGGACAACTACCAGAACTTCGCGAAGGCGTTCAAAGTCCGCGATTTTCGCGCCCTCATGGGCAGCCAGAAGGCGAACGAAGCCCGGCTCCGCAGCGCCATCGAGTTCGGCAAGAACGAGATGAGCGAAGGCTCGGAACTCCACCAGTCCGTCCTCCGCGCGGTCCTCTACGCCATCATGGAGCTGGCAAAGAACGTGGACAGCAACGACGTGCTCGCCCACCTCGTGCTCAATGTCCCGGACTACTATTCCAATCAAACACAGCGCGAACGGGTCGTCGAACTCGCCGATTACCTCGCCAAAAAACTCGAAACCCTCCGGCCCGAGGAGGCCAGCGCCGCCCGCGTATTGCGCGAGATGGTGAAAAACCAACGTCTGGGGTAACTGCACCGCTCTCCAATGCCGACCGATTATTTCAGCGATAGGGAGAATGGACCACGACCGAGGACCGGCGAGACAATCAATCAGGTTGTCTGGAACGGCATCGCGGCTCTTGTTCAATCGCTCGTTGCTGACGGCTCGTTTGGGGCTTCATTTCCTGACGTCTGCGCAGACGGGTCCGATGTAGTAGGAACAAATGCAAACGCGTGGCGCAGTGTCCTCATGACCGAGCATCCAGGAATCGAATGGCCGTTTCGCACAGATGAGGTCCCATCGACTCTGGCTATCCTTGACCTTTTAGAATTCACGCATGGCCATATAGCCAAGCCGATTCAAGGCTCGTATCAAGGCTTTTTCCGTCACCACCATCTTTCCTACGATCTTGAGGCTGGCCGCACAGAGTTCGCTCAGCGCGTCAACCGCCTCTTTGCACGTAATGGATTAGCTTACGAGTTAGGAGGGGACGGAAAAGTCCTTCGTCTGGCACCTGCTGTATTGCGCGAGACGTTACAGACTACAACGTTTCAAACCGGCGACGGAACGCTCGACGCGATGCTGGAGTCTGCAAGGGTCAAGTTCGTGAACCCTGACTCCAAGGTCCGCAGAGAAGCGCTTGAAAAACTATGGGATGCTTGGGAGCGAATTAAAACCATCGAGTCCGGGAACGACAAGAAAGCGCAAGTTAAAACCTTGCTCGACAAGGCCGCAGCAGAACCGAACTTCCGCGCATTGGTGGAGACAGAGGCGGTCGCGTTGACGTCCGTCGGCAACAACTTCCTGATTCGGCACAGTGAGACAAATCGGACGCAGATCGGCGATGATGCACATGTGGACTATCTGTTCCACCGCCTATTCTCCTTGATTGCGATGTTACTAAGAACGCGGGCGGCTTCCACGTAAAACACTTGTGAGCGAATCCCGCCCCATCAACCGCTTTTCCTCGCGTCGCCACAGGCTTGATCACGCATTTCTGTCGAAGACGCTCGCGGGGGCAATATCCTATCGACGCATCGCCGGTTATTTCCGCAGCTCCATCTTTGAACTCGTCGGGGAGGAAATCGCGGGCATCGAAAAGGTCCAGATTGTCTGCAACAGCGAACTCGACGCGGCGGATGTCGCCGTATCGAAACACGTTCGGGACACGGCGCTCAAAGAACGCTGGAACGAAGCTCCCGCCGAGGTCGAGGCACTACTCCACAAGGAACGTTACCGCAAGCTGCACGACTTGCTGACCAGCGGTCGCGTCGAAATCCGCGTCGTCCCCAAGGACCACGTTTTCCTTCACGGCAAGGCGGGCGTCATCGAAGCGGCGGATGGCTCCAGGACCTGCTTCCTCGGCTCGATCAACGAAACGAAAAGCGCCTTCGCCCAGAACTACGAAATCCTTTGGGAAGACCCATCGCCCGAAGGCGTTGCGTGGGTCGAGGAGGAGTTTGAAGCGCTCTGGAAGGATTCCTATCCGTTGCCTGACGCCATCGTTGAGGAAATCAAGCGCGTCGCCGACCGCGTTGAGATTCGATTCGATCAAGTTCGGCCCGCTGAACTCGCCGCCGCGGCCCTCGCTGAATCTCCCATCTACCGGGGCGGCGAACAGCTTCAGCCTTGGCAGCGCGCCTTCGTCACCATGTTCCTGGCGCACCGGGAGACTTACGGCAAAGCCCGCCTGCTCCTGGCCGACGAGGTCGGCGTCGGCAAAACACTTTCCCTTGCGGCCAGTGCCATGATTTCGGCGCTCCTCGATGACGGTCCGGTTCTCATCCTCTGTCCCTCTACACTCACGCTCCAATGGCAGGTCGAGCTCAATGACCGTCTAGGCATCCCCAGTGCGGTCTGGTCATCCGGGCAGAAAGTCTGGATCGATCCCCACGGCCACACCATCAAGACCCGTGGCGCCGAAGACATCACCCGCTGCCCCTTCCGAATCGCCATCGTCTCCACCGGCCTGATTTTCCACACCTCGGACGAACGCCGTTACCTGATGGAACGGAAATTCGGGACCGTCATCTTGGACGAGGCTCACAAGGCGCGGCGGCGTGGCGGGCTCGGTGAACACAAGGACGAGTCGAACAACCTGCTCGACTTCATGCTGCGCATCGGCCCGCGCACCCGGAACCTCTTGCTCGGCACGGCTACGCCCATCCAGACGGATGTTCATGAACTTTGGGATTTGATGCGCATCCTCAACGCTGGTGCTGATTTCGTCTTGGGGCGCGAGTCCACGAGCCAGTGGGTGAATTTGCAGCGCTCATTACCGATGGTGAAGGGCGACGAAGTCCCGCTCGACGAGCGCGATGCCTGGGAATGGCTCCGCAACCCTCTTCCGGCGGGTGAGGAGGAGCCTCTGGTCGCCAATCTGCGCCTCCAACTTGGCATTCCGGACAACGCCTTCTTTACGGACATAGGCTTCGGCTCCCTTGCATTCTTCGCCCAGCAATCAGTTCTTCAAACGTTGTCGCCCGGTTTTTACCAGCAGCACAACCCCATCGTGCGCCACACCGTTCTTCGTCGCCGTCAGACCTTGGAGGAGGCTGGCCTACTCGAACGAGTCGCGGTCGAAGTGCATCCTGTTCCCGACGCCCCTTCGACCGCTTATCCCGGCG
>SXGU01245337.1_pt1 | contig 15376 bp, 11 predicted proteins | sample 3174531 | NCBI WGS metagenome assembly SXGU01 (sample SAMN11356863, study PRJNA531348) | freshwater metagenome | isolation source: freshwater sample F1-140 | place: China: Fuxian Lake, Yuxi | collected 2017-12-25
CAGACCAATTCGTGCGGTTTGCAGCTGGATGTTTATAAATTTCAAAAAATGCCCGACTCCGAATTAGTAGCGCTAAAAAAGGTTTCGGCATTGCTGCAAAAAGCCGATTCAAGTACCGCAGCAATCAAAGCTGAAATGCAAAACGACATTCCTTACTTTGAAAATTTGCCGGCAGGAAATTATCGCGCCGTCGTTTCAACGAACGGTTATAAAGTGACGACAAAAGAAATTGAATTCGATTGCGGTTCGGCAAACGATCAAAACGTAGTTTCCGAAGTTATATTTTTGTGGGAAGGAAATATCAAAGAAACGGTAAAAATGAACGGCGGAGCAGCAAAAATAATCGCGGCGGATTCGCTACAATTTGATACCGCGCCGTTAAAAGCAAAAGTTGCCGACGCAGCAGAACAACCGCTTGCCGCCGAGCAATTTACTGCGGTAATTTCAGGAACACCGCGAAAAGCTTCTGCCGCCGATGTCGAACTCAAAAAAATAGTCAACGGCAGAGCCACTTATTTGCCGAAACCCGATTATCCGCGCGCCGCATCAGCCGTTAAAGCCAGCGGCGTTGTTTTAATCGAAGTTTTAATTGACGAAATCGGAAGAGTAATTGCAGCGAAAGCCATTAGCGGACATCCGCTGCTGAGGTCAGCATCGGTAAAAGCGGTGCGCGGCGCAAAATTTACGCCGACCAGAATTCAGGAAATGCCGGTACAGGTTGCGGGCGTTGTCGTCTATAATTTCATACCGTAAAAAATTCGTCGCTCAAACGATGTTTTTTGCTGTGCAATTAAAAATATTTCAAAAAACAGCTACAAAATATTTTTTTTGAAACAGCTTTCAACTCATTTCTTTTATGCTGCGAATATCTCTTTTAATAACGTGTCTTATCATTTCGGCAACTTTAGCGGCGGCTCAAATCAGAAGAGATCGCGATCCGGCGGCAACCGCACAGCAGCAGCAAAGACCGATTGGAAAAAGCAGTCGGGGCGAAACATCGGACAAGCTGAGAGATTTGCTGCGGATTACGAAAATTGAGAAAGCGCAAGCGAAAGAGATTCTCAAACAAACCGAAGGCAAACTTGGAAAAATTTGGAACAGCCTGTGCCAATACGAAAAAGTTGTTGCTGTGAGCGATACGGATTGCTGGGAAGAACTTGATTACCGGATCGCTTCAAATTTCGCATTTTCTAACGACAGCGAATTTGCCGGCATCAGTCTGGTCAAAAAAGAGTTTTGGGCGGCGAATCACAGTGCGATATATTCGTTTCTGGTTGATCTGGGCGAAAGAGATTTCAGCCAAATCAATGAGGAAACAGAAGAAGTCAAAACACTCGGCAAATTCCCGGTTACTATTGACCCGGAAAATCGAAAAATCAAACCGTTATTCGGAATTCATCAATTTGAAAACCTGGAAATAAGCGATAGACGTCCTGCCAAATTAAATCACACCTATTTGCTTCGCACCGTAGTTTACCGCGCCAGCTCGGTTTTTACCGAAAACGCACGGTTAACGATCAAACGCATATTAGAAAATACGCACAGTTTTCAAGTCGTCAAAGACCAAGACAACGTCACAACTATTCTGTGGAAGAAAATCGCGTCAAAACAGACGGCGGTAAAATAAATAGAAAACAAAATTCAGAAGAGAGCGGGCGAATTTGTAACAAATAACCCGCCAAATAGACATTAACGCCCTCAATTTTTATCGCTTTATTCAGCCGCCGCAATTTGAAAACATAAGACAGTTTTTTTGCGTAAACAAAACATTTGTTAAAAAAGGGAGAAAATTTATGATCAAATACGCGACAATTTTATTACTGTTTGTGTTCACGGCAATCGTTCCCGCTCACGCCCGAAAAATCGAAAATACCGAACAGCTTATTTCGGCGATGCACAAAAAATACGCCGGAAAATGGTATAAAACGCTGATTTTCGCGCAGAAAACCACGACCTTCAAACCGGATGGAACCGAGGAAAACGGGATTTGGTACGAAGCTTTATCAATGCCGGGAAAACTTCGTGTTGATTATGATCCGCTGGCGAGCGGCGGCGGAGTTATTTACGCGGGCGGCATCAGCAACTCGTTCAAGGACGGAAAACTCATCGCGAGCCGACCGGTCGAACACGCTTTGCTGGTGCTCGGTTTCGACGTTTATTTTCAACCGGTTGAGACGACTTTGGCGCAAATAAAAAAAATGAAAGTGGACGCCTCCGTTCTGCGCGAAGATAAATGGCAAAACAGAGACGTTTATGTGGTCGGCGCGCGAGCCGGAGATTTGCGGTCGCCGCAGTTTTGGATTGATAAAAAGAATTTGTATTTCGTGCGGCTCGTGCAGCCGGTCGGAAAAGACGGCGCCAACATTCAGGAAATTGAATTTAACAAATACGAAAAAGTTAAAGGCGGCGGCTGGATCGCGCCCGAAGTGGTTTTTATCGTTAACGGCAAACGAACGTTTCTCGAAGAATATTACGGCATCCGAACCGGCATTCCGCTCGATGAAGATTTATTCGACCCTAACAAATGGATGACGGTTGACCGCAATTACTTTCACAAAAAATGATGCGAACAGCGTAACGACTGCACGGAACAGGTGTGTGGATTTAAACCGGATAGAGTTTTTCACAAATTCGTATTCTTTAGTACTGTTTTTTAAGCCGTTAGTTTTATTAAAAGAATCGCCAAACCGCTGTTTTGAAAAGTTCTCAAAACAGCGGTTTGGCGTTTGCGTCTACGACTTTTGATTGTCTTTTGACAATAAACGATTGTGCAATTCCCACAAAGCGGTTTTGTTGCTGTCCCATTTCAGACGGTTTAACGCCGTTTCGTAATCGAGCCACACGCATTCTTCGTGTTCGCCCGACAAATTCACTTGTTCATTTTCAACTTCAATGCCGAAACTATATTCTGGAATAACATAAGTCCCGTTTCCCCAGAGATGATTGTCGGCAAAATGAACAGCAGGTATTGAAGCCGTAGAGTCAAGGCGAACAAGGCTAATGTTTCCGGCAATACCGGCTTCCTCAAAAGATTCACGTCGCGCGGCTTGTTCTACTGGCTCGCCAATCATTCCGCCGCCCGCAATCCACTGCCAGTAATTTTGGTCGGCGCGCTTAAAAACTAAATAGCGCGGTTCACCATCGCCGTTAAACAGGTAGGGAATAACCAAAACTTGAAAAGCGGCGCGCGGCATAAATCAATTCCAATCTGGTTATTTGAGATGTTTTTTGAAGAATCCGAGTGTTCGTTCCCAAGCTAGTTTGGCGGCTTCGGCATCGTAGCGCGGAGTTGTATCGTTGTGAAAACCGTGCTGTTTCCCTTCGTACATAAACTGCTCGTATTTTTTATTGTTCGCCTTGAGCGCCGCTTCATATGTCTCGATGCCGGCGTTGACGCCTTTGTCGTTGCTGGCGTAATGCAACATTAGCGGCGCGGAAATCTTTGGAACGTCGGCAGCGCCCGCTTGTCGCCCGTAAAAAGCGACGCCGGCGTTCAGGTCTTTGCCGAGGCGAACAGCCAGTTGATTGACCATTCCGCCGCCGAAACAGAAACCGACCGCGCCTAATTTGCCGCTGCTGTCTTTCCGCGTTTTGAGCCACAGCGCGGAAGCGACAAAATCCTCGGTCATTTTCTTGCCGTCAACCGTCCGAAAAGCCGCTGCTCCTTTTTCGTCGTCGCCCGGATAACCGCCGACCGAAGTCAATCCGTCGGGCGCAAATGCCATATAACCGGCTTTTGCCAAACGCCGCGCAACGTCCTCGATGTACGGATTGAGTCCGCGATTTTCGTGAATGACAAGAACGCTCGAAAACTTTTTGCCTTTGGCGGGACGCGCCAGATATCCCTTGATCGAACCGTTTCCTGAAGGCGATTGAACGGTTTCATAACCGGTCTTTAAATCTTTATCGTCTTTTGGAACCGTTTGTGACCAGGCGTAATTCGGTGACAGGCTTTCAAATATAGCCGCAACCGTTAGACCGCCGACGGCAAATTTAGCGGCGCTGCTCAGAAACGAACGGCGGTCAATATCGCCGTGCTGATATTCGTGAAATAAATCTAATAACTCCTGCGGGTAATCGTCTGCGTTTTTACGTTGCATAATTGCTCCTTTGTTTGATTTGAAAAAGAATAATTGATGACATTCGGTTATTCAAGTTTTGTAAATCTTTGGTAACAACAAAACTTTTTGGTATCAGCATTTATTTTAGCTCAACAACCGAAAATCGCCTCAGAATTTCGCGTAATTGTCGGTAATTTCAATTCCAGACGGCGCTCGATCAACAAAATTATTGTGAAACAAAAAGTGACATTGACAAACTTTCGGGCGCGCTGATTGATCAATCAACGCGCCCGATTTTTGAGTTTCGACTTTTATCTTTTAATTGTTATTTTACCTTAAATAAAATATGCGGATTAAGGCTGCCAGCCGCCGCCGAGAGCTTTATAGACTTGAACAAGCGAAAGTAATTCGTTGCGTCTGGTTTGGGTTAATTGCAGCTGCGCGTCGAAAAGCTCGCGTTCGGCATCAAGCGCGTTGAGCAGCGTGTCAACGCCGCCTTCGTATCTGGTGTAGGCGAGCCGCGAGCGGTCTTGCAGCGTGGCAACTAATTGCTCTTGCTGAGCGCGAATTTCTTTGACTTTGCGGCGTTCGATGAGCGCGTCGGAAACTTCGCGGAACGCGGTTTGAATCGTTTGTTCATACTGCGCGACGGCTAATTCCTGTCTCGCTTGCTCAAATCGGACGTTCGATTTGAGTCGTCCGGCGGTGAAAATCGGCTGGACGATTTGCGGCGCGAAGCTCCACGTGTTGCCGCCGCCGGTGAACAAACTCGATAATTGATTGCTTTGAAATCCGAAAAGTCCGGTCAAACTGATTGACGGAAAATAAGCGGCTTTCGCCGATTTTATCAGGGCGTTGCTGGCAATCAAACGCTGTTCGGCGGCGCGGATGTCGGGTCGCCGGTCGAGCAGTTCGGACGTTAAACCGGGCGGAACTTCAGGCAATTCCTGTTGTTCGTTGAGCGTGCGCCCGCGAGCAATCGAACCGGGATTGACGGCGGTCAGCAAGCTGATAAAATTCTCAGTTTGTTCGATGCGGCGTTCAACGTCGGGAATCGTCTGCGACGCTTGAAAAACGAGTTCTTCGGCTTGCCGCACTTCGAGCATTGTGGCGATGCCGCCCTGCTCGCGGATTTTGATAATCGAAAGCGAATTTTCACGAATCGCCAGCGCGCGTCGGGCGATTTCCAGTTCGCTGTCGAGTTCGAGCAAATTAAAATAGCCGGTCGCCACGTCGCTGACGACGGTCGTTTGCGCCGCAAATCGGTCTTCGGTGCTGGCTTGCAATTCGGCGCGGGCGGCTTTGGTTTGCTGGCGCAATCTGCCCCAAATGTCGAGTTCAAAACTCAGCAAATTAAGCAAAACGCTGCCGAATGTACGCGTGCGTTTGATGCCGGGGAAAGCGTTGCCGCCGTTTTCTGAAATTCTGGTTGTGTTAGTTCCTGCGCCGCCTTCGATTTGCGGAAATTGGTTCGAGCGCGTCAAACCGAGATTGGCGCGTTCGAGATTGATGCGCGCGCTCGCCTGCCGCAAATCGTAATTGCGGGCGACCGCCGCATTGATTAATTCCTGAAGTTTTTCGTCGCTGAAAATCTCGAACCATTTTAAGTTTCCGATGGAATTCGCGTTCTGTGAATTATCGGCGGCGCGAAACGTTGACGGCGTTTCGATTATCGGGCGCGGATCTTCCGCTTTTTTCTTTGCCAGTTTTTGTGCTTCTTTCTGCGCCTCTTTCTGCGCTTTTTTCTCCGCTTTTTTCTCCGCTTTGACCTGTTCTTTGGTTTGCGCGAATGCCTGGTTCGAGAGCAAACCGGTCAGCAGAATTAAAACTACTGCGAAAAAGCGTTTATTTATTCGATGTTTCATTGTTGATCTCCCGTCGCCGCCATCGGCTGGTTTTGACGAATCGAATCTTCGTTCGCTGTTTCAGATTTTTCGCCGCGCGCCCACTGCGAAACTTTTTCCGCCATGTAAAAGGTCGCGGGAATCAGAAAAATGGCGAGACCGGTGGCGGCGAGCATTCCGACAATAACGACCGTTCCGAGAATTCGGCGCGACGACGCGCCCGCGCCGCTGGCGAACCAGAGCGGCAGACAGCCGAGAATAAACGCAAACGAAGTCATCAGAATCGGGCGTAGCCGCAGCCGCGCGCCTTCGAGTGCCGCCTGCATCGGAGCAACGCCTTTTTCGAGTTCAAATTTGGCGAATTCGACGATTAAGATCGCGTTTTTCGCCGCGAGTCCGATTAGCACGATTAGCCCGATTTGCGAATAAACGCCGAGATCGAAACCGCGAATCAGCAAACCGATCAGACCGCCGAAAATGGCGACAGGCACGGTCAAAAGCACGGCGAAAGGCAGCGACCAGCTTTCATAAAGCGCGGCGAGAATCAAAAACACCATTCCGAGCGACAGCCCGAAAATGCCCAAAAGTCCGCCCGAAGCCTTTCGTTCCTGATACGAAAGGTCAGCCCAGTCGTATCCAATTTCCTTCGGCAAAGTTTCCCGCGCCACTTCTTCGAGCGCCGCCGCCGCCTGACCGCTGCTGTAACCGGGCGCGGCTTGCCCGATAACCTGCGCGGCGCGGTAAAGATTAAAACGATTGGTGTATTCGGGACCGTTGATTTTTTTCGTCGAGACGAGCGTCGAAAGCGGCACCATTTCTTCGGTGCCGTTGCGCACATAGAAATTTCCGATGTCCGATTCGTTCAATCGCGCGTCGCCTTCGGCTTGCAGAAACACGCGCCACTGCCGACCGAAACGGTTGAATTGATTCAAGTAAAGCCCGCCGAGATAAGCTTGCAGCGTTTGATGAACGTCGCCGACTTCGACGCCTTGTTTAAGAGTTTTATCGCGGTCAACCTGGGCGAAAATCTGCGGCACGCCCGACGAAAACCCGGAATTTACTCCCATCAGTTCGGGACGTTTTCTGGCGGCAGCGAGAAAACTTTGGAGATTCTCGTTGAGAAATTCGACCGAATTACCGCTTTTGTCCTGTAACCAGAACGAGAATCCGCCCGAATTGCCGAGTCCGGGAATTGACGGCGGACCGAATCCGAACGCGATGGCTTCGGGAATTTCTTTGGCGAAACGTCCGTTTAAAGTGGCGAGAATGCCGTTTGCCTGAAGCGCGGCGGATTTGCGTTCTTTCCACGGATTGAGCGCAACGAAAAAGAAGCCGTTGTAACTCGCCGAAACGCGGTTCAAAAGACTGAATCCGGCGATTGTGTTGTAACCCTGCACGCCTTCGGTTTCGGCGAGAATCTTTTCAATTTTGCGGCAGACGGCATCGGTTCGCTCTAAAGACGCGGCATCGGGAAGCTGCACATTGAGAAACAGATAGCCGTTGTCGTCTTCCGGCAGAAAACTCGACGGCAAGGTTTTGAAAAGTCCGGCATTAAATAACGTGAAAGCGGCGAGAATGAGAACCGCGATTAAACTTTTGCGAATCAGAAAACGGCTCGCGCTGACGTAACCGTTCGTCGCGCGTTCAAACAACCGGTTGAATTTGCCGAAAAACCAGCCGAGCGCGCCGCGTGCTTCTTTTTTTGGACGCAACAATAAGACTGAAAGCGCGGGCGAAAGCGTCAGCGCGGTAAACGCCGAAATGATCACCGAAACCGCGATGGTGACGGCAAATTGTTTGTTCAAACGTCCTTGAATACCGCTGACGAAAGCCATCGGAATAAAGCACGATGCGAGAATCAAAGCGATGCCGATCACCGGCGCGGAAACTTCGCGCATCGCCTGCAAAGTCGCTTCGCGCGGCGACATGCCGCCCTCGATGTGATGTTCGACCGCTTCGACGACGACAATCGCGTCGTCAACGACCAAACCAATCGCGAGAACCAATCCGAATAAAGAAAGCGTATTGATGGAAAATCCGAGCATCGGAAAAACCGCGAAAGTGCCGATTAAAGAAACGGGCACGGCAACCATCGGAATCAGGGTCGCCCGCCAGTTTTGCAGAAACAGAAAAACCACGAGCAAAACTAAAATCACGGCGATGACCAGCGTTTCGATAATTTCAAAAATCCCTTCGCTCACCGGCAGCGTCGTGTCAATCGTCACCTGATAATCGAGGTCGGGAGGAAAATTCTGTTTCAGTTCCTCCATCGCTTTTTTGATGCCGGTGACGACCGCGAGCGCGTTCGAGCCGGGCGTCTGAAAAACCGCGATGATATTTCCCGCCTGCCCGTTAAAACGCGTGATTTGGTTATAATTAAGCGCGCCGAGTTCGATTCTGGCGACATCTTTGAGCCGCACGCTTGAGCCGTCCGGATTCGAGCGCACGACGACTTCGCCGAATTCTTCCGCCGTTTGCAAACGCCCTTGCGCCCGCACGGTGTAAGTTTTTTCCTTGCCCGTCGGTGCCGGTTCCGCGCTTAACTGTCCCGCCGGATTAACGACGCTCTGCTGCTGAACGGCGCGCGAAATGTCGGGAACCGTCAAACTGAGCTTCGCCAAAACGTCCGGTTTCACCCAGACGCGCATCGCGTAATCGCTCGCACCGAACATTCGCACTTCGCCGACGCCGGGAACGCGCGACAGCGCATCGTTCAGATTGATGTTGGCGTAATTGGCGAGAAACAGCGAATCGTAACTTTTGTTCGGCGAGTACAAAGAGATGGCGACTGCCGGCAAACCGGTCGCTTTGCGCGTCGTCAAACCGAACTGCGTCACGTCCGAAGGCAGATTCGGCTGCGCCTGCGACAAACGGTTTTGCGCGGCGACCTGATCAATATTCGGATCGGAATCGAGATCGAAAGTCACGGTCAGTGCCATCGTGCCGTCATTGGCGTTCGTGGACTGCATATAAACCATGTTTTCCACGCCGTTCATCTGCTGTTCAATCGGCGTGGCAACCGATTGTTCAATCGTCGTCGCATCGGCGCCGGTAAAGCTAGTGCCGATGACAATTTGCGGCGGAACGACTTCGGGAAGCTGGGCGACCGGCAATTCCCGCATCGCAATGACTCCGCCGAGCATAATGACGACGGCGATGACTATCGCCAGAATCGGGCGATTGATAAAAACTTCGGAGATCATAAATTAGCTTTGACTTTCGTAAATTGAATAATAATTAAATGAATGAATTCGCCTAAGAACTGGAATCGCGAACGAATTTTACGGCGCCGCTTCAGCAGCGGGAGCCGGGAGATATGGTTTGGGCACGACAACCGCGCCTGACGCAACTTTTTGGACGCCGCTGGCGACGACTTTTTCGCCCGGTTTCAATCCGCTTTCGATTACCGTTTGCCGCTCAATTTGTTCGCCGATTTTGACCGGGCGAATTTCAACTTTGTTATCTTCGCCGACGACGGCGACTTGAAAAATTCCCTGCAGTTCGGTAACGGCGCGCTGCGGCACGAGCAGCGCATTATTTTTCACTTTCGTGACGGCGCGAATCTGTCCGTATTGACCGGGTCGCAAAGTGTTGTTCGGATTCGAGAAAATTCCGGCAAGTTTAATCGTGCCGGTTTTTTCGTCAACTTGGCGGTCGGCAACGAAAAATCGCCCGCGTTCGGGGTAAATTGTTTCGTCCGCTAAAATCAGTTCGAGGTCAAGCCCGCGAAACGCACTGCGCCGTTCGGCAAGCGTCGAATCGAGTTCGGCGGCGGCGAGATATTCCTGCTCGCTCATCGTGAAATAAACTTTAATCGGATCAACGGTTGAAATCGTCGTCAAAACTCCGCTCGTCGGGTTGAGCAAATTGCCGATTTGCGCGACGGCGATGCCGGCAATTCCGTCAATCGGCGACGTGATGCGCGTTAATCCGAGATTGATTTCGGCGGCTTTGACATCGGCTTGCGCCGCATCAACCGCCGCTTTCGCCGAAGCGATGGCGGCTCTTGACGAACCGCTTTGCGCCGTCGCCGCTCGAACCTGCGCTTGAACGGTGGAAACGGCGGCTCTGGCGGCTCCGATTTGCGCGTTCGCCGCTTCGATCTGCGCGTTCGCCGCTTTAATTTGAGCGTTTGCCGCGCCGTTGGCTTCAACCGCGTTATCGAGTTCCTGCTGCGTAACGGCTTTTTGTTCTCTCAGCGGCTTGTATTTGTTGACGTCGAGCTGCGTGCGGCGCTGGTTGGCTTGCGCTTGAGCGAGCTGCGCCCGCGCCTGTTCGAGCTGCGCCTGCATTTGCAAAACCTGCGCTCTCGCCTGTTCGACCTGCGCTTCGGTTTGTCCGACTTGCGCCTGCGTCTGCGCGAGCTGCGATTGAGCTTGACCGAGTTTCCCTTCAGTTTCGGCGAGTTTCCCTTTCGCCTGGTCGAGCGCGGCTTGAAACGGACGCGGATCAATCTCAAAAAGCAATTGTCCTTTGCTGACAAATGAGCCTTCGGTGTAATTCTGCCGGAGCAGATAGCCGGAAACCTGCGCTCTGATTTCTGCGTTCACCATGCCGTCGGTCGTGCCGATCCAAGTAGCGTAAATCGGCACATCTTTTTGCTCGACTTCGGCGACTTCGACTTCCGGCGGCGGCGGCGTTGCCGCCTGAACGGTTTTTTTCTGGAAAAGAAAAATCGCCGCAATGATCCCGACGACAAGAACTGCGCTGATCGCCGCGATGGTCAATATTTTACGTTTCTCTAAAACGCTTCGATTTGAATGATTATTCTCCGTTTCGGCTCGATTGATTTGTTCTTCGTCCGGTTCCTGATTAAGTTCTTCTGTCGTCTTATTTGCCATTTGATTTGCCTATCAAAAAAAAATAACCCGGTGAATTAAAAGCAGTAACTTTTAATTCACCGGCAAAAGCGCGGTCTCCTGAAAGAGTCCGAGTGATTCAATAGATAATTTGAAGTAAAAAAACTAAGCGATAAGGAAAACCGCTTAACTTTTTCGTCATCTTACTTATTGTAATTTTGTTGTCAACACAGTTAATAATTTTTACTGCCGGTAAGAAATATTGTCAAGCGGGTTTGTGAAAAATTTAATATAATTTAAGATTGCTGATACTGAGTGATGAAACGAGCAAGAAAATTTCGATGAAAGATCGCCAATTGGAGTTACGCGAAAACACCATTTTGGCGGCGGCGCGCGAGCTGCTTTCTAAAAAAGGGTTCGCCGCGATGACTCTCGAAGACGTGATTTCCGAAGTCGGAATTTCAAAACCGACGTTTTACCAGCATTTCACTTCAAAAGAACAGCTTGCCGTCAGCGTACTGATTCGCGAGATCAGCGACACTTGCGGACGGTTAAAAGAGTACGAAGCCACGCTTCCGCCCGATCAAGCGATCAAAGCGATGATCGGCTGGACGATTGACCAACATTTCGGATCGTGCACGTATTATGATTTTACGAGTATGGTTCCGCTCTGCGCTCATCAAAAAATCAGAGGTGCCGAATGCGAAATAATCGAAATGCTCGCCGGTTTGATCGCTCGCGCTCAAAAAGAAGGAAGCATCAAAAGCACCGGATCGCCGAAAATGATCGCTCAATTTTTGAACAGCATTTTAAAGGACGCCGCTTACCTGGATGAAATCAAGCGGGAACGAATAACGCTCGCCGAACTGAAACTGCAAGTCGAAAAATTGCTGTTGGGTTAAATTCAACGCCAAGCCAACATCGAATTTTCTTTCAGAATTTTTCCGCTTGCTTTCAATTGACCGGCGGCGCTCAAAAATCCAAATTTTCTTTCCGTCAAATCGCTTGGGAGTCTGGCAGCCGCAGGCGTAAAAGCAATATGATGACACTCGACACTGAAATTATTAATAAAGTTCGGAAGCACAAAAATAAATGAATATTATCAGAATCAGGACGCTCGCCGGAGCTAATATTTTCAGTTATCGCCCCGCGCTCGTTTTGCAGCTCGAAATTGCAGAAAAAGATGAGAGTCTGTTGAAAGAAAGCTCCGATTTTGCGAGGCGAATCGAGTCCTTAATGCCGACGATTCCGGCTTCGGATTCTGAAATGCGCGCCATTCGGACGGCGAAAAACGATTTAACTGAAGCCGTTAAAAATATCGCTTTGAGTTTGCTGAGTCGCGCCGGATTGAGCGGCGGCGCCAGCATTCGTTTTTCGGGTGTGACGGGAGTTTACGAAATCGCCGTCGAATACGAAAAAGAAACGACCACGCGTTTTGTGCTTGAATCAGCAGTCGCGGCGGTCGAGGCGGTTCTCAACAATCAATCTTTTGATATTGATCGAGTTATCACGCAAGCGAAAGAACTCGCCGCCGGCGAATCGTTTGACGATTCGTTGTCGCCGAACGAGCACGAAAAAAGAATTCCGATCATCGCCATCACGGGCACGAACGGAAAAACGACCGTCACCAGATTGACCGCGCACACTTTGTTTCAGAGCGGTTTGAACGTCGGCACGACGACCACTGACGGAATTCTCTTTAACGGCGAAATTATTGAACGCGGCGACACGACCGGACCGGCTTCGGCGCGAAAAATTCTCAAAAACGCGGCGGTTGATGTCGCCGTTTTGGAAACGGCGCGCGGCGGCATTATGCGGCGCGGGCTCGGTTGGAATTGGGCGGACATCGGTGTCGTGACGAATATCACGGAAGATCACATCGGGCAGGACGGCATCGAGTCGGTCGCCGATTTGGTGGATGTTAAATCGCTGATTGCGGAGCGCGTGCGCGCCGGAGGAACGCTTATCTTAAATGCGGCTGATGCCGAATCCGCCGCGCTCGCGAATAGAAAATCGGTTTTGCGGGCGGAAAAGAAAATCGTCTTTTTTGCAGTAGATGAATCAAACCCGATTCTCGCACAGCATTCGGTGGCAGGCGAAACGGTTTATTTTGTGCGCGACGGCTGGATTTGCGAAAACCGCGGCGAGATTGTTACGCCAATCGCCGAAACGCGTCTGATTCCGATTACGATGAACGGCACGGCGGATTTTCAAATCCAAAACGCGCTCGCGGTGGCGGCGATTTGCCGAACGCTCGATTTAGCGCCCGAAAAAATCGCCGCCGGACTTTACGGTTTTCAGAGCGCGCTTCACAATTCGGGCAGAAGCAATTTTTACCGCGTCGGCAAAGGTTACGCGCTGATTGATTACGGACACAATCCGAAAGCGATGGAAGCGATTTGCCGGATGACTTCGCGCTGGGACGGAAAAACCATTACCGGCATCGTCAGTTTTCCCGGCGACCGACGCGACGACGTGATCGAAGCCGCCGGACGAATCGCCGTCGCCGGTTTCGACCGGATTATTATCAAAGGTGATGTGAATTTGCGCGGGCGCGAACGCGGCGAAGTCGCTGAAATGCTGCACAAAATCGTTTTGGAAACCGGCGCTCAAAAAGACTGCAAAATAGTTCTCGACGCGGCGCAGGCATTTGACGACGCGATTGCTCACATTGGTGAAAATGAAGTCGTCGTGTTCTTTTACGAAAAACTCGCGCCCGTTATGGCAACTCTCGAAAAATACGGCGCCGTCGCGACCACCGAGTTTTAAGCGTCGTAAATCTCGACATCAATCGGTTTGAAACTGTAATTGTTCGACATTTCCGCCGAACACGCCGTAATTCCGACGATCAAATCCATTTCCGCGCGAAAAACGATGTAATCTCCGGCTTTTGACGGCGGCGGATCAATGCGCAGCTCGCCGGTTTCCGTGACGATAACGTTCATAAAAACGTTGAGAGTCGTCGGAATCATATCGGGCGTAATGCCGAACGGTGCGAGGTTTGTGTAAAGATTTTCAAAACAGCTCGGATGATATTCGTGATTGTTGTAAATAATCTGAAATGTTTCCGGGCTGCACGGCGTCAATAAAAAATCGTGACGTCCCACTAAATCCTCGAGTATCGTCAACATCGGACGACTGCGGTTTGAATAAAGCACATTGCCGGTCGAAAGATAAATTTTGTTGGCGTAATCAATCGTGCGTCCCGAAGAAAGCCATTCGGCTTTGTCTTCAAAAGAAAAAGCCGTCAAATCCGCGACCTGTTCGCCCTGCGGATCAATAATTTTCAATAATTGTCCTTTCTTTAAAGTTAATCCGATTCCGGTTTGCGGTTCGAGATGATATTTTTGCGACATTTCTTTTTAACTTTCCAACTTATATTTTTCCCCAGAAATTGCTATTTCGAGTTTTTTGAATTTTGCATCAACGCGTGAAACGGACATTTCCAGTTTTCTTCTACGGCGCGACCGGAATATTGCCGTGCTTCGCTTTTCGTTCCGAAGTCGCTCAAATTCGGATTCAGCGAACCTTGCAGTTTCAATTCGCGAGTTCGGATGGTTTTCTGCATTCGTTCATATTGATCGGTTTCGCGCAAACGCTCAAATTGCGCGTGCGGATTAAAAACCATCGCGGCGCGCGAAAAACGGCGCGCCATTCGCGAACTCTGCGGATGCAGACCGACGATAAAAAATCCGGTTCCGGCAAAACTAAATGAAAAATCCGCAACTTCCGGATCGCTGCCGACCGACGGATCCCAAATCGGATGCGGGTCTATTCCGTGCAGATTTCCGAGTTGTTTCCATAATTCGATTTCCCACATTTCCTCGGTTGTTGCTTTCGGCAATTCGAAAATAGCAACGAAAGTCGCGAAATTTGACGCCGCCGTTTTTTGTTCGCCGGCGAAACTAAAAAGATCACGTCCTAGCGATGTGCTCGTTTCAGTCGAATTCATCAGACCGTAAGCAGCGATCCGGAAAAAACTTCCATTCAGTGCTGCTTTAGCGCCGATGCAGGAAAAGTCGTTTCCCGCAATTTGCGCCCGAAAATCTTCAAACGCGTTTAATGAATCATCCGGCAATTTTTTTTCAGGCGAAGCTACGCAAGTGAAATTTTTACCGTCCCATTTTGAATAAACGCTCTCTTTTGAATTTTGAGTGAAAAAATCTTTTTTGGCTGTCGCCTCTGTCGTCATAAATAAACCCTGCTTGATGATTAAAATCTCGAATAAATTGGTAAATTAATGCAACCAAAAGTAACGTATGCATAACTCGCATACACTGCTTGCCCGAAAATCGTAATTTTTTTAGCTGTTGCAAGTATGATACCAGACTGAAGCTGACAGGCAATTTGTGTTAAGGAGTTCAGAAGCCATGGTTTTTGAAGCATATACAAGTTCGCGTCGTGGAAACGCCCGGATGTCACGGAATTTCGTGCTGGTATGATTCGAGCATCATCGTCCAATTTTCTACGCGGCAACCAACTACATTGTGCGAATCCCAATCATCTCGAACGCCAAAAATCGCTCGCCGATGATTTCATCGGCGAGCGATTTTTTTATTCGCGTCCTTCAGTTCGCCCAAAAGTAATACCCGGAAAACTTTTTTATTGATATTCAAATATATCTTTTTCTAAAAAAATTCGCTGTTTATTTCAAATTAAAAAAAGCCTGCCG
>SXGU01086422.1_pt1 | contig 15375 bp, 18 predicted proteins | sample 3174531 | NCBI WGS metagenome assembly SXGU01 (sample SAMN11356863, study PRJNA531348) | freshwater metagenome | isolation source: freshwater sample F1-140 | place: China: Fuxian Lake, Yuxi | collected 2017-12-25
CAAAGGTTTGTTTTACCGGATTTGCAGAACTTGCATTCGCGGCACTCGGGAGTATAGAGCGGAATCACGTGGTCGCCCTTTTTTAGGGACGTCACGCCTTCGCCGACTTCTTCGACAATGCCGCCACCCTCGTGTCCCAAGATCGTAGGAAAAATGCCTTCAGGATCTACTCCCGAGAGCGTGTAAGCATCCGTGTGGCAAACGCCGGTGGCTACCATTTTAACGAGGACTTCGCCCTTCTTCGGGCCTTCGAGATCGACCTCTTCAATTTTAAGTGGTTGTTTCGGGCCCCAAGCGACGGCGGCTTTGATCTTTCTCGTTCTCATCGGTGATCTCCTCTATGACCGGTCTTCGCTCATAAAGGAATCTTTGTCAAAAGGCCCGGTGCCACCGAGCACACGGGAGACGTGCGCAAAATTGCGGACCGGGCCACTGAGCTGCATTCGCCAAGCGCGACCGCTCTTGGAATACGGACGCTCTTAACGGAACAGCCGTTGGCCTTGATTTTGTTCGGGCTTCTCCTGTTTGGGCTGCTCTTTCTTGGTTTCGTTCTGCGAAGGTTGGTTTTGTCCCTGCTCCTGCTTGGGTTTCTCTTCCCCGCCGGCGAAGCTAACGGAGCTGATGCTGAGGGCGAACGGAATGGCGAGAAGTGCGAGTGTTGTGGATTTCATTTGTTCTCCTAGGCCCAGATGGGCGTGCAGTGTTGATTTGCCGCGCAGGCGCTGATTCACCTGCGGGCGATTGGAGGCTATTGATTCGCGCGGAGAATTTCTTTTCAAACCTGTGAAAGATTCGTTTCGAAGATGAGCGTCGAATTCGTTCGCCGTTGCGGACAATCGTAGGCTAGGTTTCATGCACAGGCAGTCGTTTCGAATAGGCTCCGTCAAATGTGAAGCTTCGCTGCAAACATCAGTGTTAAAACAGAAACATTCAGTCTTGAAGAGAGCCACGAGCGTAAAGATTTACTTTGTGCTTGCGAGATTGAAACGGAATTCGCCCCACGGTGAAACTCCTGAGGGTGGTACTGATCTTCCACCTAGCCGCCCAGGTTACGACTTCGTAGACTGACTTCACAGACAAAGCGGTACGTTGGTGGAGGTCTCAATGTCTCAAAGTGAATATTTCACGCATTTCATTTCGGAACGAGGGTCATTTCTCGTCATCTCGATCACGGGTTCGCTTCATCAAATGGCACTCAAAGATCTCGCGGATTTCAAAGCCGACGTTCTCACCCGCGTTCGCGAGAAATTTGTTGTCATCAACCTTCTGGGAGTGGATCAAATCTCCGGCGATGCGATATCTTGGCTCGCGCAACTTCAGCTCGACATCCGGAACGAGAGTCACGCCATGCGCATTTGTCTCAGTGAGAGTTCCCTCAAAACAAAACTGATGAACATGGGTCTCATTCGCCATTCCGAGTGGGCTGAGTCGATTGAGAAGGCACTCACATCCATTCCGCCGATGCGAAAGGACGAGAAGGCCGCCGTCTCTTAGTCGAGTGTTTCTTTAATTTATCTGCAAAGATCCTGTTTCGGTGGACTCGCGCGCGAGAGTTGCCAAATCTTGAATCTCCTCGAAGGGAGGTTCAAATGAAAAATGTTTTCTTGGCAATCGGTCTGACAATGAGTTTCGTCATGCCCGTCAAGGCTTCGGCTACGGATGATGCAACGAAAGTTCGCGCTCTTAAAAAAGAAATCGTCGCTCTTGCGGAGTCATACCGTGGCGAAGATGATCCAAAAGGCGAGCGACAGGATAACCTCAACAAGAAGATTTCCAAACTCCTGAAGGTCGCGCCGCAAACGCCCTCCTCGGAGCGCACTCGGAGAATCGCGGGCGCGTGGGAACAAGTCTGGGGACCCTATAATTACGAAAACCAAGGTCCGCTTAAGACAGACCCGTCCTACATTTATCAGATCGTGGATGAATCCGGTTTCTACTACAACATCACCCGCAGTGAATTCGACGGTCAAAAAATCACTGCCTTTTTGCGCGGAGAATTTGATCCCGAGGGCGATCGTCTCCGGATTCGCTTTACGAGCAACATTTTTTACGTGAATGGATGGTTGCCGAAGGGCACTTCATTAACTGAGCTTGCACGTTTGGTTGAAGGCGGAATTTTGAACGGTCCGGAAGTTCCTTCGGGGGGACAAGGTCCGAAGGGGAAGCGCGGATTCCTGCGCGAGGTGTTTGTCGATGATGAGATTCGCATCACTTACGGGTCCGAAGAAAACGACGCTCCAGGAACTGGGAACCTCTACGTCCTTAAACGCGTGAAGGCGACGAAGTAACGTCCTAGGTTTCAAATTCGTCTTGTTCAGAACGGGAGAGCGCCGTGATGCGCTCTCCTTGATACGCTTCGACCTCGTAGGAGATCGCTCGGTAAGCCTCGAGATGTCGACCCCGGGTACGAATGAGCGCCAAGAAATATTCGCGTAAATAAGAAAAATAGAATTTAATCCAGCCATCGCGGCGAACTTGCCGAACGTGGATCATCTCGTGTTGGACGACGCTCACGGGAACCTGCTCTCGAGGCTCAACAAAGAGAACAAAAGGGTAGAGGACGATGGCCCTCACGCCGAGGATCTTGGGCACGAAATGAGAGTAACGCACCCGAAGTTTCACCTCACCTCGCGCTTGATTTGAGCTTCTCGGTCAGACGGTTTAAATCTTCGGCTAAATCTTTAAATTGGTCATTCTTACGAAGCCGCAAGGGCTGCTCGTAATTGCCTTCGATCAAACGGTGGATGTGGCGGCGAATGGCCACGGCCGGGCCGAGATATCGGTGGGTGATCGTGATGGCGAGAAAGAGCGTTGAGCAAAGAAAGCTCAACAAAAGGAAAATGTAAGTCGAGATCAACACGGCACCCATGTGCCTTGTTGCCATCGAAGCTTCCTCGGAGTTCCCTGCGAGATCAACGAGCGTGTTGATCAGGTCGTGAAGCTGATACAGAGTTATTCCGAACACGGCCGAAATAAATAAGAAGCCCACGATAAAGATCGTGATGGCCGTACGAAACTGCGCCTTGGGTGCGATCAGAATGTTTTTTAGCTTGCGCCGACTCTTGGTCCAACTCGTCTCGGTGCTCATCAGCTGATCCTCTAAACAATAAGAATTGAAGCGTTCCGCATTCCTAGTGTCTGAAGTTTTCTGAAAATTGTGAACCATTTTGTGACGTCATTCTGGCCGACGGTGGTCATGTTTCAAATTGGGATTGAACCTACGCGAGGTGACTATCACGGATTCGACACCGCTCATCAGATCGACATGGTTAAACCGTGGGACCCTGTTTCGCCGCCTCACCTAAGCCCGCGATTCGTCGCTATAAATGGTAAGAGAGTCGAGCTCTTCGACAGGTGGAGATCTCGGCCTCGACCTTGCAGATCTATCCGATTGAATCCAGGGGGTTCTGTATGCGTCTCGATCGCAGTCATCTCTTAAAGCTCTTAAGCACGTCGATCCGGGTTTCCCGGTCGTTGGTAGCCCAAGGGCGCATGATGATCGCTGACCCGGTCCAGAGAAGAAAGCTCAATTACCGACTGCTCGTCGCGACGGCTTGCATGTACGTTGGTATTTTCTGGATCGCGCTCCGTCCGCCGGCGGTAAAGCCTGCGGCAGTGAAGTCGGTTGCTCAAGCCCAACGCTCTGCTCCCGCGATCAGCGCTCAAGAGTCGAAGCCTGTTGAGGCGCCCGCGGCAGCGCCCGCCGTCGCACCAGCGGCGCCTCCGGCTGAAAACGTTGCGGCGGCTCCCGTGGCCGCTGAGCCCACGGTCGAAAGCAAGCCGGCGGCTAAAGGCTCAATGCCCAACGGGCGCAAACTTCGCCAGGCGCGCCTCGATTATATCAATGACGATCTCGGACTCGATGTGGTGAAGGCTGCCGACGAAACCTTGGCAGAGGAAAAGGAAATGCGCCGGGGCTTGTCTCCGTCGCTCCTAAAATCGGTCGGCATCTCGAAAAAGCAATATCTGATGATCAAAATGCGTGAACAGAGACTCGCCGAAAAGCTTAAAGACGCCGATCAAAAAGGCGCTTCTCGTCTGCGTCGGGTGCTCGTGAACGACCACACCGATTGGATGAAAGAATATCTTGGTCCGAACCGCTACGAGCGCTTCATGGAGCTCTCGTCGAACAACGGGTAAGTCTCAAGAGGTAAATCTCTAGCCTTCTACCGTGTCGGCGCCGCTCGGGATGTCAATTTTGCGGAAGCTTTCATTCGCCTCGTCGTACTCGAACATCTCGCCTTGCTCGAGATCGAAGTACGTTCCCAAAAGCGTTAGGTTGCGTTCGCGAATGGCATCCGTGACGAATGGGAACGTCTTCAAGTTTTGAAGTGAAACGAGGATCGATTCCATCTCGCACTCACGGCAGAGAGTCTCGAAGTCAGCGCCTTGGTGCTTCGCCATGACTCGCGAGCGCGCGTCTTTTGCGATTTCCATCCACTTTCCAACGAAGCTTCCCTCGGCTTTTTGTTTACCTTCGACGAGCGCGCGAACGCCCCCGCATTGGCGGTGACCCATGACAACGATGTTTTCCACCTTGAGATTCACAACCGCGAACTCAATTGCCGAGCTCACACCGTGAAAACGTCCCGTTGTTTCGTAAGGCGGCACGAGATTGGCGACGTTTCTTACGACAAAGAGTTCGCCGGGCGAAGCCGACGTGATGATCGCGGGATCAACCCGCGAATCACTGCAGGCAATAATCAAAGTCTTGGGCGCCTGACCCGAAGAGAGGACGCGTTGGTAGACGGTGCCCTCTTGAAGAAAATAGCGTTCACGAAAGCGGCGGAAGCCAGCGAGAAGTCGGAGGAGTTCTTTAGAAATCATGCCTCAGTCCATTAGCGCAGATGGGGCTTTGTGTCAACGGACGGGTGGTTTACGAGATTCACATAAATGGCATTTATCGCGCACGTTTTTTCACGGAATGGAAAAGACGGGTGCGCCCGTCTCCGCTTAACTCTGGTGAAATGAAGAGAATTCTCGTGGTCGACGACGATCCAAGTTCTATCGAGCTCCTGATCCGCTTCTTAAAACCTTGGAAGTGCGAAGTCGAAGTCGCGTTCTCCGGAGGCGAGGCGGTCGAAAAGCTTCAGGGCGGGAATTTTCCTTATCACCTCGTGATCTCTGATATCCGCATGCCGCACGGAACGGGGATTGATCTCCTCCGTGAAATTCAGATTTTGCGGAAACGGCCCGGCGAAAAAGCGATGCCGGTGATCTTGATGTCGGCTCTAGGGAAAGTTGCGCAGGAGCAGGCCAAGGCGCTCGGCGCGGAGTTTTTGGAGAAGCCGATTACGCGCGAATCGCTCTCAACCGTGCTCGCCCGAGTCGGTGAGCCGTTGGGCACGGCACTTCGAGACGCGTAAACTGGCCCCTTTGATTGTTGTTGGAAACAGCTTCGGCTTTGGTAGCGCAGGGTCGTATTTAAAGTCGGAGCCCGAGTCGTCCGCCCGTTCCGAACGGCGGTAAAAGCGCGCGCCCGGATCAACAACACTCAAGTGGGCCAGTTCGATCACTTAACCAGAATTTTTCCGCTATCCATCATATTCATCCCGCAACCGAACTTAATTTCGCCCTTCTCGAGTTTGCCGAGATCAAGGCTTACGGTCTTATTAACGGGGAGGTCGACTTTGATCTTCTTCGAAGGGACTTGGATCTGTGCCCAGCATGTGTCTTCGGTTTTGCGAGTCACGTTCAAGGTCACGGGGATGCCGGGTTTCACGTCGATCTGCTTGGGCGTAAAACCGGTCTCCAGAGCCTGTACTTCGACGACTTGTTTTTCCGCCGCTCCGGCAGACGCGCCGAATGCAGAAACTGAGAGGGCGAGGCCATAAACGAGAAATGATGATTTCATGCGTTCTCCGTCTGGATGAAGGCCCAGAAGGGCCGTGCTAGAATTTGTAACTTCATATACTACAGGGCAAGATGTAACCAATAGCAACGTGAATTTCCCCTACGTGGAAGTGCGACAGCGTGACAGCCGAAAGCTACTTCAGTCTCATCAGATCCTTTGATCTCTTTAAAAATTGTTCGGATGAATTTGTTCGCTCCTTCGCCTCGGCCGTGGCGATGCGCCAGGCTCCGGCCGGCACCGCCATTCTCACTCAGGGGCAGAACAACACGGAGCTCTTCATTCTATGCTCGGGCAAAGTCGTCGTCCTCGTCGACGAAGAGCCCGTGGCAGTCTTAGAAAAGCCGGGGGACCCCATCGGCGAGATCAGCGTCCTTCTCGCTCGTGGTGCCACGGCTACCGTTGTACCGCAGACTGACGTGCAGTACCTTTCGATCGACGTAAAAGATCTCGAGGTCTTCATCGCGCGCGCGCCCGGAGATTTCGGGTACCAACTCTTCCGCGCGTTCACGAATGTACTTTCCGAAAAGATCGTTCGCACGAACGATAAAGCCCGGCGTTTTGAACTCGCCAACCGCACTCTCGATCTCAAGGTCAAAGAGCGGACGGCGGATCTTCAGAAAAAGACCGACGAACTCGAGACGAGAAACGGGGAGCTGATCGCGAGTCATCGCAAGCTTGAGGAACTCTACTCGACCAAAGAAGTGACTTTCAAAAAGCTGATTGATCTGCAGTCCCATTATCTTGAGCCACTGCTCGAGACCGTCAAGGAGCTTGAAGTTCAGGTCGCGCCCGCGGAAGCCGTCAAGATCGGCCGAGCGAAATCGCAGATTCAAGGGTCCATCGATATGCTCCGCCCGGTGAGTGCCCTCTACTCGACCGAGCAGGCGATGCGGAGTCGCCGAGTCCTTCTCGTCGAAAAGGATCGCAAGCAACAAGTTCTCGCGAAAATGGCGCTCGGTGGAACTGGTGTTCGGCTTGATGTCGCTTCGACGATCGAGGAAGGCGCAGAGCTCCTCAAGGGCGGTGGCCAGTTCGATCTCGCATTCGTCAGTTCGGAGCTCGCTGAACTCATTCCGCAGATCAAATCGATTTCTCCAGGTACGAAACTCGTGTTCATGGCATCGAGTAACGTGCCGGCGGAGTTGCCGGTCCTGAAACAACACGCGAAAGACATTTCGAACATCGTCTCGCGGCACCCCGAAGATCGCACCTTCACCGTAAAGAACGTTGCCACCACCGTCGGTAAACTCGTCTCGCAAGATTTCTTCGGGCTCGAGAAGTACATGATCTGGGGCGTGGAAGTGCAATCGAAAGTCGTGACGAGCTCGGCGCAAAGGCCGGAGCTCATCGAAGGTATGCAGGACTACTTCAAGAACCTCGGCATGCGGTCGGTGATCTTTGATCGTGCGGCGGCGGTCGCCGAAGAAATTTTGATGAACGCGATCTACGACGCGCCCGTGGATAAGTCGGGAAAGCCGCTCTACAACCAGCTCGATCGCAAACAGGTCGTGAACCTGCAAAAGAATGAGTACGGGGAATTTCGTTATGCATGCGACGGCATGCTCGCGGCCATCTCGGTTGCCGACCCCTTCGGCGCGTTCCCGATGCAGACTCTGATCAAGTATCTTGAGCGCAACTACAGCGGCTCCGTCGAGACCCACGAAGAGGGTAAGGGCGGCGCCGGGCGCGGACTTCACCAAATCATCGAGAGTTCGGATCTCGTGGTCTTCAACGTTCGACGAAACATTCGAACCGAAGTCATCGCCCTCTTCAATCTTGACCCCAAAGCCGTCGTCGAAGGTGCAAAACCCTCCTTCCACTTCTTCCTCGAGTAATCGTCTCATTTTGAGACGAAGGCAAAAAGCCGTCTCTAGCTGGAACGACCTTTGCCCTGACTCAAGGCATGGGTCTTCGGTTGCTCAATCAGGTTCTCCTTGCTGTCTGGTTCTTTTGCGCATGCGTTCCGCAAATTGCGGCCGCATCGGTGAGCTCGCGCGAGAAGGCCTTCGCCGTCTTTGTCATCTCCTACGACGCTCGTGGAGAAGTGAGAGGTGGTGTGGCGGGCACGGCCTTCTTCGTCTCGTCAACGAAGGCGTTGACGGCCTACCACGTGCTTCAGGAGGCGAGCTTCACCCCGAGGCCGGGTCATCACCGCGCCCGCGTGTGGCTCGTTCACGAGCGAACGGCACCGATTGAAATCCGGCCGACCAACGTGAAGTTCGACCCGGAAAATGATCTTACGGCGGTGGAGCTCGAAGCGCCGAGGGCGGTCGATGCAAAATACGTTTTTGAAAGGGGAGGGGCCGTACCCTTCTCAAAAGTCGAAACGCAAGGCTTTCTCGTAAATTCTGCGGGGCCCGTTCTCGCTCGCGTGGGAGCAGAAATTGAGATCCTCTCGGTTCCACGTCTCGAGAGAGTTCATCTCACCGGAGAAATCGTCAGGCAAGCGCGCGTTGACCTGCGGGCTGCCGATGTCACCTTGAAGGCGACACCGTGTTTTCAGGTGAGCTATGAACCCGTGCGCGGAATTTCGGGAGGTCCGCTTTTAATCAATGGAAAAGTCATCGGTGTTAATTCCTTCGGAGATCCTGATTCCCGGGCTCGAACCTGGGCCGTAGCGATTCAATCGTTCTAAAAGGTCCAGTTTCGGCTGCCGTTGTCTCGCTTTTTCGTGAACCCATCCAGACAATGGTAGGTGAAACACTCAGCGAGGAATTGGACGGATGCGGACTTACGTTTTCGCAATGGCCTTGGTTTTTTCTTTTTTTGCAGTTCCAACAGTTCATGCGTTGGAGGAAACAACACAGGAGCAACTCGTCGCCGGAGACGAAGTCGTTCCTCTTACGGACCTCGAACGAACGCTCCTCTCACAATTTCGCGAGCCGCAGCTTGAACACGCCACGAAGCAAAAGATCCTGGAAAATTACACGGCCCTTGATCCGATGGGACTCATTCCTCCCTCACTTCTAGAGACGGCACTTTTGTATTATCACGAGAATTCTCACCTCCTCGAGCGCCACGACTATCTCACCATCGTGAACCTTCGTGCGCCGTCATCTCAAAAGCGCATGTTCATTTTAAATATGAATACAGGCGTCGTTTGGCCTTTGCACGTGGCGCACGGGGCGGGATCGGATCGCGACAATGACGGACTCGCGACAGAATTTAGCAACACGGTGAACTCAAACATGAGTTCGCTCGGCTTTTACCGTACCGCCGAAGCTTATCGGGGTGCCCACGGTCGATCGCTTCGCATGGATGGACTCTCCGAGAGCAACTCCAAAGTACGTGAACGCGCAATCGTCATTCACGGCGCGGACTACGTGAAGGACCGGGAAAGAAAACAAGGGCGCAGCTGGGGCTGTTTTGCGGTTTCAAGAAAAGCGAGAGATCAGGTCGTCAGTATTTTGCAGGAAGGTACAATCATCTATGCGGGGCTCGCGGATTGAGCCCCGTGGACGGGGCGACTTACTTGCAGGCGTAACCGGCTGCTTCGAGTTTCGAGCGAATTTTTTGAGCGACTTTCTCGCAATGTTCGGCACCACTCGCCGAAGTCGCGACGGACGATGTCTTTCCGCCCTTTGTGTAATTCAGATTGCAGCCCGATCCTTTGGCTTCAATCGCGATCACGCGAGAGTCTTGCCCTTGGATGCAAGTTGTTTCCGACGCGGCAACCGCTTTCACTTCGGCCTTTGCCGTTTCAGCCGCGGCTTTTACGTTGGCAGCCGTGCTTGAAGCCGCTTCGGCAACGGGCGCCGCGGCCGGAGCTTCGGATTTTTTTGCGGATGCGCAGCCGACGGTAATCAAAGTGGGAACCAGGACGAAAGCCAAGAGCGTGTTGCGAGTGTTTGTCATGTTTTGGTGATCTCCTCTACGCAAATTCTGCAGCACGCACGCGCGCGCCGCAACTGCACCTCCGGCGAGATCGTGCAAGTTGGGGCCGCCTAAATGTTGCGAACATGAGATGGAAACCTCGCGACGGTCATGTAGCATCAAGACCCATCTACCGAAAACAGAAGGAGTCGGCAGATGGCCAAAATCAGTTTCGAAGTCACACCCGAAGAAGAACGTCGAATCAAAGAGCACGCAAATCGCATCGGCAAGTCGATGGATCAGCTCGTGAGCGAATCCGTGAAAGCCAAGCTCGATCATCACGATCGCTACGAGGCGAAAGACACGACGCCAGGTGGCTGGCCCCTCAAAGAGCCAAACAACACGCCTGAATCAAAGCTCTGAGAGAGCGGGGTATTTAAGATGACACGGATTGCGCCATCTTCGGCGCTTTCCGGTCGTCGGCTCGACTTCGCCTCACCGTGCGCGTGTTCTTCAACAGGCCCGTACTCACGCTCTTCGTGAGAAGCTCTAGCATGTGGTCTTGCGAGATGAAGGGGTGCTTCTTGAGCGCCTTCTTTTTCGCAGGAAGTGCTGCGGAAAGTTTTCTCGTGCTCAGCGGACCGGCTTCGAAGAAGAGTTTTGCCGCATTCAAATCGCGTTGCAGAGGCGCGTAGAGGTAGGGCGGCAGACTCTCCCTCTCAAGGAGGCGCGTCGTGATCAACCTTAGTAGCTCAGCACTCTCTCCACTCAGGAACTTCTGAAGTGGTTCGAGCCACTCGGCCGGAACTTCGCCCTTGTGCACGTACGCGGGTGATGTTCGACAAAGCCGTGCGGGGAGATGGAACCGCTCCCGTTCACAAGTCGCCGCAAAAAAGAGTCGAAGCAACGCCGAGTAGCCCGCCTTTGTTTTTCCGCGATGATTGAAACAACCGAACGTCGAAAACTTCGGGCCGAGATCTTCGTTATGCGACAGGCGGAAGTGGACGGGGACGCGTTCGCCCGTTCTCTTTTCCGCACTGATCCCGCAGAACAAGTAAGTTGTAGGACCAGTTCCAACAATGTTGAACGGCGGCTGGAGAGAGCGAATCAAAGTGGATTCTCGCAAGAGCGCCTTCTCGCCGGAGTCATGAATTTCCCAGCGGATTTCTCGGGCGAGTTCAATCATCTCGAGGATGTGTTCTTGCGCCTGCCCGGGCTTTGCGGCCTGGTAACTGCAAAGCCTTCGGCGAAGACTATCGGCCTTGCCGATGTACAGCGGCTTGCGCTTGGAATCGAGGAAAAAGTAAACCCCAGGATCGGTCGGAATTGCTTTGAAGAACTCTTCACCGAACAAGGAGCGGAGCGGATTTTCGTAGGAGAATGAGATGTTGTTCATCAAGGTCCGAGGAGAGTAGCCGGAAGCTTTTCCGCCTTCAAGACTCACGCCCCACAAACCAAAAATGATTAGGCACTGGGTAACTGTTCTCGCACCTGTCGAGCCGCACGATAACCGGTCGCGATCGCACCGTCGACCGTGCCGCGTGCGGAACCCGTGTTCGTTCCCTCGCCCGCGAAGAAGAGCGTTCCGTCGACGGGACGTTCAAATTCTTTTGAAGTCTCCGCTCCGCCGACCGCGATCCAGCTGTAAGCCCCTCTTGAAAAGGGATCGTTTTGCCAGTCGTGATGGTGGGCGCTCTCGAGCTCTTGGCTAAGTCTTCGTGGGGAGAAATCAAGAATTTCCGCGAGCGTTTCGATTGCAAGGGCCGTTCGCTCGTGCACCGGCAGAGAGTAGGCGTGAATAGCTTTCGGTCCACCCGCCCAAGCCGTCATCAGCGGAGCGCGCACCGGAAGAGACGTCCACCAAGTTGGAAAAGCCGCCGCTGAATCCGCATGAAGCATACCGATGGGCGAATCCGCTTTTCCTTCCCAAAGTCTTCGCCTGAATTTGAAAGTCATTCGAATCGCGGATCCCATTCGCACGGCTTGCAAACTTTTGCGTAAGAGCTCTGGATACGGCGAAAACTCAATCGCATTGTCGCCTTGGGCGGCGAGGACACCTACGGGCAGCGTGATGATCGCGGCTTTCGCTTGATACGTTTCAATCTCGCCAGTGAGAACGTGGCGTGCGGTGATCTCGACTTCGTTCGTCCTCCAGTGGACCTTTGTTACGATTCGATTGAGACGAACCACGGAGTGCGGATCCGGGATTCCCTCATAGAGTCTCTGCGGAATTCGATTATAGCCCTCATAAATTCGGAACGTGCGCGTGTTGTCGATCGCCTGCGCGCTCTCGGGCGTCGCTTGCTCCGCCATCGCCAGACCCTTTTCGCTGAGCTCATCGGTGATCGCCGCGTGGAACCCTTCCGCGAAACTCTTCGTGAGATCCAGGGTCTCCGGATCGAAGTCACCATGCTGGTCATTCAGGAATTCCTTGAACGTTCGATCTTGAACGCGGTTCGCATCCAATCGAGACATGACTTCACCGACTCGGTCCCAGTAATCGCCCGTGTCTTTCAATCCACCTCGAGAGGCTCTCATGAAGTGCGTATCCGACACGTCATAAAGGCCCAAGCCCGCGTTCTCGATGAGCTGCAGGGTTTCCGGGGGCGCGCCGTGAACAAACTCCGCCCCCAGCTCGATCGGCACGCTCAAGGTTGGATCTCGATGGGTGAAGACGCGACCGCCGATTCGATTCCGTGCCTCGAGCACCCTGACCTGAATGCCTCGCTGGGCCAGATCTCTGGCTGCGGCGAGTCCTGAAACACCGGCACCTAAGATCACAACGTCTGATTTTTCCTCGGTCATGACTCCTCCATGTCCTCATAAGAAATTACCATGACAGCCATCGGGCCTCTTCATGATCCCGCCATGGTTTTTGAGTTCACCTGTGAAATTTCGTAAGCTAAAGTGGTCGCCGAATGATGGAAGCACTGACCCAAGACATGCAATGGCGCGTGGCCCGCCCCGCGGATTTCCCCGCGATCATTCGCCTCGTGAACGAAGCCTACAGAGGAGAGACGGGGAGAAAAGGTTGGACCACTGAATCTGACCTCCTCGAAGGACAACGAGTCGGTGCGGAACAACTGCGCGACCTCCTTGAGAAACCGAAAAGCGCCATCCTTCTCGTTTTTCTCTCGTCCATTTCGGATCAGGCGCCAAGACTCGTCGGCTGCGTTCATGTGCAAGCGAAAGAGAATTCGCGCGCTTACCTGGGGATGCTCACGATCGATGTCGCTATCCAAAGTCGCGGGCTCGGAAGTCACTTAATGTATCTTGCGGAAAGCTACGTGCGTTCGTCATTCGACGCGAGAAAAATCGAGATGACCGTCATCGGTCAGCGTCTCGATATCATTCGCTGGTATGAAAAGCGCGGCTACCACCTCACGGGCGAACACCGCACTTTTCCGTACGGAGACGAGCGATTCGGAAAACCGCTGCGTCCCGATCTTTACTTCGAGGTTCTCGAGAAGTCCTTAGTGGACGGTTTCACCGCCGAACTCATTTAAAACGATTCCGGTGATGTAACTCGAATCCGCCTGCGACGCGAGGAAGACATACGCCGGGGCGATCTCCTCGGGTTGCGCGGGGCGACCGTATGGAGTTTGTTTACCGAAGTTCTTCACCTGCTCGGGCGTTGCGCCTTCATCCGACGGATTGAGCGGAGTCCAAACGGGCCCCGGCGCCACCGCATTTACGCGAATGCCTTTATCTACGAGATTCTGCGCGAGACTCCGGGTGAACGCACTAATGGCACCCTTGGTCGCCGAATAATCAAGAAGTTTGGCGCTGCCAAAAATCTCCGTCTCCGACGTCGTCGCGATAATCGCAGAGCCCGGCTTCATGTGCGGAATCGCATGCTTCGTGAGAAGGAAGTACGCCTCGATATTCGTCTTAAATGTGTATTCCCACTCTTCAGGAGTGATATCCGTGATACTTTCCTTGCGCTTCTGATAAGCCGCATTGCTCACCAGGATATCGAGCCCGCCCAAGTCGGCAATCGTGCGCGTAATTACTTCTTCGCAGAAGCCCGTCTTTGAGAGATCGCCCGCGATCAGGATGCACTTTCGACCCGCACCTTCAACCGCACGCTTTGTCTCCTCAGCATCCTCTTGCTCCTCAGGAAGAAAAGTAATCGCGACATCCGCACCTTCACGCGCGTAGAGGAGTGCCACCGCACGCCCAATCCCCGAATCTCCGCCAGTGACGAGCGCCTTCTTTCCGATGAGTTTACCAGCCGCCTTGTACTCCGGAGCCTCAAAGTGCGGCTTCGGATCCAGATCCTTCTCGAGTCCCGGCGACTTTTGTTGTTCAGCAGGGAAGGGAGGTTGAGGTTGCGCATTCTTCGCGGCCTTCCCCTCCATTTTCCGATCGCCTTTGCCTTGGGCGGCGTTCGCCAACTGCGCAGCCGCATCCGTTGCGAGTTCCGCAACCGATTTCACGGCCTGCTTCATTCCGCCTTCTTGTTTTTTGTCGGCGAGTTTCTCCGCGATCTTCGACGCGACTTTCGGAGCCGCCTTCAACAAGTTTTTCGCCTGCGTTTTTCGAGCGTCAGCCTTCTTCGCATCGCGCTTCTTCACGTTGAACTGAGGCTGCGCTTTCTTCTTATTGTTTTTCTGATCAGCCTTCGCGGCCGCTTTTTGAACGGGAGGCTTTTTAGCCCCCTTCGACTTCCTAGAAATCTCCCGAGCCTGTGCCATTCGACACCTCCATCCGGCGTAGCATGCGCCACTCCGTAAGAGGCGACTAGACGCAGAGGCGCCACTGCGCCGAGACTTAGGCCCGAGTTAAACGTGACGTAAATGCGCCTTGTATGAGTTGTTACTTTTTCGTCCGAGATTCAACACGTTTTGGAGCTTCCTTCTCCACAATAAATCTCCGCACCAGCTCCGCCGTCGACGGTCCCCGTGGCTCACTAAACGAAAAAAGATGACCGCCACTCCACGCATGTCCAAGACCGTCGACCAAGACCCGGCAAACGCGCGACGGCTTCCCGTAACAAGCCGTGATTGAGGAGAGTTCTCCCGGGTAGATCAAATGCCAACTTGCAAGGTTTGCCTGCTTTCGTTCCTCCGGCGAAGCGAACTGCTCCGCAAGTAAAGACGCATGCCCCGGATTCACCGTGCGATCCTTCGTTCCCGCCACGATCAAAACCGGGCCCTTAAACTCATTCGGCTGGCAACTCTCCTGAGCCAGTTTTTTCTTGGACGGTTTCTCACCCATCGCGACCTGCGCCGACTTCTCGTCACTGGCGACACCAAATGCCGGAGATGCCACCAACGCTCCGCCCGCAAACTCCTTCGGATGACATGCAAGTAACGCCGCCGCCGTCGCGCCACCCGAAGACAGCCCCGCGACATAAACTCCCGCCGGATCAATCGGATGTTCTTTTTTTACCTCATCCACCATATTTAGAATCGTCTTCAGCTCTCCGCCTTGGTGCTTGCGATTCGCCGGATCAAACCACATCCAACAATTCATCGGATGCCGCCCCTTCGCCTGATCAGGGTACAAGACAAAGAACCCTGCCCGGTCCGCCTCCTCATTCATCTTCGTCAACTGCGCCATCGCATCCGCGGTCTGCAAGCAACCATGAAGCACGACCACCAACGGTCTCTTCGACGCCGGATCCTTCTGCGCAATCTGCGGAACATAAAGCCTGTACGGCGGCGCACCATCATGAACCTGCGCCGACGGATACGCCGGCGCCA
>SXGU01357903.1_pt1 | contig 15372 bp, 17 predicted proteins | sample 3174531 | NCBI WGS metagenome assembly SXGU01 (sample SAMN11356863, study PRJNA531348) | freshwater metagenome | isolation source: freshwater sample F1-140 | place: China: Fuxian Lake, Yuxi | collected 2017-12-25
ATCATCAACATCGTCGCGCTGCTGATCGTGCCGGTGATCGTGTAGTTTAAGCTTGGCGGGTGGAGCAGCCGACCCGCCGCCTCGATCCGCTCGCCGTTGCTGTACTGGGCATTGCGCTCCTCATCGCGCTGGCCGGGATCGCATGGCTGGTCGTTTCGATCCGCAGCGCCCCCGAGACGCCGTCCACGCGCGACAGCATCGCCGACGCAGCGAAACGGGCGCTGGAACGATTTGCGCCTGCGGAAAAGGCCAAGCCCGTCCCGGCACCGGCTGCGCCAGCGGCGACCGCGCGCGGCGGCAAGGGCATCGAACTGCCCGCCGGCGGGACATGGACCTATGCCGTGCGGCTGGAGCCCGAGGTCTGGAAGAACGCCACGCTCGCCTACCGCTCGGTTGCCGAGAAAGACGGCATGGCGGTGCACGCGGACTTCCACCACGACAAGGGCAACCTGAGCTTCCGCCTCGGTACCTACGTTGCGGGGCATCGCTCGCACGCGCAGATCCGCTTTCCCGGCTTCTTCATGCACGGCGCGTACCTCGATTTCCCCCTCGACAAGGGCAAGCGGTTCTCGTGGGAGTACCCGTGGCAGATGGCGGACAACCGGCTGCGGGAGGGCCGCGTGCGCCGCTGGGACGCGGTGGTCGGCGCGAGCGAGCCCGTCAGCGTGCCTGCCGGGCGCTATCAGGCGGTGCGCATCGACGCGACCCTGAACTATGTCGACGGCGGCAAGGCGCTGGCGAGTGTGAAGGAGACCATCTGGTACGCCGCCTCGGCAGGCCAGATCGTCAAGGTCGTGCGCGAGGGTCGCTCGCCGGACGAGGCCGGGCAACGCATCGTCGCCGAGTTGGCCGAGGTCAAGTGATGCGTTGCCTCGCGCTGGCAATCCTTGCCTGCGCGTTCCCGGCGCAGGCGCAGCTCGGCTCGCCCGAGATCGCCACCCCGAGGCACGAAAAGCAGGCGGTCACCGCGTCGCGGCACATGGTGGTAGCGGCGCATCCGCTCGCGGTAGAGGCGGGCCACGCCGTGCTCAGGCTGGGCGGCTCCTCGGTGGACGCCGCGATCGCCGTGCAGGCGGTGCTCGGCCTGGTCGAGCCGCAATCCTCCGGCATCGGTGGCGGCGCGTTCCTGCTGCACTGGTCGGCGGCGGAGAACAGGGTGCGCAGCTACGATGGCCGCGAGACCGCCCCGCTTGCCGCGCGCGAGGACCGCTTCCTGCCGCCCGCGGGTTCGGCGCTGAATTTCCTCGACGCTGTCGCCAGCGGCGTTGCGGTCGGCGTTCCCGGCGTGCTGCGCGCGCTCGAACTCGCGCACCGGCGCCACGGCCGCCTGCCCTGGCGCGAGCTGTTCCAGTACGCGATTTTCGCGGCCGAGGAGGGCTTCGTCGTCACCCCGCGGCTGCACGCGCTGCTCGAGCGCGATCCCGCGTTGCGCGTGGACCCCGCCGCGCGCGCGCTTTACTACGATGCCGCGGGCCGCGCGATTGCCGCCGGCGCCACGCTCGTCAACCGCGAGTACGGGCGCACCCTGCGCGAGGTCGCTGCGCGTGGCGCCGACGCCTTCTACTATGGCGAGCTGGCCGATGCGATGGTGCTGGCGGTGCGCGGCCACCGGCGGCCCGGGGACCTCTCGGTGGTCGATCTTGCCCGTTACCGTGCACTGGAGCGCGAGCCGGTGTGCGGCACCTACCGGACGATGCGCCTCTGCGGCATGGGCCCGCCCAGCTCGGGCGGCATTGCGGTGCTGCAGATCCTCGGCACGCTGGAACGCACCGCTTTCGACCGCGCGCCGCCCGCGTCCGCGTTCGCCGTGCACCTGTTCGCCGAGGCCTCGCGCCTGGCGTTCGCCGACCGCCTGCGCTACGTCGCCGACCCGGCGTTCGTGGCGCAGCCCGTCGCCGGCTTGCTCGATGCCGACTACCTTGCCGGGCGCGCGCGGCTGATCGGCGAGCGCTCGATGGGACCGGCGCTGCCCGGGTCGCCGCGCGACGCGCTGATGGTCGGCCATGCCGAGGAAACGGAAGTGGCGGGCACGAGCCATCTGTCCATCGTCGACGCAGCGGGTGACGCCGTGGCGATGACCACCACGATCGAGAGCGCGTTCGGCAGCCGCATCATGGTGCGCGGCTTCCTGCTCAACAACCAGCTCACCGATTTCGCCTTCGTGCCGGAGTTCGCGGGCCGGCCCGTGGCCAACCGCGTGCAGCCGGGCAAGCGCCCGCGCAGCTCAATGTCGCCGACACTGGCCTTCGATGCCGATGGGCGGCTGAAGATCGTCCTCGGTTCGCCCGGCGGCCCGCTGATCATTGCGTACGTCGCCAGGACGCTGATCGCCATGCTCGACTGGGAAATGGATGCGCAGTCGGCGATCGCGCTGGGAAATTTCGGCAGCACCGGCGGCCCGACGCTGCTGGAGCGTGGCACGCCGGTGGAAGAACTCGGCGATGCGCTGGCCGAGCGGGGGCACGTCCTGAACTTCGCGCCGCTGGGCAGCGGCCTGCACGCCATCGAGCGCACGCCGCAGGGCTGGCGCAGCGGCGCCGACCCGCGCCGCGAGGGCACGGCGCGCGGCGACTAGGAAAACCTCTGCAGGATCGCCTCGACGCAGCGCTCGAGCGGTTGCGAGACGTCTATTTCGGTTGCGTTCGCTGGCGGCTCGAGCGTGGCGAACTGGCTTTGCAGCAAAGTCGCCGGCATGTAGCGGTGCGCGCGTTCTCTCGCCCGCGCCTCGATGAGCGGGAACTCCCCGCGCAGGTAGACCAGTTCCCAATGCGGAAGGCCCTCGCACAGGCGGTTCCGGTACGCCTGCTTCAGCGCCGAGCAAGCCAGCACCGCGTGGTTGCGGCGGCGCAGTTCCGCGTTCAGCCGATGGAGCCAGGGCTCGCGGTCCTCGTCGGTGAGCGGCGTGCCGGCGGCCATCTTGGCCACGTTCGGCGGCGGATGGAAGTCGTCGGCGTCGAGGAACTCGCAGCCGAGCCGCCGTGCCAGCAACCCGCCGATGGTCGTCTTGCCGGCGCCCGATACGCCCATCACTACGACGATCACCTCGTCGGCACCGGATGTCCGCCGAATTTCGCCCGCATCATGGCCTGCAGCCTGCGCGCGAAGTCCGAGCGCCCCTGGCTGGAGAGGCGGCCCATCAGCGCCATCGTGATCACGGGCGCGGGCACGCCCAGTTCGATCGATTCGAGCGCCGTCCAGCGTCCCTCGCCCGAATCGGCCACCACCGGTGCGACCGCCTGCAGGTCTTCGTCGCGCTCGAGGATTTCCGCGCACAGGTCGAGCAGCCACGAGCGCACGACGCTGCCGTGGCGCCAGGTCTCCGCCAGGCGGCCGAGGTCGAAGCCGAAGTCCTCGCGTGCGGCGAGCAGCGCGAAGCCTTCGCCCAGGGCCTGCATCATCCCGTACTCGATGCCGTTGTGGATCATCTTCGCGTAGTGGCCGGCGCCGGCCGGCCCGCAGTGCAGCCAGCCCGTCTCCGGCGCGGGCGCGAGCATGCGCGCGAAGGGCTCGAAGATCTCGATCGATTTCGGCGTACCGCCCAGCATCAGGCAGTAGCCGTTGGCGAGGCCATGCACGCCGCCGGAAACGCCGAGGTCGATGTAACGCAGGCCGCGCTGCGACAACTCCAGCGCGCGGCGCATCGAGTCGCGGTACCAGGAATTGCCGCCGTCGACCAGCGTGTCGCCGGAGGACGCGAGCGGCAGCAGTTCGGCGATGGTGTGGTCGGTCGGCTGGCCGGCCGGCAGCATCATCAGGATCACCCGCTCGCCCGAGAGCGCCGCGCACAGCGCGGGGAGGTTTTCCACGCAGGCGACGCCCGCTTCGCCGACGAGCGTTTCCCGTGCCGCCGCATCGCGGTCCCAGGCCACTACCTGCGCGCCGCCGCGCGCCAGACGGCGCGCCATGTTGCCGCCCATGCGGCCAAGCCCAACGATGCCGATCTGCATTTGTCCTCTCCGGTTCTGCGGGCCATTCTATAATCACCGCATCCCCGTGGAGGAGCCATGAACCGTCTTGTCGTCGCCGTTGCCGCCTGCCTTGTCTCGTTCGCCGCCGCGGCGCAGTACCCGGCCAAGCCCATCCGGATCGTCTGCCCGTTTCCCGCGGGTTCCGCGACCGACACCATTTCGCGCCTGATCGGGCAGTCGGTGTCGCAGGCCATCGGCCAGCCGGTGGTGGTCGACAACAAGGCGGGCGCCGACGGCGCCATCGCCGGAGCGGAGGTGGCGCGCGCCGCGCCCGACGGCTATACGCTGCTGATGGCGACCAACAGCCCGATGTCCGCGGTGCCGGCGCTGAAGAAGAATCCGCCCTACGACCCGGTGGCCGATTTCACGCCGATCACCGACATCGGCCGCTACACCTTCTTCATCGTCACGCACCCCTCGGTGCCGGTGAAGACCGTGCAGGAGCTGATCGACCATGCGAAGGCGAACCCGGGCAAGGTCAACTACGCCACCGGCAACACCACCGGCATCGTTTCCACCGCGTTCTTCGCTTCGCAGGCGAAGATCGACATCGTGCACGTGCCCTCCAAGGGCGAGCCGCAGGCCATCACCGACCTGCTCGCGGGCCGCGTGCAGATGATGTTCTCCTCCTCCAGCACGACGATCTCGCACATCCGCGATGGCAGGCTGCGCGCGCTGGCGACCACGCTGCCCAAGCGCAGCCACCTGCTGCCGGACCTGCCGACCATCGCCGAGGCCGGCATGCCGCAGTTCAAGCTGACCTCGTGGGCTGGCCTCTACGGGCCGGCGAAGGTCCCGCGCGACATCGTCGAGCGGCTGAACAAGGAGTTCGTCGCCGCCATGGGCCGCGCGGACGTTCTTGCCCAGCTCGAGAAGCACGCCTTCTCGGTGAACCCGTCGACACCCGAGCAACTCGCCGCGCACACCAAGGAGCAGATGGACAGTTACCGGCGCATCCTGCGCGAAGCCGGCGTGCAGCCCGACTGATCGGCGTCACGCCGTGCGCAGGGCCCGGCGCATCGCCGCCGCATCGGCCCGCTCGATGCCGCGAAAGCTGCGCAGCCAGGTGAGCTGCCGCTTGGCAAGCTGGCGCGTTGCCGCAACCCCCCTCTCGCGCAGCGTAGAAGCGTCGTACGCGCCCTCGAGGTGCTCCCAGGCCTGGCGGTAGCCGACGCAGCGCATGCTCGGCAGGACGGGCGTCAGTGCGTGGCGCTCGCGCAGGGCGCGCAGTTCGTCGACGAGGCCCGCTTTCAGCATGGCGTCGAAGCGTGCCGCGATGCGCTCGTGCAATGCCGCGCGATCCGGCGGCAGCAGTGCGAAAGTCCGCAGGTCGAACGGCAGCGCGGCCGGGCGTGCGCGCTGCAGCGTCGAAAGCGGCTGCCCGGCAAGACGGAACACTTCGAGCGCGCGCTGGATGCGCTGCGCGTCGTTGGGCGCGAGGCGCCCCGCACTTGCCGGGTCCACGGCAGCGAGTTCGCGGTGCAGGGCCGGCCAGCCGCGCCGCGCGGCATCGGCGGCGATGGCGGCACGCTGCGCAGCGTCGGCTCGCGGCAGCTCGTCCAGGCCGCCGGCGAGCGCCCGGTAGTAGAGCATCGTGCCGCCGACGACGAGCGGGATCCTGCGGCGCCGGAGGATGTTCGCGATCGCGGCGATCGCATCGGTGCGGAACCGGCCGGCCGAATAGCTCTCGGTCGGCCCGATCAGGTCGAGCAGGTGGTGGGGTACCCGTGCGCGTTCCTCCGCCGAGGGCTTGGCCGTGCCGATGTCCATGCCGCGGTAGACCTGCGCCGAATCCAGGCTGACGATCTCGACCGGGAACTCAGCCGCGAGCGCCATCGCCAGGGTGGATTTGCCCGACGCGGTCGGGCCCAGGAGAATAAATGCCTTATCGGCCACGAGGTAGACGTTCGGGGGGACTTCCGCGTCCCCCCGAGCCCCCGCAATGTTGGCTAACGGCCACGAAGGAAGAGCTTGTCGAGGTCTGCGAGCGTGAGCTGGTACCAGGTCGGGCGGCCGTGGTTGCACAGGCCCGAGCGGTCGGTCTCCTCCATCTCGCGCAGCAGGGCATTCATCTCGTGCAGCGAGAGCAGGCGGTTGGCGCGCACCGCGGCGTGGCAGGCCATGGTGGCGAGCAGCTCGTCGCGGCGCGCGGCAAGCGCCTGTGCGGCACCGAACTCGCGCACTTCCTGCAGCACCGAGCGCGCGAGGCCGGCGACGTCGCCGGTGGCCAGCATCGGCGGCGCAGCGCGCACCGCGAGCTCGTTCGGTCCGGCGACGGAGATTTCGAGGCCGAGCTTTTCCAGCGTGTCGCGGTGTTCTTCGGCGGTGGCCACGTCGAGCGCCTCGGCGTGCAGCACCGCGGGCACCAGCAGCTGCTGGCGCTGGAGCGTACCGGCATCCAGCCCGGCGCGCAGCTTCTCCATGACGATGCGCTCGTGCGCGGCGTGCATGTCCACCAGCACCAGCCCGGCCGCGTTCTGCGCCAGGATGTAGATGCCGTGCAGTTGCGCCAGGGCATAGCCCAGCGGCGCGGCTTCGCCGGCGGCGGGCATGGGCGCGGGCTGGGTCGCCGCCGCCATGAAGGCCTGGTAGCTCGCAGCCGGCTGCGCGAGCGAGAACGAGCCCTGGAATGCCGGGCCCGACGGGGCCGAGGATGGCGCGGCGTAGGCCACCGGAGCCTCGCCGGCGCCGGGGGAGAGCGCGCGCTGCAGCGCGTGGAACACGAACTGGTGCATGCCGCGCGAGTCGCGGAACCGCACCTCGGTCTTGGCCGGATGCACGTTGACGTCCACGCCGCGCGGATCGAGTTCCAGGAACAACACGTAGGCCGGCTGGCGCTCGCCGTGCAGCAATTCCCGATACGCCTCGCGCGCCGCGTGCGCCAGCAGCCTGTCGCGCACGAAGCGGCCGTTGACGAAGAAGTACTGCAGGTCGGCGCGCGCGCGCGCCGCCGCCGGGCTGCCGGCGAGCCCGTGCAGCCGCAGCGGGCCAGCCTGCGCCTCCACCGGCAGGCACGCGTCGATGAATTCCCTGCCGAGCAGCGCGGCGGCGCGCTCCTGCGCCGATTGCGCCTTCAGGTGCGCGCTCACCCGGCCGTTGTGCTTGAGCGTGAAGGCGACGTCGGGACGCGCCAGCGCGACGCGCCGGAACACCTCGTCGCAGTGGCCGAACTCGGTGGCCTCGGTGCGCAGGAACTTGCGGCGCGCAGGCGTGTTGAAGTAGAGGTCCGACACCTGCACCGTGGTGCCCTGCGCGCGCGCGGCCGGGGCGGCGGTTCCCGGGGCGGCGCCCTCGGCGCGCAGTTCATGCGCGCTGCGTGCATCTGCCGTGCGCGAGGTCAGCGTGAGGCGGGCGACCGAGGCGATCGAGGCGAGCGCCTCGCCGCGGAAACCCATTGACGCCACCGCCTCCAGGTCCTCGAGCGTGCTGATCTTGCTGGTGGCATGGCGCGCGAGCGCCAGCGGCAGGTCCGCCGACGCGATGCCTGCGCCGTCGTCCTCGACCTGCACGCGCTTCGCGCCGCCCTCGTCCAGCGTCACGGTGATGGACCGGGCGCCGGCGTCCAGGCTGTTCTCCAGCAGTTCCTTGAGCACCGAGGCGGGCCGCTCGACCACTTCGCCGGCGGCGATCTGGCTGACGAGGAGATCGGACAGCAGGCGGATCACGCGGCTGCCTCGATCTGCTCGCCGCCGGTGACGTGCAGCAGCTCCCCGTAGGTGAGGCGGAAGACCGTGTGCGGGTGGCCCGCGGCCGCCCAGATTTCTGCGTGGGCGGCGAGGCTCTTCTCGACGAACTTGCGCAGGCTGCCCGCATGGCCCACCGGCGCCACGCCGCCGATGACGAACCCGGTGTGGACGCGCACAAAGTCCGCGTCCGCCTTGCCTATCGCTTCCCCGGCCACGGCCGCGAGCCGCGCCGTGTTCACGCGCCGCGCCCCGGAGGACATCACCAGCAGCGCGCCGCCGCTGGCTTCGCCGCGGAAGACAAGCGAATTGGCGATCTGGCCGGGATCGCAACCGAGGAATTCGGCTGCTGCCTTCGCCGTGCGCGCGGCACCGGGCAGCTCGACGATCTCCGGCGCCAGCCCGGCGGCGGCAAGCGCCGCGCGCACGCGTTGCACGCTCGGCGAGGTGAGGACGGGGGAGGTCATCGGCAGCCGGGAATTATATAGGCCGGTCTGTGTGAGAATGCGCGGCCATGGAGACCTTAGCTGCGTTCTGGGACCTCGTCATCCACCTCGACAAGCACCTGTCGGTATTCGTCGCGCAGCACGGGCCGTGGGTGTACGCGCTGCTCTTCGCCATCGTCTTCTGCGAGACGGGCCTGGTGGTGACGCCGGTCCTGCCCGGGGACTCGCTGCTGTTCGTCGTCGGCGCGATCGCGGCCGCGGGCGGCATGGACATCCTGCTGGTGATGGGCGTGCTGATCGGCGCCGCGCTCTGCGGCGACAACGTCAACTACTGGATCGGGCGCTACGTCGGCCCGCGCGTGTTCCATTACAAGGAGTCGCGCTGGTTCAATCCGAAGCACCTGGAGCGCACGCACGCCTTCTACGACAAGCACGGCGGCAAGACCATCATCATCGCGCGCTTCATGCCGATCGTGCGTACCTACGTGCCCTTCGTCGCCGGCGTCGGCGCGATGCCCTACGGGCGCTACCTCGCGTTCTGCGTCGTCGGCGCCCTTACGTGGGTGGGATCGCTGTGTACCGTGGGCTACTTCTTCGGCAACATCCCGGCGGTGAAGAACAACCTCACGCTGGTGATCGTCGGCATCGTGCTGCTGTCGGTGGCGCCGGGGGCGGTGGCGTGGCTGCGCGCGCGGCGGGCCGGCGCTAACGCGCGAGGGCGTTCCAGCTAGTTATGGCCATGGGACCTTGGGGAGGCGTCCCGGTGAGGGGGCTCTGCGGCCGCGGCGGGTGCCTGGCGACGTAGTCGCGGATGCCCGCGAGGATGGCGCGGGCGAGCTTGTCCTGGTATTCCTCGTCGTTCAGGCGCTTTTCCTCTTCGGGGTTCGAAATGAACGCCGTCTCCACCAGGATCGAGGGCACGTCCGGCGCCTTCAGCACCGCGAAGCTCGCCTGCTCGACCTGCGCCTTGTGCAGCGCATTGACGCCGCCGATGTGGCGCAGCACCGCGCCGCCAAGGCGCAGGCTGTGGTCGATGGTGGCGGTCTGCGACAGGTCCAGCAGCGTCTTCGCCAGGTACTTGTCCTTGGAGTCGAGGTTGACGCCGCCGATCAGGTCGGCGTCGTTTTCCTTCTTCGCCAGCCACTTCGCCGCCTCGGAGGTTGCGCGGCGCTCGGACAACGCGAACACGGACGAGCCGCGCGCGTGCGGCTTCATGAAGGCGTCGGCGTGGATCGAGACGAAGAGGTCCGCCTTCACCTTGCGCGACTTCTCCACCCGCAGGTGGAGCGGCAGGTAGTAGTCGCCGTCGCGCGTCAGCACGGCGCGCATGTTCGGTTCGTCGTCCACCAGCGCCTTCAGCCGCCTGGCGATGGTGAGCGTGATGTCCTTTTCGCGCGAGCCCATGCGGCCAAGCGCACCGGGATCCTCGCCGCCGTGCCCGGGGTCGATGACGATGGTCGCCAGGCGCGCGACCTTGGGTTTCGAGGGAGCCGGCGCCGCTGCCGCTGCCGCGGCGGGCGCAGTTGCGGCAGCGGGTTCCTCGGCATTCGGCAGCTTGCCCTCGGCCTGGATCAGCGCCGCCAGCGGGTCGGGCGCCACCAGCGGGTAGATGTCGAGCACCAGCCGGTGGCCGTAGTCGGCGATCGGCTTCAGCGCGAAGGCCTGCGGCTTCACCTCGGTCTTCAGGTCGAGCACGATGCGCGTCACGCCGGGGCGATTGCGGCCGGCGCGCAGCTTGTCGATGTAGGGGTCGTCGGCGGTCACCTTGCCGTTCAGCTCGGCGAGCGCGGCGTTGAACTCCACACCCTCCAGGTCGAGCACCAGGCGCTCCGGATCCTTCACCGTGAAGAGCTGGTACTTCAGTTCCTGCTTCGACTCGATGGTGACGCGCGTGTAGACGTTCGCCGGCCAGATGCGCGTGGAGACGACCTGGGCGTGCGTCAGTCCGGCAAGGAGGGATAGCGCGAACGCAGCGACGAGAGCCAGGCCGCGCCCGCGGGTGAGCGCGGTTCGAGCGCGGCGCGGCGCGCCTCGCCGTCGATTTCCAGCGTCACGCCGAGGTCCGCCGGCGCAAGCAGGTCCCCGGCCCGCTCCGGCCACTCGACGATGCACAAGGTGTCCGGGTTGAAGTATTCCCGGAAGCCCGAGCTTACCCATTCCGTCCTGTCCTTGAACCGATAAAAATCAAAGTGATACAAGTGTAATCCAGAAATGACATAAGGTTCAAGCAGGGTGTAGGTGGGGCTTTTCACGCGGCCGGGGTAGCCGAGGGCCTGCAGGAGACCCCTGACCAGGGTGGTTTTTCCCGTCCCGAGGTCGCCGTGGAGGTAAAGAACGAGGCCGGGCGTGGCCTTCTGCGCCAGCGCGGCGCCCAGCGCGAGCGTCGCGGCCTCGTCCGGCAACTTAAGATGCGGCGTCATGCGCGAGCTTGCGGCACGCATCAGGCAGTGGGGAGGGGAACTCGGCTTCCAGGCGGTCGGCATCGCCGACGCGGACCTCTCGGCGGCCGAACCTGGGCTTCTCGAGTGGCTCGGCAAGGGTTGGCACGGCGAGATGGATTATATGGCGCGCCATGCCGCGCTTCGCGCCCATCCCGCGGACCTCAAACCGGGCACGCTGCGCGTCATCTCCTGCCGCATGGATTACTCCAGCGAGCACCGGGATGAAACGCCGTTCATTGCCGACCGCGAGCGCGCGTACATCGCGCGCTACGCCCGTGGCCGCGATTACCACAAGGTGCTGCGCGACCGCCTGCAGCAGCTCTGCAACCGCATCGAGGCCGACGCCGGCGTGTTCGGCTATCGCGTGTTCACGGATTCCGCGCCGGTGATGGAAGTCGAGCTGGCGACCAAGGCCGGCATCGGCTGGCGCGGCAAGCACACGCTGCTCCTCGCGCGCGAGGCGGGTTCGTACTTCTTCATCGGCGAGATCCTGACCGACCTGCCGCTGCCGCCAGACGAGCCGGTGGCGGACCACTGCGGCACTTGCGAGCGCTGCATGCAGGTTTGCCCGACGCAGGCCATCGTCGCGCCGTACCGCCTGGACGCTCGGCGCTGCATTTCGTACCTCACCCTCGAGCTCAAGGGCGCGATTCCGGTCGAACTGCGCCCGCTGAGCGGCAACCGGGTCTACGGCGGCGACGACTGCCAGGTGCATTGCCCGTGGAATTCGTTTTCGCAGACCAGCGCGGAGCCGGACTTCGCGGTCAGGAACGGCCTCGACGCGGCGACGCTGACGGAGCTGTTCGCGTGGACGGAAAGGGAGTTCGAAGAGCGCCTGCGCGGCTCGGCGATCCGCCGCGTCGGCTACGAGCGCTGGCTGCGAAACCTTGCCGTCGGCCTTGGCAATGCGCCGACCTCGACCGAAACCGTCGCCGCGCTGCGCGCGCGGGCCGATCATGCTTCCGCGCTGGTGCGCGAGCATGTACGTTGGGCACTGGACCGGCATGTGGAAGCCTGACGCCCTGCTGCCCGGTTTCGAGGCGTGCGAACTCGCCTTCGCCGACGATTACGACGGCCCGGTCGTCGCCACGCTGGTGCGCCTGCCGGCGGCCGATGCGCCGCGCGGGCCGGTGCTCTACGTGCACGGTTTCATTGACTACTTCTTCCAGCGCCACATGGCCGAGCGCTTCGCCGTCGAGGGCTACGCCTTTCATGCGCTTGACCTGCGCAAGTACGGGCGGTCGCTGCGGCCACACCAGCACGTGAATTTCTGCAAGGACATCGCCGAGTACTTCGAGGACATCTCGACGGCGATCGATGCGATCGGCGCGCCGGTGCTGCTCGCCGGGCATTCGACCGGCGGACTCATCTGTTCCCTCTACGCGCGGCGCCACGCTCAGCGTGTGCGCGCGCTGTGGCTGAACAGCCCGTTCTTCGACTGGCACCTCACCGCGCGCCAGCGCCTGCAGCTTTCGTCGGGCGCTGCGTTGGGAAGGTGTTTCCCGTTTCTCAACAACCCGCGCTCGGTTTCACCGCGCTACGTGAAGGGCCTGCACCGCGACTACGCGGGGGAATGGGAGTTCGACCTCAAGCTCAAGCCGGTGATGGGCTTTCCCGCGTACTTCGGCTGGGTGAGGGCGATCCGCAGAGCGCACGCGCAGGTACATGCGGGTTTGCGTCTGGACTGCCCGGTGCTCGCCATGCACTCGGACGAGGCCGACATCGTGCTCGACTGGCGCCACATCGCGAAATGGTCGCGCACCCTCGGGCCGCGCGTGACGGTGCTGCAGTTTCCCGGCGGCTTGCACGACCTCGTGCTCTCGCGCCGCGAGATCCGCGACGCCGTCTTCAGCCACCTCTTCGCCTGGGCGGCACGAACCTCAGGGTGACGATCGTCGCCGCGGCCCAAGCCGTGTACGCCGTTGTGAACACCCACTCGGGCGCGTTGTAGTAGAGCAGGCGGTACACCCAGCGCGCGACGAAGGAATCCGGGCGCGCGCCGCCGCGCAGCAGGTCTTCCCACACCGTGAGGGGGCACGCGTAACCGAGCAGGGCTTCGACGGCGATGAAAGCGATCGCGGCGAGGTGCAGCCAGCGGAACCGGGGATTGCAGATCCAGCGCCAGCCGAGCGCCGCGCCGAGCCAGACGAGAATCAGGCCGCCGACGACGAAGGCGGCGAGGGCGAAGTGGAAAAGGAGAAGGAGGTCAGCGAGCAACCGGACGCGCGGGGCTGGCGCACCACTCGCTCCACGAGCCCGCGTAGAGCCGTGAGCCCGGGAGCCCCGCGTGCTCCATCGCCAGCAGGTTGACGCAGGCAGAGACGCCCGAGCCGCAGTATTGCACCACCTGCGATGCCGGCTGGCTGCCGAGCAGCGTGGAGAATTCCACGCGCAGCGCGTCCGCCGGCTTGAAGCAGCCGTCGGCGCCAAGGTTCGCGGTGTAGAAGCGGTTCAGCGCGCCGGGGATGTGGCCGCCCACGGGGTCGAGGGTCTCTCCCTGGCCGGCGAAGCGCTGCGCATTGCGCGCGTCGAGGAGCGTCACGCCCGGCTTGCCGAGGCTCGCCCCGATGTACGCCACGTCCACGCTCATCGCCGGGTCGGCCGCGCCGCGGTAGTCGGCAGGCGCGAACTGCGGTACCTCGGCCGTGACCGGGCGGCCTTCCTTCACCCACTTGGCATAGCCGCCGTCGAGCACCGCGACGGCTTCGTGCCCGACCCAGCGCAGCATCCACCACAGGCGCGAGGCATAGGTGCCGCCGGAGGCGTCGTAGCACACGACCCGGTCCTCGCGCTTCAGGCCCTGGCGCCCGAGCCACGCAACGAACGCGCCGGCGTCGGGCAGCGGGTGGCGGCCGTTGGTGCCGCTCCTCGGCGCGGAGAGCTCGCGGTCGAGGCTGGCGAATGCCGCTCCCGGGATGTGGGCCCCGGCGTACTGCTCGGCGCCGATTGCCGGATTGACGAGGTCGTGCCGGCAATCGAATACGCGCCAACGGTCCCGGCTCTCGGCGAGCTCGGCGGTGGTGACCAGCGTGCCGCGGGCCGTCATCGCCCGAGGCTCGCGCGCATCCACTCGTGGAAGTGGATCATCGCGTCCTCCATCGGCGACTGGTAGGGGCCGGCGTCGTCCTGCCCCATGTCGTAGAGCACGCGGCGGCCGCGGTCCATGCGCGTGCAGATGTCGCCGTCCTCGACCGCGGTCTCCTCGTAGGCCGCCTGTTCGGCCTCGATGAACTCGCGCTCGAACAGCACGATCTCCTCGGGGTAGTAGAACTCGACCACGTTGCGCGTGAGTTGCGGCCCGAGCGGCACGAGGTGCGAAACCACCAGCACATGCGGGTACCACTCGAGCATCACGCCGGGGAAGTAGGTCAGCCACAGGGCGCCGTGCCGGGGCTCGCGGCCATCGAGGTACTTGCGGCAGGCCTCGTGCCACCTGCGGTAGACGGGCGAGCCGGCCTGCAGCAGCGCGTTTTTCGCGCCGACCACCTGCACGGACCAGTTCTCGCCGTATTCCAGGCGGAAGTCGCCGCAGTTGGTGAAGTTCGCCAGGCCCGGGTGGAAGGGCTCGACGTGGTAGACCTCGAGGTAGACCTCGATGAAGGTCTTCCAGTTGCAGGCGTAGTCGGTGACATGCACCCTGTCGAAGCGGAAGCCCGAGAAGTCGAAATCGGCCAGCAGTTGCGGCGAAAGCGCGGCGAGGTCCTCGCGTGGGTCGCGCGGGCCGGTGAATAGCAGGCCGTTCCAGATGGCAAGCGGCGTCGAGCGCAGCTTGACGCAGGGGCTTTCGGCGAAGTGCGGCGCGCCGAGCAGCTCGCCCTTCAAGTCATAGGTCCAGCGGTGCAGCGGGCAGACGATGTTCCGCGCGTTGCCGCGCCCCTGCAGCATGATCGCCTGCCGGTGGCGGCAGACGTTGGTCAGCAGTTCGACGCCGGCGCCCTCGTTGCGCACCAGCATCTTGGCGTGGTCCATCCAGCCCAGCGTGTGCCAGTCGCCGGCCTCGGGCGCCATCAGCTCGTGGCCGGCGTAGTTCGGGCCGGCATCGAAGATGAGTTTTTTCTCCAGCGCGAAGATTTCGGGATCGAAGTACCAGGAAACCGGCAGCTGGCAGGCTGCCGGCCGCAGTTGCGATGCGCTGGCGAGGTCGCTCATATGCGGTTTTCATTCCCCCGGAAAGAGTGGAAAATAGCGTTAAATTTTAACCCCTTAAGCCATTGACCGGCAAGACGGCGGCGGCTATGGTCCGACTATGAGCAAGAGCGTGAAACAAAGTTCCCCCGCCGACGGATTGACGTTCGAAAAGGCCCTCGCAGAACTCGAAAAAGTGGTCGCGCAAATGGAAGGCGGCAGCCTTTCGCTGGAGCAGTCGCTGGCGGCCCACAAGCGCGGGCTCGAACTGGCGACGTTCTGCCAGGAGAAACTTGCCTCGGCCGAGCAGCAGGTAAAGGTGCTGGAAGGCGATGTGCTGAAGAAACTCGCGATCACGGCGGAATCCGGTTCGAGTGACGATTGAAGCCGATTTCGGCGCCTGGATGGGGTCCATCCAGGCGCGCATGGAAGCCGCACTCGCGCGCTTGCTGCCGGAGACGAAGCTGGCGCCGGCCCGGCTGCACGCGGCAATGCGCTATGCGACGCTTGAGGGCGGCAAGCGCGTGCGGCCGCTGTTGTGCTTCGCCGCGGGCGAGATCGGCGGCGCGATCCCGGAGCGACTGGAGGTTGCCGCAGCGGCCGTCGAGATGATCCATGCCTATTCGCTGGTGCACGACGAGTACGACGTGGCCATCGCGCTGCTGGCGGGCGATCCCCTGCAGTCGCTCGCCTTCCAGCTGCTGGCGGA
>SXGU01455154.1_pt1 | contig 15371 bp, 14 predicted proteins | sample 3174531 | NCBI WGS metagenome assembly SXGU01 (sample SAMN11356863, study PRJNA531348) | freshwater metagenome | isolation source: freshwater sample F1-140 | place: China: Fuxian Lake, Yuxi | collected 2017-12-25
GCAGATTAACGGGCGGGCCAGTTCCGCGCAAGCTAAAAATGTCGTCGGGTGCGATCGACAGCTTTCCAACCGTCGCGCCAAGAACGGCGCTTTTCCCCTTCATCTTCCAAACTTTAAGTGAACTGTCGCTGTAGTGCTAACACGAACGAGCGAAAACGACCTCGCGCCGGATCTGCGGTAGCGAAGCGATCACGAGCCAACAGACGCGCGAAAGATTCCTGAGTGAGCTCGCGAGCCTCATCCTCTCCCCGGCCCTGGCGCTGGAGGAAGCGAAATATCGGTTGATAATACGCATCGCATAACTCGCTCAACGCCGATTGGGCTGCCGGGGTCCCTCCTCGAGCCGCCAGCACGAGTGTCCAGCGCGTCCTGGCAAACGCGGATCCAAACTCAGTTCCATGGGCAAAAGCTTGAGCGCAACCAGTCTGTCGAGTTTGGCTTGGCGCGCCTTGTACACGAAGCCTATGCCACCACGACCGACCAACCCGAGGATCTCCAATTGGGGAAAGGCTTCGCGCAATAGTTTCAGATCCGGCGGTTCCGTGAAGACGATCTCAGGCGGATCAACAACCGCGGCAGGCTGATCCAACGGCCACGAGGGAATCGAATTCAGTAATAGCAGGTCAAGGAAACGCTGGCTTACAAGGAGAATCTCAACGATTCCAGATGCCGTTGAGAGTGCTTCGCGAGGAATGATGCGATTTTTGTCTGTTCATTTGTCGAGAATTCAAAAGGGTAGTTGAACACCAGTGAATCATAGGCAGCGACATCGTGAATCGAGAACACACGAAACCAACCTCCTCGGTATCCAGTGTTCACCATCCACTAACCTAAATGAAAAAGACTATTAAATCTCCAGTGGAACAGCGGTCCGCCACTCCGGCACCTTCGGTACCGGGCCTCATTCACCCCATCATCATCTACCCATTTCGGCAACCCAACGATCTTTCCAATCTTGAGGAACTCTACCGACTGGTCGCCAAGCTGGATGGCTCACCAAGAACTTACGCAAAGCCAGTGACGGTCATGGCTCGAAAGACGTATTTCTCGGTCGAGAACGACGCGAGTTTCCAGCGTTTCCGTAAGGATGTCGTCGCGAAACACTCCAACATCCTGGACGCTTGGTGTGTCGATACGTGTCAAATGTGGTATTCCGGATTGGGAGCGGCTTTCGAGAGGGGTGGCCCACAGGATGTCTATTGGCTGATCCCGGGTGACTTCAACTACGGGACACCCGGAGGCCGAGAGGTCCTCAGTCGGCTCCATGATCTTCCAGAGATCATTCTAGAACTTAACCAGGATTTTTGTATCGGAGAGATTGCCACCGATCACGCGCATTCCAAGCATCTGATCGACACCTATGGAACTTTGGCGTTACTTTATACTTGGTTTCCCAAAGAGGCCCAGGAGATCCGCCAGTTTACCGAACGTCCGCGTTCAGAATTTTTCGCGATTCGCCACGGGTTCCTCGGGGAAGTGCTGCGCCAGCGATGGTTTGCGTATGAACAGACCATGGTAACTTTGCTCCATGCGGTGTTCGGCGGGCGTCGCATCAGCCGCTTCTTGGTCGGCCAGATTTGCGATCTTCCCAGCGATGGGGAGTCCTTCGCTGCCGCCAGTGCGCAGGTGGAACGAACCGAGCGTGTGCTTAAAACGTTGTGGCGTGAACGACACGAAAAAGAACCCAGTTGGAGCACTCAATTCCGTGCATTAGAGATGCAGTCAGACCATGTCCGACGCGCCGCACTGACCGTGCTCCAAAACCTCCTGAGTTGAGCTGCTGCCAGTCTCCCATTGCATCCATGAGAACCACTCCTCGTCCAAATCTCTGTTCCCTCAACTTTTTCTGCACCGCTCCCCAGGCCAAAGAAGTCAGCCTTGTAGGCGACTTTAACAACTGGAACCCCGCAACTCACCCGATGAAACAAGGGCCCGATAAAGTTTGGGTAGTCCAGCTCGAATTGAAGCCAGGACATCATCGCTACGCCTTCCGTGTCGATGGGGTGCTCACCCTCGACCCACACGCACAAGGCATCACTCGGAATGATCAAAACGAGCGGGTTTCGTTGGTCCCTGTGAGTGGCCGATAATGTCCAAACGGTCGAAGTACATTATCGAGCCAGCAATGTCATGCGCATGAGCAACACATTCGGGTTGGGTCGTGGAAAGGGAAAACCATAACCCAACGCCTGATTCCATAGGTGTCTGACGAGGCTGGGGGCGCTCGGGTATCTGGGCGGCTGAAATCCCGGAAGAGGCAGTCTTTTCAAAGGATTGGCAATCGCACCCTTCGGCCTTAGGGTGAGCTCGATGACCAACCGCAGTCGTCCCATTTGGATCGCCGTCTCAGTGGTAGCACTTGTCTGGCTCCTTGCATGGGCCGGGCTGTCGGTGGCTCGCCATCTGAAGGTGACGCCAGACAAGGTACAACACTACTTGTCGACGTTGGACTTTGCTAGGCTTTCACCCCATCAACGCCAGGTGGCGTTACGCAAACTGGCCGCCATGCTGAACGCTCTCTCGCCCGATGAACGACGAGCGGTACGGCTCAATCGTGAATTCGCCTCGTTATTCCGTTCGCTGACGGACGCTGAAAAGGGAGAATTCTTGGAACTGACCATGCCCTCAGGATTTAACCAGATGCTCACCGCCTTCGAGCAAATGCCGGAAGACCAGCGCCGCAAAGCCATTGAGGATACGATGCGACGACTGCAGGAGCAGACGCCCATCGCCGACGGATTAGACTCCCCAGGCAATGCCATGGCCGGCGGCCAGGAACTCAGCCCTGAATTGCGTGACAAGATGGTAAAACTCGGTGTTAAAACCTTCATGGATCAAGGCACTCCCGAAACCAAAGCGGAGCTCCAACCGGTGCTCGAAGAGATGCAGCGCACCATGGAGGCAGGGCGCTTGTTCCGTCCTCAACGACGCGCTCGCAACGAATGAGCACCTTCCAGTCGCCATCCTTGGGTGCCTTCACCTTGATCGAATTGCTCGTCGTGATCGCGATTCTAGCCGTTCTGGCCGGGTTACTTCTCCCCGCAACCGCAAAAGCTACTGAACGCGGCCGATCCGTTGCGTGTCTCTCCAATCTCAAGCAGTTCGGCCTGGGACTGAGACTCTATCTGGATGAAAATCACAACCGCTTCCCCATCATGCTGAACCGCGCCAAAGGCACCAACGCGCCGGCGTCGAACTCCGTCGATAGAGTGTTCGGAAACCAAATCGGTAACGCTGCCGCTTTTCATTGCCCTTCCGATCGTCAGAATTATTTCAAGGAGACCGGTTCCAGTTACTTCTGGAACTTCCTGCTCAACGGCCAGCGAGCGGACGCCGTCCGGATCATGGGAATGCCGGTGAAGGAGAACGGGGTGGCACTGTTCAGTGACAAGACCGACTTCCACGCCGTCCGAGGGCCAGGCAAAGGAAAGAACCATCTCTACGCCAATGGGTCGGTGAAGACCTTTTTCACCGTCGAAACCGAACCGATCGCGCCGTGATCCAACTCCAAGCCTTACGCAAACTCTTCGGGCAACGAGTAGCGGTTGACTCGCTCGATCTAGTCGTTCCTCAGGGGGTCGTGTTTGGACTCCTCGGACACAATGGTGCCGGAAAAAGCACGACTATCGGGATGCTGCTCGGCCAGGTTTGGCCGACTTCAGGTCAGCTCCTAGTCCGCGGTTTTGATGTGATTGCGAACCGGAAAGATGCCCTGGCTAAAGTGGGTGCCATCTTCGAAGCTCCAGTCTTTTACGATTACTTAAGCGGCTGGCGAAATCTGGAAATCCTGGCCAGCTATTCTGCACTGACCCCGACAAAACGTCTCAGCGAAGTGGTGGCTTGGGTCGGGCTTTCGGGCCGGGAACATTCCCTGGTTCGCACCTACTCGCACGGAATGCGTGCGCGTCTGGCATTGGCCCAGTCGTTGCTTCCGGCACCCGACCTGCTCATTCTGGACGAACCGACGAATGGCCTGGATCCGGAAGGCATCCACGAGATGCGCGAAACCATCCGCCGCCTGCACGCTGAATTCGGGCTCACGATTTTGCTTTCGTCCCACTTGCTGAGTGAAGTGGAACAACTCTGCACACGCATCGCGGTGTTGCACCAGGGAACCAAGGTGTTCGACGGCTCCCTTGCCGAGGCAACCCGCGGGAGCAACCGTGTCCGGTTGGTTACGGAAAATTTCCCGGAGGCTGTCGTACGACTCCAAAACGCCGCCTTGGTTACCGGCTCAGATGGAACCGAATTCATGACACTCGCGACTGGCTCCACCACCGCAATAGTCGCTAAACAGCTCGTCGAATGGGGCTTTCCAGTACATGCCATCTCGCGCGAGGAATCCACGCTCGAGCAATTCTATCTCTCGCTCGTTAAGAAGTCGTCCAGCATTCGCTAATTCCACGCCACTTCAAATCCTGTGTTCTTCCTGCAGCTTAAACACGAACTTTGGAAACTGTTCGGCAAGAAACGCACTTACATTGGGTTCGGCGCGTTCCTCCTCGTCCAACTGGCAGTCATCCTGATGTTTCGCTACACCAAAGCCGCCGGGGCAATCCGCCGCGCACTCGAAGGGGGCGGATACTCTGCGGTCGATTTTCTCACGGCAGGCACCATTGCGACTCAGATCGTGATCCCAGTAGCCTATTTATTGCTCCCTCTTTACGTCACCCTGGTCGGAGGCGACCTCGTCGCGAAGGAAACCGAGGATGGCACCATGCGCATGATCCTGGCTCGACCCATCTCACGACTTCGACTTCTGACCCTCAAGTGGTCAGCTGGCACATTGTTCTCGTTCACACTCTCGTTGATTTTGGGCGGCTTTGGATGGCTGCTTGCCTCATTCTGGTTTCCGCAGGGAGGGCTCTTCGCCATCCAAATCGATGGTGGCGGTCCGGGGGGTGGATTTGCCGTCTTTGGCCCTGCTGAAGGCGCCTGGCGCTATGCCACCGCTCATGCGCTCCTTGCCACCAAGGCGGTAACCCTATTGAGTCTCGCTTTTCTCTTCTCTTGCTTTAACATGAAGCCCGCAGCCGCTACTATTCTCGCGCTTTCCGTCATGTTCGTGAATGTCATCCTCATGAACATTCCGTGGTTCGCGGACTATAAGTCTTGGTTCCTCACCCACCACCTGAATCTCTGGCAATGGATGTTCCTGCAAACGACACCAGTGACGCGCATGGCAGAATCACTCTGCCTACTTTTTGGCTTCAATGTCACGTTCTTTGCCATCGGCGCGGCGACCTTTCAGGTCCGGGACATTAAGTCATGACGTTGCACTTTCACTTGAACCAATCCCGCCGCCAGACCCGTTCGCCGATCATTCAGCATTCTAGCTGCTTTGCTGCGAACCGCTTGACATTGGCTCTAGGGCTCGCGTGCCAGTTTTTTGCAGCGTTGGCAGCAGGACATTGGGCCTTCGAACCAGTGGAAGCGGTGTCGATACCGACCGTACAAAAAGGGAGATGGGCTAGAACACCCGTCGATCACTTCGTGCTGCACGCCTTGGAAAAACAGGGGTTGGAGCCAGCGCCAGCAGCCAGTTTCGAACAGTTGCTGCGACGGACGTCTCTGGGTTTGACGGGGCTACAACCCACGCCAGAAGAACTGGCGGGGTTCGTCACGGAGGGTACACCTGAGGCCTATAATCGGTGGGTAGAACGGCTTCTTGCATCGCCGCACTACGGTGAACGGTGGGGCCGACACTGGCTGGATCTGGGTCGTTTCGCAGAGAGCGATGGCTTTGAACACGATGCACTTCGCCCACATTCCTGGCGATACCGCGATTATGTGATCAGCTCACTCAATCGAGACAAACCCTTCGATCAGTTTATTCGAGAGCAAATCGCCGGAGACGAGATATGGCCTGAAGAACCGGAGGCGCTGATTGCCACAGGATTCAATTTGCTGGGGCCGGATATGGTGGATTCAGCCGATCAAATTCAACGGCGATTGAATACGTTGAATGATATGGCGGACACGACAGCCGCCGTCTTTTTGGGCCAGACCCTGGGATGCGCCCGTTGTCATGACCACAAAAGTGAACCGTTCTCTCAAGTGGACTATTACAGATGGCAAGCATTCTTTGCCCCTGCCGAATTTTGTCGCGAGGCACCCGTTCCGACGAAAGCCGAGCAACAAGTGCACCTCGCGGCCCAAACAGATTACGAGCGACGCAGCCGCCCTCAATGGCTGCGAATCCAATCGCTGGAAGCCTCGGTACGGCTGCAACTGTGGGAATCCAAATTGTCCACCCTTTCGGGTGATGCGCGTACGGCGCACCGAACACCCAAGGAACACCGCACACCGGAACAAGAGGCGACGGTGCAAGAGACCGCGCTACAGGTCAAGGTGAGCGACTCGGGGGTATTCGCAGCCCTTTCAGTGGGGGGGCAGCTCGAACGGAAGCGCTTGGACGAAGAACTTCGTCGAATTCCCAAACCCACGCCACTACCTCAAGCGATGGTTTTGCGCACAACCAATGGCCCCCCACCCCTCACGCGGGTCTTGTATCGCGGCGATTACAACTCGCCACAGCAGGAAGTCCAAGCCGCAGTGCCTAGCATATTCAAACAGTTTCCTGCCTCTTCGTTTCTTGGTGCCGTCTCGGCCCGGAGAGGTCGAACTGCCTTGGCCGACTGGATCGCAAACCCGAGCAATCCACTGACCGCCCGCGTTCTGGTGAACCGGATTTGGCAACATCATTTTGGCCGGGGGATCGTTCGAACATCCAGCGATTTTGGAACCAAAGGGCAGCCACCGACTCACCCGGAACTACTTAACTGGTTGAGCCGCGAATTCGTCGCACATAATTGGAGCATCAAGCATCTCCATAGGATTCTCCTGTTGTCCTCCGTCTACCAGCAAAGCACCACGGCAGCGCAGACCACGTTGGAGCTCGATCCCGAGAATCAATGGTTCGCGCGACAGCATATCCAACGGCTCGAGGGTGAAGTAATCCGCGACAACCTGCTGCTGATCAGTGGATGCTTAAATCGAACCCTAAGTGGTCCCAGTGTCTCACCGCCCATCCCAGAGGACATCCTCAAATCAGCCAACCGCTGGACCATCAGTCCTGACTCAGCGGATCACCTCCGTCGGAGTGTCTATGTCGTGGCACGCCGTAATTTGCGTTTTCCGTTCCTGGAGGTTTTCGACGCTCCGGACAGCAATGTGAGTTGCCCTGAACGTGGACGCAGCACAACGGCGCCTCAGGCCTTGAGCCTGTTGAATTCACCGGAAGTGATGGTGGCATGCACGCGGACCGCATCGCGGCTGCTGCGCGAATCGACGACTCAAAGCGATTTTGTCAGCCGAACTTATCACACCATACTCGGTCGAGCTCCGAGCCCGCGGGAACGGGCGCTGGCGCAAGAGTTCCTTGGCGGATCCCCCCCATCTGAGTTATGCAGGGCATTGTTCAATTTGAATGAGTTTGTTTATGCCCCATGACTCGAACGAACCCTGCCACGGTCCCGCCAGTTTCCTGCCGACTCACGGAATGTATCGTCGCGAATTTTTGACCCGTTCGGGCTCCGGGCTTGGCTGGCTGGCTCTGGCTTCGATGCTGCAAGCGGAACAGGCGAGCGTGCGATCCAATGCGATTTCATTGGAAGGCGATCTCGCGAATCCGTTGACCCCTCGGCCGACACACTTTCAGGCACACGCCCGAAGCGTTATCTTTTTATTTATGTCAGGCGGGCCGAGTCACGTGGATCTATTCGATCCCAAACCAGAACTGCATCGGCTCGCTGGTCAACCGATCCCGGAATCGTTCGGAGCCTTTAAAACACGCCGCAACGTCGCCCGAAACCATTTGATGCCCTCGCTGCGCCCGTATCGCCCCCGGGGCCAATCGGGTATCGAAGTATCCGAGTTCCTCCCGCATCTTGCCGGATGTGTCGATGATATCTGTCTGCTGCGCGGTTGCTATGGCGACAGCGTCACGCATCCGGAGTCGGTCTACCTCATGAATACCGGTTCGATACTTATGGGCCGCGCGAGTCTGGGGTCCTGGGCAGCGTACGGTTTGGGAACCGTTAATCAGAATATGCCGGCCTTCGTCGTGCTTCCGGATCCCGCCGGTTGGGTCAAGGGAGGTGCTCCAGCCTGGAGTAACGGGTATCTGCCGACTGCCTATCAAGGGACATTGCTGCGCGGCGGTGATTCTCCGGTGCTGGATCTGAAGACCCCGGTCGGGATTAGCGAGGCGCAGCAGCGCGACACCATTAATTTGGTCAATCGATTAAATCGTGAAACGCTGCCGGAATCCTCGGATGCAGCCGAACTGTCAGCCCGAATTGCGGCCTATGAACTTGCCTTTCGAATGCAGAGTCACGCCCCCGCGGTTGTCGACCTCCGGGGGGAGACACTGGCTACACGCCGACTTTATGGACTGGACGGCGTGGTCACCGCCGAGTTCGGCACGCGCTGTCTACTGGCCCGACGTCTGGTAGAGTCTGGTGTTCGTTTTGTACAAATCTATTGCGGCGACACCAATGGTTGGGACGGGCATTCGGATATGGAGCGGAACCATTCGCGTCTGTGCGCCCAGAGCGATCTCCCGGTCGCAGGCCTGCTCCAAGACCTTCGAAGCCGAGGTTTGCTCGATTCCACTCTGGTCATATGGGGTGGCGAATTTGGACGTATGCCCATGAGTGAGGGCACCAACGGCCGGGACCACAATCCACATGGATTTTCGATGTGGATGGCCGGGGCCGGTGTTCGAGGTGGCCAAGTCATCGGGGCCACGGATCCAGTTGGCCTCCGGGCCGAGTTGGACCGCACGCACGTGCATGACCTGCACGCGACCATTCTGCACCTACTCGGCTTAGACCACGAACGCCTGACGTTTCGCCACAATGGACGAGACCAGCGCCTGACAGATGTCGCCGGAACGGTGATTCAAAAAGCGCTCTCCGGTTGAAAACTGAGATCGGGCTTATTAGGATGAGAGTCCTGCTGCTAAATGAACCGACCCACATCCAGGCACTCTACGGACTGAATCACCCATTTACTACCGGCTTTGGCTGCCAAGGCCTGCTAGCCCAAAGCCTCACTGAACGGGGAGTCCGTTACACCATCACGGATATTGGCGGACACATCCTGCACTCCATGATCCGATAAGCCCGAACTGGATCTCAGAGGGGCACCCAGTCGGCCCGACCGTCGATCCAGAGACTCTCTCAATCGGATGGCCCTAAATCGACCAACCCTCACGGTAGGCTCGTCGCAAGAACTGATTTGCCCCTGGCAAGTTCAGAAACTCCAATTTGTCAGAATCCCATGCGAGCCGGACTTTTGTTAGGTGCTCTCGCAGTTGAGTCCGGAGGGCCACATTGCCAAGCAAAACGGTCTCTGTGAGCGGACCCGCCCAATCGAAGTTGGAACCGGCAATGGCACCACCCTTGCAGGCATTGATCCATTCCTGATGATGGCCGGGAGAACGCATCAGTTTTTTAGGTGGTTCGCCGTACTCCCTCGCCAACTTTTCGGGGAAGAGACGCCACTTGCGCCAGTCGGTCATGATCACGCCTCTGTCCCCGATCAGCAGATGCCCATTGTCGCCCATCACCTCATTGTCCTGAAGTTGTTCAGGCCGGGGCGGTCTCAGCCCGCCATCCCACCACACAAGTTTCACTGCCGGCAACGGTCCGCGCGCCGGGAATTGATAAGTCACCGTCGATCCCAGCGGGTAGGTCTCCTGGTTCACTCGCGTCGACGAGGCTTCAACACTGGTCGGCGCACCAAGCTTCAGTGCGCGAAACACCGGGTCGAAATAGTGACAACCGATGTCCCCGAGAGCACCTGTCCCGAAATCCCACCAACCGCGCCATTTGGCGGGCAAATATGCCGGGTGATAAGGCCGCCATGGCGCGGGGCCGACCCATAGATCCCAATCGAGCGTGTCTGGTACTACCGGGGTATCGGTCGGACGACTGACACCTTGGGGCCAATACTCGTCGAAGAGTCCGCGCGACGGTCGATCCGTCCAAATGTGGATCTCGCGAATTGGCCCCACGGCGTTATCCAAAACAAATTCCTGCAACCGCCGTGTCTCTTCGGAAGATTGGGCTTGATTTCCCATCTGCGTGGCAACCTTCGCGACGAGAGCCGCTTTGCTGATCTCGCGGGCTTCCCATACGGAGTGGGTGAGGGGCTTTTCGCAATACACGTGCTTTCCCAAACGGAGTGCCGTCATCGTCGCAGGCGCATGATGATGATCCGGAGTCGCCACGATCACCGCGTCAAAGTCGCGGTGAAATGTGTCGAACATCTTTCGATAATCCTTGAACTGTCGCGCGCCAGGAAACTTTTTGAATGTACCGGCCGCGTGGCGCCAATCGACATCGCACAAGGCCACGATGTTCTGACTCTTGAGTTGCTCGATATCGCCGCCACCCTGCCCCGCCACTCCAATAGCGGCGATATTCAGCTTCTCATTCGCTGCATACGTCCGTGCCGAACCGGCTCGCAGAATAGTAAAGGTGACGGCTGCCTTGGCGGTAGTCTTCAGGAAGCGACGACGGCTGGATGAGTGGGTGGTAGGATTCATGGCATTCTTTCATTGGGAATCAATAGGGCATCCGACGCGGCGTAGATCACCAACATTCGGAGCCATGACAACATTCTTTAAGACTCCTGGCATGGGGCGCATCTCATTCACTTCGCGTCTCGCGCCAGGATTTGTTTCACCAGCACGTCTTGCCGGCCCAACGCTTGACGGTCGAGACGTCGTGAGGTGGATTCTCCAGTGGCCCAGCGCACCGTCAATTCAATGATTCCAGGCGTCGGGGGAATCGGGAAATTGAGTTGTGTGGTGGATTGAGAAAGATAACCGCTTCCGGCGTACACTTCTGAGACTCGGAACCAACCGTCAGCACCCCGGACTTCCACCCGGGCACCAACCCCAGTGGGATTGCCTTTTCGGCCTTCAAGCCGGACACGCATTTGTGCGGGCATCGATGGGCGATCCATTAATGTGCTCTCCAATGCGATCATCCCGCCATCGTTCGGAGCCAGCACTATGTCTGGAAACCCATCGCCATTGAGATCGGTGAACCCCAAGGCTCGAGCGTCCACTCGTTGCATTAAACCACTTTCCGCCGGCCCCACAGCCTGGAAGGTGCCTTGCTTGCTTCCAACCAGCAGCAATCCTAAGCTGCCATCCATTCGTTGCATCTCCAGATTGAGTGGGTAGAAGTTCTGAGACAAAACCAAATCTGGATAGCCGTCCCCATTGGCATCGATTGCCGACGTCCCAAATGTGGGAGCGAGTTGAGCCTCGACCGGTAGTGGGCGAAAGTCGAAATGCCCGCCCGAGTTGATCCAAAGCCCCGTCTCCAGTGTTTCGATAGCGACGGAATATGCGCGGTTCAAGGCGGACACAGGAAACAAGTCGGTCAGTGTCGCGACAGAGAGTGAGGCAAATGTGGGGTGTGCCTCCGCTAATGGGGGAAATGCATTGAGCAACGGTTCTCGCCCCCTCAAGGCAACCAACCGATCACCCGAGTAGCCGGCTTCAAGCAAATTGGTGACACCCAAATCAAAAAAATCACCTCGATACAGATGAAGAGCCTTGCCGCGCGCAGCCCGGTACCGGCTGTTGGTACCAAAGTTTGAGGTGATGAAATCGACATCGCCATCGCAGTCCACATCGGTCGCAGCGACCCCCTGCCACAAACCTGGGCGAACTCCAAATCCAACCTCCGGTGTAGCGTCCTTGAGTTTGCCCTGACGATTCAGAAAACAGCGCATCGTCCCCCATTCCTGGCTGATGATCAAATCAACCCAGCCATCTTTGTTCACGTCCGACCAAATGGCCCCGGTGACGACGCCAAGTGTCGTCAGACCATCAGCCAGGGTGCTGGTGGCTTCAACGAACGTTCCCCCGTCATTACGTAACAAAAAACTACGGGCCGGCAATGGGTATTGACCGGGCACCGAGCGGCCACCGACAAATAGGTCTAAATCCCCATCCCGATCCAGATCCGCGGCGACAACGACGCTGCCCGCGTCGTGTTCGCGCGGCAAGGCCCCGTCGGGCGCCCTACGAAAGTCGCCCTTCCCGTTATTCCAGTAGAGTCGGTCCTGCAATCTCGCATCGCCAGGCTTTGTTTCCACACCCCCTGAGACGACATACAAGTCCAAGTCACCATCGCCATCAGCGTCAAAAAACAGAGAACCAAGATCTTCACTTGGCGCATCGGCCTGGAAGGCTGCGGGTCGATGGGCTGTGAACTGGTGGTCTGGGCCGTGAATGCCTAGAACACCGGGTTCCCCGGCGCTTCCGCCGAGGAAGAAATCCTCATCGCCGTCTCCATCGATATCAGCCAGCGCTAGTCCCGGCCCCATCTGAGACACTTTCCACGGAATCAACGGCTCGCGCAGCGTGTCCTCAAAAGAATGCTCCAAATGGGCAAAAGCGAGCAACCGATTGGAGGATGAGAACCAAGGGCGGGCCTTGGTTGCCACATCCACTGCGGAGGGCTCCGTTGCTGGTTCCACCAAAGTATAATGGCGGTCTGCCGGAAGGTTCTCGAAGGTCTGATGGATTCCACTGGGCCAACGGACGTGCAACCGAGGGACGATGGTTTTCTCCCCCAACCCGAAGTGCACGATGGGTTCATTGGCCGACATAAACCCACTGGCTAGGGAGACGGTCCTTGACTGAAGGCCTTGTGCCGTTTCCGCGGTGATGTGTGCCCCGATACCCCAGCGGTTGCTCCTGGAACCTTTGAGACCCAGAGTGACTCGGTGGTTCCGGTATTCTTGGTTGCGGTAGAGCGAGACAGTTTCGCCCAAATTCATCACCACCAAATCCAGGTCGCCATCTCGATCCAGATCCCCCAGCGAAGCCCCAAAACTGGCCGACAAGTGGTTCAATCCCCATTCGGAGGCAATGGGGTCAAAACTCAAGTTGCCGTCGTTGCGAAACGCCAGGTTACGTTCCTTGAGAATCGCCTCATGACGCCACCCGGGATTGCCCCGCTGCTTCATCCGAGTCAACAAGTCTCCGTTCAGATAGTCCCGTGCCATGCCATTGGCGACAAATAGATCCACCCAACCATCGCCGTCGAAATCGCCGAATTTGGGTGACCAAGTCCAGTCCGTGGCAGACACGCCGGCGGTGAAAGCAGCCTCCAGAACCATAGGAGTCCCGGTACCAAGGAAAAAGGCGTTTCGCGGAAATTGCCTCGGGTTGGAACGGGTAAGAAACCAAGCGTTCTTTTCGGAACTGTTATCCAGCAGGAGACGGCGTGCATGAGAGGATCCCGCCATATCGGTAGCCAACAAATCCATCCACCCATCATTATTCACGTCGGCCACGTCGGTGCCCATGGAGGAATGCGGCACATGTGGCAATGAGGTGCGGGCCTGGTCCTTGAACGTGCCATCACCTTGATTGCGCCATAGGCGGTCCGGTGTCTTATGGTCATTAGCCACGTAAAGATCCAGCCAGCCATCACCGTCAAAATCCCACCAACTCACTCCGAGACCGATATCATTGCCTCGAATACCCGCCTGCGCCGTTGCGTTGGTGAAGGTTCCATCGGATCTCTGATGAAACAACACATCCCCCTGTCCAGCAATGGCGAGCTCAACCCGCCCCTCGCCACGTTCAATTAATTCGAACAATTCTCGAAATGCCGATGCGACTTCGCCTTTTCCATCGGCGCCGCGATTGACGATGCCGCGACTACCCGCTTCGGCGGAACTGCGGGGCAATGCTTGGTCTCGATGCAGCGCATCCCGATGCGTCAGCAGATACAAATCAATCCGACCGTCACGATCGTAATCCGCGAAAGCCCCCATGATGCTTGCCCCCACCCAAGCCAATCCCAATGCCTCGGCACGTTCGACAAACGTTCCATGCCCATGATTGACAAACATCAGATTTGGCGCGTTGAGGCAACAGACGTAAAGATCCAAGTCGCCGTCATTGTCCATGTCGACAAAACTCATCCCGGTGCACCACCGCCCAAGGCAGCGAATTCCGGCAGACTCCGTCATGTCTTCGAACAGGAACTCGCCCCGGTTCCTGTAAAGACGACATCCCTCGTTGTAATAGGAAATCGCGATCTCTGGGAGACCATCTCCCGTGACATCCCCGACACAAATGCCGGCGCCGGCACCATGTTCCTGCATGAGAACCAGCGACGCATTGGTGGGGTACGAATGAATTCGTTCCAGGCCTGATGCGGACGGAAGAACTCTTAAGAACAGTGAGCCCGAGCCTGGTTTTCGATCTGGAAAGGACTCATAGGCGGGGTTTTGCGCGAGGGCAAATGCGGACACCGACGCAGCCAATAGGAGGAAAAACCAACGATTCAAGCTCTGGACTCGAAGCGATAGAAAAACCATGACGGCTCACGGGTTCGTGAACTGGAGTTACTGAACTCAGGGCAGCTCGCGAATTCGAATGTTCCTGAATTCCACCACAGCCCCCTCCGATTCCAAACAAAGGTAACCTGTACGAGGCTCAATTTTGGTGCCGCCAGACACCTCCTCCCCGTTGACCCAAAGCCGGATTTCCCCGTTGATCGCCCGGATGTAGTAGTGGTTCCAGTGTCCCAGGCCTTTACTACGATTTAACCGTGGGAAACTGCGATCACCACTCGGGGAAACCGGAGGAAACGGCTCCATTTTCGCACCGCCCACCGGGAAGACGTCCCCATGGGTAGTAAACCAATCTGCCTTCTTCTTGGCATCTCGCTCGTATTGTGCCGTGTAACCGTGATCCAACACCTGCACCTCAATGCCCTGCGGATAAGAATTCCGTTTCAAGGCCTTGATTGAAGATTCCGGAGCCCACACAAAAATCCCGGAGTTGCCGCCTGCTTGGTAATGTTGCCACTCAGCCACCAGTTCGAAATTGGTATAGGGCTTCTTTGTGCGAATGACACCTATCGGCTGGCCTTTACAACGAGCGACACCATCCTTCCAAGTATAGGTATCAGGGTCGAGGTTCACATTCACAAAGTCGTCCTCACCGAGCACGCGCCAACCGAGTCCTTTGCCATCAACGAACGCCTTGGGTGGTTCACTCTGCGATTTGGTGTCCTCGCCAAGTATCGTCGATCGCAACGGAATCGTGAAATATGCCAACACGAGAGCCATCGCTGCATAAAGAGGATATGTTTTCATGAAAAATCAGACCGGTTGACTAAAACCATCAGCGGGATGCGTCCTTCGATGCAATCGATTTTTTAACCCCTCGGTTTAGAAGGCCGCATCTCAGTTTTTTTCGAGGTTGTAGCGATGCGGGCTGCGATTGTGGTTAGTTATTGGCGAGGGAGGGAGGTTTGGCGTGTGGGAAGAGATCGTGCCAGCGGTGGTTGCGCCAGAAGGTTTCCAGGCACAAGAGGGCC
>SXGU01207698.1_pt1 | contig 15366 bp, 15 predicted proteins | sample 3174531 | NCBI WGS metagenome assembly SXGU01 (sample SAMN11356863, study PRJNA531348) | freshwater metagenome | isolation source: freshwater sample F1-140 | place: China: Fuxian Lake, Yuxi | collected 2017-12-25
CCGGGCTGGATGGGCAGCAGGTCGTGCGATGTGCACTCGAACCATGCCGCCCCGCCGCGATCGGTCCAGACGCGATTACCGTCCAGCCCGGCCCCCTCAAAATCCGGGTCGACCCCGGCCGCTGCCAGCACCTCGTTCATCGCCGCCTGGTAGCGCTGGAAGTACAGCTCGGGCGGGTTGCGCTCTTCGCGAACCGTCTCGCCATCCACCACCACGATCGGCGAAAGGCTCTCGCCGGGCTCCATCCCGAAGAGGTTGTCCGCGTCGTCCTTGAACGCCTCGAACGCCGCATCCCACATCGCCCACACAGTGAGGCCGATGCAGGTCCATGTGCCGTCGCCATCGCTCACCGTGTTGCCGATCGTGGTCGGCCAGGTCGGTTCCGTTGTGCCCGTAGTGCCGCCGCTGTAGGCGTAGCGGTAGCCGTTGCGGTCGGTACTTTCGCGCACGACGTCCGTGCCAATCGCAGTTTCGTCCGTCCAGACCGGATACGTCACGCTGCCGCCAGCGATCTTGCGCAGGGCCGAACTCAAGATCCGCGCCGATTCCTGAATGAAACGGAGATCGTTAGCGGCCAGTTGGGGCACGAACGTGGTCGGGCCGGCACCCGGAGGCGCTCCGGTGTTCGCCTGCACGAACTGGTTGGCGTACTTGGCGAGGCGCTCCACGCGGATGATCCGCGATGCCTCAGACATGGTTGCAGCTCCTTCGGGCAGTGCGATGCCCAGCAGATCGGGGTCGGGGCCGCCCTCGATATCGGCGTTGGTGTCGCAGGGGCACGGCTCGGGGCGCGTCACCCAGGTGAACTCGTAGGTCGTTGCCTTGGCCAAGCGGCCCACCAGCGCGTCCTCGACGCACAGGGTCGGGCGCTGCGCGTTGTTGCTTCGGTCGGCAGCCAGCTTGACGTCGATCGCCGACACCGTCGGGATGATCGGGCTCGGCACCAGCGGGATCTGGAAGCCGTAGGCGCCGGCCGAATACAGGACGTTGGTGATCGCGTCCGACAGCCGGCCCGACACCTGCCCGCGCACACTCCAGCGCTCGCGGCCAGATTCGCTGGCGTCCACGCAGCGGATGGTCAGCGTTTCCGTGGGCGCAGTCGGGCCGACGGTGACGGGGAACTCCGCTTCGCGCGCGTACTCAGTGCCGTCCGCGGCGCGGCTGGCCGCGTAGCTCTGCGTGTAGACCGACAGGTCCGTGATGCCTTGCCCGCCCGGCCGGAAGTCGGCCACGATGGCGCCTTCGACGCGCACCAGATCGCTGCCGTCGCGGATTGCGGAAAGCGCATCGAACAGCGACACGATGCCGGTGAAGCTCTCGGTCGCCACCTGGTCGGTGATGCGGATCGTGCGGCTGCCAGACACGGCCTGGATGGGCGTGCCCGCGGGCGCGCTGCGCACCGGTGCCGGCGTGAAGCTGTAGACCCAGCGGCCCGCCACATAGCGCTTGAACGGTCGGTATACCTGCGGATCAATCCCGAAGCGGATGCGCGGCGCGTTCTGCGGGATCGTGCCATCGGGGTTCAGGGCCACGGCGCCGAAGTTCCACTGGTCGCCGAGGTATTCGTTGACACCCTCGCGCAGTTCTTCCTGCAGCGCGTAGTCGGTCGCGGTGTCCACCAGCCCACTGCTGTCCACGGTGACCGTGATCGCGTTGCCATCGCTGCCCGCCACCTTGGCGACCAGCAGCGCCGACTGAAACGGCGCCTGCGCGGCGCGCGTCTCGATGCCGAGGTTTTCCAGCGTCACCGTCACCGTCTGGGCGGCCACGGTGTTTGCCGCCGTCAGCCCGCCGATCTGCCCGCTACCCACGCCCACGAACTGCGGCGCGCTGATGCGCCGAGAGCTGCCGCCGTCGCCCAGGATCTCGACGTCGATCGTCGCATCCGCGCTGCCCGTGTAGGCGCCAGCCAGCGACACGGCCCCGCCGCCAGCCTTGGGCGCGCTGTCGGTGCGCGTGATGGCGGTGCTGGGCACGATGTTGGTCGCAGCGATGGCGCCAGTGCGGGCCAGGTTGTCGCGGTTCATCAGGTAGCGCATTAGAGAGCTGTCCTCGGGTTGGCGCCGCGGCGCTGCAGCTTTTCGAGCTCGCGCGCGACAAGCCGCGCTGTTTCTACGGGGTCAGTCACGCCGTTGATGGTGATGTTCGGCGCGATGGGGGGCGGCGCCGCCGGGGCGCGGGTGGGTGCTACCGCACCGCCGCTGCCGCCTGCACCAGAGCGCCCGCGCCGGTCGTCCTCGACGCGGCGGTTGGAGTTGATCTGCTCGCGCTCGCGCTCGCGGATCTCGCGCAGGTCGGCCTCGAAGTTTCGGCGTGCCAGCTCGCGCGCCTGATTTGCCTGGGTGATCGCCGCTTGCCCGCCCTTGCGCTCCAGCTCGGCAATGCGCCGCAGTTGCTCTTCGTACTCACGCCGGCGCACCGCCTCTTCATTGCCGGCGCGGCGGTCGGCCTCGTCCTGCAGCTGGCGGTTCAGGCTGGCCAGCTCATCGGTGGCCTCGGCCGTCTGCTGCGCCAGCCGCGCCATCTCTTCGCGCGTGCGCTTCACGGCTGCCTCGGTGTCACCCACCTGCAGCTTTAGCTCTTCGGCGTTGCGCGCCGCGGCAGCCGCCCGGTCGGCGATCAGCTGCATCACGTCGGCCGTGCTGCGCCCGGTGGTGTTGACCACGCCCAACTCGCCGCGCAGGCGGTCGAAGGCCTCGACGGCCGCCGGGCCCAGCTCGGCGACAGCATCGCGGGCGTCCTTGGTGACTTGGATCAGGCCGAGCAGGGCGTTCGAAACCTGCGTGACTCGTTTGCCGGCGTCTTCTCCGGCTTGGCCTACGTTCTGGACTTCCTGTCCTGCTTGCTTCGATGCGAGCGCGACGTCCTTGAGCACGGGCGTGATGCTGCCGACGCCATTGGCTCCGCGTCGCCCTGCGTCCTCGCCCTCATCGCCGACCTGCTGCAGACCCTGCTGCAGACCCGCAAGGCGCAGAGCCGTGACCTGAATCTGCTGCTCAACAGCCGCAAGCTGCTGCTGCAGGCCTTGAACCGGTTGGCCGGCAGTCAGGCCGCGCTGGATCGCGATGGCGAGGTTTCCTGCCTCGGTTTCAAGACCTGCGCGCGCGGATTGCAGCGAGGCGATCAGCTCCAGACTGGCTCGACGGCCTGCCTCACCAACACCGTCAAGAGCACCCTGCGCTTCCTTTGCTCCAAGCGCGATTTCCGATGTCCGCGCGGCCGCGGCAGAGATGGCAGAGCCGAGCTGCTGCGCGCTGATCCTGCCAGCGTTGAAGGCTTCCCGAAGCTCGGCCTCCAAGGCGTTGACCTCAGCGGTCGTCTGCGCCTTGTTCAGAGCCGCACGGAATGCAGCTCCGATTGCATCAGCAGAAAGCTGCGAGCTGGTGGCAATCCCTCGGAAGGTGGCGATGATCTGCCGGCCCTGCTCCGTGATCTTGAGGCCGGCCGCCTCAACGTTGACTCCTAACCGGCGCAGCTGTTCCTGCACCGTCTGGTCAATGATGTTCGCCGCTTCGACAGATAATCCGCTAAGCCCGCCAAGCGCATACTCAGCAGCCTGCTGGAACGCGGTCAGATCTTCGGCCGACAGCTTTGCCAGCTCTGCGCCCAGCGACTCACGCACCACGCGCGCGGTCTCTTCGCTGTCAGCAGCCACTGAGGCCAAGGCAAGAGCAATTGCATCGATGCCCTGGGCGCCCGCTGTAAAGTCCGCGCCCTTGAAGACGTCGCCGATGGCCTTGCCCAAGCCTTCCGCCTCGCCACTCGCCTTGCGCAACTGTTCGACAAGCTGGCTGGCCGGCGACTTTTGCTGCTCCCCTGCCAGATTGGCAATGCTTCGCGACACGCCCTCGAACTTGGACGCCAGCGGGCCAAGGAGCTGGTTCAAAGCCTCGTAGACGCCGCGGTCTTGCACCAACAGCCGGCCCTGGCGCTCGAACTCCGAGGATGCTTCGCGAATTGTGTCCCGGAGCTCGGCTTGTCGCTGCTCGAGAGACAGCGTGCTGGCACCCAGCAGCGTGGATTGCGAAAGGGCCTGTTCGCGCGCAACGCGCAGGCGCTCATCCACCTGCACAAGCTCTTCAGTGGCGGCGCGCAGGTTCTCAATTGCTGTCTGCTGCTCAGCGTTTCTGCCCTCTTCTTGAGCGCGCTTGAGCAGGCCTTCCTTTTCGATACGCGACTGCAGCTCATCGTTGTATTCGCGAAGCGAGGCGATGCCCTCACGCTCACCCGCAAGGCGCTCATCGGCCGCCGCCTTGGATGCCAGCATCGCCGCAGCCAGCGCACCGAATGCCGCGACAGCGATCCCCACGGGACCAGAGAGAAGCGCGACCGATCGACCGAGCAGCGAGGTGCCAGCCGCCGCGGTGGTAGCCGCCGGCCCTATTGCCCGCAGGCTGCCCAGCAGCAGCACCAGCGCCGCGCGGCTCTGCACGATGGCAATGGCCAGCGGGGCGACCACGGCCGTGAGCGCGGTGACGCCGGCGATGCCGGTGCGCACGCCAGACGGCAGCTCATTGAACAGGTTGACCGCCGAGGTCAGGCCGTCCAGCAGCGGCGTCAGCGCGGTGACAGCCTGGCCGAAGCTGATCTGCAGGTCGCCGACGGCGGCACGGAACAGCTGCAGCCTCGCCTCCGGCGTGTCCTGCAGCTTGGCGAAGGCTTCGGCCGTGCGGCCGGCGCCGTTCTCCATGTCGCTGAGCGCCTTGGCGAACGCATCCGCCTGGTTGCCGGTCAGCGCCAGCACGCCCTGCAGGGCCTCGACGCGGCCGAACAGGGTGGCAAGCGTCGTCTCATTGCCCTGCGCAGCTTCCGACACGTTGACCAGGAACTGCTGCAGCCCCTGCGAACGCAGCGCGGCCACGTCGAACTGGATGCCCAACTCTTCGGCCGCGCGCTTGGCCTCGGCCGTAGGCTTGACCACGGCCGTCAGCGCTGACTGGATCTGCGTAAACGCCTGCCCAGTGTCGAGGCCGCCAGCAGTGAGCGCGCCGACTGCGCTGGTCAGCTGCTCGACCGACACGCCCACCGAGGCTGCCAGCGGAGCCACGCCGCCGATGCTCTGCGCCAGCTCTTCGATGGTGGTGTTGCCGGCCGCCGCAGCGACGAAGAAGGCATCGCTCACGCGCGTGGCTTCTTCGGCCGCGAGGCCGTAGGCGTTGAGCGTGGCGACCAGCCCGCTGGCCGCGACTTCGGTATCGGCCAGGCCGCCGATGGCCAACTGGTTGGCAACGCGCAGGATCTGCAGCGCTTGCGTGGTGTCCTCGACACCGGCGGCGATGATCTCGTACAGCGCCGCGGCGTTGCGGGCAGCGTCGCCGCCGAACTCGCGCGTCAGGGCGCGCACACTGTCGCCGAGCGCAGCCAAGTCAGCTTGCGGCGCGATGGTGCTGATCGCAGCCAGACTGCGCTGGAACTGGCTGGCGGCAGCGGCGGCATTGCCCAGCAGCCGCGTGGCGGTGAACAGGCTCGCGCCGGCGGCAATCAGGCTGCCCTGCACTTGCTGCAGCGACTGCCCGAGGCTGCCGTACTCGGCGCGCAACTGTCGGGTGCGCTCGATCGTCAGCGACTGCGCCTGCGCCAGCTCGCGCCCGGTCAAGGTGCCGCTGGCACGAAGGGTTTCGTAGGCCTGCCGGACTTTCTCGATCTCGACGCGCACCTCGGCAAAGCTGCGCCGGCCGAGGGTGGCGTTGGCATCGGCCAGCGCTTGCTGGGCGGCCGCGTTCTGGCGCGCAGCAGCGGCGGCCTGCTGGTTGACGGCGACCTGCTCGCGCAGGTTGGTGGCCAGCGTCTGCGTGCTGGCGCCGGTCTGGGCCAGGCGCTTTTGCAGCTCAGCCTGCGCGTTGCTGAGGTCCTCCACCGACAGGCCCGCGGCCTTGATCGCGTCCTCGCTCTTGCCGATGTTGGCGGTGAGCTTGTCCTGCGCGTTGACGGCCCGGTCGTATTCGGTGGTGGCCTGCCGCAGGGTGCCAGCAGCGGCTGCGTATTCCGCCTGGGCGGCTTTCTGCGCGGCCTGCGCTTCCTTCAGGCTGGCCGCAAACTGGCGGGCGCCTTCGGTGGTGCGTTCTTCGCTGGCGTTGTAGCGGTCGCGCTCGGCGCGCAGCTCGGCCAGCGCCTGCTTCGATTGCTCAAGCGCAGCCGCAGAAGCCGATTCCTGCTCGGCCGCCAGCTTGAGCCGCAGGGCGGCCTTGTCGACCGCATCGGCCAGCCGCTCTTGCTCGCTGCGGTACTGCTGCAGCGCGGAGATCGAGGCCTGCAGCCCGTTGGCAGCCGCCGCCTGCTGGTTGAGCTCTGTGACGGCAGAGGTGACCGCCGACAGTTGCTCATCGGTGAGCTCGCCCTGCGTGCCGAGGTCGCGCAGGTCCTCGAGCAGCACGCGCGTGCTCGGGTCAGTGACCGAGCGCAGCGCAACCTCAATGACCTGCTGGAAATTGTCAGCCACCACGCACCCCCAAGGCGATCTGCCGCTGCAGCTCGGTGATGTAGACGGTGCGCAACTCAGCGAGTATGGCCTCGGCCGGCACGCTGCCGTAGCTGCCCAGCGGGTTACGCCGCTGGTCGGCGCGCTGGCCGAGTACCATCATTCGAGGCGATGGGCCGCGGATGATGATCAGCGGGCCGCGCGGCGCGCGCTTGCCCTGCCGGATCTTGCGTTCGCGGATCGACTGCAGACCGCGCACGGTGTTGATGAAGGCGCCGGCGAACACTTGGGCCCCGCCGCTGCGCTCGATCTGCGCGCTGGCGCCAGGCGTCTTGACTCCGGCCCAGCGACCACCGAAGTCGATTGCCGGCAACCGCCGATCGCTGGCAAACAGGCGGATGCTGTCTGACGTGGTCACAACGCGGAACTTGCCCTGCAGCTTGCTCACAGGGATGTTGAAGCTCGCCGTAACCTCGCGCTTGGCCAGCGGCTCAAGCTTGCGCGCAGTGCTGGCCACCGCCCGCTTGGTCGATTGCTCGGTGCGCTTCACCAGCTGACCAACAAACGCCGACAGCCCGAACGCGTCGTCGGCGCGCTTGCCGTTGGTGAAGAACCTTAGCGCCTGGTTCTTCTTATTTCGCAGGCGTGCCATTCGGCGCACCCTTCAAGCCCTGCAGCACCACCTGCGCCAGCTCATTGGTCTGCTGGATTTCCGCCAAAACCGGGCCGGCGAGGTATCCGCCCCACTGCACCGCCGCCGCAGCGATGATCTCCCGCGTGGCCTTGATGCACTCATGCAGCGGCAGGATTGCGGCATCGATACCGAAGGCCTCGCATAGCGCCACCACCGCTGCCAGCGCCTCCGGCGTGGTCAGCGCCTCGGGTTCGGCCCCGGCCGAATCGACCAGCGCGCGCAGGCGCATGAACGCCAGCGCCTTGCGGCCGGTCAGCTCGCCGAGGGGGTACTGCTTGCCTGCCACCGTAATGCTCGCCATTGCTGTTCTGTCCTCAAGAGAAGAGCCCCGCGCGCCCTTTCCGGTTGCCCGATCGAGCCCACGCACTCAGCGTGAGCCCTCGGGCGCGCGGGGTGATGCCAGTCGGCCTTACAGGCCGGCCGGGCGGCCGTCGATGTAGATGGCGCGGGTGACGCTGTCCTTGATGCCGATGCCGACGTTGAACTCCACCGCGGCGATGTCGTCGCCGGTGATGAAGGGCAGCGCGCCGTTCGGCGTCAGGGTGACCTGCGGGCAATAGAGGTCTTCGTTGTCAGATCCGCCCGGGTTGTCGGCGATGAACTTCAACTCGCCGACCACGCTCTGCTCGCCGCCCGTGCGAACCTGTTCGCGCGTGTTGGCCGCGGGGGTGAAGTCGACGTGCAGCGACACGCGGGCACCCGGCACCGCTGCGCCGTATCGGGTGTTGGCCTGGGCAATCGTGCCGTCGGTGGTCGCGGACAGCAGCGCCAATCCAGCATCGAGGCGGTAGTTCACGTCGGTCGTCGAGGGCACAACAATCAGGCCCATGTCGATGAACGTGGCCGTGCCGTCGGTGAAGGTGGTGCCGTCCGTGGTGAAGCTGGGCGCCGAGCCGGCCGAGGTGCCACTGACCGTGCACAGGTAGAAGCGGCCGTTGGCAGAGGCGGGCTTGTAGAAGTCGCCGACGACGTAGGCGGTGCTGTTGGCGCGCGTCGGCGCATCATCGCCCTCTTTGATGCTGACGCTGACGGCAGAAACACCACGCACGCCGCTCGGGTTGGCTTCGGTCTTGCCCAACTGGTAGAAGCGGCCAGCGTTGACTTGCTCGAGCACGTAGTTGGTCACCGGCGTGGCCGACTGCGTCACCGTCACCTGTTCGCCCGCAAGAAACAGGGCGATGTTTGACTTCGACAGGTTGTCGCAGTTGATGGTGGCCGAACGGGTGATGCCCAGCGGCACGGTGAAATCGGTTTCGGAGATGCCACCCTCGGAGCTGGTGTGCTCGAAGGTTTCGCCCTCGACGGCGATTTCAAAGCCGGGGCAGTTGCCGAAAGGCTGGAAGCCCTGATACACGCCGGCGATCAGCGGGTTGAAGAACAGTCGGCCGCGGCCGAACTTGTAGGCCTTGTTGTACGGGGTGACGTTGGGAGCTGCCATGTCGGGATCCTCAGTGGCGGGGAGAAAGCGCAGCGCAAGCGCCGCGTGCGTGATCTCGGGCTCGGCGACAGGCGATTGCCCGGCGCCGCTGGCAGGTCAACGATCTGGCCGGCGCCGAGATCACGCAGGCGGATTGCCTGGTGTTCCGGCAGATCGATCGGGAGAACTCAGAACAGGCGATCAAGCGGATGCGCGCCATTGGCTGCGTCCTGTGATCCGTAGGGGTTGCCCCAGCCTTCTGCATAGCTGACCGTCAGGCTGATCCGAAGCAGAGCGACATCACCGCCGTCCTGCCGATTGAGCGAAGAAGCGCCGCGATACGACAGCGCCCCAATGACGCCCAGGTCGTCGTTCAGTTTTCCGCCGAACGCCTCGAACAGCGCCCGCTTGACGTCCGCCTTCAGCAACTGCAGATCGGTGCCGTCGCACTCGGGCGTGAACGCCGCCTGCACCTCCACTGCCAGGCGCATGTTCATGGCGGCGCGGTTGCCCTCGCCGGCATCTGGCGTTTCGCCACCGTCGAACACACTTAGCCACGGCAGCGAATCGCTGGTGACCGACTCACCCTCGCGGACCACCGTTGTTCCAGCATCGGTCGCAAAACCACCGGCACGGCGGATGCGCTTCAGGCGGCAGATAATGGCGCGCAAAGCACGTTCGGAAATGGGCAGGCTCATCCGATCCACCCGAACGAATAGCCCGCGGTGATCACGTCGCCGGTGTCGGGCGGCACCTCTTCCGTCACAGTGACGGACGTGCCAAACACGACGATGGACCAGCCGCGCACGGTGCCAAGCTCCGAAGCCCAATAGGTGCCGTCATTCAAGCCGCCCACGGTCCAGTTGCCGGCGTTGTCAGCTTTGACTGTCGCGACTTGCGTGCGGCGAAGAGAAACAAGAATTTCCGAGCCTGGAGTGGCCCCCGTACCAGATACGACAGCCAAAGCCCGCCCACCAAAGACGAACATGACGGAACGCAGCCCATCTGGAACCACATAGCCGATGTTTCCCAGGTCAGCCATTTAGCGGGTCCTGCCATGTGTCAGTGGTTTCAAATATGGGCTTCCCCAGCGTATCGCCACGCGATCCGCGCAGTACAAATTGCGCACTCGGATCGTACCCCGCAGCGTTAAAGGTATCTCCCCAAAACGCGGCGCGTCCCGCTGAGTTGAAGTTGTGAAGCGGCGACCAGATGTTGGGGAAAAATCCAGCAGATTGCGGGTCTGAAGCTGTTGCTCCAGTATTGCCGTTGACCCAGACTTGCGGTGGTGAGATGAAGATCAAACCATCCGCATTTGGAATGGGCGGGCCAATTTGACCGGGAGCCGTAAACGTGGTTGTTGAGCTTCCAGACTCAGTAATCAACGCTGCGCGAGGTGACTTGGCTACACCATTTGGCGTTCTCATTGCAAACAACCGGGCCGTGTTGAATGCGCCCGCCGCACCTTGGTACAAGTTCGCCGCCTGACCGTCCGTGTTGACGTTGGCCTGACCTCGGGTGCTAATCAGATAAGGCCAAGAGTTTGCAGATCGACTAGGGGAGTATCGGCCGAACTTGTAGGTATCTGCTGCCGCCGCGTCAAACAAAACGCTCAGGATGATCCAGTTCTCATCTGCAATCAGCTCCCAAAAGCGTGCAGTAGTGTCAAGCGTCGCGCTTGTGCGCCACACACAAGCATTGTCTGCAACGTCGGCAACAGTCGGGAACGGGTCAACCAGCGTGTCAACGTTTGTCGCACCCTCGGCGCCACGAACCAGCGCCTCGCGAAAACCGCCAGTCACTGATCCGTCGTGGACAACGCGCAGAAAACCAACGCCATCGACAGTGCGCAGCACGCACTTGTTGGTGCCAGTGAAAAGCAGCGTCCAGCCTTTCTTGGGCAGCGAGCCGTAAGCTGTGCCCGTGCCGCTTAGGCAAATGGTCAGAAGGTTGACCAAACCGTTGCCGCTGGTGCCATTGAGGACCGGCGCGCCTGCGTCTGTGCTGCGGTAAGTCGTCACGCTCATGCTTCGGTCGCCTCGATGATCAGGGTGATTCCGGTCACGGTGCCGGTGACGCTCGTCACCTCAAATTCGATCAGGTCGCCATCGTCGATCGCAGTCCACGCAGACGCTGAAGCAGTGCCTCGGGCGCCTGAAGAAATCGACGGCGGCGAGCCCGCCGTGATCGCGGTGAAGGTGCCGCTGGAAAAAGGTCGCTTGCGGACTTCGACCGTGATGCTTCCGGTGCTGCCGGTCTTCGGCAGTAGGGTCCAGGCCACCGGAGTCAGGCCGGTCACGGCGCGCAGCTCGACGCGGCGGCCAGTGGTAAGCGGCTGGTCGATGCCGTTCACGGTGCCCGCGTCCCAGCCGACGGTGATCGGGCGCACAGCAGAGCCGCCGGGAGCGGTTGCGCTGATCACGTTGTCGACGATGGTGATGCCAGTTCCAGCCGTGAGCGCGTTCTGCTTGCTGCTGGGCGCGACGGCGTGCCAGCCCTGCAGGTTGGTGCTCAGCGTCAGCGCGGTGCCGGCGAAGCTCAGGCCCGTGCCGAGCGAAATCTGAGTCGCGGCGCTGCCGCCTGCGATTTGCCCCAGAAGCCGGTCATCTGCAAGCACGATCTTGCTGGCCGACAGCGCAGGAATATCGCCCTGCACCAATTCGCGGAACGTCGGGGCACCGTCGGAGCCTGCCGGGCTGGCCCAGACGCGCGAGGCCGTCTGCGAGGCCAGGGTGGCAGTGAGCGTGCCCGCCGAGGTGACTGGCGAGTTTGAGACGGTGAAGATGCTTGGCAGTGACAGCCCGACGCTTGTGACCGTGCCAGAGCTCCCGCTACCGGACGCGGTCGAGCTGATGGTTAGCGTGCGCGACGCGCCTGTGCCGCTTGGCGTGAGCGTGATGTTGGCCCCCTGCTGCAGCATGGCCAGCACCTGGTCGCGCACGTTGGCAGCGAAGTTGCTAAGCAGGGTGAAGTAGAAGGTCGACAGCAATCCGGCGGTGGTGGCCGTTGCCAGTGGCAACAAGGCAGACGCGCCGGTGCTGCTGGTGATCGTGCGTGCGTCGCCACCGCCGCCTACGCCGAGATTGGTCGGCACATTCACCTGAGCATTGGGCGCAATGCCGTCGAGCTTTGCTTTGTCAGCCGCCGCCATGAAGCCCGCAGCGGTTGTGGTCGCAGTCGAGTGCAGCCCGCCACCCGGCTGCGCGCCATGGGCGTGCACATGATCTCCACGCGCGGCCCGGGGCGACGTGCCGGGGCTTGCGGTGCCCAGCGGCGCCGGCAGCGCGCTGCTCAGCGTCGGATCGGCCAGCGCGTCCAGCTTGGCCTTGTCCGCCGCCGATAGGCTGCCAGGCGTGGTCTGCGTGGCGGGCAGAATTGCCAGCGTCGGCGTGCTGCCGCCCGTGGTGGTCAGCGGGCCTTCGACGTTGATCGTGGCCACACCGGTGGCGCCGCGGGCGACGATGCGCACCACGCGCTCGACTGCAGTCACGCGAACGCTGCTCACGGGCGCGCGACCTCCTGCGCGAGAACAATTACGGTGAGGTCTGCAAGCGTCTGGCTGCTGGTTTCTTCGCTCGCCGGTGCGTAGTTGCGCCAGGCCAGATTGACTTCATGCGCGTTGCGACCTGCAGGCGGGGCAAGCTGCGCGGTCTGCGTTGCCGTAGCACCGAAAACCAGCCGGCCATCTGCCTGCAGGGTTGTGATGCCTGCGCCCTCTGTCAGCGTCAGCAGAACCTGCGCGCCGACACGAAACTGCACGATCGAGTGCGAGCCCGGCAACGGCACGTTGGGCGCGTCGTCGGTGTCTTCCTCGACGTAGTCGAGCCGAAGATCGCCCAGAGAGTCACCCGCGCGAATGTAGATCGGATCGCAGCTCATGCCTTACGCCTCAGCAGGTAGCGCACCAGGGATTCGTCAGACGACAGCGGCGGGCTGTCGATCGTGTATTCGCCGTCGCTCAGCACGAGCACCCAGCCCTTGTTGACGCCTGCCGGAAGATCGGCGCGCAACAGGTCCACCGTGATCTGGTTGCTGGTGACGGACACTTCGTCCTGCAGCACCTGCACGCCGCGCGTGACCATGCAGCGCACGTCACCCTGTTCGGCACCCGCAGGCGAACGCAGCACAGCGGTATCGGCAATGCCCGCATCCGCGAGCAGGCCGTGCGCTACGGCGTCGAAGTCGGCGAGGAAGGCGTTACTCATCGCTCTGCCCTGCCGGTTCGACGATGGCGCGGATGGCGGCTTTGTCGGCGTTGCACTTGACCAGCTCGGCGCGGCGAATTGCAGCGACGCTGGGGCACATGCTGGGCGGCCCCTCTTCGATCATGTGCTCGCGCAGCAGCTCAGCCGGGATCGGCTGCACCACCTGCTGCACGCGGTCGATGTAGACCGGGCGGGTGATCACCAGCGGCTCGGGGGTGCAGGCGGTGAGGGCCAGCAGCGCAAGGGCGAACAGCGCGCGCATCAGTACCCCTCCAACTCAGGGCACGCCGGGTCCAGGGCCTGCAGCGCGGCCGCGCACTGCTGCGTCTTGCCGGCGTAGCGGCCGGCGAAGGCTTCGGCCCAGCGCACGGCGTTGCGGCGGTGCTCCGCGGCGGCTGCGGCGTGGAACTCGGCGTCGGCCTTGGCTTCGGCCCACTGCGCCTGGCACTGGCTGAGCGCGCGGTGGGCGTCGAGGGTAGCGGCTTCCCATTCGGTGTTGGCCGTGACGGCGCTGTCGCGCGCAGCGGTGCACGCGCCCAGATCGGACGCGGTCTGGGTGTTGGCCGCGCGCATGCTGCCCACATGCAGCCACCAGCCCGTGAGGGTGGCAACTTGCAGGGCCGCGGCGATGGCCAGCACCTTGGCGGTGGCGCCGAGGGCGAGCATCAGCCTTGGTCCTCCGGGTCGGGCAGCGGGTTGGTGATGGGGCGGTTGACGCCCATGCAGCCGTCGCCCTCGCACTCGGTGCGCTCGCTGTTGTCGTCCGGGCTGTTCTGGCGGTTGCCGTCGCCGAGGTTGCCGCTGTTGTCGATGCGGTCGCGGCCGATGGTGTCTCGGCGGGTGTCGTCACCTGTGCGCCAGTCGCCCTGGTACTGGTCACCGGCAATCTGGTCGCGGCCGGCGTTGTCGCCGATCTGGCCGGGCACGTAGTCGCCGCCGACCTCGATGCGCGGGCCGAGCTGGGGTAGCACGTTGAACGCGGCTTCTGCGCTACGCGCGCTGGCGTTGCTGACGCTTTCGACCACGCCGCCGAGAAAGCCGAACTGCGCCTCGGCCGTGCGCACGCTGTTGTCGCTGCTGCGCCAAGCCACCGCGGCCGACGCCAGCGGGCTGAGCTGGCCGATCAGGGCCAGGCCCACACGGGCGGCGGTGCTGGGCTGCGGCACGTACTGCTGCGGCTGGGCGTTGCCGCCGCCGCTGGCAAAGGCCATGGCCGCGAAGCCCTTGGCCGCCACCACGCAGGTCGGGTCGCCATTGCAGGCGCTGGTGTCGGCAAGCGATGCCATCTGTGCGGCGCGCGCAGACTCGGCAGCTTCCTGCCGCGCGTAGAACGCGGCCTCGCCCGTGGTGGCGCAGCCGCTCAGCAGCAGCAGGGCTGCAACCGTTGCCAGAATGGAAAGGGTTCGCATGGTGGGTCAGTCCTCCGGGTTGGGGCGGTCGCCGCTGATGCGGTCGCGCAGCCAGGGCCATCGGTGTTCGATGGCACGTCGAAACAGGGCGTAGCTCACCGGCCCCCACAGGCCCACGGCGCCGCCGACGGCAGCACCGGTGCGCCAATCGAGCGAGTCGGGCCACAGGGCGTAGCTGGTCGACAAGCCGAAACCGATGGCGATCAGCTGCGTGGTGCGGTGGCGGCTGCGGGCGCTCAGGCTTTCGGGCAGCCAGGGCTTGATGGCCTGCGTGGCGCCGACAGAGATCAGCCACGCGAGCAGCATCGGGCCGACCCAGACGGGGGCCGTGCCGGCGATGTGCAGCAGCAGATCCCAGGCGCCGCGGATCACAGCAGCACCCCCAGCCCCATACCAACCAGTGCAGACATGGTCCCGATTGCCCATCCGATCCAGCTGGCGCGGCGCTTCTCAAGCGCACGCTCTGCCTTGAGCGCGGCAGTGACCATCGCCCGCTCTTCCCTCCGCGCGATCGCCACCGCGCGATCAATGCGCACCTGCTCGGGCTCGAACGGCGGACAGTCTTCGGGGTTGGTCTTGGCGCGGTCGATGCCGTCGCGGATCTGCTCGACGGTGAACAGAACCGGCTGCGGATCCTGATTCGGCTGGAGCAGGTGCACGACGATGTATTCGAGCGCCGCGCCGAAACGCCGATCCTTGTTTGGGATGCGCTCGCCGGTGCGGATGTAGCCGGTGACGGGGGACTGGCTCATTCGCCCAGCGCCTCCCGCGCGACGCGGTAGCACTCGGCCCAGGTGTGCAGGTGCGGCTTGCCCGGGCGCCAGGCGCGCAGGTAGTAGCGCCACGCCGCATCGACATCGCCGAGCTCGGGCAGCTTGCCGGGCTCACTCCACAGCAGCAGGCGGGCGAGCGCAAAGCTCAGCACGTCGTCGCGCTCCAGCGCATCCCAGATGGCGCGCGGGCTGTTCTCCACACCACGAGCGCGCAGCACATCGGCGACGTGCTCGCGGGTTGCATGGTGCGTGCGGATGCCGGTGCACAGGCCACCGGTGATCTCGCCTTGGTGCAGACCCTTGGCCGGGCCTTCGGGCACCAGCTTGCCGCCGCGCATGACCAGCTGGCGCCGCTCAGTGCCGCGGCTTTCCTGCAGGGCGATCGCGAGCGACAGCACGCGCGCTTGCGGCGTGTCCATCCGCTTCGGCAGCAGCGCGTGGGCCTCGCGC
>SXGU01109735.1_pt1 | contig 15362 bp, 14 predicted proteins | sample 3174531 | NCBI WGS metagenome assembly SXGU01 (sample SAMN11356863, study PRJNA531348) | freshwater metagenome | isolation source: freshwater sample F1-140 | place: China: Fuxian Lake, Yuxi | collected 2017-12-25
AATCATCAAGATCAACCATGACACCCATCGCATCTCACGGGGCATGAAGCAGCTGCTTGAAGATCCATGGCTGGGCATTGAAGCTAAATATCCGTTGGGCGCGAAGTTCCATGGACGCGTGACCAATATAACGGACTACGGCGCTTTTGTTGAATTGGAGCCCGGCATTGAAGGACTGGTCCATGTCTCAGAAATGAGCTGGACAAAGAAAAATGCGCATCCAGGCAAGATTGTCTCAACGAGCCAAGAAGTTGATGTGCAGATTCTTGAAGTAGATCCGTCAAAGCGTCGGATTTCTTTAGGCCTCAAACAGACCATCCAAAATCCATGGGAAGGCTTTGCTGAAAAATATCCTGTTGGCGCAACTGTTACGGGCGAAGTCAAGAACAAGACTGAATTTGGTCTATTCATCGGCCTCGACGGCGATGTTGACGGCATGGTTCATCTTTCAGACCTGGATTGGAATCGTCCTGGCGAACAAGTCATTGATGACTACAAGAAAGGCGACATAATCACCGCTCAAGTTCTCGACGTTGATGTTGAGAAGGAGCGTATTTCACTTGGCGTCAAGCAGCTTGCCGGCGATCCCTTCGCCAGCGTAGGCGCGACTGAGGAAGGCGGCGACGTTAAGAAAGGCGCCGTTGTGACCTGTGAGATCATCGAGGTGAAAGAATCCGGCATCGATGTCAAAATTTCTGGCACAGATTTAACAACCTTCATCAAACGCAGTGAGCTTGCTCGCGATCGAACTGATCAGCGAACTGAACGCTTTGCTGTTGGCGAAAAGGTTGATGCCCGCGTCACCTTGTTTGATCGTAAAGCGCGTAAAGTCGCTGTTTCGATCAAGGCTTTGGAAGTCGCTGAGGAAAAAGAAGCGATCGCCCAATATGGCTCCGCCGACTCAGGCGCCTCGCTTGGCGATATTCTTGGCGCCGCTTTGAAAGCGCGTGACGATACGCCGAAGAAAGCCAAAAAGTCAGACGAAGAATAAACCTTCTCGTCCCTAAACTTACTCCAAGGCCCGCGACAAGAATTGTCGCGGGCCTTTTCATATTGAAAATGCCTGTCTTGAAAAGATTTCGTTAACCATAGTCTGAGGAATAACACCCGGCGTTAACTTTAGTTTGTCTCGCCTCAGGCACAATCTCGCTCCTATGCGCCCTGAAAAAGGGTGAGTGGAGTATTAATATGCGGTCGCCTTCTCAGGATTTAAATTCTTATCACAGCCCCTCATCCTGTAACGCCGCTCTTCAGACCCCAGTTCGAGCGCGCCAAACTGGCCTCTATGCCGCACTGGGTATGGGCATAAGCGCAACCCTGATTCTTCTTTTAGCTTTCTTTCTAAATACACAACCAACAGAGGCGCCCGTTGTTGCTGAAACAACAAGCGCTCCTGTGACGCTCTTTTCCAAATACACAACCAAAGCGACGATGGCGGAAACTGAAGCTGTCGCTATGGCTCCCATGAAGCCTTTTGCGGCATTTGATTTGTCGCTCGCTGGCTTTGAACAGGAGAAAAAAACAATCGCCTCTCACATGAACAGCGATGATAACGGCCGGATTGATAGCCTAACAATTGGCCAATTCGCGATGGGCGCCCCATTTGCGCACATCGATATCCATCAAGGACTAAGCGAGAAAGAAACTGCTCCTGATTTCTTCCTTGATATGTCGCGCCATGCGGCGCAACTGGGCTTAAATGTCACCCGCATCAGTCAGCCTGGAGTGCACCAAACCCGCTTGGGCGCTTTTGAAATCGCAGATATTCGATTGATCCAGCCAGCTGGCAATGGCCTCGGCGAGAGCGATCGCGCTTGCTTTGCCGCTCGCCACGCCGATAGCAAACGTAATTTAGAGATCGCTGGCATTATCTGCCAACCCAGGGCCGAAAGGCCGCTTGCGCGGAGCAACCTAGCCTGCGCGCTTGATCGACTGGACTACCGCCCCACGGGTGAAGATGCGGACTTTCGAAATTTCTTTGAAAAGGCCGAGACTCCGCTCTCTTCGCTTTGCGCCAATACTATCTCGCATGACGACATCACCGCCTCAATCCCAAGGCGAAAATCGCGCGCAGGCGCCAAATAAAGGCTAAATCCTCTGGAAAAGCGGCATTAAGATAAATTCTCGCTTTTCGCGATAGATGTATCGCTTTTGTGGATCATTTCGCGCTATGATCCTCAACGTCTACTCTGAACGTCACGAGGAAAAGAATGCGTAAAGTATCGATTGTTGCTGCAAGCGTCTGCTGTCTAGCGGCGCTTATGGCCGGCAACACGGCCCTGGCCAAATCCGGCTCTAAAAGCTCAGATTCGGCCTCCCATACGGGTCGACGCACCATCGATGTTGAGCGCCGCAGCTTCCTCGATCCAGGCACGAAGGTTCCTGTGGGCAGCACAAACCGCTATATGACCCAGCAAACCTTTTCTAACCAGGATCCGGTCTACGCTAATCAACGGAGCTGGTACATGGGCGAGACCCTGCCCCGCCGCTGGGATCAACCCTGGTCTCCAGGCGTCTCATTTGAATCCCCTACATTTGACGCAGATTAAGCTCTCAAAACCTCGCTAAGGCGGGACTAGCAGAGAAATCTGGTGGAAATCCTTGACTCGCTCATGTCGGTCGAGTAGCCAAACCCTTAGATCCAAGTTTGATTTGGGTCTATTGCACCCGTGGCCTGTCGCCTTGAGCGATGGCCTGTCAGCCGGTAATCGGCAGAGGAGGGCGCGTTCCTAACCCAGCTTGCTGGGCGTGTCAGGGAAACGCGAGATCGAGGGCGCGTTGGGACAAGGTCTCAACGGCTCATTCGTATTTTCGTCTCATGCACGCGAACGCGGCCATAAGAGGACTGAAAATACAGTGACAAAGCGTTCAGAAGCAAAATATAAACTTGATCGTCGCCTTGGACAAAACATCTGGGGACGGCCAAAGAGCCCCGTTAATCGCCGTGAATACGGCCCTGGTCAGCATGGACAGCGCCGCAAAGGCAAGCTGTCGGACTATGGCACTCAGCTCAAGGCAAAGCAGAAGCTTAAGGGCTATTACGGCAATATTTCTGAAAAGCAATTTCGTAAGTATTACGCTGAGGCCATTCGAATGAAAGGCGACTCGGGCGATAATCTTATTGGTCTCTTGGAGCGCCGTCTTGATGCGGTGGTCTATCGCGCAAAATTCGTTCAAACCGTCTTTGCCGCACGTCAGTTCGTCAATCACGGCCACATTCGCGTGAATGGACGTCGTGTGAATATTCCATCCTATCTTGTCAAGGTTGGCGATGTTGTTGAGGTGAAGGATACCTCAAAGCAGGCTGTTACCGTGCTTGAATCCATCGCGCTCGCTGAACGTGATGTGCCGGAATATTATGAAGTCGATCACACCAAAATGACGGCGAAATATATGCGCGTGCCCCATGCGACCGAAGTGCCTTATCCGGTGCAGATGGAGCCCAATCTTGTGATCGAATTCTATTCACGTTGATCCAAGATTAAGCTAAAAATTTCGCAACTCTTGCGTATATTGAGCGTTAGGACGCCGGCATGGAATTGCCGGCGTTTTCTTTTTCCTACATCTTTTGAGAATACATATTTTCAAGAATTCTATGCTTAAACACTCAAATTCTATCTCAGGCATCATATTACTGATTCCATCTTAGAACCGTCGGTTCATCAGGATGGCGTTCAAGGATGTTGAGGCAATAATGCTTCTTAATTTTAGAAAATAGCCGCAATATTTTTTACGAAAGCCCAATCTTTAAACGACTACAAATATAATAAAGAATCTCTCTTAGAAATAATCTAATTTCAAAAAACATGCCTCTATTTGCCGCAGTTTTTAAATTTCTGCGTCAACCCACTACTACAGAGGACCAAAGAGACTAATAATTTTAGTGAAAGAAAAAAGCGCTTCAGCCTGCTTGCTCGAAGCGCTTACTTCAACGTTTATTTTTGTATCGAGCCAGCAATTCAACTCAAAACATTTCAGGAGTTGCAATTTAGAATTTAGCAACCACTGGCGCTGAGGCGGAATTAAAGTGATAATTTATACCTGCCCGCGCAACGACCCCTTGATAATTGATGCTTGTTGTTCCCGAGGCCACCTGTCCTGGAAGTGAGAATTTTGGGGTGCCCGATACATTCCACCAAGCTGAACCAATTTGCGGCGAGAGCGCAGTGGTTCCGACATTCATAGTGCCGAGACTCCAATAAAGCGCCTCCGCCTTGACCGACCAGCTCGGCGTCACCATCCACTCTAATCCGCTTCCTGCTGTCCAACCAATCAGCGTTTGAGCGCGCGAAACCGTTCCAAAATAGGGTTGAACAGCATTCGGCGTCTGCGAAAACTTAAAGTCATCATAGGCTGAATAGGCAAGATTGGTGACTTGCGCACGGGCTCCGCCATAACTTACACCAGCTGTCCCAAAAAGAAGGAGCGAAGGCTTCACAAGATAGCCTGCGCGAGCCCGGATAGTTCCCAACCAATCAACGCCAGAAGATACTTGAACACCGCCAATCGTCGTCGATGAACCATTATTTTGGCTAATTATATTATAACCTGCCCCCGTCCGATTTCCACTCGCTTTTATGTTTGTGCCTTGAATATCTGTCTCTAATCCAACAAGATATTTTTCTTGCACTTGATAACTATACCCCGCCTGAAACCCTCCTGAATAACCATTTTGATTATTGCCAATTAAACCAGTCTGAGCAAGACCAACCCCAGAGAGCGGCATAGTCCCATAAGCTGTGTAGCTGTTGTCCTGTACTGTAAAACCTTGCGGACCCCAAAGCGAGGAGTAAGCATTATGATTAGTTCCAAAACTATAGCCTGAGTTGAGACCCGCATAAGCGCCAGTCCATGAAATCATAGTTGGGATTGCTGGCGAGCCTTTCTCGAAAACAGGCACTCCCGGGACTAGTGTTGAAGTTGCTGACTGTAGCGCATCTGTAGTGAAGTGATAATTGATACCCGCACGCGCAACAACGCCTTGGTAGTTTAACCTGGCGTTTGCTGAAGCGAGTTGAGCAGGAATTAAAAGTGGCTTGCTACCAGTACCTGTGATGCCGTCATTGAGCCCCCATAAAGGTGCGCCGATGCCAGGGGCCCACGACGTTGTCGTTACATTCATATTGCCGAGGTTCCAATAAAGCGTCTCCGCCTTAACCGACCAGTTGTTTGAAGCCATCCACTCAAGGCCGCCACCCGCATTCCAACCAACTAAAGCTTGCGAACTGGAGGATGTTCCAAAGAAGGGCTGATTGCCTTGCTCAAATTGAGGTAAGGTTTTGTCTAAATAAAATGTATAAGCTTGGTTCGTCACATTGGCGTGAACGCCACCGTAACTTAGGCCGCCCGTTCCATAAAGGAGCAGGGACGGATTCCAAAGATAGCCTAGACGTCCGCGAACAGTACCAAGCCAATCAACGCCTGAAGATATTTGCACGCTGCCAATGCTTGTCGCCGTTGCATCATTTGTCCCATTTACGTTGGAGCCAAATCCGGTATGATTGCCGCCACTGCGAATATTGCTTCCCTGAATATCTGTCTCTAGACCAATAACCATTCTATCGTGGAATTGATAATTATATCCTGTTTGAAAGCCGCCAATAAATCCGTTTTGATTATTGCTCATGCTTCCGCTTTGAGAGAGGCCGACGCCAGAAAGCGGCATGTTACTCACGCCACCATTAAATGTAGTTGTGAATCCCTGTGGCCCCCAGGATGTAGCAGAAGCATCATTATTCAATCCGAAACCATAGCCAGTGTTCAAGCCAGCATAAAAACCTGTCCATAAGGGGAATGATCCGTGTGCTGCAGGGCCCTTGGCAAGCACGGGACTCGTCGTCGTGAAAGGCGATGGCATGAATGGCTGCAGCGTTTCTGGATTAAAATGATAATTGACGCCAGCGCGCATCATGTTCCAAGGCGTATCGCCGCCTGTATTCTTGATGCTTGTATTCAGCGGATTACCTGTTCCGGTGTTGGATCCTGAAACATCGATATAAAGATATTCCGCTTTTGCAGACCAATTCGGCATAAACATCCATTCAGCGCCTGCGCCAGCCGCCCAACCAGTTTGTAATTCAGCTCCTACCGGATTTTGCACATCTGCATAGGCAAAACCGCCTGTGCCATAAAGGAGTAAGCTTGGGGTTGGCGTTATGCCTGCGCGTGCGCGCACTGTTCCAAAAAATGGGATGCTTGTTCCCCCGCTCAATCGGCCAGGCACATAGCCCGCAACGCCTCTGTTAATATTTAGCGCTGGCCCAATATAAGACCCCCCTGCAGAACCCATGCTTGAACCCTGGAGATCTGTTTCGGCGCCCACAACAAACAAAGGTGTCAATGCGTGATTGTAACCCAGCTGCGCACCACCTGTTAGACCACCGCCTGCGCCTGTTGCAGTTAGACTATTGGTGAACCCGCCATTGCCGCCGTCTAAATACCAATTATTCCCAACTGTGCTATTGGCGCCCCAGCCTGCGCCTATATTTGCCCCGAGATAAAATCCCGTCCATATCGACAAAGACAAAGCTTCATTATGATCAGCATTTCCAGCAGACCTCTTTTGAGTTGGCGTGGATGAAGAAAGGATCCAATTAATGGAGGCATTCACTGACTGCGTATTTAGCGCTGCCGAGGTGCTACCGGGCATGTAACCGATAGCATGGGAAGCATCATTACCACTTGTCCCAGCGACTGGCGCATTATACCAAGCGTTAAAATAACTCGTTGTGCTTCTTGTTTGCGAAAAGGTGTAATTAAAATCTAGATACCAGGAAGGTGTTAGGAAATAAGTGATACCTGTAGTTGCTGCACCGCCCCAAACCCAGTGACTGTTTTGATAATTCGCGCCAAAGGCTGTCTGGTTTGTTGGCGTTCCATTTGTATTGCGGTAGCCCGTTAAATTATTCAGATTCGTCTGCACTTGAGAAAAAGACGGACCAGCGCCTACATAGACGAAACCATTGGAAAATGAACGGCCAAGATAAGGGGTCAACACGAACTGATTGTTGATGCTTGTTTGATAGGACTGAAGATCGCCCGTCCCAAAAAAACTTGAAGTATATTTTACAGTTCTGTTCCTAAACTCATCTTGCAGAAAATAGGCCCCGAACTGCGGAATACCAACATTTGATACAGAGGCGCGGGAATTCAGATAGGTATAGGCAAACTTACCGCCCCACATCCAATCGCTATCGCCAAAGTGGTTAAAGTAATTAATTTGACCAAGCGGCGCCACGCGAAATTGTGGCGTTAAATTAACTTTAGTATTCCATGCTGCATAGCCATGACCATAGGCTTTTCCATCATTCGTAAAATAATCGGTAGAAGTTCCTGCCCAATAAAAATCTTGCTGGCCAAAAGTCGCTAGATTTAAATTCACGCCAAGACCCAAAGACAGGCCGGATTTTGGCACTAGTGAGCTAACAGCGTCAGAACCCTTGATCGATGATAGATCAGCCGCTCCAACAGAACCCGAAAGCAAAACCGTCGATAGCGCTGTCGCAGAGAGAAGAATTTTTTTCATGAATCACCAATCAATTGACTCGAAGTCTAACTCATAAAATAAATTCAGATTATTTTGGCTTCCAGTCAACGGGCAAACCAGTTAGAGAAAGCTCATCACTAATTTTTTGATCTCTTCTGTGACGCGCATACAACAAATGATCGCCGACAATCAGAAATTATGACGCAAACATGTATGGACTATGTTTTAAATAAGGCGGTTATTCACACAGTCGCCATAAATAATAATGCTTGATCTTTAATCAAATTTTGAAAAAAGAATGAACATGTAAAATAATTTTTTAAAATTATCACATATATATTATGTTTTTATAGAAACCAAAATTCTGCAATCCAAAAAGGATTTTCTATGTTCTTGATCCATAACAAACCAGAACAAGCTCCTTTTCTAGCCCAAGCGATCCTAAGCGCCTGCTACTTGGATAGTGGCTGGCCCTCACCAGCAATTCCTCACGTTTTGATGACTCTCTTTAAAGAACTACTCAATTATGAAATCGATTTCGAAAACATATCTTACATAAATATTACAGACGTAAAAGAACGCCTCCCCGATCCTTCTCAACGTCGTGAGTTAGTCGAACTGATGACCACGATGGAAATGCTGTGTCGACCTATCTCAAAAGAGTTACAAGATTCAGTTGATCGATGGGCGAATGGATTAGCTGTCGATGACCGAACGCTTCTTTTGGCGCGCGATCTCAGTAAAAGCGCACAGCTTCAGGCGACGTTAGATTTCTATCGACTGAACTGGATCGGCGAAGGCGACCCACAAGACGATCTACATTTTAAACAATTACTGTCACATTATGGCGATAGCGCTTATGCCCTTTCTCTTGAATCAGATCCTCTAGAAACCGCTCGGTGGGAAAATCTCAAAAACTACCCTGACACCAGCTTAGGCAAAACACTGTGGCAATTTTACCAAACACGCGGCTTTAAATTACCTGGAGAGATTGGCGGAGCCAATCCCGCACTAGCGCATCATGACTGGGTGCATGTTATTGCAGATTACGACACGACAGCGATTGGCGAATTAGAGGTAACCGCTTTTATGGCGAGCGCCAGTCGCTCTCAAGGAGCGATGCTTGGATTTGTAGGCGCCGTCAGTATTTACGAAACAGGACTTCTGAAAAGTCTGGTGACTCATAGTTACCAACATACGCTCTCGGCTCCTGGAGGAGTAGAACGGGTTACAGCCGCAATCACAAGAGGAAAAAATTGTAAAATTGATCCGCTGCTGGGGCCCGACTATTTCTCAATCGCGCATGAGCCTCTTGAAAAAATTCGACTTAACTGGGGCCTGATTTAACTTTAAAACTTCTAATTCACTCAAGAGAAAGCGCGCGCCATGCAGATATTCCTAACCTCTCCGCGAATTGCGCCCATACTCCTATTATGTGCTTCCAATCTCTTCATGACCTGCGCTTGGTATGGACATCTAAAATTCCCAAAAACTTCTCTTCCTCATGCAATCTTGATTAGTTGGACAATAGCCTTGTTTGAATATTGCATGGCCGTTCCAGCCAATAGAATTGGCTATGGTGTTTATTCAGCAGCCCAATTAAAGACGCTGCAAGAGGTTATTACACTTGTAATTTTTACGTTTTTCTCTTTTCTTTTTCTAGAAGAAACGCCTAATATGAAAACAATTTTAGGTTTTTGTCTGATAGGCTTAGGTTCCTTCTTCATTTTTCAGCCAAAATGACCAGATAAAGTAGCTATTCCTCGCTCTAAGTCATCAACGCAAGAAAGGCTGGAAATGTCTTACGACCCTCGCACAAAACGTGGCGCCTTAATTGGCATATCCGTAATCATTGGTATGTTCTTTCCCCTACTGTCTCTCATTTTACTCATTATTGCTGGTGGGCTAATTGCATGGGGACGTGAACCGCTGCGCACGGAAGAGTTTCTCAATAGCCTTCCCTTCGGCCAAGAGCTTAAAAGCGCCCTAGCTAAATTTGACGCCTTTATTTCCTAGGCGTCTTTTCATAAACATCCAATCAAATGATTGAGTTTGATTACTAGGTCGTCAGCGGCCTGCTTTGACCAGGAATTTATTCGCGTAGAAACTCTTTATAAACCAAGTTCTTTTAATCTTTACTCGATAAGCGTAAAAATTAAGGGCTTGGGAAACATGGTTAAAACTCTAATAACGACAATTATTACTCTTGCGCGCGTCCTTAAGATTTCATTAACCAGCCACCGGATTAAATTACCAACGCTTGTTGCTCTATCAGTGCTCTGCGTAGCAACAGCGTCACACGCTGAAACTGAGGCTGACACTGGATTTGATTTCTTCAATCCAATGCCAAGCACGCGTATCGTAATCAATGCTGGAAAGCGAGAACTTTTACTTATCTCTGATGACGGCTCTGTCATTCGCTATCCCATTGCTGTTCCAAAAAGAGGAAAAGAATGGTACGGCGAGACATCAATAAGCGGCAAATATGTTGATCCCGACTGGACCCCGCCGACTTCAGTGCGGATCGATCATCCAGAATTGCCAGACTTAATTCCCGGCGGCTCTCCCCGTAACCCAATGGGCGCTCGCGCGATAACCCTTGACCAGTATCAGGTAGCAATCCACGGAACCACCGCTAAAATGCGCCAGTCAATCGGAACTGCCGCCTCCTATGGCTGCATTAGAATGCGCAATGAAGACGTTATTGATCTTTTTGAACGCGTTGATGTTGGCACGCCGGTTTATATGTATAATTAAACTAAAATCTGCAAAACAGCAGATTTAAATTAAAAAGCCGCGCAGCTCTGCTGCGCGGCTTTAAGCGTTAAATCTTTCGCTATCAACCGAGGTGAGAAATCACCGGTGCGAAACCAACAATTGTTACAATCACGGCTAAAGCAACGCCAACCCAAATAAGACCCTTGAGGCGACCCGAAGCTGCTTGATTATTCACGTTGTACTCTCTTTGGAGATACCTGCAAAACATTGCTATAAGCTGAGCGCAGGCAAATCCAAAAAAGCCCAGACCTATTCTTATCTAATGAAGCGTTCAGGAAATTTTCACAAGAGTAAGAAACAGCCCAGCATGCGACAAAGCGCCACGCGCAAGACCAAAATCTAAATTTTTTAAATATTTGGTAAAGCTAAGCTACAATCATAGCTAAAATCAAAGATGAAAATAGAGAAGAAAAACTATTTAATAATCCCATGCATCGTTGTAGAGACTAATGAATAGAGATCTAGCTGAACCTGTCGCTACAAGACATAAGCAAGGCTAAAGAAATTATAACTAAAAAACCACACAGAGATGATGCTTCGCTATTAAATTTCAAAAAAATAGCGAAGCACTTTCAGTCACAAAGGCTAGGTTAGATGAGCTTTAATTGCTCGGCAGAAGCCTTGCCCTTACGCTGATCCATTACAAGCTCGTAGGAAATCTTCTGTCCATCTGGAAGATCTCTCAGGCCGGAACGCTCTACGGCGCTGATATGCACAAAAACGTCTGCGCCGCCGTCATCTGGCTGGATGAAACCAAAGCCTTTAGTTGAATTAAACCATTTAACAACACCAGTAGCCATGACATGTCCTTTCCATGAACAAGCAAGTTTCCAGCCGCGACTTAACGGCTGACAAGAGTCGAAGTTCTGGTAGGGAAGTCACGCGCCAACTGCCGTAAGGCGAAGTAGCCATGTCGTTCGGCAGAAGCTCGATAACTCATATATAAACACTTAATATCTAATATCAAGGAAAATCTATAAGGCGCGACTCTCTGGGCCAAAATAAGTTTGAAAACCAAAAATAAAAAATTCACATAGATCGATATTATCTCATATTATTAGGCCTTTAATACATTTAATCGACCCGTTCAGAAAAACGATCATAAGCGTCAATTCTCTGCATATGTACGGGAGGCTCTCGACCATAGATCTCGTCTGCAAGGTACTTTAATTCCAGATCTTTGATCTCATTTGGAACATCTCTGTACCAAGCTCTACGGCCCCCATTTTCTCCTGATGCCCATCTATAGCCGCGCCGTCTCAATTTATCTTTGAGTTCAAAGGGGGCATGAGAAGCCCAGATCCGCCAACTGGGTCTACGAGCATTTTCTAGCAAAACGTCCAGTGCTGTTAATTTGCTGTTCGGCAATGGCCGCGCGAGTAACTCAATTGCAGCATAACAATCATTCAAAGCGCGATGGCGATCGTAAAAAAATCCAGCAGAGGCCACAAGATAGCCCAATCGGCTCCCCTCAAAACCCTCGGCTCTCCAGTTAATTTGCGTTGCTGAGCACGCCCACGGTTTTATTCGAGCTTGCTCGAAGAGTTTTTCCATAAATTTACGATCAAATGCTGCGTTATGCGCGATTAAAATATCTGCCTGCGCCAAATAATTTTCGATCCGCTCGTGATCAAGCCTACAGCCGGAGACCATATTTTGAGTAATACCGGTAAGTGAAGTAATTTCTGCCGGGATCTCGGCACGAGGTTCTTGAAAACTCTGGTAGGGCTCAAAAATCTCAAATATTTTTCCTGCATTTCCATATGAGAAGTGCACCATTGCAAGTTCTATAATCTCATCATCGACAAATGATAGGCCCGTAGTTTCAACATCAATAAATAGCCCCCGCTTCAGAAGTGATCCGTCAGGAGAACAGAATTCCTTTTTGGCTCGAATCTTTCTCAAGACTCGATACTCACCGCTTGCTTCAAGAGAAGCAGCCATAGCCTCATAATCCATTTTTCTCTACCTAAAACTCGTTTTGATTAATTTGACTAAACCTAGATATGGTTACGATCCATTAATTTAAAAGTATTTATACTACTTTATAAGAATTTTTATCTCACAAAGCTTTAAAGTATGGCCATAAATTATACTTTCTAAATTCATAAAAATATCAAGATAAATTGGAGTTATCATACCTATCATCAATAGAGAGTATTTTCTTAAACTTCTATCTTGAAAAGGTAAATTTGAAAAAGCGCCTCATTTTATTGCCTTGAGTAAAATACTGATAAGTTGCCTGGTAGAAAAGGCCAGACCAATGAAAATTAAAATATCCGTAAAATACTACTTTATACAAATAAAAATTTAGAAAACATAAGCTCATACCCATAAAGCCCTTGAGCCATAAATACGCCGGCAAGCTTCTTAACGAATTTTCACAGTGAGATCTGTTCCGTCATTGCCCGTTTCACTACTTGGAGACTGATCGGAAATAATCATTGAACTGCCAACCCAGAGACGTTCCTCTAGTCTATCGCGAACATCTTGGCTGATTTCTATACGTCCCAGAGCCTCCGATGCATTTGAAGCTAAGCTACTGTCAAATAGCTGGTGATTGATTTGAGATCTAGAGTCTAATTTTACCTTAATGACCTCATCAACTTCATGCTTATCGCTTGGCGGTAAAGAAAGAGCTGACCATTTTAAAGATTTACCATCCTCTGTCGCCGCGGTTGCAATATAGAGATGCTCTCCAAGAGGAGCGCCCATATCCCGGATTGTCACTGGACCATCGAAGACAGGGACCAGTCCTTGGCGGACATAAATTTTTTGATCCCTTCTACTTATCATTACAGAAAGCGGCGCCATCCTCTGACGCGCTAATTTTTCTCTCTCTTTGGCTGCATTAGTAATATTTGTTAGCTCGCTCAATCGGCGATCCGCTTCAGAAAGATCAAGAGATCTTACTGATATAAGCTTAGTGAGATTATCTAATTTCATTTTGGCTGCAGATAACGCTTCTTCATTCTTCGTTTTATCCGTTAAAGCAGCCTCTTTAAATGCGATCGCTTTTTCAGACGCTTTGACAATCAGATCAATTTTCTTTTGAGACAGAGCGCCGCTAAGCTGCTCTTTTAAGTTAATTTTGGCTTGCTCTGCCTCCTGTGACTTTATTTTTACCTTCTCAACTGCCTCATCATAAATTTTACTATACATAGATAGCTTTGACTGGATTGCAGCAACTTCTGTCTGCACTTTCTTGAGGTCCGCCATTAATAAACCAACATCGTTTCCTTTTAAACGTTGCTGAACAACAGCCTCCTTCAGATCTTTATTAGCGGCCAAGACCTCATTCACTGCCCTAGCCTTCATCTGTTCAGCATATTGATATGGATTTAAAGTCTTTTCTTGAGGGATTTTTTCTGAATTAACTGAGTTAGATGCATCAGACTTCATTGGTTCGGATATCGTTTGCATCTTTGGCGTTATGATAAATGGCTCATTAAACTCATGCGGTGTGACTTCCCGCGGGGATATGACAACTCTCTCTCCTACGCGGGTCATGCCCCAAAGCTTTGAAGCGAATTCCGCTGGAAGCCGAATGCACCCATGAGATGCAGGATGACCCGGTACAACGCCGGTATGCATGGCGATGCCGGACCATGTAATTCTCTGCATGAAGGGCATTGGTGCCCCAGAGTAAATATTAGACTGGTGAAATCTTTCTCGTCCTAAAATCGTAAATATGCCTTTTGGCGTAGGATGATCCGCAATGCCAGTAGAGACCATTGAACGCGCGACAAGTCCGTTGTGATCGTAGATCGAGATATGTTGATCAGCAACCGATACAACGGCAAATAAGGGCAGGTTCTTTTTTACTCCTGGAGCTTGCTTAATCTCGTTTTCTTTTGACTTTTGCACCTTCAGGTTATGCGTTGCTTCTTCCTTCCGTTCAGCTCGATCAACACTACGTTCAATATGGCTCCGTACCTGCTGACGTATGTTGATTTCTTGCATCCGTGTGTGACTAGGGGGATCCTCATCTAAAAATGGAAAAAAATCTTGGGCGAGTGTATTCGTCGGATAAAATCCCAGAAAACTAAAAAAAAGAGCCTGCGCTCCGCCTATCGGCACCGTAAAGGGGCGACGGAAAACTCGCAAAAGAAACATTTGACGCTCCAGAGGCTGCTAGTTAGGCAGTATAAAATGAATCAAAAGGAAAATCATGGACTAAAAATAACGAAATAAGCTTGATTACAAGACAAAAATGACAAAATTTAAGCAAATTTTACTCCCTAAACCACAGCATAGAGATTTTTCTAGCTTTTGCTTCCGAGAAAAAATAAAATTTACTAAGACTTAAGTGCGGAGGAGTTTTTAGCTGTAGCAGAAATAATTTAAACTTATTCTAAAGATAAAACAGTCCTAAAGCATAAAGATTACACGACGCAATCAAAGACTCTGATAGGAGCCCATGGAAGAGTGAAGATGCAGGAAGACATAGACATTCAATATTTAGAGAAACGCCTCGATGCTTGCTATCAAAATTTACAAAGAGCCGTCATTAATTTTAAAATCGACGACAAAACGCTCTCTGTGATGCGGAAAGAAGCGCTCGAACTCATCCAGAAGCTTGAAAAGCATAATCAAGACATACAATTTAATGAGGAGAGAAGGCGTGCGGTCAAAGAGTCATGGGATGAACATGTCAAAACCTATAACAGTTTTATTTGGCTACTCAAAATATCCTCAATAACAATCGCGCTAAGCTTGATAGCTCTCTATTTATTTCTTTCTTAATCAGACGTGTGCGCAAGATTTTTAACCTCCAGCAAAAATGTCAATCTTTGCCAAACTATCCCAAAGAAAGCTTTATCTTCGCTGGTGTCATAATGCTAATGAATGATAAAAACTCCCCGGAGCTCAACTCTAATCTATTTCAATAATAGTTTACTTAAAAATGAATACCCAAGAGAATCTGAAATAAATTTATAATAAGGTAATATCACTTGTGTCCCAACGTTAATCGAATAAATTCAGCTGATTATCCGCGAGTGATTGATTTTCATAAGCAGCGGCTTTTCTAAGTAACTGATTTATTGGTATTCTTTCAAATAGCGTCAGGCTTAGGATCTGTAACATTTCATACAGG
>SXGU01187214.1_pt1 | contig 15362 bp, 16 predicted proteins | sample 3174531 | NCBI WGS metagenome assembly SXGU01 (sample SAMN11356863, study PRJNA531348) | freshwater metagenome | isolation source: freshwater sample F1-140 | place: China: Fuxian Lake, Yuxi | collected 2017-12-25
AACGGGCACTCACTTGGGTGACACGGTTGCTTATATGGCCGATAACGAAAATATACATTGCATCAGTATTGAGTTAGCTGACGGTTATTATCAACAGGCGAAAGATCGCTTCAAATATTATGCAAATATCGAGTTGCTGCACGGTGACAGTGGCATCCTGGTGCCATCGGTACTCAGCAGGCTGACCACCCCCGCCTTGTTCTGGCTTGATGGTCATTACAGTGGTGGTGTAACCGCACAAGGTGAATCCGATACCCCAGTGAGTGCAGAACTCCATGCGATTCTGGCTTCATCGTGCAAAGAACATGTTATTTTGATCGATGATGCGCGTTGTTTTGACGGCAGTAACGGTTACTCCCATTTGGACGATCTGTTGAAAACTGTGCGGGAACAGTCGAATTACTATGCGGAAGTTTCGACAGACATAATTCGCCTTACGCCAAGGAATTGAACTTGATAAATATTAAACCCACCCTCATCAAACTCCACTGGATCCTCACCAGTCAATTCGGTCTCGACCCGCAACGATTCCTGCGTTCGCTGCGCGGCCTACCCATCTTCTTGCGTGACCGTGCGGTTTTCCGCAAGGGCTACACGGGAGCAATGAAACTCATGCACTGCCTGCACGACCGTTATGAAGAAGGCGGTACTACCAAGAGCGAATACTTCTGGCAGGACTTAATGGTGGCGCGCTGGATTCATGCTGCCGCGCCGAAAAAGCATGTGGATGTGGGTTCGCGGGTAGATGGTTTCGTAGCCCATGTGGCCAGCTTTCGAGAGATCGAGGTATTTGATGTGCGGTCAGTAACAACGAGCATTCCGGGTGTGGCCTTTACCCAAGCTGACATGATGGATGCCACCAGCATCTCGCCCATGATTTCGGGGGGGGGGGATACTGCGACTCGCTCTCTTGCCTGCATGCGCTGGAGCATTTCGGCTTGGGGCGCTATGGCGATCCGGTCAATCCAAAGGGCTACGCTCAGGGCCTTGCCAATTTGGCGGCCTTGCTCAAGCCGCAGGGGAGGCTCTATCTCGCTACGCCCATGGGGCGCGAGCGGGTCGAATTCAACGCCAACTGGGTGTTCGCGCCCCGCACGATTCTCAATCTCGCCACCGACAATGGCCTGCGGTTGGAACGGTTGCATGTCTTCCAGGCGAATTCCGGGCTGGTCGAATGTCCACCAGTGGAATGGGAACAGATGTTGGACACCTTGGCGACTCAGTCCTATCACTTGGTTGTTATGCAGTTCCGCAAGACCGGCGACACCATTTCATGAGCGTTTTAATCCAGCATTATTCGCGCCAGCCCACGGCACCCACGCCGGGAGACGGCCATGAGGCCCTGGAGCGGCTTGGGCAGCCGCATTGTCACCGCCATCGAGCAGCGGCAAGATCGCAATCGGTTGAGCGACCCCGGTCCAATGGGCGACTTTTATCGTAACGGTGGTAACGCGTTGCTTTACGCAGCGCTGCCATTGACCGAAACAGACTGGGTGCTGGATGCAGGCGGCTACCACGGCGAGTGGACGGCGGGCATCTTGGCTCACTACGGATGCCGTAGTGAAATATTCGAGCCAGTACCGGCCTTTGTTCAAGTATGTCGAGATTTGTTTGCCAGAAATGGCCGTGTGCGACTCCATGAAGCGGCGATAGGTGCAACAAACACAACCGTCACCTTCAGCCTGGCGGATGTAGGCACATCCGCATTTGTTGCCGGCGAATCGAGCAATAGTTTTGAGGCACGGGTCATCGGCATTAGCGATTTTCTGCAACAAAGGGGGTATGTCGATTCGCCGACTGACAGACCCGGTGCCATCGGTTGTTTGAAGCTCAACATCGAAGGCGGCGAATATGAGGTATTGGAGGCATTACTGGCAACGGGTGAGATTGGGCGTTTCCGCTGCCTGCTGATCCAGTTTCATCGCCAGCCCGCCGACTACGAGCAACGATATCAGCAGATCATCGCAGCTCTGGCTACCACGCACGAGCGCATCTGGGGCTATCCCATGGTGTGGGAGCGTTGGGATTTAAAAACACTCGAACAGGATTGAGAACATGATTAAAAATGTCAACGAAATAGACCGCCAATCGTGGCTCAAGCAAACCTTGGCCGCCTTACCAAAGGGCGCCCGATTACTCGATGCCGGTGCGGGTGAACTCAAAAATAGGCAATACTGCGGGCATCTGGACTATGTCTCGCAAGACTTTTGTCAGTATGCGGGGGGCTGGACGAGGGTTTGCAAACATCGAGCTGGGACACTACACGCATCGACATTGTCAGCGACATCACCGCAATTCCAGCACCCAATGCCAGCTTCGACGCAATCCTCTGCAGCGAAGTGCTGGAACATGTGCCCGAACCCACCCACGCGCTGGATGAATTTGCCCGCTTGCTCAAACCGGGAGGTCGCTTGATTCTTACCGCGCCTTTCGCCTCGAATGTCCATATGGCGCCCTATCACTTTTGCAGTGGTTTTTCCAAATACTGGTATCAACACCATTTGGAATTGCGTGGTTTTGTGATTGAAACGTTGGTCGCCAATGGCGACTGGTACGCGCTACTGCGTCAGGAAATCACCCGCCTCGGCGGACTGGAGCGCCAGCGTGGCAACTGGGCGTGGCCGCTGGCGTATGCCTACAGCCTGCTTGGGTTAGGCTATTTTGCCCTGCGTGCCAATAGACCGGCGGAAGACTTGGCGTGCTTTGGCTGGCAGTGTGTGGCGGTGAAGCTATAGTGATTATCATAAAGCATGATTGAGTAGCCGAATAAGATGAAGCACTATCACAGTCTTGATATTGTCAGAGGTATGGCGGCGTTATCGGTGTTGGTGTCACATTGGGGTGGCTGGACTATCGCTCATGCAGATGCTGCGACTAAACAATTAATAGTTCTCTATCAAAATACTTTTCAATTCTTATTGTGGGGGGGGGCGTACACCCTGGCGTCATTATTTTTATTGTACTCAGCGGATTCTGTATCCATCTACCACAAGCACTAGTGCCAGATAAGCTTTATCAGAAAGGATTCTGGAAGATATTTGCCTTAAGAAGAAGTGTTCGTATTTTGCCGGTTTTTTGGGCTGCCTTATTTTTGGGCGTGATTAGTGTCAAACTGATGTCCCCCGAATATTCCAGTGAGGCCTTACTTACGGGCGGAAATACCCAAGCAATCAACAGAGATTTGTTCTTCTCTATTTTTGGTATTGCTGAAATTGCACGTTTTTTTGGTGTAACGGAGCTTTATCCGGGTAATGGGCCTTTAAGTACGGTAGCGGTAGAAATGCTTTTATATGCCAGTTATCCATTGTTCTTGTTTATACATAAACGCTTTGGTTTTTCTGGACTGATTGGATTTGGTTTGCTAATGTATTCCAGTATTGTTCTGGCACGTTTTTTAGGCATTGAACCGGCCAGTATCCATGGAACTTGGTTTGAGTTTGTTATTTATTGGATTATCGGTGCCGTGTGTGCCACGATCTACGCCAAGGGGGTTATAAGTCATAATGGTGCCCTTATTAAGCTGGCATTCCTCATCACGGGCGGATATCTATGTTATTTACTACTGATATCGTTTATTCATATAAAAGGCTTCTATGTAGTCACCACTTTATTATTGGCTTTGTTAACGGGTGGTTTGTTAATTTGTTTATTGGTGTTGGAAAGTAAGCTGAATCAGTGGCAGATTAGGATAGCGGGTTTCATGGCGATAGTAGGGGAGCGTAGTTATAGTCTTTATGTGGTGCATACCCCCGTTATTCTTACTATGTTGTGGTTTCTCAGTGCGCATACGAATCTTTCAATATTTAGTTATCCATGGATAACTTTGTCCCTAGTTTTTATTGCAACAGAATTGATGTTCAGATTTGTAGAGCAACCAAGTCACCTGCTTGCGAGGGGCTGGAGGCAAGAAGGCTCTCATTCTGGTGGATATTGAAGGGGCTGAATTCATGATGTTGCAAGGTGAAAATCAAACACTCATCAACGAACCACGGCCCATCTGGCTGATGGAAATATCCTCTACCGAACACCAACCTGCTGGCGTGGCCATGAATCCGAATTTCGAGAAAACTTTTGGTCTGTTTTTCGATCACGGCTATCGGGCATTTACGGCAGATGAAGCGGCGCAGGAAGTAACTTGGGCAACTGTGCAACAGGTATTGGCGGGCAAGCAGAATCTTTCGACGCATAATTTTTTGTTTTATGGAAATTAATGCGCCATCCATTATGTTCCCAACGCCAGTTTCGATAAGCCATTAGGCATTGACCAATGAATCATGTAAACTCAACAGTTTTTGGCTTATATGGTGCGGTGGCTGTAGGTTTGTTTTATTTTGACATCTACTTTCCAATATGGCTCTCTGTGTTGACTCTGGTTTTTGTTACGCTGTATTTGCTGCGACAGTACCGACAAAAACGATTAGGTATACTGATGCTTTTGATCTGGTTGGTGTACGCGCTACCGTTCATACATATTCCACCGTATATCTGGTTTGACTTTAATCAGGATCCGCTCTTGCTTTGGGGGCTAGCGGTTAATCCCTATATGGTGGATGAACGAGTTATTACACTCACGGCCATGATCGGCGCAGTTGGGGGTTCGGGAATTGCGTTTGGCGCATCATTGAATAACCGACGGATTCAGCAAGACTTGGGCGTAAACCCGGACGGCAGCAAGCGACTGTTTCGCACCATGGCGATGCCAATTTGGCTGGTTTGGGTGGTTATCGGCATCACGCTCACAGCCTTGTCTTCACCGCAAGAAACCATATTTACCGCAGCATATACTGAATCAAAATCGTCACTAGATGGTGCTAACTTCAGTTCGGCCTGGATGATGTCTTATGTGATTTTGAGCTTTTCTTTTTGTGATGCGTTGTTAGAGCGGCAAGTCGCTCTCAAGCGCATTAAATGGACCACTATCCTGGTCGCGGTTATTCTTGTTGTGGTTTATTTTCAGTTATTACGGGGTGATCGAGAATCAGTGACATGGGTGTTTGGTTTGACCTTGGTTTTCTATTATTGGGCCGCCGGGATTACACAACGGAGCTGCTTTACGATACCTTGGTTAAAAATTGCTGGTGTGGCCTTTGGTTTGGTTGCGGTAAGTATGGTTATTGGGGCGGTTCGGTCAGGGTTGACAGGCGCATCTCTAGCCGATGCGGGTGTGCTGATTGGGGATTTATATGAGTCCGAATCGATTGGTTTGGCTAACATGCTCCATGGAACATGGTCGGCAGTATTGCTTACGCCGTTGTCAGTGGCAGGCGATCATGTCTATGGCTTGCTGGCAGCTAAATGGGGACAGGATTATGTCAACTTATTTTTGTCTATCATTCCTGGTTTTCTGGCGGATGCAATAGGCTATATCCGCCCAATCGATTCGACCCAAGGCCCCGCTTGGGAAATGCGCTACGGAATAGGGGGAACACACGCTACAGTAGTGCCGTTCATGAATTTCAGGATGTTAGGTGTTTTTTTAGGACCCGCCATATGGACATTCATTATGGTCAACTATGAAAAAATGGCTTTGCGACAAGTCAGTGTCATTAAGTTGAGTCTGTTGGTTACCATTGCTATGGCATCACCGCATTGGCTTTGGTATGGTGAAAAAAACGGATTTAACGCGTTAGTGCTCTGGCTTATCCTTGCGTTTTTCTATCGTGTGTCGCTTGGCTTGTCCCGTCCCGCAGTTGTGCAGCGGTCATTACCCATGACATTGCCTTCTTGATGTCAAATCCGAAACTCATCCTCCACATCTTCGGCGGCATAGGCAACCAACTCTTTATCTATGCCGCCGCCCGCCGCTTGGCGCTGGCGAACCACGCGGAGTTGGTGTTGGACAATGTCAGTGGATTTGTGCGCGACCATGAATATCAGCGCCACTACCAGCTCGACCACTTCAACATCCCTTGTCGCAAGGCCACGGCAGCGGAGCGGTTGGAACCTTTCTCCCGGTTGCGCCGTGCATTCAAGCGCCGTTGGAACAAGCGCCTGCCGTTTGATCAGCGTTCTTATCTGGTGCAGGAAGGCATCGACTATGATCCGCGTTTGCTGCATTTCACACCGCAAGACACGGTGCATCTGGAAGGCTATTGGCAGAGCGAGGATTACTTCAAGGATGTGGAGGCGACTATCCGCCAAGACCTGCAAATCAAACCGCCCACCGATGCCGACAATCTGGGCATGGCCGTGCGCATTCGGAACTGCGTGGCCGTGGCGGTGCATGTGCGGTTTTTTGACGAACCGCGCACAGCGGGCATCAATAACGCCCCCAGCGATTACTACACGCGTGCCGTGACTGAGATGGAGAAACGGGTAAGCAATGCGCATTACTTCATCTTTTCTGACCGACCTGAAGCCGCCCGTGCCCGTATCCCCTTGCCCGATGCCCGTGTCACGCTGGTGGCGCACAACCAAGGCGATGCCATGGCCTATGCGGATCTATGGCTAATGACCCAATGCCAGCACTTCATCATCGCCAACAGCACCTTCAGTTGGTGGGGCGCGTGGCTGGCCGATCATCCAGGCAAACAGATAATTGCGCCGGGGGTTGAAATGCGGAAAGACAAGATGGCGTGGGGATTTGATGGGCTTTTGCCTGAACATTGGGTGAAGTTGTGAAGATAATGATCGTTGGTGCCTGGCGCTGGCCTCAATATGAGGAGGCCTTTGCTAAAGGGCTTGAGCACCATGGGCTCGAAGTTTCAAGCTTTTCGACCGAACGCTTTTTTGAAGGGCGCTGGGGTCGTGTGCAACTGACTTTGCCTTTTCCGGGGAATGCACTGATTCGGCTAAACCGGGAAGTTGTCAGGCAAGCTTCTGTGGAGCATCCTGACTCTGTGCTGTTCTGGCGACCCACACACATCCTGCCTAGTACCGTAAAGAAACTACGCGGTCTAGGCATTCAGACGATCTCTTATAACAACGACGATCCTTTCAGTATATATGCACATAACAAAGCCTCTTGGCACCATCGCTGGCTTTGGTTTTGGTATTTTCGTTGTTTAGCTCGCTTTGACCGTAATTTCTTTTTCCGTCGCATTAATTGCGTCGAAGCACAGGAACAAGGTGTGCGTCATGCAGATGTGCTAATGCCCTATTTCATGCCATGGCAGGATAGACCGGTCACTCTCACTGAGGCTGAATGCAAACGCTTTGACACGGAGGTCGTGTTCGCAGGTCATTACGAGCCGGACGGACGGGAGAAATGCATTCGTGCGCTGCTTGAGGCAGGGATTCCGGCCAAGATCTGGGGTGGGCGCTACTGGAGCCGTGCGGTACTGGGTGATATCTACGAACGGCTCGCTCCAATCGTGACTGCTGAAGGTGATGACTACGCCAAGGCACTTTGCGGCGCAAAGGTATGTTTGGCTTTTCTGTCCAAATTAAATCGCGATACCTATACTCGTCGCTGTTTTGAAATTCCAGCCTGTGGTCGAGTGATGTTGGCTGAACGAACAGATGATCTGTTGCATCTATTCAAGGAAGACGAGGAGGCTTGTTTCTTTTCTTCCACTGATGAGTTGGTTGAAAAGGCCCGTTGGCTACTCGCTAACCCAGATATTCGCGAACGCATCGCCGAGGCAGGACGGCGGCGAGTCTGGGCTGATGGGCATGATGTTGTGAGTCGGGCCGGGCAGTTTATCAATATGATCACCCAGTAATAGCGGTTATTTTTCGTAAGGTCGGTATAAATGAATAAGAGTGGAAATATTAATTCAGTAGGACGATTTCTATTGTTGAAACGGTATGTGGCATCGGTGTTGTTCCACCCCATATTTGAAAAATTAATTGGGTTTGTTTTTAATAACAGAATCCCTCATCGTGGTAGCCGGATATTGGTTCCTGAAGGGGGGGGGGTCAATGCTGCACTTTTTTGGGGCGCTTATGAAAGTGCCGAAATTCGGTTTGTACGCGGTTTTTTGGATGGTAGCTTCGATGTAGTGGAATTAGGCGCTAGTCTCGGTGGAGTATCGTGCGAGATCGCCCGAAAGATTGCCAAGGATCGAAAGCTTATTTGCATTGAAGCAAACCCACAGATTCTCGGGTTGTTGCAAAAGAATCTGATAATCAATGTGCCAGATAAGAACTTTCGAGTGATTCACGGCGCAATCAATTACGACAGCAATAATCAGGTTAATTTCGCAATTGGGAATAATACTCTTGGCTCTCACTTGGGTTCTGAGGGGCAAGTTATGGTGGTGCCATCGATAACTCTTTCCAGAATATTGGAATCTGAATCCATATGTGAGTTCGCATTGGTTTGTGATATTGAAGGCGCTGAAGTACAGATTTTTAAACATGATCTTCGTGCATTGTCTGGATGCAGAATACTCATAATTGAATTGCATAGTGTTGATTACCAAGGAGAAAAATATAATCCAGATGATCTTGTTTATTTAATTGAATGTAGCACTTCCATGCGACTCGTCGCTCGCTACGGCAGTGTTTGTGTATTTGTGCGGTAGCCGCATGAAGTCTGTAATAAAACATAAACTAAGGAAGTGCTGATTTATCCGTCACACCGGCGAATGCCGGTGTCCATGCTGTTGATTTGTCTGGATTCCGGCCTTCGCCGGAATGACGGAACTGGAATTAATCAGCGGCTCCCTAAATAAGGATTTATATGAAAATTGACAAAGCTACTAAGATTTATATTGCCGGTTGCGGTGGGATGCTGGGAGCTGCGGTTTACGATCTCTTCTCAAAGATGGTAACTGTGTGCGCGACAGACATTGATGTCAATGAAATGTGGCTAAGTTATGCCGATGTTCGGGATTATTCATCGATTTCGCAGTCGATCTTGGATTTCAATCCGGATGCGATTATCAATCTCGCTGCCATCACTGACATGGAGGAGTGTGAGCGGGATCCGGACAACGCCTGGCTGACCAATTCGCTCGGTGCTGAGAACATCGCTCTGATAGCTTCGCAACTCGATGTACCGCATATCTACATATCGACTGCTGGTATATTCGGTGGTGAAAAGGAGTTTTTTAATGATTTTGACACGCCTAATCCATTATCAATCTATGCGAAGTCAAAATATGCGGGTGAGCTGTTTGTCAAACAGCACCTCCGTAAGTATTATGCCGTCCGCGCTGGTTGGATGATGGGTGGTGGTCCTGGGAAGGACAAGAAATTCATTAACAAAATCTACAAACAGCTGGTGGCTGGTAAGACCGAACTGGCGGTAGTCGATGATAAGCTTGGCACCCCGACCTATACGGTGGACTTTTCCAAGGGCTTGCTTAAGTTGCTGGAGAGTGATCTCTACGGTGTGTATAACCAGGTCTGCCCAGGTTCTTGCAGCCGCTACGATGTCGCCGTTCGTCTCATTCAATTGATGGAACTCGAAAAGTCGATTGTCATCAAGAAAGTTTCTTCTGGATTCTTCGAGAAGGAATATTTCGCCCCCCGACCCGCCAGCGAAAAACTAATCAACATGAAGCTCGCAGCAAGAAACCTGATGGTGATGCGTAACTGGGAGACATGTCTTTCCGAGTACGCCTGCGAGTTCATGATGGATTGGGGAACGAAGAAATAGCCAGTTTCTTGGCCACCGGACCAAGGAAAGATGATGACACTCAACACCAGCGCTGAAACCAATCGTGAGAGCGCCGATTCTATTACCATTCAGTTCATTCACGAGGCACCGACTCCTCACAACAATTACCTGCTGGATACGATTGCCCGTTTTCCGAATGTGAGTTTGTTCCGGCACTATCTGTTGTTGCCTACTCGCGTTCCAGGAAGGCCGTGGAAATCCATGGGGAATGGCGAAATGCAGACCGACCGAATTCAGAGCGGCTACAGTAGATATTTTAGCTGGGGGTTGATAAAGCTCGCGCTGTTCGACAGGAAAAGTGTGTTCTTCGTCATAGGCTGGGAATCACCGAGTGTTGCGCTGGTGCTACTAATCTTGGGGTTGAGAAGGAGGCCGCTGCTCATGTGGGACGACGGTCCAAGCGCCGAATCGGTGAGACTGATCAAGCAGTTATGGCGACCTAAGCAAGCGATCAAGAAGCTATTGATTGGACTCATCAACCGTACGCCGGGCACATATTTTCATACGGGTAATGCAAAAATCCCCGGCATTTTGGAACTGGGCATCCAGGCTAGCAAGCTGGAAAATCTTCCGTTCTTCGTGAGACCGGGAACCAAATCCCACACGCTACGAGATGCTCACCAGTGCGCACATCCAAGGACGCTTATCTTGGCGGGCGGTCGCTTGACCTACCAAAAAGGCTACGATGTCCTAGTTTCGGCACTTGGCCGAGTAAAAAAGAATGGGGTGGCAGATTGGAAGGCTGTGATTATCGGTTCGGGTAGCGAAAAAGGAAGGCTGATTGAGCTTTCCAAATCACTAGCTTTGGATGATTACATTGATTTTGTTGACTGGGCAGAGCCCGAGTTGTTTGCGACCTACATTCATTCATGCGACATCTTTGTTGCGCCAGCACGACACGATCACTTTCCAACTACTGTTATTGCTGCCATGCAGGCTGGCGTGGCAGTCGTTGCAACTGACCAAGTTGGTTCAGCGGTCGAGTTCATTGAATCAGGGAGGAACGGCATCATCACGCCATCGAATCAACCCGAAGCTTTGGCATCCGTTTTGGCTCAGCTCATCCAGGATTACAATGAAAGGACTGAGTTCGGTATTGCTGGCCGGACAACGATACAGACGTGGCCTGTCGAGCGAGGGGCACAGCTCATCATTGACGCTGCCTGGAAGGCACTAAAAGCATGTGCGGCTTAGTCGGCACCGCCAACACGACTCCCCAATCTGATCGTGCCTGGCTCCCCATCGCCCGTGACACCCTGACCCATCGCGGACCGGATGATGCCGGAGAGTGGTGGTCGGACGATGGCCGGGTGGGGCTTGCCCATCGGCGATTGTCGATTGTTGATCTCTCGCCCCTGGGGCATCAGCCAATGGCAATCCCGGATGAATCCCTTGTTATCGTTTTTAATGGCGAGATTTATAACTTTGCCGACCTGCGTGACGAGCTGATCGCCAAGGGGCATGGTTTCCGCTCGCATTCCGATACCGAGGTGATTCTGGCCGCGTACCGTGAATGGGGCACGGAATGCTTGGGGCGCTTTAATGGCATGTTTGCCTTTGCGCTTTACGATGCGCTGCAGCAGAGACTTTTTCTGGCGCGTGATCGCGCGGGGGAAAAGCCGCTTTTCTATCGCTTGGCGCAGGGAGGCTTGCAGTTTGCTTCTGAGCTGAAGGTATTACTCGCCAATCCGGCCAATCCCCGTCGCATCGACCCCGAGGCACTGGATTGTTACCTCGCCATGGGCTATGTACCTGGCGATCGTTGTATTTTGGCGGGTTATCACAAGCTGCCGCCGGCGCATGCAATGGTGTTTGACTTGCAATCTGGCCAGGCCAAGGTCTGGCGCTATTGGCATCTGCCTGAGCCAACATCGTCACAGGCTCCGTTGGATGAAGCGGCCCTGCTGGATGAGTTGGAAAGCCTGCTAGAGGACAGTGTGCGTCGGCAAATGGTGGCCGATGTGCCGGTGGGCGTGTTGTTGAGCGGCGGCGTGGATTCCAGCCTGATTACCGCGATGGCGGTGCGCGCTTCCAGCCGGGTGCAGACTTTCACGATTGGCTTTCCCGGTCACGGCAAGCTGGACGAAACGCCCCACGCACGGCTGATTGCTCAGCACTTCGGTACCCAGCACACCGAATTGATGGCCGAAGATGCCACGGCGGATATGCTGCCACGGTTGGCCCGACAGTTTGATGAGCCGATGGTGGATTCGTCCATGATTCCGACCTTTTTGGTGAGCCAGTTGGTGCGCCAGCACTGCACCGTGGCCTTGGGGGGTGATGGCGGGGATGAGTTGTTTGGCGGATACGGTCATTACAGCCGGTTGCAATGGATGCAACGCCGATTGGGATTGATTCCTTATCCGTTGCGTAAAGGCATTGCTCTGACCGCCGAGAAACTGTTGCCGGTGGGGGTAAAAGGGCGCAACTGGCTGCAAGGCTTGGGCGTGGATTTGGATATGGGCCTGCCGTTGATTGCGTCTTACTTTGATACCACCACGCGCAGGCGTTTAATGGCCGCGCAACCGGATTGGCCTTTAGCGGCAGAAACTGTGCTCAATAGCCGAGTGCCGTCACATCACGATCTGCTGCAACGGGCTACCCGCATGGATTTTGCAAACTATTTGGCGGAAGACATATTGGTCAAGGTGGATCGCGCCAGCATGCTGAATTCGCTCGAGATACGCGCGCCTTTATTGGATTACCGCTTGATCGAGTTCGCCTTTGGCAAAGTGCCCTCGCAATTAAAGGCGACCCAGACTGAGAAGAAGATTCTGCTCAAGCGGCTGACGTCACGCCTGTTGCCGCCAGAATTTGACCGTCAGCGCAAGCAGGGGTTTTCCATTCCCTTGGCGGAATGGCTGATAGAGGGGCCATTTCGGGAATTGTTCTGGGACACGCTGACTCGCGCCGATGGTTTATTCGATGCCGCCACCGTGCGCGGTCTGCTGAAGGGTTACGATAAAGGTCGTTCAGTGGCAGATCGATTGTTATCGTTAATAATATTTTCCTTGTGGCAAAGCGAATACAAAGCCTCACTGTAAATATCAACATAGAAATTATGATCAACTCGAAAAAAGTAAAAATACATTTCGATTCCTTGTCGACTATGTATCAATATAATTATTCTCAGATTAAGTCTGGAAAGACCCATGAGTTTTGCACTCGGCTCCAATTGGTAGTAAATAGTATTTCGCCAGGCTCGGGTAATTTGCTTGACTGTGCTTGCGGCACTGGTGAAATTACTTCTCACGTACTCGTGCCAGGGGGCTTCACAACGGCGATCCTGTGTGATATTTCAGGTGCCATGTTGGATATAGCCAAAACTAAAATGGAAAATGTTAATCCGTCAACTGCTCTGCACTATAAAAAAATAGATATATTTGAATATAAACCAGATTCGGATATGAAGTTTGATGTTATATTATGCCTAGGGTTAGTTGCGCATACTGGGGCATTGGAGGTTCTTCTTCCGCATCTCAAATCCTTGTTGAAAACTGACGGGAAGATTATTTTGCAATCTTCACTGGCAACACACTGGGGTATAAGGTTTACTCGTTTCTTTACGGCGGCAAGGTTTAAAAATAAGCATGGTTATGATTTAAGTTACTTTACTCTAAAGGATATAGAAAGCCATGTGCGGTTATCAGGTTTAACAATTGATCGGTGTCAGCGATATAATTTTTCATTTCCATTTGGTGACAAGATAAGCAAGATGGGTAATTATTGGATCGAAGTTCTAACGGAGCAGTTTTCGGCTAAATACGGCTCTGATGCCATTTTTGTAATCTCGCACCAAAAAACTGCAGTTGTCAAGTAGCCAATCCATGCTGCAGCGTTTTCCTGGATCACGATAAATGCTGGTAAATAAATAGGTTACAAAATACGGTCTTCGTAATTATTTCAGCGTAAAATCAAATTGTTACGCGAGCACTGCCGCTTCTAATGGTTTTTTAATTCGCAACCAATTGATTTTGCGCGGTTTTTAGTTTACGAAGTGTTCTAGCGAAAAACCACGAAAAATCATGGCTTTATCACGCGTCCGGGAATCGCTGTCCATGCTGCCAATCCATGCCTGGTGCCGGTAGCCAATTACGAGGGTATTTTGCCTCTGACCGACATTCAGTTGCGCGAGTGGGCGCTGCTCGATACCTTTGATTGGCTATCGCCGGCGTATGACAATCCGCAGACTTCCACAACTGCAAAAGCCTGGATGGAAGGGGCGGGGATGCTGGATGTGGAAGTGCTGCATGCAGCGCATTTGGTGGCGCGAGGTGTCAAATCGGCATGAGGTTCAAGATGGGGCGCATAGGTGGTTTGAAAGGTTTGAATGTTGTTGAGCCATAAGCAACCCGACGGTGGCGGCTTTATCATTGGAATTGATGCCACCAACCTGCGCCGGGGAGGGGGGGTGACCCATTTGGTTGAGTTGCTGCGCGCCACTGATCCAACTGCGTATGGCATCAGACACGTTGTGGTTTGGGGTGGGCACAACACCCTGGCCGAGCTTGAGGATCGTCCTTGGCTGTATAAGATTCATCTGCGGGAACTCGATGGTGGCCTGCTTCGGCGCACCTTATGGCAACAGTTTTCGCTCTCAAAGGTCGCTCGTGCGGTGGGCTGTCATCTGTTGTTTGTGCCCGGCGGTAGTTATGGGGGCGATTTTCATCCGGTTGTGACCATGAGCCGGAATATGTTGCCTTTCGAAATGAAAGAGTTGCTGCGCTTTGGATGGTCGCTTACCACGACCAAGCTCTTGTTGCTCCGCAGCATTCAGTCCCGATCCTTTCGTCGCGCCGATGGTGTGATCTTTCTGACTGAATACGCAAGACAGGGTGTGCTGCGCGTGACGGGGCCTTTGTCTGCCGCAACTGCAATGATTCCGCACGGGTTGAATACGCGTTTTCAAAGGCCACCAAGGGCACAGTTTCCCATATCTCAATACACCCACGAGAAGCCCTATCGCGTTTTGTATGTGTCCATCATCAACCAATACAAGCACCAGTGGCAGGTGGTCGAGGCACTGGGCTTGCTACGCCAAAAGACCGGCTGGCCGCTGGTGCTGGAGTTGGTAGGCCCCGCCTATCCACCGGCTTTGGCTCGATTAAGGAAGGCACTGGATGCGTGGGATCCGCGCGGCGAGTGGGTCAAGTACCACGGTGCGCTACCTTACGCCGAACTGCACTCGATCTACGGGCAGGCCGACCTAGGGCTGTTCGCCTCCAGTTGCGAGAATATGCCGAACATCTTGCTGGAAACCATGGCATCGGGTTTGCCTATCGCCTGTTCCAACCTCGGCCCAATGCCGGAAGTGCTGGGTGATGCTGGCGTGTATTTTGACCCAGAGCAGCCTGAGGAGATTGCCAGCGCGCTGCGTGAATTGATTGATTCGCCGCAACTTCGTACAGAACTTGCAGAAGCGAGTTATCAACGCGCGCAGCGGTTTTCTTGGCGGCGCTGTGCGGAGGAAACTTTTGAATTTTTGGCTGCTGTGGTGAGACGCCACAGTTCGATTGATTCCTGACCATGTGCGGCCTCCTCGGTTTCTCCGGCTCATTTGATCTGGCCTCGCTAAACGCGGGGCTGCATGCCATTGCCCATCGCGGCCCGGATGATTCCGGTGTGTTTGTCGATGCAGCCGTCGGTATTGGGCTGGGGCATGTGCGGCTTTCCATCCTCGACCTTTCGCCGCTGGGCCATCAGCCCATGACGAGCGCGGATGAATCGTTGGTCATCGTCTTCAATGGCGAGATTTACAATTTTCGCGAGCTGCGTGCGCAACTGGAGGCGGAGG
>SXGU01156086.1_pt1 | contig 15357 bp, 15 predicted proteins | sample 3174531 | NCBI WGS metagenome assembly SXGU01 (sample SAMN11356863, study PRJNA531348) | freshwater metagenome | isolation source: freshwater sample F1-140 | place: China: Fuxian Lake, Yuxi | collected 2017-12-25
GAACATTTTCATACTGATTGCTTTTAATTCCAGGCGCTCTAAGTACTGACCAGCGAATTGGTCCTACCTTTTTAAACATTACGTTTGGATGGGCTTCTGCAATCATTCTTTCGAATATGAAGTCATCTGGTTTTGTAATAGAAATTGTAGACTTACCACCGATATACCCATCACCCAAAAGACAACCTAGTGTATATGGCGGCAAAGGTAATGTAACATCAGGAATATCTTCTCCCAGAGTTAATGGGACATAAACGCGAGCAGTAATAAGGCTTTTCAGTCTGATTATTTCGGCAGTATCAACCACCATCCAAGCACGACCTTTATCGGTATTATGGTAATAGACCTTCCAAAGATGGTTTAAACCTGCATCTACAAAACGACCATCAGAGAAATGCAGTCTATAAAGCGGTTTAACACCTTGGGGATGAACTCCAGTAACATTACAAATAGAACCGTCCCATGCTGTAACCAAATCCCCTACTTGCATTTGTCCCATCGTCTTCCAACCGCCAGGAACTTTAATTCTAGAATACAAAGCTAAGTCTTTGCCCCTACCAGTTTGAAGGTTAACCGTCTTAATGTATCCGTCTGCAGCAACGTAGTTTACATACTCCCATTGCTCGTCAGTAGTGGTCCATTTCGGTAACATCTTTATTTTGCACTGCACCGGCTTTGGTGCATCGTGAGTGACGATCTCCATCTCACTCTTTGGAATTCCGTAGTTCATCAGATACATAATGACCTGATCTAACTGACTGACATTGAAACGAAACATTTCACGGTTGGCTTGTACACCAACAAAAACACTCACTATCTTCCACACCCAACGAATTCCGTCTTTTACTCGCCCTGTTAACCCTAAGGTACGACAGTAAGCAAGCATGGCTTCCTTGCCACGCGGTGTGAGTTTAGTAACAGCCACATGGTGGCTGTATACGTCTACTCTTGCTTTAATCATGTTTTAACTCATCCCAAGAACAAATCATCCATAGGGTGCGATGGACGTTTATCGATTAAGAACGACACTGGGTTAAATAATGTATCCCGTTGTTGCTGATACGCTAATAACGCAGAGCCAGATCGGTATGCCATCGTATCGTTGTACGATCCAATGATGGGTATGTCATCAGGCCCTGGTAATCTGAAATCGTATTCATCTGGATTCACACTACTCAGCGCTAGAATGATACACTCCAAGCTCACTAGGTTAATATCCAAACGAGTGGTTACCAACGCATAGAGTGCTTTTAATGCATCCTCAGCAGAGTCGTAGCTCCGTAACGGTTTCAAATCACCAATCGCTTTACTGGAACTGCCTTTCTTCTCAGTATTGCCGATTACCATGGCAATAATGTCGTTAGCAAAATCTACCATGTTAACATGGCGTAATGGCAACTCAAAGAACGGTTTGTCGTAGTCCCAGTTAGCTAGGTCGATTTCATAGTGCCCTGTGGGTAGTTGTGTATAACCATACGTACGCAGATGCTCTAACGCATCATGAGTAAACGAAGCCATCCGTTTACCCATAGACACATTAATACAAGCAATATCTTCCGCGCCGTTACGGTCTTCACTCTTCACCACAATATCGGCCATAGATGAAATATTTTGCACGTTCAATACATGTAAATCTACTGTGTACGCAATATCCCCTAGCCCTGCTGCGTTCTTGCCGTCAATTACTATTTTCACTGACTTGCGTTTCTGCAGCTTACGGTTAATCCAGATTCGATTGTTCTCTGGCTCAGTGCGCAGATAGATACTTTCAAATTCATTCAGATCAATGTCTTCAGTAGACGCTGAGTTATCCAAATGTTTATTTGACAGTAGAATCTGCGTGATTTGTTGTGCAAGCTCTACAACCGCTGCCCAGCCAATATTGGTAAAGTTGGGTACAGAGTACGCAATCTCACCAAAACACGTTGCACAGATCCCGTAGGGGTCAGGATGACGACAATGAATAGGACTTCTAAACTTTAACACCTGTCCAATCAATTGCCTATCAGTACCGCGTACTTCTTTTAACCCATCTTTGGTGTAGTAATACTTACCAGTGACTTTATCCAAATCACTGGCAGTTACCAAGAAATCCAAATACCGAGTAGAACCGCAATCAGTAAAATGGAGATTCTTCAGGGTCATGGTCGCTAACTGTAAACGACGGCTAGTGTACTCCGCTGTTTGGAGTGGTTCTTTAGTCAACCCTAATGACTTAGACGCAGAGCGCGCTTCAGCCATCGAATAGTAAAGCTTCGTCATACCTTCAACGAAGCCTGACATAATCGGCGTAGCAAACATGCTAGAGTCAACGTCAGTTACGAAACCACGCACTGCCACACATTGCAATACTTGCATTAGCGGTAACAGTTTCGCTTTAGTTGCTTCAGCAATTGGATTACCGATGAATTCTTCAGGGTCTAATATAACCTCGCTGAATATCTCGTAAATCTTCTCTACTGAGCTTCTATCACTAGTGGCATTTTGCATTACTTCCATTAGACGTGGATGATCCATGATCTCAATCGGATCTAGAATTGACATAGTCGCTACATCAGCTTCTAGTTCTTGGGTCAGCTCATTATAGAACCGATTAGCCGCTAACTGCATTACTTCCATCATGTACTCACGATCAATGGACTTACCGTAAGCATAGAAGCAGTCACGCATAGCAGGACCCATGATGTCCTGATTGAAACGCCCATTTAACCGCTTCTTAGGAATCAGATGGCGAGTCAACAAAGGCGTCTTTTGGAATTGTCGATGTAACTCCCAGAAATACCAAGAGTACACCACATCAACATTAGTCGTTTCTACAGCAGCATCATCAAACCGCACTGTTAGATTCTCAGGCAGTTGCCATAGCTGCTCGGGTTCTTTAAATAAAAGTTCTCTTGCACTATACATAGTTACGCCGCCTTTCTACGAACAATACGAATGCCACCGCACTCAGTGTTGTGACGATAGTAAACCAAAGGACGGCCATCGCCCACTGGGTTCTCGTTTCTATTTACAGCAGACTCAATCATACACGGATGCGGGGCAATGAGTTTTGATCTCACTACCTCTTTATGCACAACTGGGTTATTGGACTGATCAGCAAGATCTGCTGTAGCATCAGAACCAATGGTTGACAAGAACGTACGGATTTCAGACTCACCCATGGTACGCACTGGCTGTAAGCGACCAGACGCAGAGTGTTTATCTTCATTCGTTAGTTTAGCCGGAATACCGAAATGCTGTAAACGAGCCGAAGCTACCGCAGCCCAGTTCTCGCCAGTCTTTTCTAACAGTATAATGTACATGTTAGCAATGAAGATATTTTGACGAGTGGTAACCATACGACCAGATCTGCCGCGATAGGTTACCGGACCATGTACCTGTGGAAAGTAATCACGCACATGACGAATCACTTCAGTAATAGGCTTCGGACTCTTTGGCGGAATCCACAGATAAATACCTTTACTTAAGATGCGTGATAAATGTCTACGACGCTGAGTAGCATCATACCCGCCAATTAACTCTGCCATTCGAGGACTTACCACACCATAGAAGCTTAGCAGGTAATCAAATGCTTTGTTAATGATAGACTCATCGAACACATTTATCGGCGTTACTTTTGAAGCTTGATCTGGTGTCATCTTAGCAGGCAAGCCAAACATCATGCGTACTTTTTCAGCAACGTCACGAGCAGCGCCATTTAAATAGTGTTCGTGGAAACGACCAGGGTTCATCCGTTTGATAGTAGATTGACCGTCCATGATGATCTCAGCACGATTGCCATTCGCATCGACCACCATATCCTCGTCCTTCCATATCTGACATACCACCCCTTTTCCGCCATACCGATCGGTAACCTTGAAACCGATATTTGCTTTGAGTTCGTATTCATAAGTGATCTCAACACGATACTCATCCAGCGGCTGCATGCGATAGGTCTTTGTGACCCGTTCATTCTGCCCTGGGAGACCTTGGTCTGCAATGGCCTTTACAACGAGATCATGGAACTCTGGAGTAATGCGAAGATTCTCACCCCAGTGTTTACGCAATTTATTGTATTCAGCCAAAATACGCTCGTAGAACAAATGTGTCGCGTTAGCATACTTGTCTGCTTGCGTTTCCATTCCAATCGGCGTCAAAGGTTTACCCGTGCGCTCACACCACACTTTAACGTCAATTACACGAGCACCCGGTTCAGCATAGACAGGCTTGTCATAAATCTGATCTAGCTCCATCAATGCTTCCGGTAACATCTCCACCGGCGCTAACGAATTGTCATGCGTACGCAAACCAAACAACAAACCGTCTGACCTGATGAGATCACCAATGTCTGGGAATGGTTTATAGACACGCGGATCGTTACTGTAGATATTCAATGGGAAATGTTTCTTACCCCACTTAATAACCCGAGTACCAAACGCTTTAGTCGTTAGACGACTGGCCGCAGATTCAGAGATTACAATGCCGTCCTCAGCGATTTGAGGAATAGACATAAACGCAACATTGAACTCGCCGCCGTAACAATAGTTCCCTAACTCGTCAACCTCAGGTGATCTACCAAATCGAGTTCCTTTCTTAATGCTTTGTTTAGGAGCAATCAGATCGTAGTTCTCTGGTACATACCGAAAACCGAAGTCTTTGTGTATAGAGTGATGACGCGGTAATACTAAGCAACCTACTTCTTTAGTATCAAAGTTTTCGTAGATTACCACATACTCAGGATTCTCACGAATGCTGTCTGCGCCTGCTATCATTGGGTATCGTGGTATCACTGCCAGTATGGTAGCGTCTACGGGTATCTTTAATGCAAAGGTAGTTTGCGCAAACTCCCTTTCGATACCAGTTAAGCAGCGTGGTGGTTCCACACCTTTAAACCATAAATGCTGGGTTAGGTGCGATGAAAACATTTGCAAACGAGATGACGAACATGCAGTAAAGAAAGGACTCAGTGCAGGAGCACCGACCTCTTCCAACCCAACCTCGGGTTGGTAATTTGGATAGACTTGTTTTAATACTTCTGCTAATGGTTTTAATGTTTGGTTCACAGTAACTCCTAAGAAGTGAAATACACCAGTGCAGGTTAATGATATATGCTTTTAATGTTATAGATACACCATTCAAGAGATTCATTGCCATGGCTCAGCCAGTACATGCACTCGCGCGTTCTTACAACAATCAAACCTTTTTCTCAGATGACATTCGTAATCAACTTGAGATGCACATGCACTATCTACGCAAACATCCGTCAACACGCCAGTTCGCAGTTGAAGATGTAGAAGCGCAGAAATACGAAGGGGATATGTACGGTTTAATGCTACAATACAAAATACCCATCGAACTCCATTGGCTTTCTATGCGTATCAGTGGGTTTACTCATCCAAATCAAACAGATCTCAATTTAAAGTATTTCTTGGTACCTGATTTGACAGTGGTAGAGCGGATAGTCGAGAAACACAGACAAGTAAATAATCTGAGATAATAAACCCCTACTCGTGAGAGTAGGGGTTTATGCCGCAATTACAAACGACTAGTTTGCATTCCACCCATAATACCCATCATACCCATGTTCATAGCGGGTACACCAGTATTAAAGGCGAAGCCATTAGAAACGATGGGATTAACAGGCAAACCGCCAATACCAACCACAGGTGCTTGCTGTTGTATCGGCAAACCATTTTGCATGCCGTTGTTAACCAACAGGTTACCCTGCTTTTGTGTTTGCTCAAGGTTATTGATCAACACTGCCGCAGGCTTGTAGTTACCAAAGAACGTTGCAATGTCTAATCCAGTGCCTGGTTTTGCAGTAGGCGCCGGAGCTACTGTAGTAGTAGTGGGTTGTTGGAAATTACTGTTACTCAGATGAGTTGGTGCAAGTGGTGTTGTAGACACTGGTACCGAAAGTTGATTTGGATTGAAGCTACTACGTGCAGAATCAACGACATCGCCTTCTTTAGCCTCACCCACAGACTCATCAAAATTGCCGTAGACATCACGCCACTGAGCAATGTTGTCAAGATCAGCAATCCAGCTTACATCCATTTCCATACGCAACCCTTCCTCAAAGTAGGCAGCAAACAACTTGCTGGTACGATTCAGGGTCATTGCAATGTTACCAAAGGCAAGCATCGATGCATGGAAAGTAACTGCTGTCATACCGCTGCTACCACGATTGTAGGTATTGCTGTCATCCAAACCAGGCAGAATGTACTCCATCACTTTAATGAAGGTAGCACGATCGGTCTTGTTCAGCTTAACGCCAAATACCGTTGCAGAATCGCTTACCAATTCTTCGTAGAAAGGAAACCGCACCACAGCAACGCGAGCATATTGAATGTCATTCCATTTACCGCCATTTTTGATATAAAGACGGAATAGGCGATGATCACCCAAAGCAGTGATTTTCTTTTTGATAGAATCCCATGCGTTCACAGTAGAATCTTTCACATCAGCTAAGTGGGTTAACGCTTCGTGACGCTTGCCTTTCAGGTCTTTATGAATTGCGTTGTTAGCACCGATTTCCAACAACGTATTGATTTGGTGCTGGATAACCTGAGTGATGCGTACACTAATGAAACGATTCAGCATCTTTTGACACTGGGATTCGCCGCGTAAGCTACTCTCGCACAGTGGATGAAAATGCAGGTATTTATCCCACTGTGGATTGGCTAAATATGTGTTGGTGGGTACCAGCCATTGTTTGCCTTCGGGACTGACCAGCGGTTCTTTACCACTGCTATCGAATGCTACTCGAAAACACTCATTGTTAACAATATCAACATTGAGTGCGTGCAAGATTGCACTATAGAGATGATTTGGTTGCGTTACCTGGGACATTGAGGCCAGCTCCGTTGAATGGTTGCATTGTGTTAATGAGTTGTTGATCAAAGCGTATGGGTTGTGCTACTGCATGCTGTGCGTTGTAACTCACAGGAGAGAAATTGGTAGACAATACATCTTGCATCGCCGTAAAGTCTTTAGCCAAGGTGTCCAGCGTCATCAAGCTTTTACCCACCACTGGAGAGAACAGACTGTCAGTAAATGATGGTGCATTATACATTTCTGGATTACGACCATCTAACTGTAACTGCATGCGAGTCTCAGAAACACCTACCGTAAACTCACCATGCAAATTAATACTGATACCGTTTTGCATGGTTACGTCGTAAATGACTTCATTGATGAATTTGTTGATGAACTTTTGATACATACCACTACCAATCAGATCAAAATCACCAAAACCTTGCGCAGAACTGGTTAAGACATAAAACACACCTTTGGGTGTCATTACTTCTTGAGCACCCATGATGCGTCCATGGTTAGTAACACTCAATGAGATTGACATAATCAAGCACTCAGACAGTAACGCTGGCACGGATTGGCTAATAATAGTCGCTGCCATTGTTTCCTGCTGACCGCCTTCCCAACTTTGCGTCATACCAGCACCATGTGTACCGTAGTCAATATTACCCAAACCAATCAACGATTGGTTGTTGGTTGTTTTGCGCGCAGGGTACGACTCGTAGTGTTCTTCGATGTTAGCAAGATCTGGTTGCATACGTAACAACTGTCCGTAGGTAAACATACCCTGCGTAAAGAACAAAGGTGCAAAGCTACCCAATTGATAGAACAAAGGATCGGATTTTACTTCGCTTTCACGCACTGATGTTTTTGCAGTACGCATAACGTCAGATAGTGTATCTTGTTCTCTATCTGAGCTGTCCATCGCATTGTTAAACGCAGTCAGTGTATTAGCAAGATAGTTAGATGGCTTGTCGTTAGCAATCCGCGACATTTTAATACCATTAAACATTTCTTCCGTGCTAGTAGCAAAAGCATTGTTGTTCATGGCACCAATGTGCTTCATGTCCATGCGATTGAATACGTCAGTAGGACGCAGTGGAATATCACCCTGCAACTGACCACCAAAGTTAGGACTGAACTGCAGATTAGTGCTACCGCGAATAACACGATCTGCAGACTGCAGACGCGGAGCCATGTGATTACCGATACCTGCCAGTTGCTGCGCTGTGTTTTGGACAGTGATCACGTTGTTTACGAATAACTGCATGTCATGCGCGTACACAGTCTGATTTCCATTGATAACATGGAACAACGGTGCATCGGTATAACCAGAGATCCAGTGTTTGCGTTGCGCTCCCATTTGGTCAGTGATGACTTCCATCATGAACATCAAACGCTTTTCATTCCAGCCATTAGGGATTTGAATCAAACCCTCATGTCGTACGGCTGGTTTTAAGATTTGGTTACACACCCCAGCTACTGTTGTTTCATTGAGCGTTTTGCCTTGCTCTGTATTTTCAGCTAGCTTCAAGAGATTGTATTCGGTGGCACTTGTCGTATAAGGACGACTTACCATCGGATTATAACTGCCCGTAGTCACAAACATCAGTTTTGTAATACGGTTACGTAATTCATGCATCGATTATCTCCTATGGGATTTTCTTATTTGCTTGGTAAAACGCTGCTTCTCTGTAAAGATCCGCAAACTGCTCTCTTGCTCGTTGAATCCAGAATTCCAATACTACCGGATTCTCAGCGAGATTCTTGCGTCGTGCTGCTACGGCAATGGCTAAATCCGTCAATAAATCACGAATATTAGCCGGTACTCTAAAACGCTTTACACGCCCTTGAGTACTAGAGAGTTTTTGCAATGCCATTGGGGCCTTAGTTTCCCATTGTCGCTGCACTAACTCTTCTACAATACCTTCGATTGCTACAATTGCTGGATTGTTCTTTCTAGCAATTTGTTCTGGGGTATCTGTGATCGCTTTGTTAACACGATAATAAAAAGGATACAATTCCACCAACTGATCAAGCTTAGTGGGGTTAATGCGCTTATCGATGTCGCCGTACATGGCAAGCTCTGCATCGATCGGTAAGGCAGTTGCCAACGTAGCAAGGTCGTACATACCCCATTGCCATAAAACGGCTTGTGTGCACGCTATAACCCGTTTCATCGAAGGATAGGACAGGTTATCAAACGCCTTAGGGGGAATGGCTGGAGCAATGATCCATTGTGCTAGCGTACGGTGATGCGGTTCAACAATAAAGTCCAACTCATCAATACAACGTAAACATTCATGCACTAAATTCAAGTCAACAGTAGGATCGCATTTACGTGCCATGCTTTCCATGTTCTCTGTGTAGACATTCAGTAAAACAATGTCACCATCAGGGAAGCTCTGTTTGATCTTGTATTGCTCAAGGTTTGAAGTACGGTCAGAAGCATCATCGCCAGAAGGTGCTTTCTTATCGCTGATCATTCCATCAAATCGACGCTCTAACGAACGCATAGTGGATTTATCAAGGAACGTCCATATCTTAGCAATGATGTTATCACGCTGATCGGTACTGCTTAGCTTATCGCAGACCAAACGCCGTAGTACCGCTAACGCTAATAACCAGTCCGGTAAGTTCTCAGTACCAGTACCATTTAAGATACCGCTATCGGAGTCAGGGTGTTTATTAGCAATGCATTGTACGTAGATGCGCAAACGCTCCAATGGTTTTACTGTAGCAACCCATGAATCGCGAATCAGACCAAACGCATCAGACTCTTTATAGGTACTACCAGACTCTTTACGCTGTCTTGCAGTAAACTCACCCCATACTGGAATCATGTAACGATAGATTAAACTCAAGATAACCAACTCTACGTAGTCTTTACGCAAATAGGTAAGCTTTTGCTTTTCTTCATTATTGATGTCTTCAATAGGCATGACATCCAATAAAGATGCCGGATATTGAATGTCAGATTTAAACCAGACCCAGTTACTGAATTGGTCGTATTTCAAATGACTGTAAAACTTCTTTACTGTACGCTGCAGTTCTGTGTACAGTTCAGTTGGGTTAAAAACTGATTGAAAGGTTGAATCGATAGATACGTAGAGAGCAAATAACTCGTCTTGTACCTGTGGTGGTAGTGTCAGTGTAAATTGGTTTATGTGACCGTAAAGCTCTTCGAACAAAATAGAACGGTTTGCTGTTTTAAAATCTACTGTTGCAAACTGTACTGATTGCCCGTTATGTTCCACTGCAACAAAGTCCAGTGGTTGCTCCTTAGAGACAATAACAAACTGCATGAGTAGAACTCCTGGAGTAATTAAGACTGATCCTTTTCTGTAAGGGGATCATTGTAATGATGTATGCCTGTAGATTTTTTTGATCACGATGGGTGCATAAGCGAGTAGGCGCTAACCTACTCGCTAAATGGATTACTTTGTATTACTGACTAACTACATTGGCAAGTCGTCGCTCACGCTACCAATGTTGGTGTAAACATTAGAAGACGCTGGTTCTGGTGAACTGTAACCGCCGGTTGGCTTTGGTGTTTGTCCGTACGATTGATTGTTATCGCGACCACCGCGTTGGAAGTTTTCTTCCGCTACGTTAGTTGCAGCAATGACTGGCACGAGTTCGCTTAAACCCAACGCCCATGCTTCAGCTGCTAACTCAGAACACATCACCGGATCAAATTCGTTACCTTCCAAATCGCGGATAACCATGTCAATAGAGTTACTGAAGTAGAATTTGGTTGGGGTAACATCTTTATTAATCAGACCGATGTAGATCCAGTCTTTCTTGCCGGTAGATTCATCTTGCTCACGGGCAATAACCATCTTAGCAGACAATTTGCGATCAGTGGGTTTGCCGTAGTAAAACTCAATCGGCGCTTTGGTGATCTTGCGCTCAATCACCAGCTTCAACATACCCAGTACAATGAACACATCGCGATATTTTGCACTGGCTCTTAAAAAACCTTTATTCGCATCTGACTCAACGCGAGTACGTACCCAGAAAGAGAATTCGTTATTGTAGAAACTACCACCAAAAGCAGGTGCACCAGTACCCATTGGATGCGGTGGCGCTGTCAAATTCAAGCGGAAGTTATCAAGGGCAGTTCGAGTGAAGGTTCTTGGTTGTTCAGACATGGGGTGGTTACCTTACATCAGTGTTTGAATGAGGGGTGGAGGGATTACTATACAGTAGCGCTATTGCGTAGTTAATTATTTTAGTAAATTCACAAGGTCAACTAACCCTTTGTCCTTACCGTTTTTAATATCAAAAATAATCTTCTCTACTGTGGTTATCGCAGTCCAGTTATGTTTCTCTGCTAAATCTTTAAATGAATCTTTAACCTTCATTGGCATTGGGGAGAACTGGTTACCGTTATCGCCAAATACCTGAAGTGTAATGCGATTGAAAGGAATGCGGGTAAGTTCCTTTCCGTTAGTGAGTTTAGTAGTCCACTGTGCAGCATTCTTAATAGCACCAGTATGAGACTCTAATAACCACAAATAAGCGAATCGACTACGATACAATAAGTCTGAAGGAATATGCGTTAACATTAATACTTTGTTATTACGTGCATCCGCCTCGACTCGATTTTCATAAACCTCGATGGGATGCTTTTGTTTAACCATTGCACGGTTTTGAGCAATCATCGACAACACGCCAGCTTCCATCGCAACGTAGGCTGCTTTAATAGGCGACTGATCTGCCTTTAGGTTTGCATGTGGGAACACTGAACGTAAATCAGGATACTTACAGAAATAATAGATAACCTTACAACTGCCTTTACTGGCTTGATTGATTGCTGCTTCTATTATTACCAGTTCTTCCATGATAGCGGGAAAAACATGCTCAGCATTAAGTTGTTTCTTTACATCGCCATTTACGGCACCGTAGACATTACGAATCAATGTTCTGACATTGATATACAGTCGCTGATAACCTGTTACAGGTACTACCGTAACAGGGATCTCTGGATGAACCCCACAGGCACTTTCAATTGCTAGTGAGGTTGCAATGGATAGCGGTAATCCAGAGACTTCACGCCCTGCAACAAAGCGTTCAATCAAATTTGTCATCGAAGCGCCTCGTTTAATAGAAACCCACAACGATCCAATACAGAATTGTTGGTGGTGCGTTTAGCAATATGTCGCATGAGTATTTCCACGGCATTATCGCGAGTTAACGTAATTGGAGTAAACCGACTATTGACTATCTCCTGCACTTCACGTACTGTCAGAGTTTGTTTATCAATCTTCGGAGTAGTCCAGTTATATTGCGGGTATTTCTTTTTAACGACAGGCATTGCTGCTAAAGCAGGATCTTCCGGTCTACAGTGGATACGTAGATAAGAATCCATTGGGTAATCAGGACAAGCTTCTAATTTACCGAAGAACTCTTCTAATGACAAACCACGACAATCAATCGTGGTATAAACCTTAGCACCCGCGTTTACCACAAACGTTGCCGTAGTAGGACCAATGTCGCCAGTATCATAGAAACGATAATGTCCTTTGTCAGTTTCGTAACCTTGCGATAAACGATCGAACGACCCTTGAGCAAAGATGTTTTCCCACTGACTTTGATGGTGTACGTGACCCACTGATATAGCACAGCGAACAATACTGCGATAGCGTTCAGGATCGTGACCACCAGTAACCATCTCTGGCATTTGGTGGGGAAAGTGACCGTGCATCATGGCGTAGTCTACCTGACTAATGCCTAACTCAGACATACGTTGACAAGTATCTTTCCAAGCATCGTCAGGACCAGACTTCCATTCATCTGGTACATAAAGAACATGAATACCGATGTCAGCAATGTACTCAATGTCTAATCGCTTGTGATAAATCAAATCGCAACCAATATGTCCTGTTTCATTCTGAGTCACAAATAAAGCATTCTGCTGCCAATCGTGCAGTGGAGTGCCTTCTAATACCCGAACTTTAATATTGTGTTTTTTACACATCCGTAAGAAACGATTGATCCACATGGAGATATCGATAACATTGGGGTCAGATAGCTGTAACTGCCTATCAAAGAAGTCACCGTTAATAAAGATGACGTCTAGTTTAGCCGTCTCTGCATTGTCTGGAAACGCAATGTCTAGATTCTTAAGAATGTGTTGTGTACTGGTAGTTCTGTGTCCTAAATGAACATCAGAGATTGTAGCAACCCAGAGAGCAGAACCCTCTTTAGTCCTCATACTCACCCGAGAAAGCATTTTGTATCTCGTTTAAATTGTTAGTGGATGAATCTGCTACAGTCGATGCGTCTGTGTCTGGTGACATTCCAGCAATGCTGTAGCGTTTATAAATAGTCAACCATTTAGAGTAGTTACTATTAGGGTCGTCCGCCACAATACCGTTATGGATGTGACGAACCAAGAAATCTTGTCCTACACTGTAATGGTTCTGTAAGATCATCTTCCCTTCATTAACAATGTCAAAGAAAGAAACGTGCTTCGTAGTCTTCATGTCAAACAAACCAGTGCTGCTGAATATCGACGGCACTACAAATAACTCAGCGCCAGTAACATCGTCAACAACCACTGCTTCAACATTAGGATTCTTAACACCGTAATCAAGCCAGTAGTTCAGGTTAATGGTACCTGTGGTGTCTGTCAGAACTGGCAGGAAGTATTGTTTAAATACTGACTCTGGGATAGTGGGTCTGCTTTCGAGCGCTATCTTTAAAATATCGTCTGCTGCTTGTCCGCCTTTAGCAGTCAAGTTTTTTAAATATTCTTTTGCTGAATCTTGCATCGTGGGTGCTGGTGGACGTTCCATGGTTTAGTCTTCTCTTAATACTTTCACTAATTGAGAATCTTCAATGGTGGCTAACTGACTGATTTGGTATGACTGCCCAGCAGTAGTAAAGTCAATGGAGATTCGTAAAGTAAACCGTTTATCAGTAGGGTCGGTGTCAGCGTCCTCTAGTAACTTAGCACGCACATTAGCTACATCAAAGAACCGCAATAGATACGTAGTGAGATCGGCTTCCATCTGAATTAACAGTTGGTCGGGACGATCGGTGTTACGCTGCAGAATATAGATAACAGACGTAATATTATCCTTGTAAATCACAGACTGAGAATAGTTAGCAACAAAACAATCCGCTAGTGCTTGGTCTACTACCTGTAAAGGATCTTTTAAAGTCCCTCTGGTAGAGAACGTGGTATAGCTACATGTAGGCATGGTAAATACTCACAAAAGAAAAAAAAGAAAGGGAAAAAGAGGCACCCCGAAGGATGCCAAAGTTCTCTACTACTCTAAACTTACAAAGAACCCCAACGAAGGAAACGTTTTGATTCTGACTTACGCATACGGATACGTTTATAGTCCAATGTGGTAGCAAATCGAATCATTGACACTGCACGACCAAAACGCTTTTTGTTACCGTAACTACGAATAGCCAGACGAGTATACTCAGCGTTAGCTCGATATAAATGCGCCGACATTAACATTGCGGTAACCATTCTAGTTTTACCAGTCTGCCTAAAATTCGGTGGGGAAGTGATTACACAATCAATGTCGCCTTTATCAAAACCAATTCCAGCTATGTTGTAGGGTTGAGATTTATAACCGCCATTAGCCATTACTTTTTGATGATATTGGATTAGATCGTATAATCCAAATGCTGATTTACCGGGACAAGGAGAAGACAACAAAACAGGATAGTCGGCTACACTTTCAGAATATGGCGGAACGTCGTCAACAGTATAAGGTACTTCTATGTTATCCATTGTTTAACGCCTCTTTCTTACGTTTATCATCAACATACATTTGATAGGCAATCTCAGGAATTTTAGCAAAGGTCGACCGCAGTTCGTTTTCTAACCTTACTTCAAAAGGATTGATCCTTGTAGAAGACTGCTTGATTGCCTCTTCGCTTGGACTGACGACTGTTTGTTCCATAATAAACCTTCAACTATTAAACGATTAGTCCCATGTTTCTTCACGACACGCATTGAAGCGTTTTAAGGTTTTGTAACGTTTCCCAAAACGTCGTTTTCCTTTATTAGTAACACGGAACCAGTAGCCTGCAGGACCAGCTGCATAATGCATAACCGGAGTTACTAACCCACGTCCAATCAAATTTCTTTCACGATAACGATCAGCGGCAGCATACAAATTTTTCATTGCTTCTGGAGATGGCTCGTAATCAACCATTGCATCAGCTTGTTCTTTAGTAAGTGTAATTGTTGTCATACTGTCTCCTTAGACTTTTATACAAGGTGTCTTTGCTAACATTTGCTTCCTGGTATGTCTGTGGGTAAGTAGCTACACAATCGATATCATTGCCAAAGAAAGAACGACATTGGGTAGCTAAAGTACTATGCGCAGCAGTTTTGACGCCATGCGTACCAAACATACCGTGTAGCTGCAATTTGACTGGTGCTGCTACAGTAACGCCACAAGCAACCGCTGCGGTACCGCCAACCACCATGCGAATAAAATTACGACGATTCATGAGAATCTCCTGGTTTTAAATCTTCTTCTGTCAAACCATAGTGGCTGAGGTACTTAGGGATAAGTTCGCTGC
>SXGU01027238.1_pt1 | contig 15355 bp, 11 predicted proteins | sample 3174531 | NCBI WGS metagenome assembly SXGU01 (sample SAMN11356863, study PRJNA531348) | freshwater metagenome | isolation source: freshwater sample F1-140 | place: China: Fuxian Lake, Yuxi | collected 2017-12-25
CGGAAAGTTATCGCGTAATGGGCTTACAAGGAGTCGAAATGATTCTTTGCGGCTACAACACGCCACTGCAATACATTCCCGACCCGACTCAAGATCCACTTCAAGGTTTTCATAACGCCTTGGTAATGCAAAGTGGCGCCTATCAAAACGGCACTTTTGTAATTGGTGTGGCTAAAGGCGGCATTGAAGAAGGTGTCGACAGTTTGGCTGATTCAAGCATCATCGCCCCATCTGGTGAATTGTTGGCAAAAACCGCTACAAGCGGTGATGAGGTTGTCACGGCATCCTGTGATTTGGACTGGTGTAATAACTACAAAAATACGCTGTTTAACTTTGACCGTTACCGTCGACCTGAGGTTTATGGTCGAATCACCAGCCAAAGAGGGTCGAGCCTTGATTAAAGTCGTTTTTACATAATGTAAACCTGATTATCAATACCTGTATGGTGAATATGTGACCAGCCATCTCGACGATCTACCTGCCACCCTGAAAGCTACGGGTCGAGTGCCGCTCACGGTTAATGGAGTCGCAGTCACGGTTCGCGATGACCATCCACATCTATTGGCCGCATTGCGAGAGGAACTGAATATCACCTCACCGAAAGATGGTTGTTCACCAACGGGTCAATGCGGTTGTTGCACGGTGCTCGTAGATGGCAAAGCAATTGTCAGCTGTCAGCAGTCGCTTGAAAAAGTTGCGGGTTCTCAAATCACGACTCTTGAAGGCGTGAGCCAGAGCGAACGCGATGCTTTTGCCAATGCTTTCGCCGCGTGTGGCGGTCTGCAGTGTGGATTTTGCATACCAGGCATTGTTGTTCGCGCAAAAGCTCAAATTGACAAAAAAGGTATCAATTTGAAGCGGGAAGATATGGCCAGACATCTTGGCGCGCATTTATGCAGATGCACTGGATATGTGAAAATTCTTGATGCTATTGAAACTGTCGCCAAATCACATACGCCCGAGGTGATCACTACTGGTGGTCTTGGAGTGCGCGTGATGAAACTTGAGGCAGAGGCACTCACACTTGGTGATCGCGAATATATCGATGACATGCGCGTCGCTGGAATGCTTCACGCCGCACTGGTTTTCACTGAGCATGCTCGTGCGGACATAAAAAATATAGAAACGCTTGAGGCGTTGAAACAACCGGGTGTCAAAGCGGTATTCACTGCTGCTGATATTCCCGGAGAACTCATGATGGGAATCATCTACAAAGACTGGCCCGTAATGATCCCTGTTGGTGGCAGAACCTCCTATGCCGGTGATGTTTTGGCAATAGTTGTCGCCGATACCAGAATGAATGCACGCAATGCGACGGCCCATGTTGCAGTTTCATATGCGCCACTTTCGCCAATCACTGATGCTCAAGAAGCAATCCTGTCAAACGACGTAGCCGTTTGGAAAACTGAGAACAACATTCTCAGTAAATCAAGTTATAAACGCGGTGACTGTGACGCAGCCTTCTCGTCGAGTGATTTCGTTGTGAGAGAAACGTTTACGACGCAGCGAATTGAACACGCATTTCTCGAGCCAGAGAGCACCTTGGCAGTGCCGACGTCAGATAACGGAATCAAGAAATTACATGTCTATTCGGGCGGTCAAGGTGTCTGGGATGACCGCAACGACATTGCACGCATGCTTGCGGTAGATAACGAACACATAAAAGTCACACTGGTTACGAATGGTGGCGCATTTGGTGGCAAAGAAGACATGAGTAATCAAGCGCATGCTTCTCTAGCGGCCTGGCTTTTGAATTTCCCCGTGAAATGTACGTTGACTCGTGAAGAAAGTTTCTTGATGCACGCCAAACGGCATCCAATCAAAATGGACTACGAGGTTGCGTGTGACAAACTCGGCAAACTCACCGCGTTGCGGGTTCGCGCAATTGGTGATTCGGGAGCCTACGCCAGTGTCGGAATGAAGGTTCTTGAGCGAATGGCTGGTCATGCGAGTGGCCCGTACCAAGTCGCGAATATCGACGTTGAAGCCGTCGCCGCTCGCACCAACAACCCCGTATGCGGTGCTTTTCGCGGATTTGGGGCAAATCAAGCACAATTTGCAATGGAAGGCGTCTTGGATCGACTTGCTGAAAAGGTCGGAATCTCAGGTTGGGAGATCAGAGCACGCAATGTAATCAAACCTGGCATGGTCTGGGGTCCAGGACAAATCATGGACGATGGGTGTCTTGGAGCAGAAATATGTTTGAACGAGATTAAGCCGCAATACGATGCGGCGATTTTGGCTGGAAAAGCTGTCGGTCTGGGACTCGGGCTCAAAAATAGCGGTCTCGGCAACGGTTTTAAGGAGATATCCAAGGCTGTCGTGCATTTCAAACAGGATGGTCGTATTGAAGTGCGTCACGGGTGGACGGAGATGGGTCAAGGAATAAATACGGTCGCCGCACAGGTTGTGGTGCACGAACTCGGCGTTGATGCATCTCTAATTGATGTGATTGTTGATACCACTCGCGAGCTCGGATTCGGACAAACCACTGGCTCGCGTGGAACTTTGATGGGTGCGGGCTCGGTGAAAGATGCCTGTGATGCTGCGCGCTCGGCAAACTTTGCAGAAGGCGTTGACTATGTCGGCGAATACAGAGTTGATTGGACGAACAAAATGGGAGAACCCGGCGTCACAAACCCGATCATTCACTCAACCTTCAGTTATGCCGCTCAGATGGTCGTGATTGATCGCCACACACAGAAAATTGAGCAGGTTGTCGCGGTACATGATGTGGGTCGAATCGTCAATCCAACTTTATGTGAAGGTCAAGTTGAGGGCAGCGTGCACATGGGTCTCGGGTATGCACTGACCGAAGACTTTCCATCTGATCCAATAACAGCCTTTCCGACCAACATGACTTTACGAAGCTTGGGAATATTGCGACCCAAAGACGTTCCAAAAATTGATGTCAAGTTGATTGAGTCTGCGCAACCAAATTCACCATATGGCATCAAAGGCGTAGGCGAAATCGGATTAGTACCAACAGCTGGTGCTGTTGCGGCGGCGCTGCAAAATCTTGACGGACAATGGCGCAATACGCTTCCAATGCGACGCGATCAACAAGAAGACTGAGTTATGACCAATCAAACTGCAGGTTTAATTTGTGCGCACCATCATTTGTATTCGACCCTTGCGCGTGGAATCCCTGCTACGGCGAAAATGCCGACGAATTTTCTCGAGATTTTGCAACAAGTTTGGTGGCGTCTTGACGTCGCACTCGACAACGAGATGATTTATTGGTCGGCAATGCTTGGTGCCTGCGAAGCATTGATGAATGGCACGACATGCATTATCGATCATCACGAATCGCCAAACTGTATTGAAGGGTCGCTTTCAACAATTGCTCGAGCGTGCGGTGAGGTCGGCGTGCGAGTCAATGCGTGCTACGGCGTTACAGACAGATGGTCTAACGACGGCAAACTGCAGTCGAAGGTTTCGCCAATCTCAAAGATGACCGAGGCTGCACAACGCGGGCTTGACGAATGTGATCGCTATCTGTCAGATGGTGGTCGCGGAATGGTTGGCGCACATGCGGCCTTTACTTGTAGCGATGAGACTTTGAATGCAGCCAGCGATTTGGCGACGAAACATAAAACCGGTGTGCATATACATGTCGCCGAAGGCCGCGACGATCAACACGCTGGTGCGCGTCTTGAGAACCTGAGCAAAGAGAACTGGCATTTGATTCATGCGGTGCATCTTGACCGCAAACTTTCTGGGTATATCGTGCACAACCCAAGATCAAATATGAACAACTCGGTTGGTTACGCAAAGCCGAGCAAGCTCTCAAATAAAGTTTTACTCGGCACAGATGGCATCGGAGCCGACATGCTTGAGGAAGCAAGATTGGCATATGCCCGGCTTCGTGAGTTTGATGTCACAGAGACGCCAACCACAGTTTGGTCGTGGATCGAAAATGGCTACGATTTGTTTCCTGAAGCCAAAGGCGACGCAGTCACATACAACTATGACCATGTTGACAACCCTTGGCATCTCGCTTTCACGCCAGGTCTTGCCGTGACAGATGTCGAGATTGACGGTGAAAAGGTGTTGACATCGGGTTTGCCAACGCGCGTGGACATCAATGAAATTAGAGCCAAAGCTGCAGAGCAAGCGTTGCGCTTACATCAAAGACTGGCAAGTTAATGAATAAAGCTACAAGCACAAATTCAGCACGGGTAGCGCTTTATTTGCAAGATGCTCATCGCATCTCGGAAGGCATGGAGTTTTGCAAGTATGCAGAAGCCAAAGGATTTGAGGCAGTTTGGCAGGCGGAAAGTCGACTCGTTCGTGAAGCGACCGTGCCGATGGCCGCTTTTGCATCGGTGACTACGACTCTCAAAGTTGGTTCAGGCGTCGTCGACTGTTGGAGCCGAAACCCCGCTCGCCTTGCAGCAACATTTTCGACCCTAGATGACTTGGCACCTGGTCGCGTAATTTTAGGTATCGGTGCTTGGTGGGATCCTTTGGCGCAGAAAGTTGGCATCTCGCGCGCCAAGCCCCTGCGTGCGATGCGTGAAATCGTGACATCCGTGCGCGCACTTTTGAACAATGAGACGGTCACTTTTAATGGTGAGTTTGTGCATCTTGACGGTGTTGAACTCGATTATGTTTATCAACAGCGTCGGCCCAAAGATGTGCCGATCTATATCGGTGCTACAGGCATGCAGATGATGGAACTCACCGGAGAAATCGCCGATGGTGTTGTTCTGAACTATTTGGTTTCGCCGGAATACAACCAAAAGGCAATGGAGGCATTGAAGATCGGTGCTGATCGCGTTGGCAAATCGGTTGATTCAATTGATCGGCCTCAGCTTGTCGTCTGCAGCGTGCACGAAGATCGCAAAACCGCACTCGACATGGCGCGACAAATGGTTACGCAGTATCTTGGTCAACAACCGCACATCATGAAGGCATCTGGTGTACCTCAATCTATTCTTGACAAGGTTGGATCTGTCCTGACCTGGCCAGCGACACACGAGCAAGTCGTGGCTGCTTCAAAACATGTTCCAGATGAAATCGTTCAAATGCTCACCGCAAGCGGAACCCCAGCCGAGGCGAGACAACGCGTTACTCATTATCTTAAAAACGGTGCGACCTGCCCGATTTTGTATCCGCTCGGCGATGTCAAAGCGATGATTGATGCTTTCTCGAATTGGGATGGAGTTTCATGACGGTCGTTGTTCCACAAACTCTGCGCGAGGCACTCGTGTTTAGCAGTGCAAATCCGAGTGCCCAAATTATTCAAGGGGGTACTGACTTGATGGTTGAGATAAATTTCAATCACCGAAAGCCGACTGATGTCATTGCCTTACGCCGTGTGGATGAAATTCGCGGTTACACATTCTCATCTGACGGATCGAAAGTTGTCATCGGATCGGGAATGCCCTATCAAAAAATGGAACATGGCGAAATTGCCGGATTGTTTCCGGCTTTGGCACAGGCCGCTCGGACGGTTGGCTCTCCACAAATTCGCGCCGCCGGTTCAATTGGTGGAAATCTTGGGACATGCTCACCTGCTGGTGATGCGCTACCAGTGCTCAGCGCCCTGGATGCTGTCGTAAATTTGCGAACTGAAACAACATCTCGTGATGTTGCCATCCATGATTTCATGATCGGAGTCAAAAAAAACGCCCGACTTCCTGGAGAAATAATTGTTTCTGTGACCTTGCCGATTATCAAGGGCTGGCAAGGCTATGCAAAGGTTGGTGTACGAAACGCAATGGTCATTTCAGTCGCTTCGTGTTGCCTGGTAATTGACCGCAATCTCGGGGCGATCAAGGTTGCTTTGGGAGCGGTCGGACCGACGATTATTCGCTGTCGTGAAACCGAGCAATGGCTGGCAGCACAAATTGATTTGAAAAACATCCAGAGTGCCTCGCCCAATCTGTTGAAAGAATTCGGTGAGCGAATCGCAGCCGAATCAAAACCAATTGATGATCATCGAAGCACGGCCACCTATCGCCGCCACGCCGTTGCAACACTGTCCCGTCGTTTATTGATACGAGCAAACACAATATGACTCCCAACACCGAGATCTACAAGTTGAAAGTCAACGGCAAAGATCACGAAGTGCGGGACGCATGGGTCGGCGAAAGCCTGCTGTATGTCCTACGTGAACGACTTGGACTTCCTGGTTCAAAAGGTGCATGCGAGCAGGGAGAATGTGGCAGTTGCACGGTGATCATGGATGGTCAAGCAATTTGCTCCTGTCTAGTCATGGCTGCAACTGCCATTGACACCGATATTAAGACAATCGAAGGTCTCGCATCGGACGGGGCACTCACTGAAGTTCAAGATGCATTCATTACTGAAGGCGGTGTGCAATGTGGCTTTTGCACTCCAGGTTTAGTCGTAGCAATTGAACACTTACTTGACAACAATCAAAATCCATCAGAGATTGAAATCAAAGAAGCAATCTCGGGCAACATCTGTCGATGCACCGGCTATGGTCGAATTTTCGAAGCAGTCCAGACTGCAGTTTCTACTCGCAGAGCGGCAAGATAATGAGCAATGCAACCAAAACCACGACTCGTCGAGACATTCTCGGTGCATCGGCACTCCGCCCTGACGGCTCGGCGAAGGTTTCAGGAACATTTGAGTTTTCGTCCGACCTGCACGCTGAACATATGCTGTGGGGCGCGACTCTTCGTAGTCCCCACCCGTTTGCGCGAATAGTAAGCATCGATCTTTCCGCGGCTTACAAAATTTCAGGTGTAGAAGCGGTTATCACTGCCGATGATGTGCCTGGCAAAAAAACTTATGGACTGATCTCCAGTGATCAACCAGTGTTTGCAAGTGAGATAGTTAGATACGTCGGCGAGCCGATAGCAGCTGTGGCGGCTGATCACCCTGAAACCTGTCGTCGGGCGCTGGCTGCAATAAGAATCGAATACGAAATTCTGACTCCAATAATTGACGCTGAAATCGCAATGCTGCCAACAACTATAAAAATACACCCCGACGGCAATCTGATCCGACACCAACGAATCGTCACCGGTGATCAAAGTCTTCAGGGTGAAGTGATAGTTGAAGGTTGCTACGAGATAGGAATGCAAGACCAGGCGTTTCTCGGTCTAGAAGCAGCACTCGCGATACCCGACACTGGTGGCAGTGGGGTTGAAATGTTTATTGCCACACAATGGTTGCATGAGGATCAAAAACAGATCTCGGCATGTCTAAATTTGCCCCTTGACAAAGTTCGCTTGACTCTCGGCGGTGTTGGTGGTGCATTTGGCGCCCGCGAAGACATCAGCTTGCAAGTGCACTGCGCGTTGCTCGCCCTACACACCAGTCGTCCGATAAAGATGCAATACAGTCGAGAAGAATCTTTTTACGGTCATGTGCATCGCCATCCGGCAAAAATTTGGATGCGCCATCATGCGACTCGCGAAGGTTTGATTCAGCGGATTGAGTCGAGAATGGTCTTTGATGGCGGAGCATACGCGTCAACATCTTCAGCAGTTTTGATTAATGGAATCACACATATACAGGGTCCTTACAAATGCACTAACGCCACCGTGGATGGTTTTGCTGTGCGGACAAACAACCCGCCATGCGGTGCGATGCGTGGCTTTGGTGTCGTTCAGGCTTGCTACGCACATGAAAGTCAAATGGATAGATTGGCGGTTGCATGTCGCTTATCGCCGGTTGAAATTCGGTTACGAAATGCAATGGTCACTGGCGACAAACTAATAACGGGCCAAGTTGTTGAGAGTGTCGCTCCAGTCGCGCGATGCATAACTGAAACCGATTCAATACCGCTACCGAGACCACTTGCAACCGATTCGAATCCGCTCGAAATAGTCGGTGGTTCAGGACTAACTTCTCTGCCGCACAATATCGTTCGCGGAATCGGATGGGGTGTATCCATTAAAAATCTGATGTACAGCGAAACATTTGACGACTTCGCGACTGCTCGGTGCCAGTTGCATGATGGCGTTGTAAATCTTAAATATGCAACCGTCGAGGTTGGGCAGGGCTTCGCAGTTCTCGCCCCACAAATCGCCCGGTCAGTGCTAGGTGTCGATCACGTAATCATCGACCCAGTTGACACTCGTATTGGATCGGCGGGCAGCACATCCGCATCGCGACAAACCTGGATGAGCGGTGGTGCAGTAGACGGTGCCTGCCGATTGGTGCGACAGAGACTTTTCGAGCATGTTGGAAAAATTCACAATATTGATCCGCTTCGACTCGTGATCGAAGACACCGACGTCGTTGACATGCTGGGAGATTTCCGAATCAGTGTGATCGAGGCCTCTACCGGTGTGCTATTTGAAGAAATATTTGAACATCATCATCGACCAACTGAAGAACTTGACGAGAACGGTCAAGGTAACTGCCATGTCGCTTTTGCTTTTGTTGCACACCGCGCAGTTGTCGATGTTGATGTCGAACTTGGTTTGGTGAAAGTGATTCAGATTGCCACTGCGCAAGACGTCGGTCGGGTATTAAATCCGGTTGCCGCACTTGGCCAAATTGAGGGTGGTATTGCTCAAGGTCTCGGCTTGGCAGTGATGGAAGAAATTATTCTTGACAATGGCAAGATGCGTAATCCAAGTTTTACAGATTATTTGTTGCCAACGGCGCTTGATGCTCCCGATGTGGTTGCAATCATGATTGAAGAACCCGAACCGCAAGCGCCTCTCGGCGCCAAAGGCATCGGCGAGCCACCATGTATTTCAGTTACGCCTGCGATCGCCGCAGCAATTCGCAACGCCACGGGCAAAGACCTATCTCGCGTCCCTGTTAGGCCACAAGATATTTGTCTATAGTTTTTTTGCAACTATTCGAAAGACGCTCCAACAGACAGCAACACTCCACCGAGGGCGCCGGGTCGCGCCACGATTTCATCCATTGAGGGCTCAAAATCAGGCGCCATAAAATCTGCATCTACACCCGCATCACGGGCAAGTTTGCTAACTGTCCGTTTCTGCGAAGACTCGACCAATGAAATAACGACACCTTTTGAACCAGCGCGACCTGTGCGCCCAGAACGATGGATGTAATCCTTGTGATCAGCAGGTGGATCAAAATGTACGACACATGGCACATCATCAATATGAATTCCACGAGCGGCAACGTCCGTCGCCACCAAGACGTTTGAACGACCTCGACGAAACTCTTCGAGTGATCTCTCACGCTGTGCTTGACTCTTATTTCCATGAATCACCGATGAGCGAACACCCGAGTTGTCAAGCTGCTTGGCCAGTCGATCACAACCATGTTTAGTGCGACAAAAAAGTATGATCCTCTCAAAACTATTTACCAACTGAGAAATTGTCTCGACCCTGTCATTACGACTAACCATCCAAAACTTATGGTCAATGTCTGGCGCATCAGCGTCAGTCTGAGATTCATGGCGTTTCGGATCGTTTTGGAACTCTTTTACAACTTGAGAAATATCACCATCTAAAGTCGCCGAAAACAGCAAAACTTGTCGCTGTTTCGGCAAAGCGCGAAGCAATCTGCGCACGGCGGGTAGAAATCCCATGTCTGACATTCGATCCGCTTCGTCTAGAACTGCAATCGTCACGGCACTCAAAGACATATCTCGCCGTTCAAGTAAATCTTCCAGACGACCTGGAGTGGCAACAATTATGCTTGCACCACGTACAGCCTTTACTTGGGGACCATAACCCGCCCCACCGTATACCGACGCAACACGAAGATCTGTTCCTTCACACAGCAAACCAATTTCCTTTGCGACTTGAATTGCCAATTCACGAGTTGGAACCAAGACCAAACCGCCGGGCTGACCTGGTTTTGACTTTTGCAATCGCACAGCCATCACGAGACCAAAAGCAATCGTCTTACCTGAACCAGTCGGTGCCTTGCCACAAACATCAAGACCCGCCAAACCATCGGGCAAAGCCGCGGCTTGAATCTCGAATGGAGTAGATATGCCACGGGCCGATAACTTTTGGGCAAATTTCGCTGGAACACCCAACTCTAAAAATGTCTTCATCTTTACTTACCCAAAACAGTTTCTAGGTATGCGTTCGAGAATATACGCTTTGGATCGACTTGACCGCGGACCGTCTGAAATAGTTGCCATTTTGGATATCTCGGCGCGAGACTCTCTGCGTTCTGAAAATGAATCTTGCCCCAGTGCGGGCGCCCTTGATATGAGTTCATCACTGATTCAACTGCTTTGAAATACGGCACGAAATCCATTCCTTTAAAAACATGAACAGCGATATACGCAGATTCTCGATTACTCGCTGTACTTAGCGGAATCTCATCTGGGGCTGTAAAGCGAACCTCAACAGGAAAATTCAGGAAGAACCCACTATCTGCCACCAGTCTACGGACACGATTCAACGCTTCGGCACACGCTTCGCGAGGAATCGCGTACTCCATTTCATAAAACTTGACAACTCGTTTGCTAGTAAAAACTTTGAAACTTGAATCTGAGTATTCATTTCGACCAGACGACGGCAAGGCCTTTGCCAGTTTGGGTATCAGCGATGGTCGAGCGCGTCCGAGCATGCAAACTGCGCCAAATGCGTAGTTTTCGATCAGGGTTTTTGAGTACCAATGTGACAACTTCCCCATTGGTTTTGCGGACTCGACGGTGTGATTATTGCGCTTGGTCAATGCCCAGCCCGTATGTGGCACCCAAAAAAACTCAAAATGATCGTTTGTTGCAATATGGTGCTCTAAATTTTCAAGCAAATCATCAACTCGCATTGGTTGTTCGATTACGGCAAGATTGAACGCTGGCACAACCTGAAGCGTGACCGTGCTTATCATGCCGAGCGCACCAAGCCCTACACGTGCGCAATCAAATAACTCAGGGTTAGATGTCGCCGAACAGTCAACAACCGATGAATCAGCAAGAACAAGTCGCAGTCCAACCACCTGATTTGCGATACCAGTAAATTTGCTACCCGTTCCGTGTGTTGAAGTCGAGATGGCACCAGAAATTGTTTGATAAGCGATATCCCCAAGATTCTGCATTGCCATACCATTGCTATGCAGAAATAAATTCAATTTTGATAATTGGATTCCTGATTGCACCGTCACCGTGTTGACATTTTTATCGATAGCGATGACTGAGTCGTAATTAGTTAAATCAACCAATACGCCTTCGGCAAGGGCAATGGCCGTAAAACTATGACCTGAACCAACTGCCTTGACTCGGAGACTGTTTGCAATCGCAAATCGCACCACTTGTTGAAGTTCTTCTTCAGTTCTCGGCTTGAACAGAGATACACCATCAACTTGTTGATTACCAGCCCAATTTGACCAATTCATTTTTCTTGATGCAATATCAGCACTGATTGTCATGATTGCTGTTTTACTAACTGAGTACTGGTAAGTCTTCGAATTCCAATAATTACCAACACAAGTGCTAAAACTGTGCCTAGGTTGCTCAGCATGTGAAACCCAAACGCCTTACGAATGAAACCACTTGAGAATCCCGCGATGCCACCACAAAAGCTCATCAATAAATCTGCCGCTCCTTGCACGGTCACGCGCGAACCCTCGGGAACAGATTCAACCAACAAGCTTGAACCACCTATCAAGCCAAAACTCCAGCCAATCCCCAGTAACCAGAGTGATGGCCAAAGCAGAGTTGCCGCCTCGCCTGCTAGCGCCGCCATCACGGTTGCCGCTATCAGCAATACACCGCCAACCGAAATCGACAACAACTTGCCACGGCGATCAGTGAACTTGCCGACAAGTGGGCTAAAGGCGTACATGCCAGCAATGTGCAGTGAAATCACATATGGGCTGACACCTTCGTGACCGTGCAGTTTTAGATGAACCGGTGTCATTGTCATAACTGCAACCATCGTGACTTGTGAGATCACCATGGATGTGAGGGCAACACGCGCGTTTCGAATGCCAGAGATTACGCGCAATGCGGCACCGAGATTTGGCGTCACCACGCCAACACCCTGCTGAGAAATCAACCCGCCACTAACTTCAAGTGGATCTGGGCGCAGCCGGAAGGCGATGTTTGCTAATGCAAACACGAAAAAGAAGGCCGATGCAATCCATGGACCCGTATAGAGACTCCAACCGAATATGTCGACGCCGATTTGCTCGGCTGGTTTTATGAGAACTGGTCCAAATACGGCGCCAAAAGTTGATCCAAATAGGATGTAACTCATTGCTTGACTGCGTTGATCGGGGGCGGCTAGATCCATCGCTGCATAACGTGACAACAAATTCGATGCTTGTCCTGAGCCGTAAAGAAAAAGACCCAACACAAAAAAGGGCAACGAGTTTCGGTTCACCCCAAAGCCTGCAAGCAACCCACCCGCAATGGCCAATGAATAGCCGTATTGCAAACCCACCCGCCTACCGCGTTTGCTCATCACGCGAGCCAACACCTGCGACATAAAAGCTGAACCCATAGTAAAAGTTGCGCTGGACAAGCCACCCCAGGGCGTCTGCTGACCCAGGATGTCTTGGATTACAAAGGCGCCAACAGTAACCGCTGCTGACAACGATGCCGCAGCAACAACCTGACCGGTGACCAAAACCCGCAGCGTGCGCTTCTGCAACGCAACAAGATTGATATCTGAAAGAATCATTTCAATCCAAGACTAGTTCTATCATCCAGGCGAATGTTCATTTTCACAAAATTAAAAGACTCTCACCAAGAAGGCCCTTAGAGTATTTTCTTAATTACCACAGCACTAAAGTCGACATCTTTCTCTCAACAAAAATTCCCACTAAAGGCATCAATGTTTTGCAATTTTGGCGATTACGGTCGAATTACTCGAAAAGTGATCATGTTTTTCGGAACACCATCAAAAATACTTTGCGCGCCGCCACCTAACACGTCTCCGGATAAGACAATAACTTTATTGTCATTACCGAATTTCACACCATTCTCAAGTTCAGCCCCACTAAACCATTCGGTAATCCCAGACGATGGGCCACCGAGTGAAATATTCATGAAGGCGGTGGCAGAGTATCCATGACTCGTCACGGTGTTCATGAATCGATTGCATTTATATGATTCATAGTCCCTTGTTAATATTGGATTAACACAAGCGACTAGAGCCTTAGGGTCTTTTCTAAGAGCGTCAAGCGAAGCCTCATGCCACCACTGTTCTTGCGTCTCGTCGTAACGAGTAAAATTTGACAAACCTAAGACTATAAGTATTGACGCAATTAATGTAACTTCACGTGTGATACCACCAATTCTTGATAACGACTTTGACCCACCAAAGATAAGAAAAATCATAAGCCATGAAAATTGTCCAAAAACCGCGAACATCGATTTATTTGCAGCATACATTGGATCATAAATCGGCCCAATAAATCTAGACAAAAGATAGATGCTTAGACCGTAGAGAAAAGTAGTGGCCGCCAACACAAATACGCCATCAAACTCTTTATGAGTAGTGATGGAATCAAAATCTTGAATGCTTTTAAAAACCGACCGGGGACTAAGACATAAACCAATCAATACAAAAAAGCTAATAGTAGTTATCTGATTAAAACTTGTCCGATCTAAAATTGCGATTGACATGAGAGTGGCAGTAAAAAAGACTGTCACAGTCTGAGTTTTGTCAACCTTTAATTCTCTTTCTAGAGACGCTCCGAATTTAAAAAATTGACGAACAAATAATGATCCGAGAAGAATTAAAGAAAGCACAAAAAATAGCCATACTGCTTCAAGCGGTATGACAGCAACTCCGCCGCCCATTTCGAGATTTGAACTCGCATAAAGCTTTCGCAGCATAAGAGTCCAGCCGAATACGAAAAGCAAAACCGCAACGAAAAAGTACTTCGAATTAAAGACAACACGAATCAGAGAGCGATCGAAAAATGCATTAATCGCAAGTGCAATCCCAACTAATGACATCGGAAGCCACGGACCGTAACTACCAACAAGGCATACGGCTGTTGCAAATGTAAGACCAAGACAACATAATTTCGGTAACAACCTTGATTCTTGAGATGATGTGATCAAAGAAATTAAGAAAACTAGAACGGCACAATTCAAAAGGTACTGTGTAAAGTGTCCAACATCATGAGAGGCTCGAAAAAACAAAAACGAAGAAACTGCAGTCAAAATATAAAGTCCAAGATTTGATGACTCGATTGAAACCTTTTGCCTAATCAACGAAATAATTCTTAAACTAAACAAAATTGAGCTCATCAAAACAAGTACCCATGCATTTGAAAGGACGTTCAGCGAGATTAAAAGTGAATTTTCTCCAGGATCTGCAGTTAATCGAGAGAGATTTAAGAAACCATTATTTAAAAAATTATAGAAATATAGAAAGGACGAGGCACCAAAACCTGTTGCCAATTGAAATTCCTGACCTCTTAGAAGTGTTGTTGACGCCAATAAATATTGAGCGCTATCTTCGCCTTTCGCCAAAAAACTTAGGTTCTGCAATTGTCCACGTGGAACCACCAAAAAGAGAAGTGCGATACTAAAGACACCCACAATTTCTGCCTGTAATCGATTCGGAAAAGTTGAATCTACGACTAAAAAATTTCTTTTAAATGCAAGTATGAATACCCACACGACTGGAATTGAAAGCGCACAAATCGTTTGATTTAATGCAATATCAGTTGCATAATCAAACAAAACAAAAATTAATCCAGCAACTGCAATCGCTTGCCAAAGACCCAGCAACGCGTCGATGAAATCACCAACCGAGGCTGAAGCGATGACAAAAGAAAATGAAATCAGCAACTGGAGAACCCAAGGAAGGTCTAGTAAAAATCCTGTCAGAAATGGATAAACGAAATAATGAAGAAACTTGACCAATTGATTTATATCTCGTTTTTGTCTTACGATTTCACTAAGCATTAGCTATTGCTTGGATAGGGAATTTCAAGACGGATGTTTGAAATCTGTCCTCTAAGGACCGTCGTCGGGTCAGTCATCGATATACCGTACTTAGTTGGGATCTCATCGGTGACCGCTGTTCTGAAGTGATAAACAATTGTGTGTTCAGATTGGTCATAGTCAGGCCACGCTAACCAAACATATAATTTTTGTTTTACGCCTTCGGGATCAATATATTTTAAGATCCCGTAGGTGGCGGGTTCACCATAAACGGCTTCAAAACCTTGCCTTGAATAAAAGCCTTGATGCATTACTTGACGCTTAGTGACACCTTCAACGAGCAATTTGGTAAAGGGCACAGGATTTACCAATTCAAGCGTCATCATTGGAAAACCGGCATCAGCGATACGTCCGTGTTTGGACGACTCAAGCATCACGGAATCAGTTCCGAAAGTTGACAGCGGCGGAGTCGAGAAATTGACAAGAGAACGATTGCGAATCGTGTTCTCCGCCGAAACCCCGAAACGTTCAAGACCAAAGATAATTAAAACTACTGATAAAACAAGTATCCAAATTGTA
>SXGU01061382.1_pt1 | contig 15354 bp, 14 predicted proteins | sample 3174531 | NCBI WGS metagenome assembly SXGU01 (sample SAMN11356863, study PRJNA531348) | freshwater metagenome | isolation source: freshwater sample F1-140 | place: China: Fuxian Lake, Yuxi | collected 2017-12-25
ACTTGCTCGATTTGCTGGGGCTGGACTTGCTCGATTTGCTCGATTTGCTGGACTTGCTCGATTTGCTGGGGCTGGACTTGCTCGATTTGCTCGATTTGCTGGACTTGCTCGATTTGCTGGGGCTGGACTTGCTCGACTTGCTCGATTTGCTGGACTTGCTCGACTTGCTGAACTTGCTCGATTTGCTGGACTTGCTCGACTTGCTGGGACTGGACTTGCTCGATTTGCTGGACTTGCTGGGGCTGGACTTGCTCGATTTGCTGGGGCTGGAATTGCTGGACTTGCTGGGGCTGGAATTGCTGGACTTGCTGGGGCTGGACTTGCTGGGCTTTGGCTGGTGATGAATGTGCACGGAAACAACCTGGATTTTTACAATCCAGATCGAATTTGCATGGTGGAGCCGCAGTGGGGATCGTACCGTGTGGGGCACATGGTGAGGCATGTGCGAAAGTGCAGTCTGGACGACTACAAATGAAATAATAGCGGCAAGGTGCCACATTATTTAAACGTTTTGAAAACATTTTGATTGAAAAGGGGGAAGTTTTTGTAACTGATATAAAATAAATCTAATGGAGCTGCCAGTATATTTGTAATTTCAAATTTTTTAATTAATAATATACTATAATATATTATAATATAATATAATGGGATCATCTTCATCCAAGCCAAGCTCACTGCTACCTAAATCTACATATAAAAACCAATATAGAGGAGAGACACAACAAAAGACACATAAAAAGACACAACAAAAGACACAACAAGAAGAGACACAACAAGAGACACAACAAGAAGAGACACATCAAAAGACATGTACAACTGTGCAGTCTAAAAAAGATGAAGCATGTCGGTCGGGCTCCGAATATAGACGTACACCGGTATGTAAAAATGCCGATGTTGATAATATTTCATACTTCCTCGCATATGAGCTTCCTAGATGCCAAATATACAGTAACAAAAAAAAACCATTCAAATTCACATTAAACGCGATATCCAAGGGAACCATAATTGGCAATGGATCATTTGGATATATATTTAGGATTATAAATAATGAAAAAAAATACATCATAAAAATAACTCTAGGCAATAATAGTGATAAAGATATTCATAGTGACAAAGATAATCATAGCGATAAAGAATATAAAATCTTAACAATGCTAAATAACAAATTTAATACAAAAAACATATTTATAAAGCTGTATGGGTATTATAAAGGACTAGGGAGTGATTCATATAAATTATTTGGAAATACTGAGTGTAGAGGACAAATAAAACAACTCATTAAGTGTACAGGGAGCAAAGATAATCCACAAACAGATTATAATTCTTATGGAATCATGGAGGCTGCGGAGGGAAGCTTAATGGATTATCTCGAGAAAGGTATTGATAAGAACATCGTAAATATCGTAAATATCGTAAATAATTTTGAGCCCTTCCTGAAAAACTTTTGTCATGCATTTAAAATAAAAGATCCTGAGACAAAAGATATAATATTTGTCCATAATGATATAAAGCTCGAGAATATAGTTTATTTTAGAAATGGTCAATTAAAATTGATTGATTTTGATGCAGCCAACTTCCCTAAAACACAAGATCCAGCCAATCCAGCCAAATTCTCTAAACCACAAAATCAAGCCAAATCCCTGGAAACACTAGGCGATAAATCTTTTTCAACCTTTTTCTGTAAGGCATCTGGTGGCACATCATTATATATTGGTGCCTTATATATGACAGATAGTTGGAGGAATTATTTCTCTAAGCATGTGGCTTCACCATTCTATGATATATTCTGTTTATGTGTATCATTTTTAGAGGTAATGTTTGGTATGGATTGGTCTATATCACAAGTGTTCACTTTTTCAGAAATGAAACTATATATTAAAGAACATATGTGTGAACATCTTAGGTCCGACAGATATTATAATCTTGCACAAAAATTTATAAATATAATTGTATTCATAAGAGATATGTATGAATTGATGCGGAGGGTACAAAATGGTACTAAGGCTATTGATATAATAAAAGTAAATGATAAGATTGTTATAAATAATGAGATTACCGCAAGCAATGCAAGAAGTCCCTCCCTTTCCCATAGGGATACAGTATTGACTAAGATACTTCGTAAAATGCTTAATATTGGATCACTTAACGATATAGAGATTGATTACAGGTACGATATAAATAAAATGAGGTCAGGCTATGAATTTTCAAAGGGTGATTATGCTAATTACTGCTTCATTATTGATAGTCTATTAAACGGAACTGTTACCAAACATAGAACAACAAAAATGACAAAATAAATTCAAAAATATAATATTTTTTAGTAAATATATGATTTTATTATTTTACTTGATTTAGCGGCTATGTATATTTGTAATTTCAAATTTTTTAATTAATAATATACTATACTATATTATAATATAATGGGATCATCCTCTTCCAGGTCAAGCCCATGGCGATCCAAATCCATAAGGCCAGAGACACATCAAAAGACACGGAGAAAGACACGACGAGAGAAACAAGAAGAGATACAACAAGAGATACAACAAGAGATACAACAAAGAAAAAAGACACATCAAAATGCGTGTACAACTGTGCAGTCAAAAAAAGATGAAGTGTGTAAAATACAATCAAAAACGCCAGTATGTACAAATGCCGATGTTGATAATATTTCATACTTCCTCGCATATGAGCTTCCCAGATGTCAAATATACAATAACCAAAAAGAACAAATTAAATTCACATTAAATGCGATATCCGATGGAGCCATAATTGGCAATGGATCATATGGATATATATTTAGGATTATAAATAATGAAAAAAAATACATTATTAAAATAACTCTAGGCAATAAAGCCAATCATAGCGATAAAGAATATAAGATCTTAACAACACTAAATGACAAATTTAATACAAAAAACATATTTATAAAGCTGTATGGATATTATAAAGGACTAAGAAATAATTCATATGAATCATTTGGAAATATTAAGTGTAAGAAACAAAGAAAACAACTCATTAAGTGTACAGAGAGCAAAGATAATCCACAATCAGATTATAATTCTTATGGAATCATGGAGGCTGCGGAGGGAAGCCTACGTGATTATCTTAAGAAAGGTAATGATAAGAACATCGTAAATATCGTAAATAATTTTGAGCCCTTCCTGAAAAACTTTTGTCATGCATTTGGGAGGAAAGATCACGAGGCGAATGATATAATATTTGTTCATAATGATATAAAGCTCGATAATATAGTTTATTTTAGTGATGGCCAATTAAAATTGATTGATTTTGATGCAGCCAAATTTCCTAAAACACAAGGCAATAGAAATTTTTCAACCTTTTTCTGCAGAACATCCATAATTACAGGTCTGTATATTATTCCCTTATATATGCAACATAATATTGATCTAGAGAACATCAATGAGCATGTAAGTTCGCCTTTCTATGATATATATTGTTTATGTGTATCATTTTTAGAGACAATTGTTAGTATGGAAAGATCTAACTTAGTAGCTACAATTTCGACTTTTACTTTTTCCAACATGAAACTAAATATTAAAAAACATATGCGTGGGGATCTCAAATCTGACACATATTATAATCTTGCACAAAAATTTATAAATATAATTGTATTCATAAGTGATATGTATGGACTGATATGGAAGGCACAAATTGATAATAAGGCTATCGGTATAATAAAAGTAAACGATCAGATCGTTATAAATAATATGCGAAACCCCAATAAATATAAAGATACAATATTGACTACGATACTTCGTAAAATGCTTAATCTTGGATCACATGGCATAAATATAGGAATTGATTACGAGTACAAAATAGATAATATGGGGGCGGACTATAATTTCTCACAGGGCGATTATATTAATTACTGCTTTATTATTGATAGTCTATTGAACGGAGCTGTTACCAAACAAAGTAAAGTAATTAGATAATAAAAAGTCATAACCGTCAAATCAAGGCGCAGAATTATAAAAAAATAATAATAAAATTATCATCAAAAATTAAAGAAAAAATCTAAGTCGCATAATATAAAAAGAGTTTATTTTGGCGGTTATGCTAGAATGTTCCACTTTTCAAAAATAAAAGTTACATGGTTATTAAAACTAAAAGTGAAACGTTTTAATTCCCTCCAATTTCAAAATTTTTAATTATTAATATATTATACTATACTATAATGGGATCATCTTCATCTAAGTCAAGCTTATCTTATCATAAAAAACTACATAGAGGAGAAACACAACAAAAGACACAACAAAAGACACAACAAGAGAAACAAGAAGACATACAAAGGAAAAAAGACACATCGAAGAGCATGTACAATTATGCGGACTAAAAAAGATGAAGTGTGTAAAATACAATCAGAAACGCCAGTATGTACAAATGCCAATGTTGATAATATTTCATACTTTCTTGCATATGAGCTTCCCAAGTGTCAAATATACGATGACCAAAAAGAACCAATTAAATTCACATTAAATGCGATATCCAAGGGAACCATAATTGGCAATGGATCATTTGGATATATATTTAGGATTATAAATAATGAAAAAAAATACATTATTAAAATAACTCTAGGCAATAAAGATAATAATAGTGATAAAGAATATAAGATCTTAACAACACTAAATGACAAATTTAATACAAAAAACATATTTATAAAGCTGTATGGATATTATAAAGAACTCGGGAATGATTCATATGAATTATTTGGAAATACTGAGTGTAAAGGACAAATAAAACAGTTCATAACGTGCAGAGGGATCGTAAATAAAAGAAAAACAGATTATAATTCTTATGGAATCATGGAGGCTGCGGAGGGAAGCTTAATGGATTATCTTAAGAAAGGTATTAATAAGAATATCGTAAATATCGTAAATATCGTAAATAATTTTGAGCCCTTCCTGAAAAACTTTTGTCATGCATTTAAAATAAATGATATAATATTTGTTCATAATGATATAAAGCCCGAGAATATAGTTTATTTTAGTGATGGTCAATTAAAATTGATTGATTTTGATGCAGCCAAACTCCCTAAAACACAGAACAATGGAATTTTTCCTACCTTTTTCTGTAGGACATCCACTGTCACATGGCTGTATATCGAAGCCTTATATATGACAAATGTTATACGTAATATCAGTTCGCATATAAGTTCGCCATTCTATGATATATTCTGTTTATGCGTATCATTTTTAGAAATAATGCTTGATATAGATTGGGCGACTATATCATCACCTCCAATGTTCACTTTTTCTAACATGGAATCATATATTAAAAAACATATGCGTGGGAATCTCAAATCTGACACATATTATATTCTGGCACAAAAATTTATAAATATAATTGTATTCATAAGGGATATGTATGGACTGATAAAGAGAGCATTTATTGATAAAAAATTTAAAAAAATAAATAAACAAGATACAGAATTGACTACGATACTTCGTAAAATGCTTAATCTTGGATCACATGGCATAAATATAGGAATTGATTACGAGTACAGAATAGATAATATGGGGGCGAACTATAATTTCTCACAGGGCGATTATATTAATTACTGCTCCATTATTGATAGTCTGTTGGACGGAGCTGTTACCAAACATGAAAGACATGAAAGACATGAAAGAACAAAATGACAAAATGCTATTCAAATAACATTTTTGTGAGAATTAAACACTATTTCCATTAACATAGTTGGTTTCATTAATTATACACCCGTAATAATCATATACCTTATAGCTTCCCTCTATTTTACCAGAATTATGATAAAATTCATTTATAATAATGCCGGAGCTATTGTATAGCCTTATCATAGAACTGATGGGATACTTCTGTCTTAATTCTTCTATTTTATTGATAAAAAATATATAGTATATGCATTTATCAATTACTATAGTTTTATTCGTGTAATACCTATAGAATTTGTTTTTTGTTAATTTTGTTATTATACAATTCAATAGGAAACTTGTATATAGTTCATCATTTTTTGTATGCTTATCATATATTGTATTCCCGAGAATATCATATATTTTAACTATGTCAAGCTCCCCACCTATATAAGAACATTTTGTATTTGATGCCACGTCTTTCTCATGTAAAGGGACTTTAATTTCGACTACCATTTCATCAATATCTATATATCCAAGCATCTTATTAAACAATGTTATTGACATGAATAATAATTATATAGTATGCGACTGTGTAAATATTCATTTTTTTTACTTAAATACATAGGACTTCCAAAAACCAAATAGATATATAAAATGAAATAATATTCTACATATAATATATTATGAATACTCTAGAAAAATTATTTGTACTCTCAAATGTAACCACAAGTGCATTAAATGCATCGGAAAGGCAAATAAAAAAAATAAATAATATAAATAGGGATTTAAGGATAGAAAATGATAATCTACGCAAGGTATGTGATCAGCGATATGATATTGCATCTTCAGGATTAAATGCCCCATCGCCATTACCACCAAGTTCAAGCATCCCACCCCCACCACCATTACCTCCTGGACCAGATATTCCACTGGCAATGCCTTCATGGCCAGGACGAGTGACCAGCCGTGATTCTAGCGCTCGTCCTGCTTCCCCCATAGGCCCAACAAAAACAACGATAGCCTTGGAGAAAACAAATGCTGACGTCACTGCTCTCATGGAAGAGCTTAAAAATTTTGCGCCGGGGGCAAAATTAAAGCCAGTTCAAAAACCAGATTCGAAGCCAAAGTCAGATGAACCGGCTTTAATACTTACTCCGGCGGAGCAGTTAGCGAAAAATAAGGCTGATAAAGCAAAGGCTATTGTAGATCTATTATTAAAGCCTGCAAAGTTAAATGTAGACAAAAAAGACACATATTCAAAAATTGCCACAGATAAAAAAATCTTCGGTAAATTTCGCAATACAGATATTCCATTCATTGCTGATAACTATGATTTTCATGGGGAAAATGCATGTGTGATAAAACCATATATTGTTGGAATGATTATACATCGACTTCCACGTAACTTCGCATATATATTTAAGGAATTTTGTCATGCCCTGGGCAATAATCCTTCAAATTCAAACTATATAAACTGTGCACGAATATCAATTCTTATTTGGACTATATTGGCCCATAGTTTTTATATTCCAAAGGCATGGACGTTACTTAATGGCCTAAGTACATATCGCGATGAAGATGTTTTTAAAAATATAAAATTATCAAAACAGGTGGATGACCAACTAATGAATATGAATAATACTATTGCCAGTGAGAATGTTAGAAACATTGTTCTAAAAACATTACATATAATTTTATCCACATCATATGATTTTTCAGATTTTACAAAGGTTAAGCCAGGTGATACTGAAATATATGAATTGACATTGCCAGAATCACAAAAATCAGACAAATCACAACAAACAATAGACCTGGAGAAACATTATGATAATATTCTTCCGGTTTCTAAATTTACTGAGGAGATCACGTTTAAAAATAAATACTTAAAATATAAACAAAAGTATATAAAATTAAAAAAACTTATTTGAAATAAAGGAATTCCATGTAGCCAATCAAAACTGGTTATGCACGCCCCAATGTAATAGGTACAAAGCAACAGTATTATTCTCATATTTGCTAAATTTATAATACAAACTAAATAAATATATATTCATTATATATAATGGATATTAAAGATCACGTTAATTTTTTATTAACCGAGTATAATTTATCTGGATTATATTATAAATTTATTACTACGGGTCTAATTACTAGTCTGTTTAGAGAATCATTTTATTGGGTGTTGATATACTTTAGTATAAAATTAGACAGCAAGGAGCATATTAAGAAGGTAGCTATGTTACTACTAGGTATACTTTTAATAAATATACCACTCGAGAATCAGGCAAATAAATATCGCATTGAATTAATTGATAAATTAAAAAATGCAAATAATACTTATTTTACAAAAAAGCTTCAGCAAACTGGAAAGAGGGATCTATTAAAGATAGATTTGGTTAACTACTATAATACTGTACAATCAATAAACTCACATATTAAGGAATATATAATTAATAAAAAAATATTGGGGGATATTCCCATAACATTTGTATCAGTTCTTATCATTATTTTAAGTAAAGGCCTCGGAAATGACAATCTTAAAGGAAAAATTATGCTGACTACGTTATTGGTTGTATTCTTCATATTGATAATTTATCTTAATGAAAAAGAAATAGAAAAGGAAATAGTTGTTCTAGAGGAATCACTTAATTATGACAATAGAACTCGTGATTATTTGATAAATTCAAAATTAATGTTGATGAATGATAATTTCAATGATGATTATTTTGGACATAATTCCGAAATGTACAATAATCTGTGTGGTAAGATGGAGACAATGGACAACGATCTTGCATCAAAGTCTGATTATGGTATGTTCGTTGTGTTCTCTATTATAATATCATATTTTATGGATAAAATAACTCCGACAAATATGATTAAATATTTTCTAATAATTTATGATATCGATATGATATCGAATAAGATTAGAAATTTCTATAAAAATAAAATGTCGTACGATAAGATGGGGGTCAAATTAAATTTACTAAATAAAATATTAAACTCTGACAACTTATTAATTGAAAAAAATGCAGACAGGATTAACACGATGACCATAAAGAAAATAGAGAATAAAAAACCACAATTAACATTAAAGAATGAAATTATTATCAATAATGGGGATCATATATTAGTTGATGGCGTATCGGGCAGTGGCAAGACCACCCTATTATATTTCTTAAAAGGAATTAAATATTTTGATTCTTATGAAATTACTCCTGATATTAAAAAAATTCACTCGAGATGTTACATAAGCCTACCAAATGAAAGAGATTTGTTCAGTGCAAATATAAATGATATCGTCAGTAATTTCCAGACAAATCCAGAGAAGGAATTGATTAAGAGTGCCATGAAAATAGTTGATCTTAGTAAATATATTGACAAAGTCAATACGAATGAATTTATAAAAGTCGAAGATCTCAGTGCCGGGGAATCCACCAGATTTATGGTTGCCAGGTTAATTTATCAAATTAAGATTAACGATTGTTATGATATCTTATTGTTCGATGAAATTGATTCAAATCTAAATGCTAAATTGTCAATTGAGATATGCTTAACCCTGAGAGATATATTTAAAGAAAAAATGATCCTATATATAACTCACAATGATGAAGTAAAAGATTTATTCGCAAAAAAAATAATAGTAAAGAATGGTGCCATTAGCTTTAGAAATTAAGATTTATTTCTTCCAACTTCCAGGAACAAATTTAAATTTATTTTTTTTATTCTTTATCAATCTCGGTATATTTAACATTATTTTTTTATATTTTATTGGCCGCTCCTTACTTACATTATTATCGCACAAGAGATTCAAATAAATAATGCATGCATCGATATCGGTTGATACATAAAATATATCGAGATATTCCTTTAAAATTATTTCAAAATTATATTCCGTAGCATTTTCTTTAATCTTCTTTATATAAATAAATGGTACATTTGAATTAAAAGTAGATTTATATGATTCAAGAAATGTACTGATATAGTCAATTGAAAATATAACCTTATCCCATAAATATTCTCTGTTATACACGTAATACCAATTATGTGGAGGAACATAGAGCGTGTCCAGCATAATGATTTTAACATTTTCACTAAATGTGCATTTGACTCTCTCGTGAAATAAGTAATTTTTTCCTTCTCCATTAGATTCCTTATTAATAATTATCTTTAATCTTGCCGTATGTTTGCCAAAGAAATTCAAATCAGATGATGTCTCAATTATCTCCAACTTCATTTCAGAATAAGGCACTATGAAATATACTTCGATTTGTCCTGCTTTATTTTCCCAGCTATCGAAGAAAATATTCCAATTAGTCAGATTGTGAAGGGCTGACTTATATTTCTCAAATCCTGCAAGTTTAAAAAATGATTCCTCGATACCATCATTGTTCATATATTATTATACTAAGATTTTTTTATATCAAATAAATCCAGATCATATGTTTCCGTCTCCTTTAAATTATTTATTATTTCAATATCATTTGTCTTGCATTCGTATTCTTTACTTTGTGGTTTAAATTTACCATCAGTATATTTCTCATATAACTCTATCAAAAAATAGCAAACCACATACTCAATAATTATATGTCTTATAATTCCATTTGAGAAATCCATGATGTATGTTAAAATATATACGTATATACATATGAACATATTTATCTTTCTTTTCCATCTCTTAAAATTTTTTTCAGTATAATTATCAATTAAATATTTAACTAGACTATAAAATTCTGGCTCATATCTGTGGACTATATCGTAAAAATATTTTGAATTTATTATTAGAAATAATGATACCACAATGTGAGTGAGGAAATTTATTATTTGATATGGAGTGATGATTATGAATGAAATTAGTGCATCAACGTGTGTCCGAAATAACAGGGAGGTTAAACTTATTAAAAGATAACAAAATGCTTTCTTGCTGAAGGATGACTTTAATATAGACCATAATACCTTTTCTATATAACCTGACATTTTTATTTATAATACATGGCTATGAATTATGCAGATATAAAATCAAATTTTTATATACAGATATAAAATCAAACTTTTATATATACACAGATATGAAGAAAATTCATAATATTTTTATTGAGGATTGTGGCAGTTTCGAGAGTCATGATATAATTAAAAAAATAACTGAGAATCTCCCTAAAGCTTTATATGTTACTAATAATATTTCCTACTATTATCAGAATAACATCGATAAAAAAATAACCCTGATTCTCGAATGTATAAATATATCAGAAGTTGTAATAATAAAATTTTATAAAAATATACATCATGAGATTCCAGAGGAATTATTATATCTTAGTGAATATTATTGTGATCATTTCTTCTATAAGGACTGTTATCTAGCATATTGTAGATATGGTGATTATAATATATCAATTATTAAATATATAAAGGCTGATGGAGATATAAGTAAGTTAAAATTTAATATTACAGATTACAATATATTGCGAAAAATGATATCAGATGAATTATTAAAAATGCACACACACACATTTGTTCATATGGATATTAAAACAACAAATATTCTATATAAAGTGTATCCAGATGGCATAAAATTTGGATTGTGTGATTTCGAGCTTATAAATGCAATCAATACACGTTTGAGCCCATTATATAAAAGATACTATAGTAAAATTTATTCAATTAGATATGTTCCTGAAAAATACTCCGATAAGTTTGAGAAGTATGTATTCAATCGCCTGCTTTTCCTTATCAAACAAAATAAAAGGATAAAATTTCATACATGGCCTTGAATTTTCAAAAGCATTATTATAAAAATAATCGGAATTATTACTTTTGAAAACACATACATCACTTCATATCCCGGATGTATCTGCCTATCGAGTCTAGTGATTTTCATGAATATATTTGTAACATTATTTAGGACTGTTGAGCCAAACCAATTTGCCCTATTTTCCGTTAATGGAAATGTTTGAAAACATAGCGGCCTGTAATACACATATTTATTTAATTTAAAAAAATCTTTTTTATCCCAGTCTTTAATATTTTCTTGGTTGATCCCCAATATGTTATTTCTATATTTTTTCGTATAAACTACGGAGTGCATCCCCCCTGTAAGAAATCCGATCCAATGATTTTTATCGAATGTTGGCAATAGTATAAATGGTACAACTCCAAGACAATATGATATATCACTATCCTTATTTTCAGTCAAAAATCTATTTATATTATTTATGTCAATGGCATTGATACGGTTATTCTTATCAAAAATAAAATCATCCTCGAGAATTAATATGTTGTCATAGTTCATTTCATTAGAATGCATAAAAATATTAATAAATGCATCTACGAGGTCAATTGGGGGCTTGTTTATAAACTCTTGTTTTGAACAATTCTTATATCCTTTATTATGAACAATATAGATTGTGTTTGTTGGGGTTACTTTATTTAGTTGATTTACGATATTCTTTCCTCTACCATTCTTTTCTAAGTGAATTATATAGGTAGCATCAACTGATGTAAATAAGCCATTGCTCCTAATTATTTTTTCAAATTTATAACATTCCTCATTCATAATATATGGCTATAAAAAATTGAAATATTTATTAAATTAATATAAATCAATAATATTACTAATAACATCAGTAATAATGGATATACCTATAAATTATATTTGCCCAATTACTCTTTGCCTAATGACAGATCCATGGATAGATATGGATGGCAATACATATGAAAAGAAGGCTATAGAGAAATGGTTCAGTGAACACGATACATCCCCTATCACAGGCATTAGTGTATCAAAACATATCGTGTTAAATCGTGCACTGAGGGATGAAATTCAAAAATTTAATCAATCAAATCAATTTAATCAATCAATTCAATCAATTCAATCAAATCAATCAATTCAATTTAATCAACTTAATCAAGAGTCTTTATCAAGTGATGGGTCAACTATCATTATGGTTGCGGATACATCTGGTTCAATGAATGAGGTATGTGATAACAAAAATTCATCGGAAGTAATGGGATTTACACGACTTGATCTTGTGAAGCATACGATGAATACTTTAATTGAGTCACTGGAAGAAAGTGATAGGGTCGCGCTCGTTAAGTTTGACTCTTCTGCGACAGCCCTTACAAAAATTGTAAATGCTACACATGCGAACAAAGACATTATTAAAAAACTAGTGTATGGGCTTCAGCCATATGGTGGAACAAATATTTGGCATGCCTTAAGTGTTGCCCTTGAATTATCAAAATCATCCAGATCAAAAACTGAAATTCTGTTATTTACTGATGGAGACTCTAATGAAAATCCTCCTCGTGGTATCATTCCAACTCTTAAATCATACTTTGCATCAAATGAAGTTAATATTTCAATTCATACATTTGGATTTGGAAATAATATTAATTCAAATTTATTATATGACATTTCTCGTGAAAAAGATGGTATATTTGGTTTTATTCCAGATTCAACAATGATAGGTACAGTCTTTATCAATAGTCTCGCATATCTGATGACTAATAAAAATAAAATCAAGATGAATGACTCCGATGAATTCATTTGTAGGGGGCTCATTTCAGTCATTGGGGATAGATTGAGTGGTACTTCTTATGCTAGATCATTGAAAATTGATGATTTCGTGAAAATCATTGAATCAAGTGCTCGTTCCGAGTTTATAGATGCGGTCTTGTTGGATTGTAAAGCAACTGATGATGATAGCCTGGGACAAATTTCAAAGGCGTTTGAGCCAAAGTATTTCGATGTATGGGGCAAGCATTACCTTTATAGTGTATTATCAGCATACTTAAATAAACTATGCCTTAATTTCAAGGATAAGGGAGTACAATATTTTAAATCGGATGAATTTAATAAAGCCCAGGAACATATTGAAAATATCTTTGTAAATATGGCTCCACCAATACCATCATCATCCTGTTATCCCACCACTGCTGTTTCATCCCAGGTTTTTACCCAATCATTTTATAATGTCGCAGGGGGATGTTTTACTCCTTCTACTTTAGTAAAGGCAGAGGGTGGATTCGTGAGAATTGATAATGTAAAGAAAGATGACAATCTTGTTACACCGAATGGTCTGGCCAGGGTTGTTTGTGTCGTCAAATTAAAATTCTCAGGAACGATGTGTACATTAGGCACTACTACTATAACTCCATTTCACCCGGTATGTTGGCCTGATGAAGAATGGGAATTTCCAGATCAGTCTAATAAATTTATGAGGAATCATTTCGATGGCTTTGTCTATGACTTTGTGTTAGACAGGCATCATATTATCGAACTTAATGGATTCAATGCGGTTACACTCGGTCATGGTTTCGAAGGCGAAGTGATTAAGCACAATTATTTTGGTAGAGACATTATAAATGATCTGATTAAAATTGATGGGTGGGATAATGGATATATTGTGCTTGATCATTGGGAATTTGTCAGGGACAGTTTTGGCAAGGTATGTGGAATGACCATAGCCCCTAAATAAACTCTGATATTTTTAGTTAAAATATGATTTTTATTATTTTACTTGATTTTGCGGTTATGACATGCGAATTGTGCCTTTATTTATAAATTGCATATATTTATATTCTATCATATATATAGAATGTCAATATTTGATAAATATAAAAAAGTAATAAGAAAAACATCATCAAGTGAGTAGTTTTAATAAATAAAAATTTAAAATATATATTTAATTGAGTATTTTCCTGCATGAGCTGTGAAAAATATTATATTTTTGAAGTTTATTTTGACGATTATGGCCTTTTAGTTATTCATTCAGCCAAACTTCGTTGTACAATTCATTTTGAATTCTCATCGCAATTATTTCGTCTTCACTTATATCCATTTTTTCTATTGATATGTCAAGCTTTAATATATCAAAAATAATCGCAAACTCATCTGATAGTATTTTTATATTGTAATTATTTATTTTTCGTGTGACGGCCGTTGTGTTTACGAAATCAACGAATTTAATCACGAGATCCCGAATTTCATCCAGCTTATTTTGCTTTTCAAAAAAATCAATGTTATTTATTAGGGTTTTCGTTAATGTCTGGATGTCCGTGTCAATTTTTTCGTTTATGTTTTCCTTAACAAACTCAATTGAATTTATTATGAGCGCCATTGTCATTTCCAAATATTCATTGTCCATCCGAATCCTTTCTTCTTCGTAGTTAGTTTCTTCCTTCTTTTTCTTCAAATATTTTTGTTGGGCTATCTTACGATATTCGTCAAAATTAGACATATTAGTATAGTTAATATATGGTTATAGTTAATATAATTAATACCATAGCGGAATATATTATTATTTTCAATTTTTTATGCAACTTTTTTATGTACAATAATGCTATTTCTTGATATATATTTCTTTAATTCAACTCAAACGAGGCAAAACATATTGTGCCCAAAGTATCTACCATATTATCAATGATCACGACCAGCATTATTTTTTATTGAATTCTTCATATTTATTATATGAGTGGGTTGTTTTTAGAATCTCTAGATAATATAAAAATATAAATTATAATTAGTTATACTTGTTTCCTTTTTTAATAAAAATCCGGAGGATCTTATAACAACTAAAATTAATTCTATATAATATATATTATAAGAATGTCTAAATTAAACTACCATGATGAACTCCAACGCAATATAAACAAATCAAATATAAAATTTATTGATTGTGTAAAAACAAAAAAGGAATTAAAGGAAATATTTTGCAAATATTATAAG
>SXGU01138227.1_pt1 | contig 15351 bp, 12 predicted proteins | sample 3174531 | NCBI WGS metagenome assembly SXGU01 (sample SAMN11356863, study PRJNA531348) | freshwater metagenome | isolation source: freshwater sample F1-140 | place: China: Fuxian Lake, Yuxi | collected 2017-12-25
ATAGAAGAGGTCCTCTCGGAACCGGCCCGCCCGAACCTCCTCCTCGAGGTTGCGGTTGGTCGCCGCGATGACCCGCACGTCCACCTTGATCGGCTTGTTGGACCCGACTCGTCGGATCTCGCGCTGCTCGAGCGCCCGAAGGAGCTTGGGCTGAAGGTCGAGGTTGAGCTCACCGAGCTCGTCGAGGAAGATCGTGCCGCCTTGCGCCATCTCGAAGAGGCCCTGCCGAGCCATGATGGCGCCGGTGAACGACCCCTTCTCGTGGCCGAAGAGCTCGGACTCGAGGAGGTTCTCGGAGAACTCCGAGCAGTTCAGGTGCACGAGGTTCGCCGCCGGGTGGGTGATCTCGTGGATGAGCTTCCCGAGCAAGCTCTTCCCCGTCCCCGTCGGGCCGGAGATGAAGAGGTTCTGGTTCTTCCAGTTGATGTCGCACAGGCGCCGGAGCTTGTGGATGAGGTCCTCGTCCTGGGTGATGAACTGGTCGGAGAGGATCTTCTCGAACTTCGCGGTCTTCTGCTGGATGAACTTCTGGATGTACACCGGGAGCTGGTCCGTGAGCTTGTACTTAGAGAGGAAGTGCCGGGCGCCGAGGGTGTAGGACTTCTCGACGACCTCGTCGGAGTCGTCGGAGCTCACCACGATACAGTGGGACCCCTTGCGGACGATGGTGGAGATCAGGCCGATCCCGGAGTCCCCGCCGAGGTCGATGTCCGTCAGGACGATGTCGTAGAGGGTCTGGCCCAGTTTCCCCAGGGCCGTCTCGTAGTCGGAGGCTTCGTCGACGGCGCCGTAGGGTTGGAGAATCTCGCGCAGGTTCAGGCGCGCGTACTTATCGTCTTCGACGATCAGGATCCCGAGGTTGCTCTTCATGGGCCGGTTTGTACGGGAGTTTCATTCCGATTTCAAATACCGAATTCGGAATCCGAATATTTTACACTTGGCCCCTTGAAGAGGGCCCCGGGTCGGTCTATCATGTTGCTGGAATAACTCAGAGGGTCTCCAGATGCGTATAATCATGAGCCAGTCCAAAGAGGAAGCGATCAAGGTCGTCGCGGACATGATCCTGGAGCGGGTCCAGTCCCATCCGACCTCGGTCATCGGCCTGGCCACCGGGAAGACCATGGAGCCGGTGTACCAGACGCTGGTGGCCGAGTCGAAGAAGAATCGGGTGGACTACAGCAAGGCCTTCTTCTTCATGCTCGATGAGTACCTCGGGCTCCCCCTGGACCATCCGTCGAGCTTCAAGGTCTACATCCAGACCCATCTGATGCATCCCCTGGACCTCAAGCCTTCCCAGTTCGCCTTCCCGCCGGTGCACGCGGAATCCCCGGCGGAGGCCGGCGCCCACTACGAACAGTCCCTGAAGGAGAGCGGAGGCGTGGACCTGCAGATCCTGGGGATCGGGACCAACGGTCACATCGGCTTCAACGAGCCGGGATCCCTGAAGACCTCTCGTACCCGGCTGGTCCACCTGACCCGGGAGACCATCGCCGCGAACAAGAGTGAGTTCAAACACGGGAGCTTTCCGGAGACGGCCCTCTCCATGGGGATCGGCACCATCCTGGACAGTCGGTCCGTGGTCCTGCTCGCCACCGGGAAGTCGAAGGCGGACGCGATCAAGTTCCTACTGAACCACCACGACGTCGCGGACTGTCCGGCGACCTACCTAAAGGACCATCCTCACTTCACTCTGGTCCTGGATCCCGAGGCGGCGTCGAAGATCAACCTGAAGATCTGACCGAGGTCCTCCTCCGCCGGCAGGATCGGAGAGCGGAGCTTCGGCGTCGAGAACTTCCCCGCCTTGAAGAGCTGGAGCTTGTAGAGCACGCCGAAGGCGAACCCCGGAGCGGCCTCGCCCTTGCCCCGGATGAGCTCCGCGCCTCTCCGGACGTTGTCCATCATCCAGGCGGGGAGGCGGAGGTGGTACGGATTGCGTGCCACTTCCCCGGCGTGCTTCTCGAGTGCTCGCATCTGGAGCTCGAGGATCTCCCGGGGCACTTCGACCAGGAGGTTCGGCGACGCCATCTGGCCCCAGAATTCGGTCCAGGCGACGAGCACGGGGCCCTGCTTACTCTGGGGGAGAACTTTCTTCAGGAGCTCCCCGGTCCGGATGTGCGTCGGGTGGTGATCCTTCGAGTGCGGGGCGAGGACGAGCGCGGGCTGGTACTTCTGGAGGAGGGACTTGAGTTCCTTGGCCTTCTTGGCCCAGCTCTCATCCAGGACGACGTTTTCGACGTCGAGGAGCTCGCAGGCTTCCGAGAGCTCCCGGAGCCGCTCCTCCTGCCGGTCTTCGTTCGACCCCAGGGTCACGGCCACGTTGACCACGTGGACGTTATTCTCGTGCAGGAGTCGGAGCGGAAGCGCGCCGACGATGGACTCGTCATCCGGGTGCGGAGAGAGGATCATGACGACGACGGGGATCGGAGATTTTTTCGAGAGCGGAGCGGACGTGAAGAGCGAGGAGAAGGCATCGAGGACGTTGGTGAATTCCATTTCACCGACCTACTTAGATGTTTGTCAGCGTCGTGACGACGTAACAAAAAGCAATCAAGATCAAAACGGATCGTAGCATAGGCCCCTCTGGCTAGTGTTCTGAGGTTACTCTATCAGCTGTCTTTCGAAATCGTCTAGAGTCAGGTTAATGACAGCATTTCTGGAATTCAATTAGTTGCGGAGGTAGTCGTCCTGCACGCGCACAATGTCATCCTCTTTGAGGTATTCGCCGATCTGCGCTTCGATGATCACGAGGTCGGTGGTGCCGAGATTCTCTAGCCGATGCTTCACTTCCTTCGGGATGTAGGTGGACTCGTTCTGCTTTAGCTCGAAGGTCCGTTCGCCGATCGTGACCGTGGCCGTTCCGCTCACGACGATCCAGTGCTCGGACCGGTGGTGGTGGTACTGCAGGGAGAGCCGCGCCCCCGGCCGCACGTTGATCTTCTTCACCTTGTACCCGGCGGTGTCTTCGAGCACGGTGTACGTCCCCCAGGGCCTGTGGACCTCGGAGTGGAGGGTGGTGAGGGCTTCCCGGGTCTTGTTCACTTCCTGGACCAGGTCCTTGACCTTCTGGGAGGAACCCTTCTTGGTGACGAGGAGGGCGTCGTTGGTGTCGATGACGATGAGGTCTTCCACGTCGATGGTCGAGACGAGCCGGTTGCTCGTGAGGACGAAGTTGTTCTTCGAATTGAGGTGGACGGCGCCCTGGCTCCGGGTGTTGCCGTTCTCGTCCTTCGGCAGGATCCCGTCGAGGGCGTCGAAGGATCCGAGGTCGTTCCACCCCACGTCCAGCGGGACGACCCGGAGCTCGCTGGACTTCTCCATGACCGCGTAGTCGATGCTCTCGGAGCGGATCGCCTTCATGTCGGCGGCCCTCGGCTTCAGGAGCTTGTCCCGGGAGGAGTTCTGGTAGGTCCGGAGGCACTCGTCGAAGATGTCCGGCGAGTGCTTCTTGAGCTCCTCGAGGAAGACGCCGGCCTTGAAGCAGAACATGCCGCTGTTCCACAGGTAGTTCCCGGAGAAGACGTAGCCCTTCGCGGTCTCGAGGTCCGGCTTCTCCCGGAACGACTTCACGGTGTTCCCGTCGACCTCGAGGTAGCCGAAGCCGGTCTCCGCGTACCCGGGTCGGATCCCGAAGGTCACGAGCTTGTTCTCCCGGGCGAAGGCCACCGCCGTTTCCACGGCCTGGTTGTAGGAGACGAGGTTTTCGATGATGTGGTCCGAGGGCACGACCATGAGGATCTCGTCCGGAGCGCTCCAGAAAGCCGCGAGGGCGATCGCGGGGGCGGTGTTCCTGCCCACGGGCTCGAGGACGAAGCGGGCCTCGTTCTCGAGCCCGAGCTCCTCCAGCTGGTCCAGGCCAAGGAAGTACTGCTCCTGGTTGATGACCACGGTGAAGGACTGGCCCAGGCCCGAGTTGCGCGCGAGCGTCTTCTGGAACAGGGATTCCTCATCCGTGAACTTCACGAACTGTTTCGGGAAGAGGGACCGGGACACGGGCCAGAGCCGGGTTCCGTTTCCTCCGCAAAGTACGACGAGATTCATAGTTCTCCTGTCCGCCTAGCCCACGCCGAGGGCCACCGACGCGATGGTAAAGTAGATGAGTAGGCCCGTGATGTCCACGAGGGTCGTGATCGCCGGACTCGCCACCACGGCCGGGTCCCCGCCCAGGCGCCGGACGATCAGCGGGAGCCCGGCCCCGAGCACCGCCGAGGTGATCACCTGGAGGGCGATGGCCAGGGAGATGATGATCCCGATGAAGTTCATGGTGATGCCGTTGGGCAGGAGCGAGTGGAAGGAGAGGAAGGCGATCTTCAGGTACGTGAGCAGGGCCACGCACATGGAGAGCATGAAGGAGATCTTCACTTCCTTGAAGACGATCTTGAGCCAGTCCCGGTCGCTGATCTCCCCGAGGGAGAGGGCCCGGATCACCACCGTCGCCGCCTGGGACCCGGTGTTCCCACCGGTCGCCGCCATCATGGGCATGTACATGGCGAGGATGAGGAAGTTCTCCAGCACCCCCTGGTGCTCGTTGATGATCATCCCCGAGATGATCCCGATCGCGGCGAGGGAGACGAGCCAGACCACGCGCTTCTTGAAGTGGTGGAAGGAGGAGGTGGCCATGTACTCCTCGTCGTCCTCGGAGGGCATGATCCCCATGAACTTCTCGAGGTCCTCGGTCTCCTCCTTCCGGATGACGTCGATGGCTTCCTCGTGGGAGACGACGCCCACCAGCTGGTTCAGGGAGTTGAGCACCGGGACCGCGATGAGGTCGTACTTCTCGATCTTCTGGGCGACGGACTCCCGGTCTTCGTTCACCTCCGCGGAGACGAAGAACTCGTTCACCATCTCCGCCACCTTCGTCGACGGATGCTGCATCACCAGGTCCTTGAGCGTCACGAGGCCCTTCATCACCATGGAGTGGTCCACGACGTAGATGTAGTAGATCATGTCCTTCGAGGGGGCGTCCTTCCGGAGCTTCTCCAGAGCTTCGGCGGCGTTCATGTCGGCGAAGATGGTAGCGAAGTCCGTGGTCATGATCCCGCCGGCCGTCTCCGGGGGGTATGCCGAGAGGATGATGACGTCCTCCCGGACGGACTTCTCGAGGTAGGGCAGGAGCTCGATCTGCTCTTCCTTGGTGAGCTCCTGGTAGAGGTCCGCGCGGATGTCGGAAAATACCTTTGAGAATATTCTCGAGAAGGTCCGGCGGTCGAGGGACTGGAAGATATTTAACTGCAGGTCTAAAGTAAAATCGGAGAAGATCCTTCCCTGATCTACCAGGTCAAGCTTCTTGAAGAACTCGATGATGTCCTCGAGGGGCTTGTCCTCCATGAATTCGGCAACATCCATGGTCGGAAGCTCTTCAAACATTTCAACCAGTTCCTCCGTCTTCCCTTGTTCGGAAAGGTCCTGGAGGATCTCCTGGTTCTCAGGTTCTTGGTTTTCTTCGTTTTCTTCCATTCAAAGTACCGCGGTCCTAACGAGATTGAGTTTTCAGTAACTTAGATCAATAACCAATTTTCTACAACGAATGCAAAAAATAACAAAGTTTGTATTAAGAATCCCCTAAAAAAGTCGAAATAAGTAACAGGAAACGCTTATTAACTCAAAGGTTCCATGAGTAATTCTATTCCAATAATTAAATTCCTCTTCCGCATGGGTTGGAAACCTTTTTCCGAGGCCATCAGCCTGCAGCCGAGCTACGAGGTAAAGGTCTGCGCCGCCGTCTCTGAGATCGAGAACCACCTGAGCGATGCCCCGGCCTCTCTGATCATCACTTCCGTCGTCGACAAACAAGATCTTCTGCAGCTCGCCACTCTTATCAAAATGAGCAAAACTTGGCCCAAAGAATTTTCAATAAAACTGGTAGTGATAAATTTTACCAACGATAAGCACTTCGAGAAGGCCATCGCCAAGCTGGGCATCCAGGACGTCATCGACGCCGGGATCGCCACGAGGGCCTTGAAATTCAAGATGGACTTCTGGATGAAGTCCCTGAACGCCCAGATCAAGGCCAATAAAGGCACGGAGCTGGTCCAGAAGTCCCTCCAGGCCGGGGACCCCGGGAAGAGCGATCCGAAGGTCTCGAGCAGCCTCCCGACGTGGCAGAAGCCCCTGAACACCGAGAACGACACCTGGCTCATCAAGAACGACGGTGAGTGCAAGAAGATCCTCACCAAGTGGCTGGTGAAGCTCCGGGGCCCGAGCCCGTACGTTGGCCAGTGGACCGAGGTCAGCGCCGACACCTGGAGGTTCGACCTCAAGGACTTCGATCGGAAGTCCTTCACCCCCGGCAAGGGCCACTGGTTCTTCCAGGGAGGGAACAAGCCCGAGTTCTACTGGAGCGAGAACACCTGGCTCTTCACCGGGGAGAACTTCGACCTCTTCTACAAGGAGAACGACCAGCGCTTCTCACGGGCCATTTGCAAGAACCGCTTCTTCACCATCTGCGAGAACTCGAAGTTCGCGGAGGAGAAGTCCCGGCTGATCCACGAGAGCTGCGACAAGGACCTCGTCTTCAAGAAGGAAGCCGACGCCCTCGGGAACCTCGAAGGTGACGTGAAGGGAGAGGCGGACCGGTTGAAGAACCTCGAAGGGAAGGGCAAGACTGAGAACCTCGAGGGCGGGCCGCTCTCGGGAACGACCAAAGGAACGCAAGGAACTGACGGCGGGCCTCTCACTGGTACGACGAAGGGGACAGAGGCCCTCGACCGGTCACCGCTCTCCGGAGCCACCAAGGGAACCCAGGCCCTCGACCGATCACCGCTCTCTGGGGAAGCCAAGGGGACAGACGCCCTTGACCGACCCCCGTACGAGGGACGAGCCAAACAGTCAGAGGGGCACCAGGAAGCTCCGCTTCGGGGAGCGACGAAGGGAACCGATGCCCTCGACCGATCCGGACACGAGCTGAAGCTCGGAGACGGGCAGAAGCACAATTCGAATCCGCTAAGCCAAAAGACGGAGACCGCCCGAGAGGCGACCCACTGGCAAGGCCGGAACGAATACAAGGAACTGGGCAAGGCGGACTTCGGCGGACCTGCCGGGGGCAAGCCGACCGAGGGCAAGCTCCTCGACCACGAGAACAAACACCACGAGCACCAGAAGTACTACAAGGGCCACAACCCGGCGGAGGTTTACGAAGCCAAGGAGAAAGCCCAGGCCGAAGCCAGGGGAAAGGTCGACCACTTCGATGGCCAAATGGGCGGCGCCCACAAGAATCCCGCAGACCGCAGCGGGGACCTCCGGGGGTCGACCTCCACCGACCGGCTCGCCAAGAACTACGATAACCGCGACCACCTGAAGAAGGGCGACCAAGAGGCCGCCGACGCCGCCTCGGACCTCTCGGGGAGATCCGCTACCGAGAAGCTCTCTTCCCACTACTCGAAGAGAGAAGACGTCGAAGGCTCGGAAGCGAAAGAGAAGAAGAAACTCCAGTCTCCGGCGGACCTCCGTGCGGAGAGTCCGTCGGAGAAGCATCCGGGGCAGTTCGCGAAGAAGACCCGCGACGGCGAAGCCGACTCCGCTCCCGACCAACTGGATGAGAGTCCGAGGGGAAGGGAGACGGCGAAGACCGGCGGGAAGAAATCACGCCGGCAGGAAGGAGAGGAGAGGAACCTCTCCGGCGAGGGCTCCACCGAGAAGGTCGACGCTCACTACAGAAGCCGTGAACGGAGCCAGGAAGACGGGACCGGCCGCGAAGAGCGCGGGGAAGAGTCCACCGACCCGCGGGCCCTCCCGAAGAAAGATCGGCAAGAGGGAGCGAGGGGCGAGGCGAGCTCCGAAGCTCCGGACGATAGGCCTCAGCGGAAGGGCGCGGAGAACGTCCTGGCCCTCCGGCAGGATGAGGAAACCGCTGCGAAGAAGTCCACTCCGGCTCCGGAGAAGAAGGCCGCGGGCCTGACGGAAGAAGAGTACCGGAAGAAGCTCGAGAAGATCCGGGCCATCCAGAAGGAAGCTTCGGTGGTCTCCCTGGAGGACGCGCGCCAGGAGCGCAACGAGAGAGGCGGCGCCCGGGGTGCGCCGGAGGAAGCCGAGCTCGAGGCCATGGCCGCGAGCGCGAAGGTCACCGCGCAGCTCAAGCAGGACCGGCTCCACGTGAGCTGCGACCTGGACGACTTCTTCGACGAGACCGTGATCCTCCAGTCGCAGAAGCACGGCTTCCGGGTGAACGAGAAGGTCTCCCTGGTCATGCACTTCGACTACTTCAACAAGATCGAAACCCTCAACATGCACGGGATCGTGGTGAGCGAAGAGAAGAGCGGGGAAGACTGTAACTACGTCACCGTGAAGATCGACCAGAAGAACGTCGAGCAGTTCGACGTCTTCATGAAGCTCTTCAAGAAGCGGCAGTCCAACGTGGACGCCTTCCTGAAGAGCGTGAAGGGACTCTGATGCAAGTCTTCAAAGGGAACAACATTCTCGTCCTCGACCAAGACGCGGAGTTCGCGGAGGAGCTCTGCCGGACCCTGAACGAGAAGGGGGCTCGGACCTACCTCGCCGGCAGCATCATCGAAGCCCAGTACTTTCTAGAGAAGTACGACTTCGACCTGCTCCTCAGCAGCTTCTACCTCTTCGACGGGAGCTTCTCCAAGCTCATCGACTGGTGCCGGTCCAACGTGGAGATCCTCCCGGTGTTCGCGGCCATCGGCTACCCGACCCCCGGGGAGAGCCACCTCACGCAGAAGCAGTCCATCGCCGAGTTCTTCCTCGTGCGGGACGCGGAGAAGATCGTGAAGGGCCTCTCGCGCCTGGTCTTCGACTACCGCGCCTTCGAGGACGCGATCTTCCAGACCTTCGAGGAGCACGAGATCCTCCTGGAGGTGAAGGTGGGAGACCGGCTCTTCCTGAGCAGGCCCGTCGAGGTAGGCCCGGACAGCATCCTCATCCTCACCGACGAGGCATTCCCGGTGGGGACCTTCGGCATCATCAAGCTCACCTTCAAGGACTACCGGACCAACGACAACTACGTCATCCCGGGCTTCTTCGAGGAGTGGGTGAGCGAGGGCCAGACCTTCGTCGTCGACCCGAACTACCAGAACCGCTGGGGCTACTTCCTGAAGCGGCTCCAGGACAAGCAGAAGCGCATCAACACGTTCATGAAGAAAGCGGCAGGTTACTAATGGACAAGAAAGCAGTCTTCAAGGAATTCCTCGACGCGAACGAGATCCTCATCGTCGACAAGAGCCCCGGGTCGCGGAACCGGCTCCTGAAGACCATGTCCGACCTCGGGGCCAAGCGCCACATGATCCACACGACGGGGAACATCTACGAAGCCGAGCAGCTCATCGCCACGAAGAAGATCGGGATCGTCCTCTCCGACTACGCGGTCATCGGGGGCTCGGGGTTCGACCTCTTCAAGATGATCCGGGAGAAGGAACCGACGCGGAAGGACCTCTGCCTCATCCTCGTGACCTCGAACATCTCCCAGTCCGCCGTGGCGAAGGCCGCGGAGGAAGACGTTGACTCCTTCATCATCAAGCCCTACACCATCCAGAGCATCCAGGAGAACCTCATCGCCACCGTGGCCGCGAAGGTGAAGCCGTCGGAGTACGTCCTGAAGATCGAAGAAGGGAAGGCGCTCATGGCCGCGGGCAAGCTCGAGGAGTCGCTCCCGGTGTTCAAGGCCGCCTGCAACCTCCACACCAAACCGGCCCTGGCGCTGTTCTACATCGGCCAGGTCGAGTACCTGCTCCGGGACCTGGGGAGCGCGGAGACGTCCTACAGCACGGGCCTGGGCCACATCAACATCCACTACAAGTGCCTCGTGGGGCTCTACGACATGTTCCTCAAGGAGAAGAAGCTCGTGGAAGCCTACTCGGTGGTGAAGAAGATCGCGAAGTACTTCCCCGCCAACCCGGAGCGCCTGGCGCAGATCATCCGCCTCGCCATCCAGACCAAGAACTACGAAGACATGGAGATGTACTACGAGATCTTCAAGACGCTCGAGGAGCGCGCCCAGCAGGTGACCAACTACATCGGCGCGGGGATGTTCGTCGCCGGGAAGCACAGCCTACTGAACGCGGACCACGACCGGGCCCTGCGGTACTTCGACAACATCGCCGTCTCCTGCTCCGAGCACACCAAGTTCATCCGGGCCATCATCCTCGCGCTGGTGGACCACAAGCTGGTCTCCAGCGCGGAGAAGTTCCTGGGCCGCTTCACTCCGAGCGCGAAGCTCGAAGCCGACTTCCTGATCTCCGAGTACATCGTCGCGAACGCCAACGGCATCGACAAGAACGTTCTGGTGAAGGACGGCCTCGCGCTCTACAACCAGAAGATCCGCGACCCGCGCTGCATGAGCATCATGGTTGATGCGATGGCTAAACTCGGCTACAAGGAAGAGAGGATCGCACCCTTCCGGCTCGAGCTAGATCTCCAGCTTTCCGCCTAGCGGTACTGAAAAACTCTTACTCCTCTCTGAACTGTTTACTTCGGCCTTCGATTTTGTTCTCCTAGGAGGAACTTTTACCTAGGGGATCTTATGACATCAGCATATAAATTTTTGCTCTTGTTGCTCGTCCTATCGACGACCGCCTTCGCCGACACCGCTCACCACACCTTCATCGTCCGGTTCAAGCTCACGGACTCGCTGAAGACCTTCCTCCGCGCCAACGAGTTCGACATCACCGGTGTCAACTACCGGACCGGGGAGATCGAAGCGCTCATGGACGAGAAGGGGCTCCGGTTCCTCAAGACCCAGCGGCCCGACATCATCTACACCTTCCCGCAGAACCTGGCCCTCGCCCCGGACCTGGAGTACAAGAATCCGCAGGAGATCGAAGAGTTCGTGAAGGACATCCACGCGCGCTTCCCGAACATCACCAAGCTCGCGGTGATCGGAAAGTCCCTCGAGGGAAGGAACATCTGGGCCGTGCGGATCACTGGCGAAGACGCCAGAAGGGCCGTGAAACCCGTGATCCTCGTGAATGCCATGCACCACGCTCGCGAAGTCATGACTCCGGAGATCACCACTGACATGATCGGCTTCCTCACCGCCAACTACGGGAACAATCCGGAGGTCACCCGGTGGGTCGACTCCACGGTGATCTGGGTGGTGCCGATGTTCAACGTCGACGGGAACAACCGCATGTGGAACTCCGATCCGATGTGGAGGAAGAACACGCGCGGTGGATACGGCGTCGACATCAACCGAAACTACCCCGCGTTCTGGAACACCTGCAAGGGCTCGAGCTCCTGGACCTTCGGCCAGGATTACCGCGGCCCGGCTCCAGCCTCCGAGCCGGAGACCCAGGCGATGATGAACCTCGTGAGCCAGATCAAGCCGGTCTTCAACATCTCCTACCACTCGTACTCGGAGATCGTGATCTACCCCTTCGGCTGTAAGCCGAACCGGACCCCGACCACGGAAGCCGTTGAGACCATCGGCCGGGAGATTGGCCAGAAGCTCAACTACAAACCCGGGACCGCCTGGGAGCTCCTCTACAACGTCGACGGCGGAGACATCGACTGGATGTACACGGCCCACCAGGTGATCCCGTACGTGATCGAGGTCAACAGCACCAACGAAGGCTTCCATCCCAACTACCGCCAGTGGCGAGACAAGACCGTCCAGCGGAACCGCGCGGGCTGGATGCACCTCCTGAACAAGCTCCAGGGGCCGAGCCTCCAGGGCCGGGTCAACCCGCGGATGTACTCGAACATCAAGATCACCCGCGCCGGAGACAAGTCCGTCGTCCAGGATTACAAGATCAACCCGGACGGGTCCTACTTCATCATCCTCAATCCGGGGAAGTACGACTTCGTCTTCGAAGGGCAGAAGAACACGAAGTTCTCGAACCAGAGCATCAGCTCGAAGAAGCTACTAACTCTCTAGAACTTTCCGGAGCGCCTCCTCGAGGCGCTCCTTTATTTCCTTCGAATCGTCCGGCGTGGCCTCGAGGATGAACTTCTTCTCCGGGTAGCAGGCCATGGCGATGCCCTCGGAGCACTTCCCGAGGCAGCCGCTCCGAATGATCTTGATGTCCTTGCCGTGGGTTTCCTTGGACCACTTCTTTAGCTTGTCCGTGAGCTCCTTCGAACCCTTCTGGATGCAGTTCTCGTCGTCCTTACGTTCGTAGTTGCACACGTGGAGCTCCACGTGCGACTTCATCTTCTCGTCTCTCACAGCTCCCCCGCGACGATCCGGTCGAGGAGGGGTCCTTCGATGGTGACCACGCAGGGCTTCGGGATGTCTCCGTCGGGCCAGCGGCTGGTGAGGTCGGTCGCGGATGTCCCTTCTTCCCCCGGGTGCTGGACGGCGAGGAAGAGGGTCTTGTGGTCCGGAGAGAAGCACGGGCCCGTGAGTTCGGAGTCCCTTGGCCCCGAGGCCACGCGGATGATCTTCCCCTTGTTGTTCCCGGAGCGCAGGAAGACGAAGAGGCTGTTGTTCCCGAAGCCCTTGTACGGACCCTTCTCGATCTCCCGGCCGGAGATGTCGGAGGTGAACCAGAGGTTGCCCTTCGGATCGAAGACCATGTTGTCCGGGCAGGAGAAGCCGGTCTTCTCGCCGCCCGCGACGAAGGTGTCGTGCTTGAAGGTCAGGGACCCGGGGTCGTCGTTGCCTTCCATGATCTTCAGGATCGAACCGTGGAAGTTCTTGTTCGCCTTGTTATTGGTGAGGGCCACCAGCATGTTCCCGCTCAGGGGATCGAACTCGATGTCCTCGGGCCGGTCGAGGGGAGTGGCGCCGACGAGCTTCCCGGCTTCCCGGGCGTAGACCTGGATCTCCGTCTGGTCCTTGAACTTCTCCATCAGGACGGGGTGGTCCTCTCTCTTGAGGGAGATCCACTCACCCTTGAGGAGGTCAGCCACGTAGAGCGTGCCCGTTTCGAGGGAGTCGGTGGCGTCGGAGATGAACTTGTAGAGGAACTGGTTGCTGGCGTCGTCGCCGGTGTAGGCCACGACCTTCCCGTTCTTGGCCTTCGTCACCGCCGCCCGCTCGTGCATGCACCTGCCGAGGGAAACGAGCTTCTTCGCCTTGGCGGTGAGGGGATCGACCTCCACCACCCAGCCGTAGTGCTCCGGCGGGAGCGGGTAGATCTCCTCCCACTTCTGCCAGCTCGGGGTCTTGTTCCCCTGGCGATCGAGGTCGCCGTAGAACATGTCGTAGTTTTCCTCGCAGGTCAGGAACGTCCCCCACGGCGTCTGGCCCCCGGCGCAGTTGGCGAGGGTCCCGATGGCCGTGGTCTTCCCCGCGATGGGTTTGGGCCAGGCGAACGGGATCGGCGTGGTGGCGTCGATCCGCTTGTTGTACTTCGAGTCCGGGAGGACCTTCCAGTCGCCGTCGATCCGCTTTATCTCCACCAGCGTTCCTCCGACCTCGAGGCGCTCCCGGTCGATGTTCTGCCGCGTGCGGGCCGGGCCTCCGATGAAGAGGGAGTTCACGTACTCGTGGTTCACCCAGAGGATCCCCTGGTCCTGGCCCGTCGGCTGGTAGGCGATGTAGTCGTTGTTGTACCCGAAGGTCTGGGTGGCGTTGATCTTGTCTCCCCAGCGCAGGAGGATCTTATGTTGGAGGCCTTCGACGAGGAGGAGCTTGTCTTCGGTGGAGGGCGGGGGATGCGGGAGAGTAAACTTCGCGGTCTTTAGCGAAGCGGCCAGGAGACCCTTCGGGAGGGTGGCCAGCGTCCCGGAGACGCCGAGAAACTGGAGGAAATCTCTTCTTTTCATCACGAACCTCGTAGGGTGAAGCATTTAGAAATAATTCGAAAACATGATATTATACAATCTATGGATTACCAATTACCCCTCATCCTATACGATCCCGAGTGCCCTTTGTGTTTAAGATTCAAACAAGGTTTGGAGTACCTAGATCAGTCCTTACATTTTGTTTCAGCGCGTGATGAGAAAGTCTACGAACTCTTTCCCGAGCTAACCAAGCAAGATTGCTTGCAGCGGGTGCACCTGCTCACCGCCGAAAGAAAGGTCCTAGCGGGGCCCGAGGTGGTCGACTACCTGGTCAAAACCTTGCCGGGGATCTCCAAGCTCGCCTGGCTCTTGGATAACGACCAGGGGAAGAAGGTGAAGGACTTCTTCTACCAGAAAGTGGAAGAACTCCGGGAGCTTTCCCAGAAGAAGGATGAGGACTGTAACCAGTGCCCGAAGCGCTAGCTAGAACTCATTTCAAAACCTCATCCGCACCGGCGGCCCGGTTCGTCGTTGCCGTCGTCGTTCCTCCCTGCGACGTGCCTTAGCACGCCTCGCCGGGCCGCCGGAACGGTCGTCACTCCTAGTCGCCTAGAACCTGAGGTCTTGAAACGAGTTCTAGAACAGCTTCGAAGCGATGTGCTGGATCGACGTCGACTTCCCCATGGAGTAGAAGTGCAGGCAGGGAACCTTGTTGGCGATGAGTTCCTTGGACTGGTGGATGGCCCACTCGATCCCGACGTTCTTCACGTCGTCGTCGGTGCGGCACTTCTCGATGGCGTCGATGAGGTCCTCCGGCATGTCGATGAAGAAGTTCCGCGGGAGGTTGAAGATCTGGGACTTGGTGGTGATGGGCTTCAGCCCCGGGATGATCGGCACGGTGATCCCCTCGGCCTGGCACTTCTCGACGTAGTCGAAGTACTTGGCGTTGTCGAAGAACATCTGGGTGACGATGTAGTCGGCGCCGTTCTCGATCTTCTTCTTGAGGTACTTCAGGTCCGTCTTCAGGTTCGGGCTCTCGAAGTGCTTCTCCGGGTAGCCGGCGACCCCGATGCAGAACTTCGTCGGCGTCGGATTCTGGAGCTCGTCGGAGAGGTAGTGGCCCCGGTTCATGTCGTGGATCTGCGAGACGAGTTCGTCGGCGAAGCGGTGGCCCCCGGGGGTGGGTTCGAAGGATTTCTGTCCCTTGATGCTGTCGCCGCGGAGGGCGAGGACGTTGTCGATCCCGAGGAAGTTGAGGTCGATGAGGGCGTACTCGGTCTCCTCCTTCGTGAACCCGCCGCAGATGATGTGCGGAACGGTGTCGACGTTGAACTTGTGCATGAGGGCCGCGCAGATCGAGACGGTCCCGGGCCTCTTCCGGATGGACTTCTGCTCGAGGAGCCCGTTGGGCATCTTCTTGAAGACGTACTCCTCCCGGTGGTAGGTCACGTCGATGAACTTCGGCTTGAACTCCATGAGCGGGGCCACGTTGTCGAAGAGCTTCTGGATGCTCTCGCCGGTGCTCGGCGGGAGGATCTCCAGCGAGAAGAGCGTGCTCTTGGCGTTCTTGATGTGTTCGATTACCTTTGCCATAAATACCCTTTAGAACAAGTTGGCCGAGAGCCACTTCTCCATTTCCTTTAGCGAGACGTCTTTCCTCCTAGCATAGTCTTCCAGCTGGTCTTTGCCAATTCTTCCCACGTTGAAATAGCGGGATTCCGGATGGGCGAA
>SXGU01318791.1_pt1 | contig 15340 bp, 16 predicted proteins | sample 3174531 | NCBI WGS metagenome assembly SXGU01 (sample SAMN11356863, study PRJNA531348) | freshwater metagenome | isolation source: freshwater sample F1-140 | place: China: Fuxian Lake, Yuxi | collected 2017-12-25
AAGGAAGAAACCGCCCTGACCCAGATCAAATGGGCCCAATGGGGCTGCGGCGTCCCGCTGATCCTCCTGCATTCTCCCTACCGCTCGGTGATGCGGTCGCTGCTGGAGTACATCGAGGACTTGCTCGAGAAGGACCCGGACGGCTGGGTGACGGTGGTCATCCCCGAAATCCTGCCGGCCAAATGGTGGCAGAACATCCTGCACAACCAGCGGGCGCTCATGTTGAAGGCCGCGCTGCTGTTCAAAGAACGGGTCATTCTCACCGACGTCCCGTTCCACCTGGAGCGATAACCGTGAACCGTGACACGTTCAGCGTGAGGCGTTGGCTGCGGGCGTGGCGCCTCGGCCTTCTGCTTTCGGCCTTCTGCCTTCTGCTCGCGGTGCAGCCCGCGCTCGCCTTCAAGATCGTGGCGCCGGCCGAGCAGGCGGTCCTGAAAGCGGGCCAGACCGTCACGGCCAAAGTGGACCTAGGCCACGATACCGGCGTCATCAAGGTCCGCTACTATTGGTATGCCGAACAGAGCGAGACTTTGGTGGAGCAGGAGGAGGTCAAGGGAGAAGCGGGGGCCGGCAAGAACAAAATCGCCGACGAAAAATACTGGCAGCGCGACAGCGCGGCCGGCGGCGCCATCATCGCCCTCGCCTCGCTCGTTGCCACGGCGCAGGACAATCCCCCCTTCGGCGGCCCCCTCCGAATTCCATCGGACGCCGTCGGCACCATGCGCTTGCTGGCCGTGGGCGAAATCTCCCGCGGCAGGCTGGGCACCCGCACCCTGTTCGATGAAATCCTCGTGCAAGTCCAGCCCGAAGCCGAATTGCTCTCCATCGACTTTGAAACGGACAAGCCGCTCCAACTCGGACGGACCGGACAATCCGCCAGCTACGGGCAGATCGACTCGCTCGGCAAGATCTTCGACCTGCCGGTCGTCGGCCTGTTCGCGGACGGGGTGACCAGACCGATCGCCCATCCCTCGGCCGGCACAACCTACCAGTCGTCCAACAGCAAAGTAATCAAGGTCCTGCCGGAAGGCATGCTGCAAATCGTCGGGAAGGGGCCGGCCACGATCACCGTGCGCAACCGGGGCAAAGAAGCGTCGTTGGACGTGAGAGTCGAGGTCAACGACGAACCGAACGAACCGCCCGTGGCGGACGCAGGCCCGAACAAGAGCGTAAAGGCCGGGACCAAAGTTGAGTTAAACGGATTGAACAGCCGCGACCCGGAAGGCGAAGCGCTCTACTATGCCTGGAGCCAGGTGAGGGGAAGCAAAGTGCCACTGCTCGACGTCAACATGCCCAGGGCCAGCTTCCTGGCTCCCCAGGTCTCCGAGAAACGGCTCTACCGCTTCAAGCTGCGCGTCACCGACAAGAGCGGGGCGGATAGCCTTCCCGCCTATGTAGACGTCCTCGTCGAGCCGTAACGGCTACTGAAAGCAGCGACTATCTGTAACAGGGGCAGTGGCATAGCGCATGTACTCCCATTGCTCGCAGAGCGCGCAATGAAAACGTGCTCGCTCGATGCGCGCAGTTAGGAGTACATGCGCCACGCCTGCCGATAAGGCTCTTTAGAAAAAGTGTGGCGGCGACAAATCGCTTCTGGACTGGTCGCCGCTAGTGGTGGCTTTGCTGCTAATCGTAGCGGCCGCCGGCCTTGCCGGACGACCTTTGAGCATCCTGAATAATTATCCTCTTCCCTCTCCATGAAGCGAATACTTTTCCCAAAGACATTTATCCGTACCGTTCCACCCCCTTCAAGCTGGGAGCGGCGCCCACTCCCTGATCTTCTGCACGGAGGGCAGCATATCGACGAAATAGCTCGCTTGGAACAATGGTACCGGGAGCTTGAGAGCGAAGAAAAGTTGCAACTGAAACAAAGGCTTCGCTCTCTCTCCCCCCGAGAATTTTGGAGCGCCTACTTCGAGTTAATGACGTCTCGTATTGCCAGAAGTCTTGGGGCAACGCGCATCAAACACGCCCCAGCATTGCATGGCAAGCACCCCGATCTGAGTGTGGCCTTTCCATCAAATGAAAAACATATTTGGGAAGTAGCTGCAGCTTTTCAGACTTCTGATCGCGAAGCTGACGACGATAAAGCTCATGCTCTTGCAAATTGGTTGAACCAAAATTTTCGCCATACATGGTCAATCATTGTCAATGCTGAGAAGTTCTTACCCTGTGGACTCTCTGTGAAGCGTGCCAGGCCAGTCATTCAGGCTTGGTTGGATCAACTTGAGCATGGAGGGCCGAAGGAGTTGGTTCTCGAACCACCCATCATTAGCTGCGACCTTACCCTGACCGCATATGCTTCTCCAGATCGCGATCAACCTGGTCTGATTGTACAAGGCTTGATGGGACAGGGAGGGAATGTCACCGCAACCACTCGACTGCGGGATGTTATCAGGAAAAAGATCAAGAAATATGCTGCCGTGAAGGAGGGGGCAATTCCACTCGTTATCTTCGTGTATGAAGGCGATTTTGGCCACATATCCCGAAACAGTCTCGAATGGGCATTGTGGGGACAGCTTCAAGCCATATTGAGCTCGAATAGGAATGAAGCAACCCCTGCCGTAGCGACTGGTGGACTGTTCATGCCCGGTCCAGACGGACGCTCACAGAACACAAGATTAAGCGCCGTTGTCTACGGTAGGAAGCGGTTGCATGAGGGCAAGAAGTATGTTTCCCTGTATATCTACCATCATCCCGCAGCACAGAATCCTATCTCCGACGATCTCTTCAATGGTTTTCCTCAGTGTCGCATCCATATCAGGGAGACAACTTTCGACAAGCACTGGGAAGATGGCCCAAACGAGCCTGTCCACTGGCTTCTGCTCAATTAATGAGGCTGATTGTGCCTCCTACCTTAGCTTTGGAAATTATGGACTGCTTCTTCCATCTCGCGCATCGGGAAGATGGTCGCGAAGCCGACGATGAGGATCATTTCAGCTTAGCGCGGCTCGTGAGGAAAACTTCATCTGCCGGCTTTGGAACAAGCAGACCTTTATGATACGCCTGGTACCGACGTTCTGCCTCTTCCAGCCAAGCCAAAAGGTGGGCCGGCTGACTGTCACTGCGCGCGTCCAACGAGGGCCTTCCGAGGCCGCGCGTTGCGCGAGCACGGGGGATGAGCCTGGCCGCCTCCACTTTCCTTTTTCAACGTCCTATGACTGCAAGCTCCCCACCACCGCGTCCTGCTGGTCATACGTCGGAAAGATCGCCGAGAAGCCGGCGTTCAGCCACCCCGTCAGGACAGGACCGCCTTCACAAACAGCGCAGCCGAAATCACCGGAACACCCGCATACTGTTTTCGTTCAAAATCCCGGTCGCCGGTGATCAGAAAATCCACCGGCGGACGTGTCGCAGCCAACTCCAGAAAGATTCGGTCTTTTTCATCGCGGACCGAAATATCCACCGGTTCCGATTCGACGATTTCAGCAAGTTGACAAAATGCTACCAGGAATTCTTCCGTCTCTACTCCAGCGCGTGAGAACAGGGTTTGGAGGCGGGGCCGCATCAGAACAGCTTCAAGCTCGGCCAGCGTGTCAGGACTCAGGACAGGGATCAGGAGTCCTTGCAAAAGGGCATTCACGATTTTGGCGGGAGGGCCAGAAGAGGAAATCAGACCGGAGACGATGATGTTGGTATCAACGATGACTCGCACGTTTCCGCCGCACCATCGCTACCTCGCGTGCCACCGCTGATGCCGTCAGTTCCCCGGATGCTTCCGCTGCCCGTCGCAGACGTTGAACCATGCGGGCCGCACGCCTCCGGGCCGCTCGGCGTTCCTCCGACTCGATGAGCAGCACGTTCCCCTGCCGTTGCACGGAAACCGGACCGCCTATTCCCTTGAGCAGGGAGGACGGAATCAGTAACCCCTCTTTGGTCTGTCGCAATTTATTCATAGCTACTTGTCGGCAAGGACTGTTTCAGCCTGGCGCGGCTTGCGCGGAAGACTTCGGCGGCTGGTTTCGGTGTGAGAAGACCCTGGCGATAAGCCTGATACCGACGTTCGGCTTCTTCCAACCAGGCAGACTCAGCATCCACATCTTTTCCCGTGTCCAAACTGGCAATCAAGCTATGCGCCAGTTGCGCGCGTTTGGACGGAGGAAGACGTTTGGCTGCTTGCTCTAGCTCGGCGACGCCCTTTGCCATAAAAATGCCTCCCCGCAACCAGTGCGATTAACTCTATTCCAGGCCTGCTAAATTTGCAACCGCTAGTCCGCCAACCGCTTGAGCATCGGCTCATACTGTTTGCGCAGGCCTTTGATGATGGTCTTTATACGCTTAGGACCGACCCCTACTTTTGCTTTTTGTCTAACCACTTTTCTTTTCATAGGACCCTGAGTTCAGTCGATCATCACTCTTCTACAGGGCGGCTAGGCTGGCATTCCCCCTGTTCGCTGTAATTTTCACCTCTGTTCTCCTACAAGGGGACGTCTTGCTCGTCCTTTACTGCGCATATTGTCTTTGGCGTCTTTCTCCCTTGGCGGCCAAGCATTCCGCGTTCAGCATTCATTGTTCCGCATTGCCTTACTGAAAGCTCCCCACCGCCGCGTCCTGCTGGTCATACGTCGGAAAGATCGCCGAGAAGCCGGCGATGTCGAACACTTCCCGGATATGGGCCTTCAACGACGAGAGCACGATACGCCCGTTCAGACTTTTGAGTTTCTTGGCCGCCATCAAGAGCACGCGCAGGCCGGCGCTGCTGATGTAGTCCAGGTTCATGAAGTCCAGGACGAAGCTGCGGTTGCCCGCGTCGATCAAGCCCACCAGCTTCTCCTCCAGCTTGCCGGCTGTGCCGGCGTCCAGCCGTCCCGTCAGCACCAGCAGCACCACCGATCCCTTTTTCTGCTCCGTAATCTCCATCAGGCGCCTCCCTCGCATGCACGTGATTCTTGGGCCGGTTACACCGGCAGTTTCTTTTTCATCACCAACAGATTTTTTCCCTGCTCCCGCCGATACTCGACCCCGTCCATCAGCGTCCGCAGGAAGTGGACGCCCAACCCGCCGATCGGCCGGTCCTCCAGCGACTGGGTCAGGTCCGGCGGGGGCGCATCCAGCGGATTGAAGGGCTTGCCGTCGTCCTCCACCTCCGCCGCCAACTCTCCCGTTCCGAGAGACAGGCGCAGCGTGATCTGGTGGTCGGCCTGGTCGTCATAGGCATAGGAGATCACGTTGGTGACCACCTCGTCCACGCAGAGGGCCAGGGCCTGCACGACTTTGCCCGGCAGACGGTGGGCCTCCCCGAAGGACTCCACCGCCTCGCCCACCCGCTCCAGCTCGGAGAGGCGGTTGTGCAGCCTGACCTCGAGCGTCCGGCTCATGCCCGGTCCTATCCCTTCGGCTCTTGCGGTTGTCGCAGATACCGTAACGCCAGCATCGTGATGTCGTCCGCCTGCGGCTCGCCGGCCGCGTAACTGCGCACTTCCGCCACCGTGTCGCGCACGATCTCCGAGGGCGTGCCGTTCTGGATGCGACGCAGCAGCCGCTCCAGCCGTTCGACCGAGAACAGGTTGCCGGCCGCGTCCATCGCCTCGGTCACCCCGTCCGTGTAGAGGAGCAACCCGTCTCCCGGCTGCATCCTGGCCCGCTTCACCGGATAGGCGCTGTCCTCTATGACGCCCAGGGCCATGCCGCCCGGATTTTCGAGTACCGTGATGCCGCCCCGCCCGGACAGGATGTACGGCAGGTTATGCCCCGCGTTGCCGTAGTCGAGGGTTCCGGTCCTGGTGTCCAGGATGGCGTAGAAGACCGTCACGAACATGGAGGCTTCGTTGTCGGGACAGAGGAGATTGTTGACCTGCCGCAGACAGTCGCCGGGCGAGCCCCCCTGCATGGCGGTGGCCTTGAGCATGGTCCGGCTGACGGCCATGAAGATGGCCGCCGGCACGCCCTTGCCGGACACGTCCGCGATCACCAAGCCGACCCGGTCCTGGTCCAGGAGAAAGAAGTCGTAAAAGTCCCCGCCCATCTCGCGCGCGGGGATGGATTCGGCGTAGAGATCGAAATCGGCCCGGTGAGGGAAGGCGGGAAAGGTCCTGGGCAGGATGGACTTCTGAATGTCGCTGGCGATCCGCAGCTCGCTGCCGATCCGTTCCTTCTCCTCCATCGTCCGGCGGAGTTCCTCGGTCCGCTCGACCACGCGTTGTTCCAGCAGTTGGTTGGCGTCCCGCAGCTCCTTTTGCTGGGAGCCGATGACCGATTTCATCTGCTCGAAGGCCGCGGTGATATGAACCACTTCGTCTCCGGCCGGCTGCGCGGCATGCCCGGGCAGATAGGGCCGCTCGCCGACGAAATTTTCCATGTCGTGCGACAGATGGGCCAGCGGCTGGGTCACGGTCCTGCGGCTGCCGAAGGCCACGATGGCCAGGACCAGGACGCACATGCCGGCCCCGCCCGCGAGGGTCAGGGCCAGATCCTGCCGGCTCTCCTTCACATACTGGTCCATGGGCATGACGATCTCCAACCCGCCCATCAGATCGTTCAGCTTGAAGTCGTGCCTGGGGCTCTGCGGGTGGCCGTTGTGGCAGGTCACGCAGGACTGGGCCGAGGCCAGGTCGGCCGTGAGCACCCGCATGACCGTCCGGCCCTCGACGGTGTCGATGCGGATGAACTGTTCGGTCGGACGCCGGGCCAGGTAGGCGAAGGCGTCCTGCTGGAATTGATCCTTGAGCCCCTTCTCCTTATTGATGGGCCAGGGGCTGATCAGGTTGGCCGTGAATCCGTTCTTGATCGCGGCCGTGATCTCGGAGGCTTCGCGCACGAAGGTGGCCGGGAGCGGAAACCGCCCGTGCACCTCCCGGTAGTCCGGGCCGAGGGTGCCGCCGAGTTCTTTGACGCGCGGCACCACGACCGAGGCATAGTATTGCCGGTCGGCCATGATCTGGTGCGCCAGGCTCTTGGCCCGGTGCGCCAGCCGCTCTTTGAGGATCGCGTTGTTCCGCGCATGCTCGACATAGGCGGCCAGCAGGGACAGGAGCGCGATCAGGGGCACGGTCAGCACGATCAGCTTCGTCCCCACGCTCCAGTCGGCGTTGAGCCAGAGGCGGGAGAAGAAGGAGGAGCCGCCTGGCCCCCGAGCCGGTGATCGCGTCATCGCCGGCCTCGTTCGCTCTGGATCGGCCCCAGCGGCCCCACCCAGCAAGTCCCGCGGATGAACTCGCTGGCCCCGGCCTCCGGCCCGTCGTCCCGGCCGCCGCTCAATTGCAGCAGGCCCAGGAGCCGTTCCGACTCGAAGAGCGATCCCACAGCCTCCTGCAGTTCCACCCGCCCGGTCCGTAGCGGACAGAACGAGAAGACCGCTGCGTGGAGCCATCCGCAAGGCCAGGCCTGACGGCCGAGGGGCTGCACCAGCCCCTCCAGCGCCGGACGGTCTTCGCGCGCCACAATGCCGGCCGCCAGCACCGTGCTGCGCGGGAAGCGGCGCGAGGCCTTGCCTGCCTCACGCCAGGCGCCGGCCCCGCCCACAGGCGAGCGTGTCAGCGCCGTTCCGACGACACGGCCGGTCTCGGCGAGCACCACGATCCCGGCCGCATCGCTGTGCGTGAGATCCAGGCAGGATTTGACCAGCCGGTCGAGCGGCAGGGAGCCTGCATCAGATTTCGCCTCGAATCGGAGCTGGTGCGCGAATGATCCTTCGCACAGGAGGCAGGAAAGCACATGGACGTCGGGAAGGAACGCCCCGGACTGGACCACATAATCCGGCACGTCCGCGCCGTCGGTCAGATCGGTCGGATGGTAGGCCACGGCGCCCGCAACCGCGAGGAACTCACCGAACCGGTCCCGACAGGCGGAAGCCTCCTGGCCCAAGGCTCCGATCCCCAGGGCGACGGTGCCGGCCGGAAACTGCATCGTCCGGCAGTCCGCCTCCGACAGCGGAGCTTGCCGCGCCAGACTGTGTTCGCCGACGAGCTGGCAGGCCAGCGTAGCGCCGAGGTCGAGTTCGAACTTTTCATAGACGGCCGCCCCAAGCTCGACCGTCCCGCCGCCTGGCGCCGAGAGGGAGGCGCGGGTCGGAGACACTTCCGCGTCACTCGAAACGGACTCCAGTCCCAACAGCTGCTCAAACCCGGCCAGCGCGATCACCATCTTGACCGGCGCGGAGCAGTCGGCGACCACGAACGAGCCGTGCAGCCCTTTGAGTTGTTTGTAGAATCGCAGGAGAATGCGCAGGCCGGCCGAGCTGATGAATTCGAGATCGCTCAAGTCCAGCAGCAGATGGCGGGCTCCGTGGGTAACGGCCGCTTCCAGCTCCACCGCCAGCCGGTCGGCCCCGTGCGCATCCAGCCGTCCGGCGACCGTGACGTGGACCTGCCCGCCGTCCCGTCTTGTCGAAACCTCCATGCCTTCACCTTCGCGTCGGCCTGGCTGGGGAATGGCCGCGCCAGCCCCCTTCAACCGGCCGGAGCAGCTTATACCAACGGCCCTTGCGAAGCAAAAAGCGCCGGGACGGGAGCCGGCTGTCGGCTGGCGCCGCCGGCCCGCGCACAAGACTCAGGCACGCAAGCGGCCATACCTGGCGCGGGCTTGCTCCAACTCGCGGAGATGGCGTCTGAGGAGGGGACCATACCGAGACCGCATGACGGAGGCCCGATGCCGCGCGATGCGGCGCGCGATCTTCGCGATCTCGGCGGCAAGGGCTCGGACCAAGGCGACGCCGGGGGGACTCAGCCATCCCATTTGTTCCGCCGCCCAGGTCAAGTCCTGTACGGAATACCGGACCGACGCGACCTCTTCCAGGCAGCGGAAACGGGCGCGCAGGACGTCCCGCTCGGTCAGCCCGAAGGCCCGCAAGGTCGCCGGCGATACGTCTTTCTCGGCCCAGGCAGAAAGCCGCTCGAAGAGCATCGCGCCCATGGTGAAGGTGAAGGTCGCGTGGAGGATGCCGTGCAAGGGACGGAGGCTTCGCCGCCAGGGCGAATAGAAGACCTCCTGGTTGTGATCGCCCCGCCGCATCTCGAATTTCCGCAGCAACAGATTCAGATGATGGTGGCTGTTCTCGTGGATGAGGTCGTCGATCAAATCGAGCTGGTCCCGGTCGAAGCAGTTGATGAAGGAGAGGCCGGGCCGGTGGCGGTAACTGAAACTCACCACGCCCCGCGCCTTGAGCGGGACGATATGCGTCGTCAGCCGCGCGAGCCGCCTGGCCCCCTCCGGCCAGGCCGATTCGATCACATCCCAGGCTCGATTGATCCGATCGGCCAGCCCTTCGGGAGGGACAGCCAGGCGCGCCGGCGTGAGGTCCTTGCCGTAGATCAGGACCGGACCCAGGGTCCATCCGGGCCGCAGCACGTGAGGCGGCGCGAACGTCCAGCCGCCCGCCGGCTTCCGGTTCTCACCCCACAGGGGCGCCGCAGTCTTGCCCCTGCCCAGCCAGAGTCCTTGTTGCGTGATCCGGAGGCTGGCTCCGGCTCCCTTCCCGGCAAGCCTCCTCCGCAAAGACGCAGGAGGGTCGAGAGAGGCTCCCTCCAGGCCCGCATAGACCCGCCCCGGCAACTCCGCCCGCTCGAAGCTGCCCTGCAAGTCGCACGGCACCATCCCGAGCGGCCGTTTCGCCGCACGCTTGCTGCGAGCCAGCCAGAGACAAGGCAGTCCGGGCACCAGGAACAGAGACTCCTGGACAACCTGCCTCGCCAGACGCGCACAGAGTCGCTCCAGCCGGCGGTCCAACCCGGCCGCGCGTGGCACGCCGGAGGGGAACAGCTCCTCGCGATAGCCGTGCTCAAAAAATTTCTCCTGGCACTCAAGAGCGAACTGCTCCACGAACGCCCGGCGATCCCGGTCCTGTTCGAATTGCCGCTGCAGATCGATGAAGTAGAGCAGATCGTTGAGCTCTTCGATCCATCCCACGACCTTCCAGGTTGAAAAATCCTCCCGCCCCAATCGGCTCCCGACGAACCGGAAATAGTCCGGCGGCAACTGCAACGTCCGGGCCCGGCGGCGATAGTGATGCTCCAGATCGTCGCAGAGCTCGAACAGCAACCGCCTCATGCCGGTTTGCAGCTCGCCGACCAGAGCGGCGAGATAGGCTGCGTCAAACCATTTCGTCTGTGCTACCATGCAACCCTTCTTGGAATGGGAGAATGATGAACCGGCGCCTGCCCCTCGCCCTCCTGCTGCTGTGCTGCTTCCGGTCCTCACCGGCCGCCGCGGCGGACCCGCCTTGCGACAAATATCCGCAATCCCAACAGCCCCGCTGTGAGAAGCTCTGGAAGCAACTGAACCAGGAATCGGTGGCGGACATCTCCCGGTTCGGGTTGGATCAGCTCAAGCGTCGGCAGGAAGGCAAGATCTCCCCGGAGCAGCACCTCAAAGAAAACATGGAGTTCATCAAACAGTCCACGGACAAGCGGCTGAAGCTGCTCACGGAACGGATGGCGCAGGACCAAGACACCCGTCGACAGCCGGCGGAAAAGCCGTTACAGCGATAGCTCTTTCGATTCCGGCGTGAGCTGCCCCGCCGACTCCAGCAAATCCCGCCCGACCAGAATCGGCGCCTTGAAATGGATCGCCAGGGCGATGGCATCCGAGGAGCGGCTGTCGAAGACCTTGGAGCCGCCCGGCATCGCCACCGTCAATGCGCCGTAGTAGGTCCCACCTTTGAGCGTGATCACCGCCTGCGTCACCTGGCCCCCGAAGGACGTCAGGATCGTATGCATCAGGTCGTGGGACAGGGGCCTGGCGAACCTCTCGCCGGTGACGGCCCCGTGGATGGACCCGGCCACCGTCGGGTCCACGAAGATGGGCACGATCCGGTTTTCCGCCTTCAACAGCACGACCGGCCCCCGTTCCGTCAGGCGCACCGTCACATCCCTGATTGGCACCAGCTCGGGCTTCGCCTCGCCGGTTGCGCCGGCCAATGAACCGGACAACAGCGAGCCCCATCCGACGACAATCCATAACCAGACCCATCCACGGAGTTGTTTCATGGCCGCCCCCTTGAGAACGGAAGGAGGAGCGAAGAAGGTAGCCTGCCGCTGCTTTCTGTTTCCTGCCTACCGGCGGTTAGGCTCTGATAAACGCGTTCGAGTCCTTCTCGATCCCGATCCGAGTTTCCAGCCCGTGCCCGGTGATCACGCGGGTCTCCTCCTCCAGCGTGTAGAGCCGCTCGCGGATGGACTGTTCGATCGCGGCATAATCGCCGCCCCAGAGATCAGTCCGCCCGATGCCGCCACGGAACAGGGTATCGCCGGCCAGCACCAACTGTTCCTGCCCGAAATGGAAGCACATGGAGCCGGGCGTGTGCCCCGGCGTATGGAGCGCCACGCCCTCGATCCCGCCCAGCAGGAGCTTTTCTTCGTCCTTGATCCAGTAGTCGGGCAAGGGCACCGGCCGGTAGGGCACGCCGAACAGGCGGCATTGCGTCTCCAAGAGTTCCCACAAGGACAGGTCGTCCTGGTGCAGGCACAAGGCCGCGCCCGTCGCCTGTTTCATCTCGCCGGAGGCGAGGAAGTGATCGAAATGCGCATGGGTATGCAGAATGCTGCCCACCGTCAATCCCAGGGCTTCCACCATCCGGAGAATCTGCTCGGGAGCGCCCCCCGGGTCCACGACGATCGCCTGCTTGGTAACCGGATCGCCTAGGATCGAGCAGTTGCAGCCCAACGGGGGAACGGAAAAGGTTTTCACGATCAGTGAATCAGGCATCTCCCCCTCTTGCTTCCCGCGCCGCACGCGTCACGCATGACGTGCTGCCCGCCCCATGCTAGCCCCGCCGGACCGCTTTCGCAAGCGTCGCCAGCCCGGCGCGCGAATCAGCCGGTTCAATTTACGTCTCCCTCCCCCGCAGACATACTGGGCGCCCATGGCGCAACCGGCTTCGGCTCCTTCGCTCCCTTCTTCGATCCCCTCCTGGTGGCACAGTTTCAAAGCCCGTCTCCTCCTGGGGACGCTGCTGATCCGGCTGCTGACTGATGGCGCCCTTTGCCATCGTAGGCTTACTTCTGCGCTGAGGCCGTTTCAACATCCTGCCAATCCCGCCTTACTCGGGCCTGGCCACCCAGAGCACTTCCGTGTCGAGAAACTCCCAGCTTCGCCCGCGCCCCTCCAGGAGCATGAGGAGTCCGCTGCCGCTGCCGTCCCGGCGATTGTCTTCCACGTAGACCAAGGCCCGATCCAGACGCAACGTGAACCCCACGCGCGAGAACGTGAGGATACCGATGGTGGGAGGAGCTTCCTGGATCCATTCAAGGAAGGAGGCGGGGATCGGCGCCAGCGACACTTCCGGCTCCTCGGCCCCGTCTCCGGATACGAACCGGTACGGCACGGCGAACGTGAACTTGTCCTCCAAGCGGGCCGGCTTGCTGTTCTTCAGAATAAAGTCCGTGACCATCTCCGATTCCAGGCCCCCCTCGAACGGCCGCCGATCACGAAAATAGGCCTGGCCGGGAATGTCCTGCTCGCCCGGTCCCAGCCTAGTCGTCGTCAGCCGCCCGATGAGCACCCGCTCGGTCTGGGACGTCAGAAACTTGGCATTGATGACGCGATCGTAGACGGGATAGTCCGATGACGGAGCCGGCTCCGGCCTGGGGCCTGGCCGGTCCTCGGCCAGGCCCAGGCCGGAGAGAGACGACAGGCACAGCACCGTCACCAGACTGAATATTCGAGCCGCTTGCAGAGGGAGCATCGCGGCAAGATAGCCGACCGGCCACCCCTGGTCAAACCGTTCTGTTCGGCGCCGTTTGCCTTCTCGGACCAATCCCCCTAGAATCCCCGCAAGCATCGTGAGCACCTTCTTTCCCAAACTCAAAGCGGTCCTGGTCGTTGTGCTCGCGGTCGGCTGGATCATGGCCTGCTGGATGCCGCAACCCTCCCTCGCCCAGCCGGTCAACCAAAAACAACTGGAGCCGCGCCTTGCAGCCATCGCCGCCCTGGCAAGCCCCTCTCCCATGGTCTCCATTCCCGCCGGCTGGTTTCTCATGGGAAGCGTCCGCAAGGACGATGACCCCTACGGCATGGACACCCAGTTCGACGATACGGAGCTGCCGCAAAAGCGCATCTGGCTGGACGCCTATGCCATAGATCGCGACGAGGTCAGCCTGGGGGAATATTTGGCCTTCCTACGCCGGCAGAAGCGCGAACCGCCGGAGGAACTCAAACACCTCATCTGGCATGTCATCACCGTGCATGCCATGCCCGACCCGGTCCTCACCCGTTGGCCGGCGCTCTACCTGACCTGGAGCGACGCCTCGGACTTTTGCCGGGCCAGGAACAAGCGCTTGCCGACGGAGGCCGAGTGGGAAAAGGCGGCGCGAGGCACCGACGGGGGGCTCTTTCCCTGGGGACATGCCACACCCGATCCTGAGCTGGCGATGTTCGGGAAATACCATGCCCATGAGATTCCACTGGTCGCGGCCGTGGACAGCGGGGAAGAAGGCCAGAGCCCCTACGGCTTACGCCACATGGCCGGCAACGTGGCCGAGTGGGTGCGGGACTGGTTCGGGTTCGACTACTATTCGGTGACCCCCGAGCGCAACCCGCCCGGGCCCTCGAGCGGTCGCTACCGGGGGGTGAGAGGCGGGTCGTGGAAGAGCAAACCCACGATGTTGCGAACCGCCACCCGCAGCGGCGCCCCGCCCGACCAGCGCAGCCCGACGATCGGCTTCCGCTGCGCCAAGTCGCCCTCCTGAAGCAACCCGGCAACGGCTCGGCGTTGCACTCTGCATTGAAGACTGCTCAAAGCGGTTTTCCAGCGAGGCCGCGGCGAGTCCGAGTGCCGTTCGTCGGCCGCCTATTGATGCTACATTCTGGAGGGAAATTACGCGGCGGCAGACTTTGCAGATTTGCCCGCCTGGAGATACTGATCCACCGCGGCGGCCATCTTGCGGCCCTCGGCGATGGCCCAGACGATCAATGAAGCGCCCCGCCGCACATCTCCGCCGGCGAAGACTCCTGCCACATTCGTCATGTAGTTTTGATCGGTTGCCGCATTGCCCCGCGCATCGTACTTGACGCCCAGACCGTCGAGGAGTCCGTTCTTGACCGGGCCGGTGAAGCCCATGGCCAGCAGGACCAAATCCGCGTTGATCTCGAACTCCGAACCGGGGGCCGGGACGAACTTCCCGTTCTCGAAGGAGACTCGTTGCGCGTAGAGCTTCGTTACGTGACCGTTGTGGCCGGTGAACTTGGTGGTTGAGATGCTCCACTGACGGTCGCACCCTTCCTCGTGGGCATGGGAAGTGCGGAGCTGCATCGGCCACAAGGGCCAGGGGGTCGAGCCGGCCCGCTTGGGCGGGGGCTCGGACAACAACTCGAATTGGTGCGCCTCGGCGCAGCCCTGTCGGTGCGCGGTGCCCAGACAGTCCGAGCCCGTGTCGCCGCCGCCGATGATCACGACGCGTTTTCCCTTGGCCGTGATGGTCTCCGCCGTGATCGTATCGCCCGCGTTGCGCTTGTTCTGCTGGGTGAGGTAGTCCATCGCCAGATGGATGCCCGTCAACTCCCGTCCCGGCACGGGCAGCTCGCGGGGCTGCTCGGCGCCCATCGCTAGGCCGACGGCATCGAACCGGCGGCGCAACTCCTCGCCGCTGATGTCCGTACCGATATAGACGCCGGTTGTGAACTCAACCCCTTCAGCTTTCATTTGATCCAGCCGCCGGTCCAGCACCCACTTCTCCATCTTGAAGTCCGGAATCCCGTAGCGCAGGAGCCCGCCGATGCGATCCGCCTTCTCGAACAGGGTAACCTTGTGTCCGGCGCGGGCCAGCTGCTGCGCGGCCGCGAGACCGGCTGGCCCCGAGCCCACAATGGCCACCGTTTTCCCCGTGGACAAAGTCGGCAGGATGGGCTGGACCCAGCCTTCATCGAAGCCCTTGTCGATGATGTTCCACTCAACGATGCGGATCGAGACCGGGTCTTCGTTGATGCCGAGCACGCAGGCCGACTCACAGGGAGCCGGGCAGAGCCGCCCCGTGACCTCCGGGCAATTGTTGGTCATATGGAGCGCCTTGAGCGCATCCCTCCACCGCCCCCGGTGGACCAGGTCGTTCCACTCGGGAATCAGGTTCACGACCGGACAGCCGTTCGTGCTCTGGCAGAAAGGCACGCCGCAGTCCATGCAGCGGGCGCCCTGCGCCTTGAGCTTCTCCTCCGGCATCGGCTCGTACAGTTCTTTCCAGTCCTGGATGCGGAGTTCGACCGGCCGGCGCTGGGGGCCCTCCCGGGCATATTTCATGAAACCTTTTGGGTCAGCCATCTTCCTCAACCAAAATTTTGAATTGTGAATTCTAAATTGTTCGGCAATTCAAAATTCTCAATTCACAATTCATAATTGTTTTATCTCGTCACCATTTCTTTGTGCGCCTTGTCCTTCGCCGCCGCCGCCTTACGCTCCGCCAGCACCCGTTTG
>SXGU01151211.1_pt1 | contig 15339 bp, 13 predicted proteins | sample 3174531 | NCBI WGS metagenome assembly SXGU01 (sample SAMN11356863, study PRJNA531348) | freshwater metagenome | isolation source: freshwater sample F1-140 | place: China: Fuxian Lake, Yuxi | collected 2017-12-25
CTCAAATCACTATCGCCCATAAAGCGCATCATCATACCCATCATCATTGATGAAGTTATTGCGGACACAGAAAATGTTTGAGATATAGTGTTCATGTATGGCCAATTTTAGCGGCAATCAGCCCTTTGTCAAGAAATTTCAATATAGGCAAAATCCAGACCTCCAAAAAAGCTAACCACAAAAATAACAAATTTCAAAATCAGATAGCCCAAAAATCCAACACCCAAGGCAAGGTCAAAGCTGATAAAACTAAGTAGAAAAGCCAGAAATCCAAACATCATTGCAAAGGGAATAAATGGCAGAACCAGCAAATTTGCAAATATCGAAACCAGACTTATCTGGCCAAAATTCATCAGCATAATCGGCAAAGTAAGGATCTGGGCACACAAAGTCATCTTCAGATTTTCCCTGATCATAAAGAATTCCGGCACTTTCTGAAGAAATTTTTCAATTCTTTCGGCAAACAAAATAATTCCCAAAGTCGCCAAAAAAGATAACTGAAATGAAACATCAAAAAATAAAGTCTGCGGATTCCATAAAACCATCAAAAACCCGGAAAAAAACAAAGCGCGCAAAACAAAATACTTTCTGCCAAACCACAAAGAACTCACCGAAATAATCCCCATCAGCGCCGCCCGCACCACCGAAGCGCTCGCCCCGACCAAAATTACAAACAAAACAATAAACACAACCGACCAAAGAATTCGCTTGCCCCTAGGCAAAAACCACAACATCTTTCCGACAATCAAAATTATTAAAGTAATGTTGTATCCAGAAATCGCCAAAATATGCGTTAGCCCCGCCGCATTAAAATCTTGCATCAAATTAGCAGAAATCCCCTTCCGACTACCCACAATCAGTCCCGCCATAAAACTACTCGCCGGTTCCGGAAAAATCCTGTTCAATCGCCCTAAAACCTCTTTTCTCAGAAGATAAACTCGCTCAAAAAACCAATTTTTCTTCACACCAACAAACCGCACACTCTTTGGAAAAGAAACAATTCCATAAATATCACTCACCGAAAGATAAGCCCCATAATCAAAATCCAAAAACTCCCCTGGAGCTTCAATGTAAGCTAAAATTTCCAGACAATCGCCGTATTCATAAAGCGGATATTTCTCAGCATTAAACAAAACCCGCGCATCAAAATCCTCAATCCCTAAAGTATATTTCACATTCTGATCGCGAATATCTACCTCCTGAATGCAACCCACAAATTTTTGGTCACCAAAAGCGAGATCGTTATTATCAAAAGAAAAAAACCAGCGAATTGCCAAAATCAAAACCCCAAAAACAATAAAATACCGATCTTTCATAGAAGCAAAACTAACAAAGAAAGTTAAAATTTTCTTAAATTCTTTTCGTTGCTAAAGTTCTAAAAAAAACGTACTATATCGAGGCTGAATTTTGCTTATGACATTCAAGAAAAACCTTACAAAAACCCTGGCATTAGGAATAATCTTCCTTTTAAATTTTCAGACCGTTCTGGCCGCTTTTAGTGATCTCTCCGAAAACCACAAAAATTACCCTGCAATTACCTATCTCCAAAAAGAAGGTATTTTAAACGGTTATCCCGATGGTACTTTCCGTCCCGACAATAGCGTAAACCGAGCAGAGTTCCTGAAAATTATTTTAGCAGGCTCAAAAATCCCCTTAGACGTAAGCAAAAATACGCCATTTGCAGATATCAATAACGAAGCCTGGTACGCACCATATGTCAAAAAAGCCTACAGCGAAGGCTGGATCGTGGGCTACAACGATGGCACTTTCAAACCGGAACAAACAATCAATAAAGTTGAAGCACTAAAGATTCTCGGGGAAGTCCAAAACTGGAATTTACCAACAAAAATAACCGAAAAACCTTATTCCGATACGCCGATACTCGAGTGGTACACAAAATACGTCGCTTATGCAAAAGAGCAAAATTACCTTGAAGAAACTGGAAAATTCTTCTCCCCAGGAGCACTCATGACCCGCGCAAAAATTAGCGAAATCATTTATCGCACCTTAATTGACGAAGAAGTAGAAAAAGACCCTGTTGAAGAAGAAGAACCAGCAACAGAGGAAGAGCCAACAACAGAAAATTTCACTCCTGTTGCCAGTCAGACCATTTCTGCAACGTATTTCAATAATATTGCATTGGACCAAACTCTTCCTACAAATTTTTACAAAAATGAAGTCTTTATCATCAGCGGTCAGATCACAACTTCAGGCTACAATCATGCAACAGTCATACTAGATTCTACTACTGACAATACAAACGATTACATTACTTTTACCGTTGATACAAAAAATAATCGTTTTGAAATCCCCGTCCATTTCCGACAATCCGGAAACTTTAATATCGGCATTCTGCCAGGAGAAAGCGGTCAAACAAAGGTTACCAAAATCTCTGTTCTCAGTTCGATTCCAAATTCTACAACCACAGAAACATTTTCAGAAAAAGTTTCCTCTCAAAATATAAAATTTCAGGATAAAAAAACATCGGTAACTTTTTCCGCTCCTGAAAAAACTTTCAAAAAGTTAATCTTCAGCCAAAACAGCAAAGAAGTAAGCTATTATTCACGTCAAAACACCAACAATATTGCAATAAATTACAGCGACTTCGAAAATTTTGGCACTGGAAATGTCAGCTATAAATTTGAGCTGGCAAAAATAAAAACAGAGACACCGTTGGCCATCTCCTCTGCTTTCGTAAGCGGAGAAAATAAAGTTTTTACGCCGACAAAACACTTCTTTTCAGCTATGGAAAAATCCCAAATTACTGCAGAACCACCTGAAAGTTTAAGTTCATTGCAGGCAATTTCTTTTTCCGGCACAGCAAAAACCGACCTTCAAAAAACAGCTTACGTTATCAAGCCAAACGGCTTTGTAGAAGAACTGGAGCTCGAATCTTCCGGCTCAACCTATAATTATATCGGTCAGACCATCCTCAAATCAGGAAGCACCATAAGCTACACCTATACACCGCCCGAAAGCGGAACATACATAATTGAAATCAGCAACAAAGAAGGTATTCCTGTAATTAATCATCCGGTTTATATTGGTTCAAAAATCCCTCTACTTCCAGACTTTTTCGACTCAAAAACCAGAACACTTTTCAGCGGAACTTTAAATATTACAAATGCAAGAACTGAACTTTTAAATTACATCAACAAAGAACGTGAAGCTCACGGTTTAAATAAAATAACTACCACCACCGAGTTAAATACGCTGGCGCAAAACCATTCCGATGACATGGCTAAAAACAATTTTTTTGGTCACGTGAATCTTCAAAATCAAACTCCAGAAGATCGCCGCAAACAACTGGGCATAAAAACTCCTGTCTCTGAAAATATTGCAAAAGATGTCGCTCTCGATTTCGGCCATGAAGGATTGATGCGTTCTGCTTCACACCGTCAAAACATTTTAAATAGTGCCTGGACTAAGGTGGGACTAGGCATAAGCGTTAAAGACGGGTACTTATATATCGTTGAGGAGTTTACAACAGACCAGCTCACTTCAAGTGATTTAAGCGAAATGAAAACCGAGCTTTTCTCAGAAATAAATACAAAACGCGAAACAAACAGCCTGACAACTTTAGTTGTAAATAGTTCACTCGAATCCGTTAGCGACTTCTTAAATGACAAAGCTATTCAGGAAAACAAAGAACTAACCCAGGAAATTTTTGAAGAAGCCCTCGACACATTTAATATCACTGGAAATTCCCAGACTATCGGCCGCACTTACAACGTCTGGTCGACAATTTTAACTTCCATTCTCGAGGAAGAAACCACAACTTTGCTCACCAGCGCCTGGAAATCCGTCGGCATCGACATTCAGCTCGACAATGCCGGGTCAATCAATACCATCGTAACTTTAAATGACAAATAGTATGACTTTCAAAATCAAAAAAATCAGCAAAAGAGACGACAGACCAAAGAGACCAAAATTATTCCGCCACTCAGATCGCCGATTAACGATCAGTATTCCCCTGGTCGGCTTTCTCGCCTTGATCATTTTTCTCTCCATCGGAATAGTAAAAGCCTTTAAAAGCATTGATCTCAGCGTCTTCCTCAAAGTTGCCGGAGAAGATCTTCAGCAAGACGGCTATGGCCATACAAACTTCCTGCTCCTTGGAAATGGCGGCGCAAATCACGATGGCGGCGACTTGACCGATACAATCATCGTGGCAAGTTTGGATAACGAAAACAAATTAATCACCCTTCTCTCAGTTCCCCGTGATCTTTACGTCAAAGATCCTACAGTTGGAAATTCTCGTATCAACGAAGTTTTCTATAATGCCAATAAGCATTTTGGCAGCTCTGCCCAGGGACTCGACTATATGAAATCGAAAGTCGAAGAAATCGTCGGAATTCCAATTCATTACTGGGTAAAAATCGATTTCAAAGGATTCAAAGAATTGATCGACGCTCTTGGCGGCATCGATGTAGAAGTGGCCAACGCCATTTATGATCCTTATTATCCAAAAGACGGCACCTATTTATATGAAACTTTCAGCTTATCCGCAGGTCAGCATCATTTTGACGGCGAAACTGCCTTGAAATATGCCCGCAGCCGCAAAACCACATCCGATTTCGACCGTGCCGACCGCCAACAACATGTTATTTTTGCAATCAAACAAAAAGCGCTTCAAACTGAAGTTTTGTTAAGCACCGAAAAAATAACCAACATCCTTAATACTTTAAAAGCAAACATTGAAACGAACATTAAAGTAAAAGAAATCCTTACGCTCGGCTCAATTGCCAAAGATTTCTCCCCTGAACAAATCAGTAATCGTCTAATTCATGACGACCCGACTCAGTGCGGCGGATTCCTTTATACCCCAAGCATGGACGCCTATGGCGGCATGTATGTTTTGATTCCGGCTGGCGGCTTTGAAATGCTTCATCTCTACAGCGACAACACTTTCAATAATCCCGAAATTGGCAAGGAAAATATCAAAATTCATATTCTCAACGGCACAAAAAAAGGTGGAGTCGCCGGCGAAACCAAACAGGTTCTAAAACGCTTCTGCTTCAACATCACCCGCTTCGGCAACGCTCCAAAACAAGATCTCCAGACAACAACTTATTACTATCGCCAAAAAACTGATGCGGAAGGAAATCCAATAGAGAGTCGTCCAAAATCTTTAGACTTCCTCCAAAAGCTGATTCCTGGAAAAGAATCGACCGAAATTCCTCAGGAATATATTGAAAATGGCTTTATTGGTAGCGCAGATGTTATCATCGAGCTCGGCGCGGATTACGTGAACTCCCCAAACTACATGGAAGACCCTTTCTACTCTCTACCAATTTACGCGCCAACCCCAGCCACCCCAGCCGCACCCACTACTCCCGTAACTACCCCAACGACAAATGCGAATTAATAAATTTATTGCCGAAAACTCCGGACACTCCCGCCGCAAAGCCGACGAACTGATCGCGGCCGGGAAAGTTTTCGCAAACGGCGAACAGGTAAAAGAACTCGGATTAATTGTCGATCCCGAAACCACCGAAGTAAAAATCGGCAAAGAAATAATCCGCAAGAAAAACGACAAAGTCTATATTGCTCTCTACAAACCTGCCGGCTACGTTACAACCAGAAAAGATGAGCTAAAGCGAAAAACCGTCATGACCCTGGTACCCCAGATCGAAAATCTCAAACCTGTCGGTCGTCTCGATATCGACACCGAAGGCCTTCTTCTACTCACAAATGATGGTGAATTTATTAATCTCCACACTCATCCGCGTTTCCAATGCAAAAAAGAATATATTGTAAAGATTCTTGGCGAACTAAAACCTGAAGAAAAACAGCGACTCGAACGCGGCATCGCCGTAAATGGAAAGCGCACTGCTCCGGCAAAAATTGAAATTCTTGGTATCAATCCAAAAGAAACGTTTCTTAAAATAACAATTCATGAGGGACGCAACCGACAAATTCGAAAAATGTTTGCCTACGTCAAACATGATGTGAAATACTTGAAAAGAATCTCGATCGGCAAAATAAGGCTAGGAGAGATGCAAAAAGGTAAATACCGCATACTTACTAAAAGCGAAATCGATGCTCAGTAGCCTTCTTAATTTCTACATTCTCTCAACTTTAAGCGCAAAAGACCTCGGAGCCGTCTCCGAAATTTCCGCCATCGGCTACGAACAAAAAACAATGCTAAAAACGGCAAGCGCAAGTCTCGCAACCTTCCTCGACTTATCAAATGCACCGATCAAAAAAGCCACCTACATCTCCCCCATCATCAATGCAAAATCCAGTCTTGCCATTGATATGGAGACAGGGACTGTTTTGTATGAAAAAAATGCCAACAACCTTCTTTCAGTAGCCAGTATCACCAAATTAATTACCATTCTGCTGATTCTCGAAGAAAATAAATTAAATGATGTTACAAAAATAAGCTCAAACGCCGCTAGCACCGAAGGTTCAACAATGTTTCTCCATGAAGGTGAAGAAATTGCTATAGAAAATCTTGTCTATGGTGCCCTAATCCACTCCGCAAACGACGCCTCCGTTGCTCTCGCGGAATACAATGCCGGATCAGTGACCAATTTTGTTGATAAAATGAACAAAAAAGCAAAAGAACTTGGTCTTACCAATACACATTTTTCAAACCCTGTAGGACTGGATGACTCCCAAAACTATTCATCAGCGAGCGACATTGCAAAACTTGCACAGCTAGTTTATGCAAATAATTTTATCAAACACGCCGCCAACCTTCGTGAAATGGATGTCCGTTCAGTTTCAGGTGATTTGACACACAAACTTGAAACTACAAATGACCTTCTTGATAACACATATTTGAAAATCAAAGGACTCAAAACCGGGAGCACTGATTCAGCAGGCTTATGCCTGGTTTCAGTTGCTGAAGACGAAAATGACAACGAAATTATAACTGTGGTATTAAACAGCCCAGCCCGTTTCACCGAAACAAAAATTCTTACTGACTGGACCTTTAGAGCTTATAACTGGTAAAAATGGAAGCAATAATTTCAAATCTTATCTTAATTTTTGGATCCGGAACCTTAGCGTTCCTGATCGCTTTTGTTTTAAGCCCCTGGTTCACGCGCAAATTGATCCAGTTCAAAATGGGCAAACAGATCCGCGAAAACGCCATGACCGGTGAAGCTTCTCCTCTATTTAGCGCGCTCCATGCAAAAAAAAGCGGCACGCCAACAATGGGTGGCCTTCTGATTTGGGGAACCGTTCTGGTAGTCATCCTGCTCTCTCGTGTTTTCTCAGCAACCGGCCTTTTCGACCGCTCACTTTTAAATAGAAAAGAAACCTGGATTCCCATTTTCACCCTCGTCACCTGCGGCCTTCTCGGCCTTGTCGACGATTATCTTAACATCAAAGGAATCGGAAAAACCAAAGGCTTAAGCGCAAAAATCAAATTCCTGTGGCTCACTATCTTCTCGGCCGTCGGTGCCTGGTGGTTCTACGCCAAACTCGGCTTCGACTCTGTCATGATCCCCATTCCCGGCATGGAAGCCCTCCATCTAGGAATATGGTATATTCCACTCTTCATTTTCATCATCATTGCCACCGCCAACGCCGTAAACTTTACCGACGGCCTCGACGGCCTAGCATCAGGTCTTTTAATCATGTCTTTCGGCGCATTCGGCATCATCGCCTACGTCAAAGGCCTTCTTATCCTCGCCGCCTTCTGCGGCGTAATTTGTGGCGCCCTCCTCGCCTTCCTCTGGTTCAATGTTCCACCCGCCCGCTTCTACATGGGCGACACTGGCTCCCTCTCCCTGGGCGCCACCCTCGGAGTCATCGCCATGCTTACAGACCAAACTCTCGTACTGCCTTTAATTGGCTTTATCTTTGTAATTGAAGCCCTTTCCGTAATCATCCAGATCACCTCCAAAAAATTCTTCAAACGCAAAGTATTCAAAATCGCCCCTATCCATCATCACTTCGAACAATGCGGCTGGGCCGAATTCACGGTCGTCATGCGCTTCTGGATCATCGGCGGCATCGTCACAGCCTTCGGGCTGGTCCTTGGCCTCATAATGACCCTATAGAAAGAGGACAGGCAAAAACAAATTGAATGAATTCGAAGCTGAACGAAATTTTTTTTGTCTATCCTCTTTACTGTAGCTGTGGTGGGAGCACCTTGTCATCCTCAACCTTTGGTGGCTCAACTGGAGGCAAAGGATCAACAGTCTCTGTTGGTACTGGATCAACAACTGTAGGAGTTGGCGTAACAATTGGATCCGGAGTGACCACCGGCTGAGGTGTCACCTGTCGGTCAACAGTCTGAACAAGGGAAAGATCCTCTTCAACGCGAACTTTCAATTCTTCGCGAACAGGAACGGAACCTTTATTATCTTCGATGATCTGGGCAACCTCGGCAAAATCACTTTTCGATTCTTCTAAAACATCAGCCGCAACCTCCTTATCTCCCTTAAGACTAGCATCCTGAGCCTGGGATAATTTTTCCAGCGCCTGATCTCTCTTCACCTCGGCAACTTCCACCACATTCTCCGCTCCCAAAATCTCTAAATCCTCAACAATTTTTTTTGCATCATACAAAGCCGAATTTGGAAGTGCCAAACTCAAATTCTTCTTCTGCAACAAAACCTTATCTTGAACATAAGTTTTAAGTTCTTTTGAATATTCGGCATCTGTATGACCAACTTCATCAACTAAATTATAAAACCCTTTAACATTGCGAGAAAACTCGTTAATAACCACTAGAGTTTTTTCCTTTTCTTCCAAGGACAAATTTGGATCTTCAAGCTTAACCTGTGCAGCAATAAAATTCTTTTCCGCCAAATCCAATTCAATTTTTTTCTTTTTCACATCATCAAAAGTCAAAAACACCAAAGTCTTTTCAATCAAAGATGAGTCAAAAGAAATTTCCTCACCATCCTGAATTCCCACACTTTCCATTTTTGCCACCAACAAACGTTTTTCCACTTCTGCAAGATATTCCTGATCATTATCAAGATTATCTTTCACCCATCCAGCCAAACGTTTCTGCTCATCAATCGGCTGAATATAAACCAAATTATCGACATCCTTCACTAACTCCTGACCTGTCATAATACGCTCATTTTTACCCGCAGTCTGAACATCAACAGCATTATTAAAAACTCCGACTTTCACAGATTCAGAATTCACATCGACATTAAAAGCCCCTTTTGTTGCCAACGTGGTAACATCTCCAGCCGTCACGACAAAAGAAGAGCCGCGTTCCACCAAATTAACCACTCTCGACCAGACAATACCCTGATCAACTGCAAGCTCTACATAAGTTTTAAGTGAATCTTCCTCCGGCCTAAACATTTTTGTCACCACAACCTGGGTATCATCAGCCAAACGCGCAACACTGTCATCAAAGAAACGAATTGTCGCTGTCGCTTCATGACCTGTAATAACCTTATCATTCTCAAAAATCTTCATCTTAGCGAAAACTTCCAACTTCGTCCCCTCTCTCACTACCTCAACTTCTCCGGAAAAAGAATCCAAAACCGTAAATGTCTCAGCATTAACAACTCTCGTCTCCACGCCTTTGACGCCAAAAACGCCAAAAAATAGGGCCATCAAAACAAAAGCACTTACAAACTTCTTATCAAAAAGATACAACCAAAAAAATCTCTTCTGGGATCTATCCTCAATTAAAGCAAAAATTCGCTCTTTTAGCTTCGCTTTCAAGGAAGAATCCATGGAAAATCTCGCCTCCCTAAGATATTCAGCCACTGGCAAATCAATTTTCTGCATCAAATTCTTCTTCAATTTTTCGCTTCTCTCTAAGGGAATTTGCGGTTTCGCCAAAGACCGAAGATCATTCTCTAGCTTTTCAAATCCTGGTTTTATGTCTTTATTCAATATCATACACTCTACTAAACGTGAGTTTTTGTTATTTGTTACATTAAAAGTCATATTTTATCCCCATCTCCTCAAGCACCCCTTTTAAAGCTTTCAAAGCCCTAAACTGCAAAATCCTTACGCTCCCCTCGCTTCGCTTCAAAATATCCGCAATCTCTTTATTGGAAAAATCATTGATAAACTTATAAATAAGGATATCCCGATACACTTTTCTGATCTTAGCAATAGCTGTCTTTAAAATTTTCTGATCAATCTTATTTTCAATCTGATCAGTAGGGTTATGCTCACGCTTATGGTCACGAATATCAATCGTCAACTCCGCAATATCACGATCCTTTGCAGAACGGTAATAATCAATCACAAGATTATGTGCAATCCGAAAAACCCAGGCTGAAAAAGCACTTTTACCAGCAGTATACTTATTAATATTTTCCCAAACCTTTAAAAAAACTGTCTCCAGCAAGTCCTCCGCATCCTCACTTTTCACCCGATAATAAATGTACTGATAAAGCGGATTAGACAAAATATCATAAAGCACTCCAAAGGCATCATGGTCACCTTCCTTCACCTTCTCAACCAGAGCTTCAATCTCCTCCTTGCGACTATTTAAATTATTTTCAGCCATTTTATTAAAACAAAAATTCCTGACAACGATCTACTTCTTCATTACTTCCAGCGAAAATCGGCGTCCTCTGGTGCAAATCCCCAACCGGTTTATCCAAAATCCGCATCATTCCGTCCGTACTGGCTCCACCCGCCTGTTCAATCAACAAACTGATTGGACTACACTCAAATAATAAACGTAATTTTCCTTCATTTGCTTCACTATATCCCGGATAAGAAAAAATCCCCTTACCTTTAACCAAAATCTGATTTATATCCGGGACCATTCCACCCGAATATCTCAAAGTGTATCCCTCGCGGCACCAATAATTTACCAGTTCCAGATAGTCTTCCCGCTCCGTACAAGCCCGCAGATTACCCGGCGCAAACATCTTCCCACTTTTTATTTCAAAACCATCGCGCACAAAAACAAACTCCTCTTTATCAAGCATAAACTCTACAACCCCATTTTTTATTGTCAGCATAATGGTAGTTCGCGGACCATAAACCGCAATCAAACTCGCCACCTGCTCATCACCGGTAATTCCAACAAAAGTATCAGTTTTATAAATTCCAAAAATACTTCCCAGCGCCAAATTACTATCTACAAGTGAAGATCCGTCCAAAGGGTCAAAACAGACCGCATAAGGACCATCAGAAATCTTTTCCTCATCTTCCATCTCTTCTGAAGCGATCAATCCTACATAACCGTTTGAACGCAAATGATCGACAACAAATTGATTCGCAATCAAATCCAGCGCCAACTGATCCTCTCCTGAAGCATTTTCACTGCCTGCCTTTTCCGCACCCGAGGATTTCACCACCTTCGAAATATCTTTTACAGCACTAAAAATCGCCTTCAACGTAATCGCCAAACCTTCATCAACATTCTGCTCTCTAATATACAAATCGAAATTTTTAGACATGAAAAATAGTTATCCTTAGTGTGGGTATACTAAAGGAATTGAAAATTATTTCAAGTCAGCGGGCCTTGCGACCAGAGGGCGCACATTTTTCAACAATAGAACGCTTTTCTTAAACAAACCACCTCAGCAAATCCTTCACTCTACTAATATATCCCCATTCATTATCATACCAAGCGACAACCTTCACATAATCTCCCCCCAAAGTCTTTGTACACAATGAGTCCACAATCGCCGAGCGAGTATCACCTCTAAAATCTACCGAAACCAATGGCTCATCACACAAACCCAAAATCCCCTTCATCTCACCTTCAGCATACCGGCCAAAAGCCGCATTAACATCTTTCTCGCTCACTCCCCGCCCCAGCTTCGCCACCAAATCAATGCAGGAAACAGTCGGAATCGGCACCCTGAAAGCCATTCCATCGACCTTCCCTTCAAGTGAAGGAATCACCCGCGAAATCGCCTTCATTGCTCCAGTCGTCGTGGGAATAATTGATTCAGTTGTCGAACGTGAACGTCGGAAATCCTCAGGATTAGAATTATCCAAAAGATTTTGCGTATAGGTAAAAGCGTGAATCGTCGTCACAAAGGACATCTCAATTCCAAACTCTCTTTCCAAAACTGCCAGAACCGGCGCCAGACAATTTGTCGTACAAGAAGCATTCGAAACAACTTTCAGATCCGCCGGATTATAGTCGCGCTCATTCACTCCCATGACAATATTTGGGATCGTCATCTCACTGCATGGCGCAGTAATAAGCACTTTTCCCGCACCGGCATCAAGATGCTTCTGCGCATCCGCCATCTCTGTAAACTTTCCTGTCGCCTCAATCACCACATCAATTTTCTCTGAAGCCCAATCCACTTTTCGCGGATCCGCCTCCTGAAAAACCTTCACCTTCCCGCCATTCACCACTAAATCACCGCCAGCCACGCTAATATCCGCATCACACTTTCCATACAAAGAATCATATTTTAAAAGATACGCATGTGACTCCGCATCCGCGCGGCTATTAATCGCCACAATCTCAATATCATCGGTCTCTAAAGCCTGTCTATGAACTCCTCGACCTATGCGGCCGTACCCATTGATTGCAACTCTGATTGGCATATTATTTTGAATTATCTAACATTTGCTGAAACTTTGACCCCAAAGCCAAAGCATCATCTTTCTCTCTCTTCCACATATTGCGGCCGAAAATAAATCCGAAACATCCGGCATCCAGACAAGCCTCTACATTTTCAGTCAATTCTTCATCACTTACCTGATCTCCACCGCTAAACAAAACCGGCACGCCCTGAGCAGCCTCCACAACACGTTTTGTCCTCTCCCATTTTTGCGCTTTGGCATCTAGACCCATCAATTCTCCCTCTAATTTTCGATAATAACTCGGCACACTTTCATTAGTAGTAAAATCTCCAGGCGCCGAAACCGGAATATTCGCTTTAATCACTGTCGCCCCCATTTCTGTCGCCATTCGCACCGCTGATTCAACTGCATAACTGCAATCTTTTCCGCCTTTCATTTCGACCGCTTCACCGCGAGGATAAGCCCAAACAATCAATGGCATTCCGTAGCGATCACAAGCCTTTCGCACATCGGCCAACTGCGGCAAATCCTCATCCTGACGTGGAGAACCATAATACATTGTATAACCAATCGCCGCCGCACCCATGCGCACACCATCTTCAACATAAGAAGTGTAAACGCTCAAAGGCGCTTTCTGCGGAGGAAAAGAAGTTTTTCCGTTAATTTTAAGTAAAAGGGGCACTTTGCCTGCAAGTTTTGTCCAATATCTTTTTGCCAACCCATAGTGAATAGCAACACCGTTATAACCGCCTTCCAAAGCCAAATTACAAATATAATCTGGATTCGCCGCATCCGGATTTGGATCGATATGCCGATTATCATGCTCGATAAATTGATCGTAAGGAAGAATCATTGTTGTACCGCTTGGTCGAACCATCTGCGCCATTCGTGCCATTTCTCCCGGAGAAAAATAGTTATTTCTAAAAAATCGCATCGGATCCTGCATATTTTGTACGGTTAAAAGTTAATCTGCTATCGCGGGCAGATTAATGGAAAGCGACAGATTTTGCAACGTTTCGGACCATCGAGGTTTGACCTTTAGCAAAATCAGCCTTAAGATACACTCTTCACTAAAAATCTATAACGAGCATGAGGCAAACAATAGACGATGTTCTCAACGCAGAAGATACAGAATATCTTCAGGACTGGAGCGTAGAAGCCGCAAGCTGGGACAAAGCAAAATTCTATGACCAAATCGCAAAAACTTTAGATACTCCTGATGGATATCTACACATAGATTTTGGCACAGGGTTAGGTAACCTCCCAAGAGCAATCAAGAGAAAAAACCCAAGAGGAAGCGTTATTGGAATTGAAAAAAGCACCCCAATGATACAGGGAGCTCTTTATCAAAACCAAATGGAAGGACACAAAAGCCTGTCACACCAAGGATACACAAGAAGTCTATTGGGACCATATATAAGAACTACTTTTAAAATCGACCCCAGTGAAAAAACCATGGTTGAACAAGCAATTGAAGAACACTGGGTAATAATAATCCAAGATGATCTTAGAAGCTTAAACATCTTAGAAGAAATTCTTGGAAAAAGACCGGTAACATCAGGAAGCTACACATTACCCGGAAATTCACGTGCATTTCCTTATGAAGAATTTGCTCTAGGACAAGAAATCGGACCAGAAGCGATACTAAAAGCAAAAATTCGGGCATTAACTTTATCTTTTGCAAAAGCAGACCACATAATGACAAAAAGAACTAGGTCAGGAAGCATATACACCATAGTAGACAGAATTCCAATAATCGAAGATAGAACAGAAGAAGCTAGCAGAAATTACCTCAAGCAACGATTCGGAAAATTACTAGAGTTCTGGGATCCCCAAAAACCAGAGAGTGTCCAGGCAGAAGTATTAAATCAAATAAAAACTCCCATGGGCTGGAAGTCTAAAGATAAATCCACTCTTGTATTATCTAAAGAAGGAGGAAAACTAGCAAGCAAAGAAGCAAAAGCACTAAGAAAAATTTCTGAAACAGGAGTGATAATAATGCCACTACAGAGAAAATCGAAAAAATACTAGCGACTCGCGATCGCCGTCTCCTGATGAATGAAAACTGAGGCCTGTGGCTTCACCATTCTTTTTACCTTTGGCGACTCCTGAATCGCCTTTAGTGAACGCGCGACCGAAATCTGCATCTGCATACTCTCACTTTCTTTAACCAGTTCACTATTTTCTGCCTCAAGAGAATTTAAAACATAGCCCTTTGTCACCTGACGCGCAGAAAACATCAAAGTAATTACTGTAATCAGGGCAACAAAGAGTACAAGAGAGGAAAGAAGAAAAAATGGACCAAGTTCAAATTTCGCAAAAAATTTCTTTAGAAGATTTCGAGAATAATGATTTCCACGTGAGAGAACGAGTTGAGCCATAAAACAGTTATTAGTAAGGTTTGATTTTTTTGTAAGATCGCAGCTTCGCACTTCGACTTCTTGGATTTCCATTAATCTCTTCGTCGCTTGGGCTTACAGGTTTTTTTGTTAAAACTTCTATTATAGGATCACCGTAGTTGCTGTAGATACTTTCTTCGGCAGTAGCCGCTGGTCTTTCTAACTCTTTAAAGAAATGTTTTACGATTCGATCTTCCAGAGAATGATAGGAAATAATTACAATCCGTCCTCCTATCTTCAAAATCTCCATCGCCTGCTCGAGAACTTCCTCAAGAACTTTTAATTCTTCATTAACTTCAATTCTTAAGGCCTGAAAAACTCTCGTAGCGGGATGAACTTTTGATTTTCTTTTAACTACTTCCGGCAAAATGCTTGAGATAAACTCCGCTAACTCTACTGTAGAACTGAATTTTTGAGTCGCTCTCCGTTTGCAGATTTCCCGGGCGATCTTCTTTGCCATTCGCTCTTCACCATATTTAAAAAAGATTCGCAC
>SXGU01132753.1_pt1 | contig 15335 bp, 14 predicted proteins | sample 3174531 | NCBI WGS metagenome assembly SXGU01 (sample SAMN11356863, study PRJNA531348) | freshwater metagenome | isolation source: freshwater sample F1-140 | place: China: Fuxian Lake, Yuxi | collected 2017-12-25
CTCAGGTTGCGACTTTTTCCAACCTTCTACCGTCGCATTGACGCCCGCGATCGTGTCTGGGTCATCTAGTATCAAGAATTGCATGGCTATCGCTTCAACGCCAGCTGCCGGCGCGGCTGCCGGCGCGGCTGCCGGTGCGGCAGCCGGTGCGGCGCAGCCAACCACCAAACCCGAAATCACGACCACAACCATGAACCCACTCCAGCTTTGCTTTTTCATATCATTTATTCTCCTTTTCATACCTAAGTTATACAACAAAACAACCCGTTTTTTTAGTTACTCAAACATAGTACTTATGCTCCCCGATTTTTTGTGTACCCTTTTCTTAGTTATTATAAGTGCTTTCTAGCGTTGTGGCAAATACCTCATTTCAGCACGCATCGTAGGCTGGATGCTAGACAATATCACTCGTCAACTACCAGTCGACCATAGCAATTAACCGACCCCTTCGTCGACTTGCAGCGGGCTGTTAGTAGAGCATACTATCGACGCACATTTACTACACATGGCGTAATTGCACATTTCCCCCCAATTTTACATTAATCCTTTGCCAATTAGCTGATCGCTTGCAAACCGTTTTTGGGCATTGCGATTCCTACCAATGCAGTAAAAAATTTTTTCGATGCGCCCAAAATACTTGCTCCGCAGTATCGTAATGTCCGCAAGCTCTTAAGCCAGACTGTAAACGAATGTCCATTATGCACGATCCCAATCGATATTTTACAGCCAGAGTTGGAGTCTTTTTACTCGGGTCGGCCTATCAAGCCATAGCCCAACTAATACTGGAATACTTTTGCAAACTTGAAGCACAACCATTGAAAAAACGTTTCTTTTTTGCTTTGTGTAACTGTAGCCAACTCCCAAGTGAGTTTATTTGCCCAGACACTTTGAACGATTCTCGGCACATCGGTTCCTGCCCCACGAGCTGACAAGTTGGGGCAGCGGCAAAAAAGAGCACGCTCATTATCAGCATTACTTCTCTTACTCACAAAAACATATGCGGAATCTCTATTAATCTATGCTACTTGAAGCCAGGACTACAAATCCACCTATATTCAATATGTAAATATGGGCGGTAACTGGTAATCCACAAGCGCTAGGGTAAAACCCGTTGGGGTGACAACAATGACTCCAAAATTATGCAAGCAGGATACTCATTAGCGTGTATTTTAATAAAACGGAAAGGCTTTTTCTTGAATTGCAAAAGTGTAAATTGACATGGTTGTCATGTCGGTAGCTGTTGGCGGCCTGATTGATGTTACAAAAACAAGCTTTACGCAGCACGAGTTTCGAAGTGAGTTACTTAACGATAGTATTATGCAACCGAATAGAGTGTATGTTGCAGTAATCGTTTGCTTAGTGGCGGATTTATGTCTCATCCATTTGATTTAGCGCATATTGGGAAACAATACCGGTCGTGTTTCGTTTCATCAACAGAAGGCTTGCGTTTACTATGGGGGTCAATAAAAGATTACAACCAAGTGGCACGCGTGAATGTTGGAGCGGTGGGGTTACATCTCGTTTGGTGGCTAGGCAATTTTATTTGCGCTAGCAATGGTGGACTCCAGCAAACTTTGGGCTTCAACTTGGAGCGAGGCTGTGAATGCCGGTATTCCAGTTCTCTCAACTAAATACTTGGCTGCCACAGAACCACAGGACCCTGCCAACTTTGCATTCTTTGTGATAGCGTAACTAACTGACAAACCACCCCCATAGCAGTTGCCGGCACCAGTGGGATCGACTACTTTGACAGGTACGGCCGGAATATGCCATATATCATCGTGATCGCGCTCCCAGACGTACGATCCCTGTGATCCATGCCGGATCGCAATCATCTGGGGACCGAGGTGCGACCAGTATCTTACTACTTTGGCTGGATCGATAGTGTCCGCTATGCCGCTAGCGGATGGCCAATCTGGCGTTGCGATATCTACGACGTGGAGGAGATCCAATATACTGTTCCGGTTGCTCCACAATGCGAAATCAATGATTGGTTCGAGTGACAATAGTGCCCCTCGTTTCTGTAGTTCCATTGCGGTTTGAACCATGGGTTCGTCGGCAAACTCAGTAATTAGATGGATCATACGTGGTTGTTGATGAGTAATTGGCAGATCAATAGATTGTTGGAGCAACCGCGTAAAATTTTTCCTGTCGAGTGCGTGCTCCAATGGATTGCCGTCTTGAAACTTCATGTAACCGTCTTCGGTATAATCCAAAAGCCCATTTCGAGTGGTTGGAATGTTGGGGTACTGAATCCACCCCGTAAGATCGATGTCGAGATTTCGTAATGTTGCGGCATGTTTTGAATCCAAGTCAGTGCCGGAGCGGCTCAAAAGACCTACAGAATTGCTCCAAAGCCGAGCACCAAAAGCAGCCTGTGGACCACCCCCACCAAGAACATCCGAGACAATTTGACCGTCTGAAAGGCGGATGTCATCAATAATTATTTTTCCGTAGATAAGGTACTCGCTCATCTTACAGTGCTCCATATTTCGAAACTATGTGCCAACCAATCAAGCCATGAGCTAAACTTGCCACACCAATAATTCTCACCGCAAACCTCGAAACCCGAAGGATGATATTTCTTAAGGTCGGGCAGTAGATCCTCACCGCTTGTAGGTCCAACGGTCACTAAAAAAAACAGAGGCATGGGTAAAATGCAAAAAGCATCCAGTGATAATCTTAGTTGGCAATAGAAAAGGTTCGACCGAGGTGTTCTTCACTTCCACCAAGTTTACTTCTTAAGGTTTATACATCCGAATAGCATGCAATTACTGTGGAACCGCTGCGCCACTCTAGGAAAATGGTATTTGCTTGAGCTGATGCAATATCGGGAAAGCGTTATGTTGCTCCAGCCCAATCTGGTGGCAACCCAGTTCTTTTGGTTGCGGACTGGCGAATTCAGTTTGCACAACTTTGTTTGGGGCTGTAATGATACTCAATGACAGTCGTGGTGTACGGCAGTGACGATTAACGTAGTAAGTTGCACAAGTGACCACTGACACAATAATCTTTACCCTTAGTTCACAAACCGTGCCCCTTTTATTACCCGCCCACCTTGTGAGGGTACAGCTACATATTCCATCTCCAGTTTGTTTACCTAAAGCATCTCTTCACATGAAACCAAGTTGCCAAACGGTGTATTCCCACAGCTGGTGCGACAGATAACGGATCAATTCCGCGACCCCAAAAAAACTTTGGCGGTCATCGGGCCAAAGCATTGCTTAATGGTGAGGCGTGGAGCCGGTACATCTAGACGCTCTTGATGCCGCACAGCTCGTATCCGTACTGTAGACCGTGCGGTATCTGGGTTGCAATGAATTATCTCACTTTTCGTCCATAGGTTTAATTTCGCAAGCTGATTAGATGCTTGCTAGTTCCGAATAAATTAGCGACATGCCCAACGGCTTCATCGATCGCTACAGGATGGTGAGTGAACTGCTGCAAGACGTATAGGTGGAGCAAAAAATTGTGATATCGCGCCTAAGCCACTCTGTTCGGGTGCATCTGGAATGCTTTGCCTGTGTACAGTAAAAAGTTTGAACCAGCTTCTCTTGGGGGCCTTGCGGCACATTTCTGGTTTTATGGAGTGGCCGTATATTTGCGCCCAATATTTGAGGTGCTGATAAATAATCACGGACCTCATCTTAATCTCAGCTCAACAATGTTGGGCAATTCTGAGGTAATGCGTTGATACTGCACCGAGTTTATACAAAATTAACATCACTTACTCAGTGCAGCGCAAATATCAAGTTGCTCTAAATAAACTCACCTTGGCTTACTATTACCATAGCTAGACAAAATTACGCCCCCACGAAATTAATTGGTTTTGCAAGACAAAATTTACCCTACTCTTGAATGATCATGCTGAGGTATACCTACCGCCGAGGTTTATTGGCCATGGTTCCTAACGCTAGTTCGGTTTTGTGGGCCCAAGCATGGCACTCGAGAAACAATGTCTACGTAGCGCTTGACTTGATCGACATCTACGTGACTACCCCAACCTTGAGTCTCAAAGCATGATCCTACAAATGCACCATCGGCTTTCGCTAACCACCTAGCCGCATTTTCATGGTTCGTATAACCGCCCAAAATAACTGGTAAATCTGGAACAGCAAGGTTAATCTCATTGACGAGGCGGAGTGTAGTTTTCTCATCCGGATTTGCTACTTCGACGCCTTGGGCTCCGGCTGATTTTGCGAGCTTAGCTACTTCCGTAGTAGGCAAGTCCCCTCCAAGCCACTTAAAATGCATTCCATCCACTTCAGCTATGATATTAATTGTTTGTGCGTTAATTCTTGTACGATAATGTTGGAATTCCACGGGATTTGACTCGGCTACCCCGGAAGGTGTTAAGGTTGCGCCTACGAAAGCATTGCATCGCAAAAAGGAACCCCCACATACTTTTGCTATGGCAAGCGCGGGTAGAAGGGAATTCCATAGAATTTGCACGCCCACATCAAACGCTGGAGGAGTAGTCTCGGAGACTGCTGATACAATCCGCGCAATCGCCGCTAAACGGGCATAGTCAATCTCGTTGCCAATCGGGTAGACCCGGTCAACCGTTTGAATGAGGCATCCATCAGCACCTCCTTGCCGAAGTGAATTAGCATCAGCGACAGCTTTTCGAATTGATTTGTCGACATTGCCTTCTTCAAAAAATGGTGTACCAGGTAACGGTAAAAGATGCACCAGACCGACAACAACTTTTTTATAACTCATTTTTTCGAAAATACACATTATGGCCTGTTTTTCTGCACTGTTGATTTTGATTTTTGCATTCTTATAAATAGCTATTAACCGTAAATTAGGGAGTCAAGTTGATTTCGATTTGCGGAGCTCAGACAATTATGCAGTGGAGCAATTTCAGCATACATACCTGCGTCAAAAAAGTGGGTTTGCGACACGCGTGCTTAGATCGATTGGTAGTCGATGCGGAGGAGAGATGAAGAGGCAGTTGCTCGAGTTATGCAAAATGTTACCCGCATTGATCACAAGTTCTCCTCGTACAACTGGCGCAATGAACCAATGTTGAGCCATATCTTGAGCCTGTGCACCGCCAACAGTGTTTCGCTCAAAATTTGTAATAACGCGTGATCGGAACTTGGACAATAATCTTACATCATATTTTCCGGATCAAGGGATGGTTGTGTGTAAAAGTACAGGAAGCGCTGAAACGTGGTTGGGCGGTCAGGGAAAAGGTTTCTGTATTTTCGACTTGCTCCCTGAGCAACTGTAACTTCCTTGACTAGTATTCTAGCAACGCCAATTAGGGCAGTGTTGTAGGTACTTACAGCAGTGCGGAATTCGGCACGCCCAGCTGTCACTGGTTAGGGCCAGTCAGTCGTATACCGGCCGATACATCTTAGTCGTCCGTGGGCATTCCCTGAGTCATTATGAACAATTCGGTCTGGTTTGGCTATGTCACTGTTGCAATACTGGAGTTTTGAGCCGCTGCAGTAGTATTGAAATGTAGCTTTGAAGATGCTCATAAATCGGAATTCTTATTTTGCTTTCTGTTCTTCCGCATAAAACTAAGCAGACTCAGAGGATAGGCGATTCATCAAAGTAATGGGACCCTCAGGGTGGGTGATGTGTGCAAAGACGACAGAAGTGTAGGTAACCTAAATTTGCGAGTAACCTGCTCGGTTCGAGCCACCGACCCCTAAAAAGGAAGGCTAAAGTGTAGGACGGAAAACCCACTTACGCCGCGCTGTGATTTTGACTTACTTATACTCATAAATATTACTTGTGGAAAACAATGTTTGCTCCCAACATTGACTGTCCCATCTCATCATGTAAATTATCTTGTTTCTAAAATTACGCCCGTAATGATATGAATTGCTACTGAGTGGCAGCAAGGCAAGGGTATTCCTCCAAAAGTTATTATGTTAGTAACAAACGTCTTTAAAATATGAATTTAGTATATGGTGCATGCAGATATCTGGAGTATTATTTGTGGTGTTGCCGGAGTCTGAACAACGCTATTTTTTAGCGACAAGGTTTTAGCCGGTCGGCACAAACTCCAGACTATGGAAATCAAAGAGAATTAACTTACTCACGCGTACATCATAATTGTTGAACGAATTAGGTTTAGAAATCGTTCTACGTCAATTTCGAGCGCAGCTTCACAGTTCGATGGTTTTCCACGTAGTGTTGCTGTGGGAATACGTGATAAGTCTACAGTAGGTTCAGTGCTGCGCAGGTGCCGATAGTCACAGACCGTCATCCCACGAGTATATTCACCGCGCAGTTCTACCGTTACGTGCATATCAACGGCTTTAATCAGCGTCGGATCGATTAACCATGCTACGGCACAAGAATCATGGATACTCACGCCGCCTCCTGGTCCTTCCGACGATGCAGCCATAAAGAATCGGAGTAGATCAGCGCAAAAAATTGAAGCACGTGAACCGATTGCGTCAAAATCGTCTATTTCTGACTGCGTCAATATTGCCTGACGGGTTAGGTTTATGCCGCACATCTTGATATGCATGCCAGACTCGAATACTTTGAGCGCAGCTTCTGGGTCCACGTAAATATTAAATTCGGCGGCAGGTGTCCAGTTTCCAAAAGTGACCGAGCCGCCCATGATGCTGACTTCTTTGACACGTTTTAAAATCTGGGGCTCGCGATTGATCGCCGCTGCGATATTCGTCAGGGGACCGGTTGCTATTAAAGTAACGTCATCCGTGGACATCACTGTATCCACAATAAAATCTACACCATGCATAGTGGCCACCCCTTTTTTTGGGTGCGGAAGCAAAGGGCCGTCCATTCCGCTTTCCCCATGAAACATTGGAGCGATTATCAGATCAACCACTGTTGGTCCCGCATGGCCCTTATAGACCTTTATGTCACTCCTATCCAGTACTTGCAGGATCTTTAGAGCATTCACTGAAACTTTCTCTAGCACTTGATTGCCACCTACGGTGGTAATACCAAGTACATTCAAATGTTTTAGTGCTAACATGATAGCAAAAGCATCATCATGGCCAGGATCACAATCGATAATGACTTTTTTCATAGACTGCCTCGTGGTGCGTATTAAGTTGGGGAGCGATTGACGTTGATTCTGGCGTCGTGTGATTAGCGCATCATCATAGTTGAGACCTCTGCATTGGAACGAAGTACCCCCTTTTTAGCGAGATCTTAGTGTGGTGCGACTTGGTAGGCGTGGTGGTGCCCTGTAGTTCTGGTGAGATCCTGCTGGTTGTTTGGTCATATCTCTGCAAGTTAGTCACAAATATTTCAAGCTAAAAGGTCTTGATTTTATGCAGAGTTGTTGCTCTTTGCGGGTTGGACAATAGTATATGTAAAACTTTGCGAGCTCGATTTGAAGTAAGGGAGCTAGTTTTGTGTATCTATACTATCATCGACACAGCTCTGATGCCTCGGATATGTCGCAGCGTCGGGTGCGTTGCTCCAGCTTTGTAGGGTTTGGCCGCCATCCACCAGCAGTGTTGTTCCAGTGATATATTGGGCGTCACATGATGCAAGAAAAGCAACCGCTGCTGCAACATCCTCGGGCTGGCCGACCCGGCGTAAGGGTATGCGATTAGCAAATCGATCAAAGAATTCGTGTGGCTTGAGTGGGTTGCTGCGTTGTTGGCCCAGACTGAGCGGAGTTTGAATGATACCAGGGCAGACTGCAGTCACGCGGATACCATATTGTGCTACTTCAAGTGCTAAGCTTTTGGTTATCCCCTCGACCCCGTGCTTACTGGCCATGTAGGAGCCAGAGCCATCAATTGTGTCCCACCCGCCCGCAGAGGAGCCCATGTTAATGATCACCCCGCCGCCTGTATTCTTCATTTGGGCTACGCCGCATTTACATGCTAGAAATATGCCTCGCAAATTGATTGCCATCAACCGGTCCCATTGTGCTAGTGATAAGTCTACTAAGGGTGTGCCATCACCACCAACACCTGCGTTATTAAACATTATATCGAGGCGCCCAAATGTGGTTACGGTGTCTGCGACCATCATCTCGTTATCTTTGGGTATCGAAAGATCGGCTTGGATAGCAAAAGCTCGGACGCCGCACTCTTCAACCTCTTTTGCGACCCTTTTGGCTCCATTTTCGTTAATATCTACTATTGTGATGTTTGCGCCTTCGCGAGCCAATCGAAGTGCAGTCGCGCGACCGATGGACCCAGCACCTCCTGTAATGAGAGCAACCTTGTTTGCAAACCGATGGTGATGGGTGATGCTCATTGCTGTGCTCTCGGGTTTGTAATTGTAAAAAATGGTTGAGAGTAGCGGACTAATGGGTAGGCAGATAAGCTCGCAGCGGAGGTACTATTATATTATAACTTGGCGGCGCGCAGGGGGTGTGTTGCGGCTCTTCAGTACCTTGATCTCGCCATCTACAATGACTGCTGAAATGCCGACAGTGTCTCCAATCTTAAATGCACCTAGTGCGTCGCGTGACTCTGACCCTTCGGCCGCATCCATGATTACGAGGTCAGCGTCCATCCCTACGCAAATCTTGCCCGTGTTAATTCTGTAAAGTGATGAGGTGTTACCCGATGCCATTGCTATAACCTGCTCGGGTGGTACTCTACCGAGCGATGAAATCCATGCGATGGTGCGGATAATCCCCAGCGGGATAATTCCAGTGCCTGATGGCATGTCGGTCCCAACGATAATGCGGTTAAGGCAACTACGCTGGCGCGCTATTTCAATAATTTTTGGGATCACAGTTACGTTGCCACACTGAATAATCTCTAGCGCGCAGTTGGTCTCAGACATTATTATATCTATATCTTTTTCTGGGGGGGCTGTCGGGCCGCCGTTTAAGTGACACGCGATGTCTGGCTGGACGATCTTTACGTGTTTCGCACCTATCACACCACTACCTGGAATCGAAGCGCCTCCAACATGCATCATCACTACCATCGCGTTTTGCTTGGCCCAGCCGATCATCTCAGCAGCTTTTTCCCAGTCGTGAAATCCACCTAGGCCAACTTCACCAAGGTGACAGACACCAGCTTGCGCCATTTCCTTGAAGTCTTGCTCCTGTAAGCCAGCGGCGAGTAATAAGGCCCCCCCCATCACTTTTACCCCACCAGGACGGAAGTTTCTCCACGACTGTGCGCCAATAATTGCGAGAGACTTGACACCAATTGCGTTCGTAGGTAGACCTGGCGTATGCACTTCCCCCGCTGAGATCATGAAGGTCACTCCACCATGCGCACAGCTGTCAATGAAATCGACTGTTTTTTGGCGTGGCGTATAGTCTCCAATCACGGGGTGGAAGTGCGAATCGATTAAACCCGGGGTAAGTGTTGTGCCGTTTGCGTCTATAACAGTCTCATTGCCATACGGCTCGAAGCTATTTCTCTTACCCACAGCCGCAATCTTCCCGTCGCGCACGAGAAGTGCGTCACCATCGAGTAGTGCGTTGGTAAAATCTCCAGAGACTATCTGGCCGATATTATGTATTAGAAGATTGCCGGGCATCGATACGCTTCTATGGGAGTGTTGGTCGGCGCTTTGCCGGAGCAAAAGCACACAAGTTCGCTGGCGGACTACCTGTTACCCTGTGAATTTGGAGGTGATTAGATGTTGACGTTTTATGTGTCACGTGGTAGACCAGCTAGCACACGTTCGAGATCTATAACGTCGCCATAGTGGGTGTCGATATCATAGAGCGCAGCATCTTGCTGTCGTGGGCTTGTGGCCATGCACGTTTGCTCCGGTATGATGGCGTGGTACCCCAAAAAAAAAGCATCGTGACATGTTGAGCGTACACAAATATTAGTGACGACACCAGTGATGATTACAGTCTTGATTTCACGTTCACGCAGATAAAGATCTAGATCTGTCTGAAAGAATCCGCTATAACGCCGCTTAGGCACAATTATGTCAACCTTTGAGTCATAGGATATTTTCTGGGAAATTTCTGCTCCCCATGTTCCGATGACACCAGCTTTGCCTCTCTTTCGAAATAGTGAGTCGTCTTCACGCACCGACTGGTTCAACCAGAAAATAGGCATGAATGCTGCGCGCGCGAGTTCGATTAATTGGTTATTTGTTTCATATAGGACGGTGGCGCCTGGCAGGACCATCGAGCCGCCATCCTCAAAAAAGTCATTGATAATGTCAACTACCAGAAGCGCGGTTCGCTTTGGGTCAAATTTGACAGATGTGTGCTTAATGCGAAGTTCAGAAAATGTATCTTGTTCAGGCATTACTTGTCTCCTTCAAACTACTCACAGACTGGAACCTAAACCTGTGGAAATCAGTCGAGACCGTTTTGGCCCACTACATTTGCGCACGTAAGGCCCCCAACACGTGGGTGGGGACGACCACCATTCGTGACCGTAACTATCAAGACAATTTCGTCGGTTTTAGGAGCATCTGAAATTCGTACTTCCATTGCATCAAAATGGGATCTGACTTTCATCGCGTCTTTGTGGTGAAGAGGTACGTCTATGGCCGTACCCGGAGGGCCTATTTTCTTTGCCGATGGAATTATCGCTTTTCCGCCTCTTACTGCTTTTCGCAAAGATTCCCCGAGTTTTGGGTGCAATATTGCTGCTGCGTGCTCACGTTCCCCACCCATGCCAACAATAGCTGCCTTGCCGAAACTGTGCGTGACATCAGAGCCCAGTGCCGCAACAGCTTTTTGGCTAAGTATCTCGCCAAGCTCTGCGCTAATATCGGATAATTCCGTGAGGTCATCAACATATTTTCCTGCACATGGGTTCCACACAACCCCCGCAGCCGCTATTTTTTTTAATGGTTTTACTAATAATCTGCCACCCTCCTGAAAAGTTTCTTCGATAAATACATATAGTCGTCTGAGTTCCATCTGTTGCATCTCCCAACTAGAAATATAAACGCCAAGTGTGATTGGGCTTAAAACCAAGTACTCGTTGAGCTTTTTCTATACTCAGAATTGAGTTGAATTCTTCCAATCCGAAACGAATTTCTGTGTCTGGGTAATACTTGCGCACAAGGTCAGCGGTTGGTTCTAGGCTGAACGAATCATGGGCAGAAATATTGATGGTTTCGTGCCCTATAAGATCCACTTCCAATGCCAGGCGCGTTGCCTCAGCTACATCTCGGCTGTCGACATATGTCCAAAGGTTTGCCATCGCTTTGGCGGGGTAGGGTTGCAGAGGGCTAATTTGCTGTTTGAAGGTTTGCGGTGTGTGAATCCAACTCAACCTAAGACTTGCAACACTTAAATTTCCAGCCATTCTACGCACAAACCCCTTGGCAATTTCTTCCCCAACATACTTCGAAATACTATAGGCGTCTTGGGGACCCTCTGGATATTCTTCATCAATAGGAGCATAGTGCGGGGACAGGCCACTGTAATAAAATGGATATCCAGTAACTGATTTGCTTGACGCATAAACAACTCGTCTAATACCTAGATTGGCGACGACCTCAAGTACATTGAACGTGGTCATAACATTGGTGCGAAAAACAGTTTCTGGTGTATTTAAAGTTGGGCGAGGAATCCCAGCGAAATGAACGACACGGTCTGTTGCCCGTAACACTCCGTAGACTTGGCCGAGGTCCGTGAGCTCTACTACTTTGTAAGGGCAAACAGGTTTAATTGGATGAATAATGTCGACACAAAGTACCTCGTAATCCAGTCTGACCAAATGCTCGACAACAGCGCTGCCCGCCAGACCGGCCCCGCCAGTGACAACAACCCGTGTGATGCTCTAGTCCTCCACCGGGCCCCGCCAATCTGGTGCGCCCACATTGGTGATACTTATGTGGGCCATAGAATGCCCTATGGACGCTCCATGCCAGTGAAGCTCTCCGGCAGGAATCTGGATTGTGTCCCCAATTTCTGCAGTAATGACATCTCCGTGATCGTTCCCAATTCGCGCTTGCCCCTCCAAGATATATAGAATTTGTTCACCAGGATGAATATGCCAGTGTGTTCGAGCACCATTCTCAAAGAAAACTACTGCCACACCAATTGTGCCACCCTCGCCGCGCTTTAGTATGCGGTCCAGATGCCCTGTCCCGGTGATTGCTTCGTTGCTCTGCGCTTCACGATCTGATACACGAATGATTTTCATTCCAGGTTACTCTATTCCTTAACTTGAAGACTATATCATATGTTGCAGAGCGCTTTAGATTGCCGCTAATTTGTACTAGAAAATTGCAAGTAGTCAAATGATGAATTGAGCTTGAGTGTAGAGGCAATAAGTTCCTATAGTGCCTAACAATTAATCCAAATGGCCGCATTGACGTTTGGCGGTTTAACTTGACGAATCGGGGGCATTTTATTTGAGAAATGAGCGATTACTGCTTGTCAACCAAATAATCGTAAACTGTCAGCATGTGCTTGTAGTAGCTGCTCATCCCAATGGCTACATGCATGTTTCACGACAGTATTAACTGGGACGAATTAAGCAGGCGGGTGCACGTGCATGGCAAACATACCTATTTTTGCCCATCCGGCTCGTCGTCTTAGACAAATCCAACTAACCCTGTTGGCTACGCCCCCAGCTTTGTTCCTTGTATTTCATTGTGACCCGAGGCATATTCTCGTCGTGACCGGTTGCCAAGATTGGTTCAGGCTGACCATCCATTTTGGAGTATTTCTACTGAAAACAACACCTGCTGATTCTGGAATCTTCCAACGTGTTGTACGCCACTGCGGGTGTCTAGTTCCTAAAGCATACCCAGCTGCTCGTTCTGCTCCTTGGTATGCTTCCTTTTGCAAGCTTGGCTTCCCTAGTTATGGTACTAGTAAAGACGCAAATAACCGTTTTGAAAATGCAGTAACTTAATCTGTGTACGTGTTTCTACCCCTAATGGATGCAGGTCTTGCTTTATTAGTAGAGATCGTTGGATCGTGATGAACCCTAGCCGATGTTTGACCCCACAGGTTTTAGGTGCATGAAAGTATGTGATTTTGACTGCCCAGTGTGTTTCGTAAACCGTGGCATGTTAGTTACATTATCTAATCCACATTGTAAATAGCGATGATTGATATTCTGAACACAGTTCGAGTCTTACCTACAGTGGTCTAGGGTAAGCCGAGGCTTTTGGCTGCAAGATGAATAGTATATTTGCCGGTGGTTAGAATTTTAGGACCAGACGAAAATTTGTTTTACTGGCTACACCCCACGGCACTTGCGTAACTTGGACATGATAATGGTTCTCTTGCAGCAAAGTGTATTACTTCACGGGAATTACTAGGTGTGGTGCGCCTATGCAATATCTTGAAGCCATTTGCTAAATTCCATCAATACTTGGTCAACACCCAGGGCATGCAGTTCTGCGCTTTCATCAACTTCAAGTTTTGCGGTGCGCTGTCACCCAAGAACAAACTTATCATCTTCAAGAATGAAGATTGGTAACTCAATAAATGTAGTGTTACGCTTTGCCGGTACGACGTAACGACACGCCTAATAAAATAGGGTGCGTGAACCTTCGGGTTATTGGTTACCAAGAAAATTCACAAAATGGGTGTGACTTCCTAGTGACCGGTCTAATGGCACTGTATGAGCCATACAAAAATATTGCGATGATTAACGTTTGATTAATTCTCGTTAGTACACCGTTCTTGAATATGCATGGATTTTATTCTTTGGTGGAGTGCTTTGACAGGAATCAGGTAGAAAAAGGTTAATGTTCTGTTCGATCTTATATGCATGGATATTACGCACATTGCACCCCCCACCAATTACACGCCCAAGAGAAAGCTTAGCACTGCGATATTTGCACAAAACCCGAATTGCCGGAATGCCTCTTTGGAGTGTTACCGCAACATACAGTCTGTCTAAGATCTGTAAAAACCTGTTGGGTGTCTGCTATGTCAATTTTGAATGCGACTGGGTGCCAAATCTGGCGTGGAGCCTGGTCGAGCTCCTCTTCATCGTCAGAATTCGGTTTCTGTCGATGAGTTTAGATCATATTGTTTTTATACCCATACCGATTTTCGAAAACCTGAAAACGCGTTCTCTTGAACAAATCTTCCTTAAAATCTGGCATAATATTTTGTGTAGCCTTTATTTCGACAGACACGCGGCATATTCCGTCCTTGATATTCATTCGGGCTTTTTCTTCGAGTCAAACGTCCAACAAAGCCGTTGTTTAAGGCATTTGGGTGGTGGTCCGTACGCGACCTAGGCTTGCGCCAAAGTTACACAGTTTCAAGTGATGTTATGCTAGTTTCGCTTCAGCTTCATTAGGTATTTTGAAACTTACGAGTGCTCCAAATTTTGGCATGTAGCGGGTTGCCATGGCATGTTGTTGATAGAACTGCAATCCGGAACACCATGCTCGATGAACTTTCGGGTGCCTCTTTAGATAAAGAACCAGTACCAATGCAGATTTGGGTGAATAATCTAACCGCAAATGCGGAATTCGAATGCCACGGAGCAGCGCCCAAGCATTGGGTGAAGATAGTGCTCCGCTGGGCTATTTTAGGTGGATCTCCAGAAACCTTCAAAAAGTCTACTGGAAGCAAACTCGTTCTCATTGTAGTGGCGCCTTCTTGTGCATCGCGTTGACCACCAATTCTTGTTGTTGTGCTTTCCACCACAAAAGTAAATCCCCAGTCATGTGAACGGAATTAGTGGGGGCTAGTGAAGGTCTTTTTGTAAACAACAGTAATACCACGCGTGTGAGCTACGAATGCTTGGGCTTCAACATTAACGTTTTTTCTTGTAGGGTTAGCGATAGTCTCCATGTCTATTAGTGTTGTTTCTGTTGCTATGCGCACTTCCGAGGTGTTAAGGGTATCTACAAAAGTAGTTGTGACCCTAAAAGCTATGAAAGGGTGATCCACAAACTGATGCTTGGAGCCGTGAATTATTGGCTCTTATACGATGTAGTCACCAGCTTGTAATATTGCAAAGAGCTGCGTGGCGACGCATCCATTCCACCTCCTGTTGTAAGACATGCCTCTGCATTTGCGACTAAGCTCACTAGAGTGTCTAAAGCCTATTCGCTTGCGTTTGCTTACCGAAGTAACATTTACCCCACTGCGGTCACTATCTAGAATGCGCGAGTAACTATCGAGGTCGTTCTCAAAATTGGTGGACCGAGTTGTCCATAACTGTGAGACAGGATGTGTAAGCCATGGTAAAGTCGGTACCTCCTCACTGATAAAGAACCTCTTTGGCAAGTAGATAATTGTGAATATTACCGCGTGATATATGCATGCTACCTTTCTCTAAAAACTCTCCTCCACAGGTTCTCTGTGGTACCCTATAGCGCTGCACTATTCTGTAGGTTCGAAACCATGGATTGGGCTAGAAACAACTGCACCCTTCCTTGTTATTGCTTGATAGCAAGCGAACTTACTGGTGCACAACAGGGGTGCGCACGCACTTTTCTAATAAAGC
>SXGU01395766.1_pt1 | contig 15334 bp, 7 predicted proteins | sample 3174531 | NCBI WGS metagenome assembly SXGU01 (sample SAMN11356863, study PRJNA531348) | freshwater metagenome | isolation source: freshwater sample F1-140 | place: China: Fuxian Lake, Yuxi | collected 2017-12-25
GAAAAACTCCCTACCTGGCCCAACAGCCGCATCGACGTATTACTACCGTTCAGTAACATGGATTAAATCATAGCGGCAACACGTTGACGATGTGGTGGGGCTAGCCACTTACGCTGGATCAGCCGCCCGCTTGAATGTTCTGCACTTTCTCCCTGATTTGAATCAACACATTCTCCAAAAGCGCGGCGCATTGTTCAGCCAGCTTAACCGATTCAGGTTCGTTGGCTCTAGCGCTATCCTGTAATTGACGAGCCAATTCCTGTAACTGGTTCGCACCAAAATTACCTGCCGTTCCTTTAAGGCTATGCCCGATAAAAGCCATGCTCTGCATATCCTGATGCTTGGCTGCTTCGAGCAATTGTGCAGGCAACATGTCCAAACTCTTTATGGCCGTATTCAGCAGCTTCTCGATAAAATCATTACGCTGATTAAAACGCTTTGAGAGCTCATCCCAATCGATCAACTCCATGTTAGAAGCTTTAGGTATTGAGCCGACATAACGCAGGATGATGGATACCAAATCCTCATGAATCAGCGGTTTGGTAATTGTATCCACCATACCCGCAGCCAAATTCAGATTTCGTTCTTCAATCATGGCATGCGCAGTCTGACCAATGATGGCCAAACCTGGCGCAATCGCTTGGATTTGGCGAGCGGCTTCCCGACCATCCATCTCCGGCATTTGCACATCCATGACGATAATATCAAATTCATTCGGGGCTTTTTGCACCGCTTCAACAGCCAATCGACCATTGCTGACCAACTTCAATCTGGCGCCTTCGCTGGTCAGCATATCCTGCAAGACCAGCTGATTTACCTCATTGTCTTCGGCAGCCAGAATCCGTATTCCCTGTAATCGCTGTCCTAAAGGTAGGTTGTAGCTGGCCAGCGGAACCGGTGCTGCGGACAGATCAGTTGCGACATACGGAATAGTCAATATAAAACAACTACCTATATCCGGCGTACTTTCAACCTGTATCTCGCCCCCCATCAAACCAGCAAGCCGTTGACTGATGGACAAGCCGAGTCCTGTGCCACCGAATTTACGCGTAGTACTGGCATCTGCTTGTTCAAACGGCGTAAACAAGCGGCTAATTTGTTCGTACGTCATACCTATCCCGGTATCGCTGACCGTAAATACCAAATTTTCACCTTCAATTTTGGCTTCCAGATTGATCATTCCATGTTCAGTGAACTTCAAAGCATTGGATACCAAATTGAGCAGAATTTGCGAAAGTCGAGTCGGATCACCCAAACAAGCTTTAGGTAATTCTGGATGCAATCTGGCATGCATCGCCAAACCTTTGGATTTGGCCGGTTGGCTGAAAACAGTCAGGATATTTTCGATGAGGTCAGCCGGTGCGTAAGGCTCGGTTTCTATCATCAGCTTACCGACTTCGATTTTAGAAAAATCCAAAATATCGTTGATGATACTCAGCAGCAATTTGCCGGATTCTAAAATGCGAGAAAAGATTTTTTGCGATTGATCTCGCCCGGCACTTTCTCGATAACCTATCTGGGCAAAACCCAGCATGCCGTTCAATGGTGTACGAATTTCATGACTCATATTGGCAAGAAATTCACTCTTGATTTGCGCCACATGTTCGGCCGCTTGCTGTGCACGTTCGCGTTCTTCCATGGCCAATTTGATATCGGTAATATCACTGCAACAGCCGATATAGCCCAGAAAATTAGCTTTGTCATCCCAGCGAGGCACCCCATTATCCAATAGCCAGCGATATTCGCCATCAAATCGACGCAAGCGATATTCCATCGAAAAAGACTGGCGGGCTTCAAAGGCTGTCGTATATTTTTCCAAACAATACTGTTTATCATCCGGGTAGATATCTTCAACCCAACCATCCCCGTACTCCTGTTCCAGGGTGCGTCCGGTAAATTCCAGCCATCCCCGGTTGAAGTAATGGCATAACTTATCCAATCCGGACATCCAGATTAACACTGGGGCGGCTTCCGCCAGATGACGGAAACGGGCTTCGCTTTCCCGCAGAGCAGCATCGGCTTTTTTTCGCTCGGTAATATCCGAAAAACTCACCACCAGACCGATGATTTCGCCATCTCGATACATGGGTCTGGCCGCATAACTCACAGGCAAAGCTGTCCCATCGGCTCGCCAGAACACATCGTCATTCACCCCCACTAAATTGTGATCATTAAGACAAGCCTTGATGGGACATTCGGCTTCAGAATGTACATTACCGTCTGCATGGTGATGGTGAAATGTGGCATGCATGGGGCGTCCCAGCAAATAGCTAGCACTGTAACCCAACAGTTTTTCAGTCGCCGGATTAACAAAGGTGATCTGACCCTGCAGATTAGCGCCGAAAATACCATCGGCACTGGATTCCAGAATCAAGCGTAATTGTTCCTCAGCAGCTCGTGCTTCGGTCGTACGCTCGATCACCAGTCTTTCCAATTGTTGTTGATGCAACAGCAGCGATTCACGGGCGCTTACCAATTCGGTAATGTCGTTCAGCGCGGCGACAACGCCCATAATCTGCCCGCCCACTTCATGTGGGTACAGCTTGACATCCAGAATTACCCGCTCTTCACCTGGCAGATCATGGCAAACTTGATAATGCTGTGGTTCGCCTTGTAGACAAGCTAAAAGTTTAGGCTCAATTTCAGCATAATTAGCTCCTACAATCTCAGCGATAGAATGACCAATCACCTGATGCTCTGCCAGTTTGATCAGGGCGTGATGCGCCGGATTATCCACCACAAAGCGCAAATCTCGATCCAGCATAATCAATGGTGTAGCCGCACTTTTAACCATGTCAGCATAACGCACCAATTGTTCATTGACCCGTTTCTGCTCGGTAATATCGGTAATAGTGCCTATCATCCGTAACGGCATACCGGCATCGGAGTATTCGACAATTTTGCCGCAATCAAAAAACCATAAATACTGACCATCGGCATGACGCAGGCGATATTCCAGCGAAAAACTTTGTTGATCATTCAGAAGATGCAGCCGCAAGGACGAATGCAAAATCGCCCTATCTTCAGGATGGACTCTTGAAGCCCATACTTCAACACTGTTGTCGAAAGCCATATCTTCAATGCCTAACAACCGTTTCCACATCGGCGAGTAATACACCGTATCTTGAGGAATGTTCCAGTCATAAACACCCTGAAGACTGTTTTCCAGTGCAAATGACCAGCGTTTTTCTGCCATCGCCAGCTGATTTTCCATAGTCTTGCGCAAGGTGATGTCCTGCTGCACAGAAACAAAATGCGTCAGTCGGCCACCTGAGTCATGAACAGGCGCAACATGGCAAAAATCGATGCCTATCCTGCCATCACGCCTGCGATTGTGAATCTCGCCCTGCCAAGAGTTTCCTGCAGCAACCGCAGCGTAAAGATCATTCAGCGTTTCGGGCGGTGTGGTATCGCCACTCAGTAGATTGGCGGATTGTCCTATTACTTCACTGTAGGCATAACCCGTAATACGGGTAAACGCATCATTGACGTAGGTGATTTGCATTTTAGGGTCAGTGACAATCACACTGTTTGGGCTTTGCTTGATGGCCTCTGAAAGAATGCTCATTTGCTCATCAGCATGTTTGAGCTCAGTGATATCTCGATCCAGGCCCCGATAACCTATAAATTCGCCGCTGTCAGCGAAGATGGGCGTGCCACTAGTCTGGACATAACGCAATGTGCCATCTTTATGGATGTTGATATTCACCAAATCTCGAAAACTAGCTCGCTGTTGCATCAGGGCATTAAATTTTTCAGAAATCTTTGCGGCTTCATCAGCAGGCATAAATTCAAAAGGTGTTCGGCCCAAAACCTCGGCAACTCGATAGCCTAATAGCAATTCGATGGAATTGGAGACATAGGTAAATCGCCCGTCGACATCCACTTCCCAGATCCAGTCAGCTGAAACCCCGACAATATCCTGAAAACGCTTTTCGCTAGCTTTTAACGCCGCTTCGGCGGCTTTGGCCGCAGTGACATCCCTGACCAAAGCCACATAAAGCGGTTGTTCATCGAATTCCAGCATGCCACAGTGAATTTCCACCGGAAAACTACTGCCATCCTTACGATAATGTTGACTGTTAAAAATGTGTGTCCCACGCGCTGGAATACGTTCCCATACCGCCTGAGCGTTGGCTAGATCCAAATCTTTATCCAGATCCAGCACGCCCATCCCCAGCAATTCCTCGCGGGTATAGCCGACATTTTCACAAGCGCGTCGATTTACCTCCACAAAACGCCCCTGAAAATCATGGACATACATGGCATCTGGCGCGGCTTGATCCACAATAGTGCGATAGCGGGTTTCCAGATCCCGAATTTTGGTCTCAAGAAACTTGCGCTCGGTGATGTCACCCCAGATCGATACGCAATATGGATGACCATGCAGTTCTATAAACCGCATACTGACCTGAACATCCAGGACTTTACAGTCTTTACGCCGGTATTTGGTTTCAAAACGCAGCTGTTGGCCAACGGCTACATTTACTAACCGGCTGCGAATGTCCTTGTCAATAGTCTCAGCCTGAATATCAAACACGGTCAGATTGGCATACTCTTCTCGGGTATAACCCAACAGAGAGCAAGCAGAATCATTGAATTCAATAAACCGAAAGGTTTGCATATCGGTCAATTCGATGGCATCCCCAGCCTGTGCAACGATTGCACTCATCACTTCCTCTCGTTCCTTTAAGGCGATTTGTGCCTGTTTGTGATGAGTGATATCCGTAATAATGCCTAAATATCGTAAGGGCTGATCAGGCGAATCAATAGCAACCCCATGCACATAAAGCCAACGTGCTTCACCTGCTATCATCACTCGATACTCTTGCATAAAATCAGTACGATTTTTTACAGCGTGCTGTATCGCCACAACCAATTTGCTACGATCTTCCGGATGAATGATGTTTAGCCAAATTTCAAAACTTGGCTGATAGTGCTCGCTATCCAAACCGAACAAATCCCAGATGGCGGATGACCAGTATTGTTGATCCGTGTCTGGCTGCCATTCCCAAGTACCGGCTCGCGATGCAGTCAGGGCCAAATTCAACCAAGCGGCTTCTCGGCGCTGATTTTCGGCTTGCTTTTCAAACTTGATGGCATCTGCTTCAGCCTGTTTGCGACGACTAATATCCAGCAACATCACAAATATTTCCTGATCCGAAAAGCTGGCATGGGCTTCAACCCAAAGCTGAGTACCATCTTTGCAATGAACCAAGGCTTCGAAATTATGAATCATGGTGGCTTGCTGAAGCGCCTCAGCCAATTCAACTTCCCATTGTTTACGCCTGTCTTCTCGATATGCGTTATCAGGGAATGCTCGCTCCCACCACATATCGATATGCGGTATATCGGTTTTGTCATAGCCAAACAAACGGCTGAAAGTTGGATTTAACTCCTGAACCTGCCCATCCAGGGACAAACAGGCAATCGCAGCCGGAGACATCGCCATGAATTGATTAATGCGTGAGTCCGGTTTCACGGTGACGCCGGCATTTGCAGGAGACATTTGATTCATGAGCCAACCTTGGTCAACCAGTGCAACAAAGTGTCATACAGCAAATCCGGAACCACAGGTTTGCCGATATGGTCGTTCATGCCCGCTTCTACACAGGCCAGACGATCTTCAGTAAAAGCGTTGGCCGTCATGGCCAGTATCGGTGTATTGGCATAACCCTCCAGGGTTCGAATGATTCGTGTGGCTTCGATGCCGTTCATCACCGGTAATTGCATATCCATCAAAATCAACGCGTACTGAGTTTGCCTGGCAATTTCCACCGCTTGAGCACCGTCTTCAGCCAAATCGACTATCAATCCAACTTCCTGTAATAGCCAACACGAAACTTCCTGATTAATCGGCTCATCTTCAACCAGCAAAATGCGGGTACCCAAAAATTCAGCTTTTAGACGGACTTCTGCAGTTTCGTTGATTGGCATGATCGATACAGGTTTTTTCAGAGTTTTGGGCAGTCGAACCGTAAACCAAAAGCAGGTCCCGCATCCAGGTTGACTGGTCAAGCCGATTTCACCACCCATCATTTGCACCAGGCGTTTACTGATCACCAGGCCCAAACCGGTACCACCGTATTTTCGAGTCATCGAACCGTCAGCTTGCTCAAAGGCGGTAAACAGCCGCTGACTATCAGCTGCAGTAATGCCGATACCGGTATCCTGGACTTCAAAGCGCAACAACACGTCATGGGCTTGTTCTTCCACGAGGTGGATACTCAAGCTAATCGACCCAATTTCGGTAAATTTGACGGCATTCCCTATCAGATTTAAAAGAATTTGTCCGAGTCGAAACGGATCGCCTAGCAATAAATACACTTCGATTTCCGGCGCTGAATCAACAGAAAACTTTAAGGACTTTTCCATGATTTTGGGCTTGATCAGATTGGTGACATTGTCCAGCACATCGGGTAATTTGAATTCAATCTGCTCCAGGCGCATGCGCTCCGCTTCGATTTGCGAAATATCCAGAATATCGTTGATCACCGCCAGCAAATGCTGAGAAGCCTGATCGATCTTCTGCAACTGCTCACGCAATGTAGGATCTTCAACTCGTCTTAAAGCCAGACTGGTCATACCCAAAATGCCATTCATCGGGGTGCGTAACTCGTGACTCATGTTGGCCAGAAAAGTACTTTTGGCCCGATTGGCCGCTTCAGCCGCTTCGCGGGCCGTTGCTAAATCCTCGGTAATACGCCGACGCACAACCATGGCCCACAAATCGTTGCCGATCAACTGTAATTGATTGACATCCGAATCATCGTAATCCTTAGGTTTATTGCCCACACCCATCAATAGTACGACTTTGTCACCCTCTAGCACAGGCACCCCGAGATGCCGCAGCAAATGCGCATGGCCTTCCGGATAACCTTTGCGCCCAGTCATTTGCTGATAGTCGTTATGCACTGCGGGCTTTTTGAATCGCACCGTATCGGCCCAGATTCCCGCCATCGACACCGGATAATGCTTATCGTAAGCCGCTTGACAATATTTCAATGTATTTTCCGACCAAGTGTAAAGCGCCAAAGTGTCTTGATCTTCATTGACAAAATGCAGATAGCCAATCTCACTGCCTGTCAGTCTGACAGCTTCTTCGATACCTAATTGCAACAACTGATTTTCGCTCAACTCATTGACCTGCTGGCTCATGGCTAACATCGCGGACAATCGTTGATCGCTCATACTCAATCGCTGATTGGCAACCTCCAGTTCAGAAGTTCTAGCCTGAACCATATCCTCCAGATGCAAACGATAGTCAGCCAGGGCTTGTTCAGCCTGTTTACGTTCTGTTACGTCAACATGGGTACCGACCAATCGACGTGGCGATAACGGCTTTCCTGCTTGATCCGTTGCCAATTTCGCCCGCGATAAAATATACAGCCAGTGACCTTGCTTATGACGCATTCGAAATTCAATTTCATACCGATTGACTCGCCCTTCCAGATAAGCTGATACATGCTCCAAAGCCGACTGTTTATCATCCGGATGCACCAAAGCAGCCCAAGTATCAAAATACTGGGGCCATTCATCCTCTGCATACCCCAACATTTCAAACCAGCGCGGCGAGAAATACACCTCGTTGGTTTCCAGATTCCAATCCCACAGCCCATCAGTGGCACCTTGCAAGGCAAAATACAACCGATCCTGATTGATGCGTAACGCTTCGGTTAATTGCTGTATATCGGTAATGTCCTGTACAGTGCCAATGCCGGTTAATGGCGTTCCATCCTTGGCAAAATCGATTTGCGCCATCTCGCGTACCCAACGCACTTCATCACCCCGTTGAATACGGTGATTGATATCGTAGTTTGCACCTGCCATAGCCGCATTCCAGGCCTCTAGAACTCTTTCAACATCATCGGGATGCAGACAGGCTTGGAAACGCTCCAGAGTTATCTTTTCCTTCGGGTTAACACCAAAAATTCGGTAAACTTCAAGTGACCATTCCAGATTGCCACTGGGTATATCCAAAAAACAACTACCAATTTGGGCAATTTCCTGAGCGCGTTTCAGGGTGGCTTCGCTACGCTGTAACGACAATTCGATTTGCTTGCGTGCTGTCATGTTCCGCGAAGAACAAAATAACACGGGTTGATCCTCTATCTGGAGTGGCAAACAGCTGACCTCAACTTGAAAAACACTGCCATCACGGCGTTTATGCAAGGTTTCAAACAGAAATCGCACCGGATTGACAAACTGGTTTCGGAGTATTTGAAGCAACTCTTCCGGGGTATAGTGAGCATCCCAGTCCGCCACATTCAAACCCACAGCCTCCTCACGGCTATAACCCAACATGGCGTAAAACGAATCGCTGGCTTCTAGGACATACCCATCCTGATCCAGGATATGAATGCCGTCGCTGGCATTGTGCAAAATAGCCAGATTTTTTTCACTTTCTCGACGTAAGGCTTTTTCTTGTTCCCGATAAGCCGTTATGTCATGCGCGACACCTAACACGCCTAACAATTGGCCTTGCTCGGAATAGATGGGAGTTTTAGTCGTTTCCATCAAGCCTTGATGAGTGTGATCGGCATAAACCAACCATTCTTCATTCTTGTTTGGACGAGCTTGTTCTATGGCTGCCCTGTCATGTTGGCGAATAATAGCCGCCAGTTCAGGCTTAACAAAGTCGTAATCAGTTTTGCCAATAATCTCTGTTTCTGAGGCACCGTATAGCTTTTCAAACTCCCGATTGCAGGCAATGTAAACCCCATTGGCATCTTTTACCCAAATCAAATCGGGCAAGGTATTAATCAGTGCCTTTAGCAAACCAGCTTCACCTACCGGATTCGACTGGGAGTTGAACCAGCGTTTCTGGAGTAGGGCAGCCAATACTACAAAGCCCAGCACGCCTATAAAAATAGTCCAAGCCGTCTTTTGCAAAGGCATTAACAACTGATCGATTACAGGCTTCGCCATACTGGCAGCCCACGCAAAACGTCTTCCCAACTGATCATGGAAAGGCATCAACAGCATGCGTCCGCTTGATGAGGCGAAAGCAAAATCAAAATAAATGGGCTGGTCGAGTTGTTGCAGCTTGAGCAAAAAATCGGAATTGGAGGTTATTTGAAAAAAACCGGCAGCGGTATCACTGGCGAAATTAGGCGGGTTTGAACTGCTTGAAGTCAGAAACACCTGATCATCCGAAGCTTTAAGATAGCTGGCTATTGACTGCACCCCAAGCTGATGGCTTAAAGCATCGTATTTTTGACGTATCGTCAAAAAATCTTGAGGGGATACAGAGCTGGCAGAATTAAGTTTCTCATCAAAATTTTCCCCAGCCAATTGGCGAGCCATGTGTATGGCCAAACTTAATCGAGTATCAATCTCGGCCAGCTGTTGCTGCTTTTGATTCAGGTATAGGTTATATGACAATAAGCCTGCTAAAAACACAGCAACTGAATAAATGCCGATAAAATAGCGCCATTTATGGCCTAGCTTGGTCATATTACCTCTGGTCGTTGCATTTAAGCCTAATTCATCATTCATTTTAACAAAGTCGCTGATGATAAACCCGGCTTATATAGCCTCGGCCAATAAACTGCTTAGGGTTATAATCCTGGCATGTTATGAATTTAGCTTCCTTGCTGAGACTATCGTGAAATTAGGTCGATGGGCTGTATGAAATCTTGCCCAACGTTGATAAACCCGAGTCAAATAAAAAATAATGAACATGTGGTTACTTAGTCGCTGTGAAATCAGATTTGAAATAATCGCTCCGACACCATTAATTTTAATGTTGCGACCTCGTAATACAGCGCATCAGTGGATTTCCAGAGAGTCCTACATCATTAAACCTAACGTACCCGTCATGGAATTCATTGACGAATATGGTAATCATTGCCAACGACTAGTGGCACCACCCGGGCAATTTATCGTGCGTACCAGCGCAGTGGTGCAAACCGAGCGGGATATTTTGGTAAGTTCGGGCGCACCCTTTGATGAAATACAAAACTTACCCAACTCTGTCTTGACTTACATGCTACCCAGTCGCTATTGCGAGTCGGATCGGTTTGTAGAATTGGCGCATCAGATCGTCGAAGACATAACCCCCGGATACGACCAGGTAGCAGCCATCAATCAATGGCTGCAAAACAACATTGCCTTTAATCCTGATTCACCGTATTTTCAAATGTCGGCAGTTGAAGTCAATCAGGCACAGCAGGGCGTTTGTCGTGATTTAGCTCATCTAGGCATCGCGCTGTGCCGGGCTTTGTGTATTCCGACCAGGATGGTGGTGGGGTACTTGTATGGACTTGAACCGATGGATCTTCATGCCTGGTTTGAAGCCTATGTCGGTGGTCGGTGGCATACTTTTGATCCGACCCAGTCAGAACCTCGGGGTGGTCGAATCGTGGTCGCTTACGGTCATGATGCCGCCGACGTGGCGGTGTTTAACCAATTCGGTCCGGCATTGCCGCCCGTATCCATGTCGGTGGCTGTGGAATTGTTGAATAAAGCACCTGAGTAATCCTTTGTCATCTTTCTTGTACGTCTTACCCAAGACCTAGATTCCGACATGGATTGCCGGAATCTAGGCACCAGAGACGGTTCGAAGCTCACCACCCATGGCGCTTGAGGCCACTTCCCTGCAGGCATGACAAGCTTCCTTCGAATCTGACAAATTAGAACTGGGCCTGCAGCAATCCATCCAGGGCAATAAGCTTACAGTTCGCGCGTTGCGCTGAATGTAATATCCGGCCAGCGTTCTTCGGTTAATTGCAGATTAACCCGACTGCTGGCCAGATAAACCAGAAAACCGCCACCATCCTCGGCCAGATTTTCGAACGCTTTGTTCTTGAACTCTTCCAGTTTGGCGGGGTTTTGAGACGTCACCCAGCGCACGGTGTTGATCGGTGAAGCATCATAAACACACTCGACGCTGTATTCGCTTTTAAGCCGATGCGCCGTCACATCAAACTGCAAAATACCCACTGCACCCAGAATCAAGTCGTTGTTCTTAAGTGGTTTGAATAACTGCGTTGCCCCCTCTTCCGTCAACTGAACCAGGCCTTTTTGCAAGGCCTTGGCGCGCAGCGGGTCTTTTAACACTACGCGTCTGAACAATTCCGGAGCGAAATAAGGAATCCCGCCAAATTTCAAGGCTTCACCCTGAGTGAAGGTATCCCCCACCTGGATGGTACCGTGATTATGCAAACCGATGATGTCGCCTGGATAAGCTTCTTCGACATTTTTCCGAGTGTCGGCCTGAAAAGTAATGGCATTGGCCACCTGAATGCTTTTGCCGATACGCACATGATGCAGTTTCATGCCTTTATCGAACTTGCCGGAACAGATACGCATGAAGGCGACACGGTCGCGGTGAGCGGGATCCATGTTGGCCTGAATTTTAAACACAAAACCACTGAATTTATCCTCGCCGGGTTCGACCTCGCGCTGCTCAGATTTACGTGGCCTTGGGCCCGGCGCAAACTCGGCAAAAGCATCCAGTAATTCAATAATGCCGAAGTTATTGATGGCTGAGCCAAAGAACACCGGGGTTTGTTCACCTGCCAAGTATTTATCCAGATCGAAATCATGGCTGGCGCCCTTGACCAAGTCGATTTCCTCGCGCAACTCTTCGGCCTGATAACCTAATAACTCGTCAAGATGCGGATTATTCAGTCCCTTGATCACTTCGGCCTTGGCAATACGACCTCCATGATGAGGGCTGAACAACAAAATCTCATCCTTGTACATTTGATATACACCCTTGAAGCGCTTACCCATACCAATAGGCCAGGTCATCGGCGCGCATTCAATTTTCAGCACGCTTTCAACTTCATCCAGTAATTCGATGGGTTCCCGGCCCTCCCTGTCCAATTTGTTGATAAAAGTCAGAATCGGCGTATCTCTTAACCGACACACTTCCATCAACTTGATAGTTCTATCCTCGACGCCTTTGGCGACGTCAATCACCATCAAGGCTGAATCCACGGCGGTTAGTGTTCGATAGGTATCTTCTGAAAAGTCCTCGTGACCCGGTGTATCCAGCAGATTAATGATGCAATCGTTATGTTCGAACTGCATGACGGAAGTAGTGACCGAAATCCCCCGCTCCTTTTCCATTTCCATCCAGTCGGAGGTGGCATGACGCGCTGCTTTACGACCTTTGACCGAACCGGCCAACTGTATCGCACCACCGAATAACAGCAGTTTTTCAGTGATAGTAGTTTTACCCGCGTCCGGGTGGGAAATAATGGCAAAAGTTCTGCGGCGCTTGTATTCAGCGTCTATCATGGGATTTGGTTAACCTTAAAATGTTCTGAAAATAAAAACACCCCGCTTTACCATTGGATAAAACGGAGTGCATATTGCAATTATACGCTGTAGGGTTTGCTTGAAAAACAGCTGGTCATAATTTTACGCGGACTGCTACATGTCGTTTCGCGCTTTGTGAATGGACATTTGAACCCGCCCTTGTATAATTCCGTCCCATTTTCCACCCGATTTAACTCGGGCCATCTCATCATTCTAAGAAAATCACCATGGCACTACACTGCGGAATTGTTGGGCTACCCAACGTCGGCAAATCGACTTTGTTCAACGCCTTAACCAAAGCCGAGATCGCGGCTGAAAATTACCCTTTTTGCACTATAGACCCCAATGTGGGTGTGGTGCCGGTTCCGGATCCTCGCATGGATAAACTGGCGGATATCGTCAAACCAGAAAGGGTGTTGCCAACTACCATCGAATTTGTCGATATTGCCGGTTTGGTAGCTGGCGCCTCGAAAGGCGAAGGCTTGGGAAATCAGTTTTTGGGCAATATTCGCGAAACCGACGCCATCGTCCACGTGGTTCGGTGTTTCCATGATGACAATGTCATCCATGTGGCCGGCAAAGTAGATCCTGTTGGCGACATAGAAGTCATCAATACAGAACTGGCCTTGGCGGATATGGCTTCGGTTGAAAAGGCGCTGCAAAAAACGCTTAAAGCTGCCAAATCCGGTAATAAAGATGAGGTGGCCCGCAAACAGGTACTTGAAAAAGTACTTGAACAATTGAATGCCGGAGAACCGGTCCGAACCTTGGGTTTAACAGAAGATGAAGTCAAACTCATCAAAGAGTTGTGCCTGATTACCTTAAAACCGACTCTGTACGTCGCCAATGTGCAGGATGACGGTTTTGAAAACAATCCCATGCTGGATAAAGTCATCGCTTATGCCGACAAGGAAGGCTCCAAAGTGGTGCCGGTCTGTGCAGCTATAGAGGCTGAAATCGTGCAACTTGATGAAGCAGAAAAACAGGAATTTTTAACGGATCTGGGGTTGGAAGAACCAGGCTTGAATCGCGTTGTCCGTGCAGCTTACAGTTTATTGCAACTTTCAACCTATTTTACGGCGGGAGTAAAAGAAGTCAGGGCCTGGACCATACCGATCAATGCCACAGCCCCGCAATCAGCAGGCGTGATACATTCTGATTTCGAAAAAGGCTTTATACGTGCCGAAGTCATTTCCTACGAAGATTTCGTGGCTTACAAAGGTGAACAAGGTGCAAAAGATGCTGGCAAATGGCGCCTGGAAGGTAAAGACTACAAAGTGCAAGACGGTGATGTCATGCATTTTAGGTTTAATGTTTGACAATCGAAGCCGACGTTTTTATAATGCCGATTCTTAATTAGTTAAGCGGCGATATAGCTCAATCCGGTTAGAGCGCGGGATTCATAACCCCGAGGTTCCAGGTTCGATCCCCGGTATCGCCACCAAATAAAACAAGGACTTAGGTAATATTACCAAGTCCTTTTTTTATGCATAGTCATAAATTTAAATACTTAAAAAATTATCCATATCATCACCATTAAATTGAGCATCTTGGATAATTGAATATGAAAAAAATATTTCGGTTTAAACGCAAGTCCCCACCTCTTTTATGGCGATTTAAATGGTTTTTGGTTTTAGCAACGATTGGCTGCATGGAAATATTGCCCATTCCAGTGACTGACTCAATTCTGATATTTGTACTAATTTACCGACCCTTATGGTTCAAAAAAGTAGTTGATAAACTATATTCTCATTTATCAACTGAATCGATAGACGAAAACGATCTTTCATTTTTCTCCAAGCATCAATTACAACACACCAAATATCCCCACAAGCGCCCATAATCTGCGTTTGGATCTGCCCCTCAATGCAAATAAAACAACACATATGAGCATCCAGTCCACAATATTAAAATTGGCCATTAAATTAACCCCCAATATTTTAATCATTTGGGTTGCCAATATTATCCTTAAAGGAATTGCCGAATTGGTAGCCTTTAATTTTGACATCGAAACCCGAAAGATTCATGTTCAAACCCGGCTTTATGGTGAAGAACAAACTATTGATGTGAATATGGAGGATTTCGCGCTATTTAATGACGGCGAGTCATATCGCTTTATCATTCATCACGCCAGTTCTGATCGTCCTTGGCTGAATAATCTATTATCCAAAATTATCGGCAAAGCCTGGAAAGTCCCTGCCCTGCCTCAATTTTCAGCGCAGCTGGCGATTATTGCCGAAGTATTCAAAACCAAGCCTTCTGCATTGGAAAGCAATGAATAAACCTACCTGATATTTGACTTTCGTGATAAAAAATTTTTTGCACGAAGATTTATGAATTGCAATAAAGTTCAAGAACCCAGAATTCTATTGCAATCACAAGTTCAAGATACTCAAATCTGTTGTTTTTTATCTCGGATAGCCTGACTCAACTGATAAACCGCCATAGCATATAAAGGGCTATGGTTGTATCGCGTAATCACATAAAAATTATGTAGTCCTACCCAAAGCTGATCTTGATCCAACATCGGATAACGCAATAATTTCAGCTTTTCATTTTCCAGCTGCGACGGCAAATTAACTCCCAAATTGCGCAATTGTCTGCCCGTCATATCCGGCTTTACCCCTTTGGTTAGCCCTGATTGATAAGCATCACCCACTGCAGAAACCTGATAGGCAATGGCTCCACCTCTTTGCCATTGGTTTTTGACAAAATAGTTAGCCACACTGGCAATTGCATCGGCGCTATTTCGCCAGATATCGCGCTTTTGATCATTATCAAAGTCTTTGGCGTATGCCCGATAACTACTCGGCATAAACTGCGGCAAGCCCATCGCCCCAGCATAAGAGCCCATCGGGATTAAAGGATCCAAATGCTCTTCTCGACATAATAATAAATAACTTTCAAGTTCCTTTAAAAAAAACTCGCTTCGTGACGGATAGGCAAATCCCAAGGTAGCCAAAGCGTCGATTACCCGATATTTTCCGGTATGCGCCCCGTATTTAGTTTCCACACCGATAATGGCGATAATGATTTCGGCAGGCACTCCGGTTTGTTGCTCTAC
>SXGU01029738.1_pt1 | contig 15320 bp, 6 predicted proteins | sample 3174531 | NCBI WGS metagenome assembly SXGU01 (sample SAMN11356863, study PRJNA531348) | freshwater metagenome | isolation source: freshwater sample F1-140 | place: China: Fuxian Lake, Yuxi | collected 2017-12-25
AGCAAAAATGCGCCATCAACATCGAAAGCCAATGCCGGTCCTACGGCCTCCGCACCGGCGGTGCTTTGTGATGGCACTACGGCTGTCAGCCCATCGGATTGTACCGAAGTCAAAATGGTACCGTTTGATACCACGCAAGACAGCTTTACGCCGTTCCCGGCGCATTGGTATACCGTGCAAAAAGGTGGCGTGACTTTCGACGGACGTCCGGGTGGTGTATTTGATCCGAATACTCGTGGTCCAGCCATGGTGCAAATCGGTACCGAAGGCGGCTTTTTGTCTTCGCCAGTGGTGATCAAAAACCAACCAGTGAACTACGAGTACAACCCGAAAAACATCCTGATTGGTAACGTCAAGGAAAAAGCCTTGTATTTGGGCCCAGCCGAACGCGCGGATGTGTTGGTGGACTTTAGCAATTTTGCCGGTTCAACCTTGATCCTGTACAACGATGCCCCAGCACCAATGCCGGCCTGGGACTTACGCCTAGACTATTTCACAGGCAATTTCGATACCACGGATACCGGCGGGGCGTTTTCGGTCATTCCAGGTTATGGTCCGAACAGCCGCACCTTGATGCAATTCAGGGTCAGTACCAATGGCGGCAGCAGCACCCATCCGGTTGACGACCTCGGCACCCTGGATATGGCCAAGCTGACCACTGCGGTACAAACAGCGTTTAAGACCAGCCAGGAACCCATCATCGTGCCCCAATCGGTTTACAACCCAGTTTACGGAAACAAGGCAACGGATGTCTTGGGCCAAGACTTATCGCGAATCAGTGATACGTCCTTGACTTACCAGCCATATAACTCGGTTACAGGGGGCTTCGATCCAGCGGTGACATTGGAAATGGAACCTAAAACCATTATCGAAGACTGGACCATGAGTTGGGGCCGGATGAACGCCTTGCTGGGCACGGAGGTACCACACACCACTGCGATCAACCAAACCTCAATTCCGCAAGCTTTTGTCGATCCACCCACCGAAATCGTCAAAATCACGCCGAACGACAACATGGTGCCGGTCAGCGGTACTCTGCCAGATGGTACCCAGTTGTGGAAAATCACCCATAACGGTGTTGACTCGCATGCGGTTCACTTTCACTTGTTCCATGTGCAATTGGTCAACCGCGTTGGTTGGGACGGTGCTGTGTATCCGCCCGATGCCAATGAGTTAGGCTGGAAAGACACGTTGATCATGAATCCTTTGTCGGATGTGATCGTGGCGCTTCGCCCCTATCAAATGACTGCGTTGCCGTTCAAAGTGCCAAACAGTCATCATAAACCGGATCCTGCGCAAGCCAATGGCGCTGCAGTACCCGATGCGTTTAATTTCAACCCGATGACTGGTAACGCAACCAATGTGACCAACCTGGATGTCAACTATGGTTGGGAATATTTGTGGCACTGCCATATTCTGGGTCATGAAGAAAACGACATGATGCGCAGTATTGCCGTGGCGCAACCACCGGAAAAACCATTGAACCTGACGGCGACCGCAAATGGCCGCAACGTCAACCTGGCATGGACCGATGATTCGTTGGTGGCTAACTGGGTGACCATTCAACGCTCGCAGGACAACTTCAAAACGGTGGATAAATCCGTGAATGTGGTGCAGGCCGAGTGTACCAACCAATCCGGTTGCGCACGAACCTATACTGACACCAACACACCGTCCGCTGCGGTATCTTACCGGGTCATGGCCAATAACACTGTAGGTGCCGGCGACGGCAAACTGGATGCCCCCCGCAATGCTGATGGAACGTACGGCGATTATTTGCCTACCGAGTTGTCTGCACTGACACCAGGCTTTACCGGTTACTCCAACGTCACCGCTAATTCGAACTGGTCGAATGTTGCAACGCGAGCCGCCATACCGGTGGGTTTGGCAACGCTAACACCCGGTAGCATCAATTTCCCGGATACGGTGATGGGAGCAACAAACCCCACGACGGCTGCGGGTCGCCAGGTGATTACCATCAAAAACACCGGTACTGCAGTGTTGTCGATATCGGGAATCAGCATCAATAATGCGGCCTTTGTGCGCGGCACCAATGCCACTAGCACGAACGTCGCTTATCGGGGCAGCTGCTCAACTGGAGCCAGCTTTACCCTGGCGGCGGGTGCCTCCTGTACCTACAACGTGATGTTCAAACCGACAGCGACTGCCTGTACCGGTGCCATTACCGGAAATGCGCAGGCTTGTGCCGCTACATTGACTGTGACCAGTAATTCGGATGGTATTGCCGGAACCCAGAAAACCGTCAGCCTGACGGGTAACGGCATTCTGCAAATCCCACAAGCAGCGCTGTCAAGCAATACCTTGAGCTTCGCCAGCACCAACGTCGGAGCAACCACTGCAGCGCAATTATTGACGCTGAGCAATAACGGAAATGCAGCACTGGCGGTCAGCAGTTTGAGCTTTCCGACCGGTTTTGTCAGAAGCGGCGGTAACTGTGCCACTACAGCGACCTTTAACGTGGCAGCCGGTGCAAGCTGTACGATCGGGGTTGCTTTCAAACCCACAGTCGTCGGCCCGACCTCCGGTAATCTGGTGATCACCGACAACGCCGGTGGCGTCACCGGCACCACGCACATTGTCACCCTGACAGGGACGGGTGCAGGCACTGGCAGCGTTACCGCGAATCCCGACACGCTGACTGCTACAGCCAACACCACAACCACCCAACAGCTGACATTGGATGTGCGAGCCAACGACGTTCCAGCGAATGCCGGTACGATCGCCGTAGTCAGCGTGAGTAAAACGGCGACCGCTGGGGCAACGGCAACCGTCAATGCCAACAACAACATCGTGTTGAGGATGACCGGCGTTGGTGGTACCGCTGCTGCAAGACAAGCCTCCAAACGCGGGGTTTACACCATCACCTACAGCTTGACCAGTAATGGGGTAACGGTGCAATCGACAGCCACGGTTACGGTGCAATAAACACCAGATCACCGTTATCAAACCTGGGTTGATGCAGGAGGCATCAACCCAACTTTAAAACCGGGTCAATCGCAGTTGGGTTGACCCACTTAAATGATCAAGGTCAGATTTTGAAATGCAGTTGTTTTTTGCGACCTCATTTCAAAACCTTACCTATACAAACAACCACTGAGGCATCCTCAATGACTAAATTCAGTAAAGCTCTTCCTTGGCTGATCAGCAGTGCCATCCTGCCTGTTTATGCTAATCCTAAAACGTCGCCGGAACCCCAGACATCCGCTCCACAAGTTTTGGATAAAAACCAAGTCAGCTATGGCATGGGTGTGGATATGGGGCGTAACTTCAAACGCCTGGCGCTGGATGTGGATTTGCAGCAGTTGTTGAAAGGCATCCAGGATGGCTATCAAGGCCAAGCCTTGGCGATACCTGAAAATGAGCTGCGCAAAATCATGAGCGCTTACCAAAACGAACTGAAAGACAAACAAGCTGCGGCCATCAAACAGGCCCTGCTGACCAATCAGGCCGAGGGCGAGGCCTTTTTGGCGGCCAATGCCCAAAAAGAGGGCGTCATCAGTTTGCCCAGTGGCTTGCAATATAAGGTACTTAAGCCCGGTCAAGGCAAAAAGCCGACTGACAAAAACAGCGTGATTTGCAACTATCGTGGCACATTGATCAACGGCAGCGAATTCGACAGTTCCCAGCGAGTCGGAAAACCGGTGCAGTTTAATGTCAGCGACATCATTCCCGGTTGGCAAGAGGCTTTAAAACTGATGCAGGAAGGTGCCAAATGGCAATTGTTCATCCCGCCGCAATTGGCATACGGGACGCGCGGCGCCGGTCGGGATATTGGTCCTAATGCCACGTTGATTTTCGACATCGAACTGATCCGTGTCGAACCCGCCCAAATCAAGCAGAACGCCCCCCAAGTGTTGATGTGAATATTTAATTTCCAAATACCTATGAACAATAAGATGAGTCACTTAACTTCCTTTCAATTGCCCGCCACGCCAAAGCGGTCGGCATGGTCTTTCAATCGTTGCGTGATGTTGCTGAGTCTGGCTGGTTTTGGAATGGGTATGGCACCAACGGCCCATGCCAACCCCGAAGAACTGGAGATCGGCAGACGTATTTATAGGGAGGGCGTGTTGCCATCCGGACAGATGGTGCAAGGTTCACGCCAGGATAGCGTGCAACTCGAGGGCCAGGCTGCGGCTTGTGAAGCCTGCCATCGGCGGAGTGGCATGGGTAGTCTGGAGGGGAATATCGTCATTCCCCCCATAACCGGTAATTTCTTGTTTTCTGAGGAGGAAAAGCGACCGGTAGCCTTGGTGGACGCGCGTGAGCCACGCAACATTACCCGACCGCATACGCCTTATACCGAATCCTCGCTGGCAAAGGTACTGCGCGAAGGTGTTAACGTCAGCGGCAAAACCTTAAATCCATTAATGCCGAAATACGCTTTGAGCGATCAGGAAATCAAGGCGGTGATGGCCTATCTGCGGCAATTATCACCGGAGTTATCCCCTGGGGTTGGGGGTGAGGTGGTGCATTTTGCCACCATTGTCACCCCGGATGTTTCAACTCAGCGCCGCGAAGCGTTGGTTGGGATGATTAACACGGCCTTCAAACAACGCAATGCCAGCCAGCAAAATTATTCCGGTCGGATGCGCATGCCGCTGGATTTGCTGCCCAGAACCACACGCAACTGGACATTGACACTTTGGGAGTTGAAAGGCGCACCTGAAACTTGGGGCGAGCAATTGGCAGAATACTATCAACGAGAACCCGTGTTTGCTGTGGTTTCAGGGCTTTCCGAAACGACTTGGGAACCCGTCGATCGGTTTTGCGAACAGACGCAGTTGCCGTGTCTGTTTCCGAGTATCACCGCTCCGCCAGCACAAACGTCATATTACTCGCTGTATTATTCACGAGGTTTAGCGCTTGAAGCCGAGGTGATTGCCAAACACTTGAAGGGGCTGGGGCAAAACAAACCCAAACGGGTGATTGAAATCTATCGTGATGAACCATCAGCTCAGGTTGCGGACACTGCGCTTCAGGAGGCATTTAAACCCACTGACCTGACGCTAGAAAAACGGATTTATGACGGTTCCAAAGCTTCGGCCCAAGCGGTTATGGCCAATTTATCGGCATCTGATGCGGTGGTTTTTTGGCTGGGGCCCGAAGATTTGGCAACGCTGCAACGCGAGCACTCTACCCCTCCGGCGGCCAAGCTGTTTATTTCCGGCACTTTGATGAATGACAAGTTCTCGGTTATCGATAAATACTGGCAACCTAGTTTGCGCCTGATCTATCCGTATGAAATAGGTAAGGTCCGCGATACCAATGCGCGAGCATTAAAATCATGGCTAACCACCTGGAAATTACCGCTGGTGGATGAATTAATGCAAAACGAAGTCTTTTTCAATTTATTGTTCCTGACAGATATGAGTTCGCAGATGCTGGATAACCTATACCGTGATTACCTCATCGAACGTGCCGAAGACATGTTAAGTGTCGGTACCAATAGCTCGGCTTATCCCCATTTGAGTTTATCCAAAGGCCAGCGTTTCGGCTCCAAGGGCGCTTACATTGCTCAACTGTCTCCCGAAGGCAAGTTAATTAAAACAAGCGATTGGATTGTGCCTTGAATCCTCCATATCAGAGAACAGTCATGAAAAAATATTTACTTAATACAGGTCAGTCTTTACTCGAAAACACACCAATCCAATACCCCAGGCGACGAACGATCCTGCCGCAACTCATGGGGATTCTGCTGACAAGTTTGTTAATGAATCCCGAACCGGTTTCTGCGGTGAATGGGCCAAATTCCGGTTTGATTCGACAAACCGTCAATTATCAGGTGCCGGATCTGTCTGTCAGCAAACCCGATGGGAGTGAGCATTCGTTCCTGCAGGAAATCGATGATGGTCGTCCAGTGATCATGAGTTTTATATTTACTACCTGTTCGGCAATTTGTCCTATGTTGGGCCATACATTGAGGAAAGTACAAAGTAACTTGACCGAGCATCAGCAAACAGCCCATTTGGTTTCTATTACCATCGACCCTGAAAACGATACTCCCACCACGCTAGCCGACTACGCTAAAAAATTGTCGGCCGGCCCTAACTGGGATTTCTATACCGGAACTCGTGATGTCAGTATCTCGCTTCAGAAGGCCTTCAATGTCTATCGGGGCGATAAAATGAATCACGCCTCGGTGATTTTGATTCGATCCAAACCCAACGCACCCTGGATACGCCTTGAAGGGTTCATCAATTCGGATCAAGTTATCAGCGAATTACAGCCTCATTAATCATCTTATTGGATCTAGCCCAATTTGAAGCTTAACTCATTGATTATCCGGTTAACTGCAAATAAATTAGTAGCCCATCCTAAACAGCTTGCTATTGAAGTGATGGGTTAATTTTTCGTACTGCCATCAATTTGTTCTGCAATATTACTTGCGAATACATAACAATTTTTGCCTTGCATTTTGGCTTGAAACATTGCGTCGTCTGCAAGCTTCATTAGAAGATCAGCTTCGTTATGATCTTTGGGGTAGATTGCAATCCCTATGCTAACGCCCACTTTTACAGTTTTTTCCTGAATAAAAAAAGCCTGACTAATCAACGCCAAAATATTGTCTGCAACTTGTTTTGCGGTCAACTTGGAATGCAAGGTAGTCAAGATAATCACAAATTCATCGCCCCCCAATCTACAGACCATATCAGTTTCACGACAACTTTGCTGTAACCGACCTGCGACTTGTTTCAATAGCATGTCACCCGCATCATGCCCCAAGTTGTCATTGACTGCCTTGAATCCATCCAAATCCAGGAACATCAAGGCCAAACAAGTCGATTGTCGTTTGGCATGCAGTAATTCATAACCCAGACGTTCTTTCAGCATGACCCGGTTGGGAAGCCCGGTCAACGAATCGTAAAATGCTAATTTCGAAAGTTCATGTTCTCTGGAGGCAAGTTCACTAATATCTACAATCGTACATAAATTCACTTTTTCGTTGAGTTCGTATAGCGATCGGGAATCGACCTTTGCATTGAAGGTTTTATTATCCAATCGCACACCTACCGTTCTTTGCTCATCACTGACAATTAATTGAGAAAATCGCTTACCTACTAACTCACTGTTATAAGCAGCAAAAATCTCTTGGGCAGCCCTGTTGGCGGATTTCACAATGTCGTTTCCATCGCAAAGTAATATACCTGTATCGATAGAATCTATGATGTCTCGCAACGACTGAACATTTTTCTGCGACAACCTGATTTGCCTAAACAGGCGTTTGCAAATCAGCAGAAAATTAATTAGCGCCAGTATCAGCAGACTCGTTTGTAGTAATCGCAAATGTGCAACATCTTCAGTGGCCTTTCGCTCCAGGGAACTCGTTAAATCATTCATCAGCTTTAATATTTGCAGATTGTGATGCAACAAGGTATCCAATGCTGCCTGGATATTTTTGCTATCGACTAACGGGCCGATATCCTGCACCACTTTCAAATTTGGATAAACAATTTGCCATAACTGCAGTGATTGGGCGGTAATGAATTGGCTATATTGATCTTTGACCTGGGCCAGAAAAATCGGCTTGCCATTCCCGCATAAAGTCATGCCGCCGAACGCGAATCCGTTGAGGGTTTTGTTAAATAAATCGGCCGCCTCAGTAAACTCCTCAAAGGCTGATTTTTTTTGCAGAGCATTTTCTGCGCTAGACAGCATCAGTAAGGATTTACTCATTTTCTGAGATAACATGCGCTGCCGCCCCGATAAATTGATCGCCACGGCACCTAATTCCAATTTGGAAGAGATCCAAAAATTAAGGCCGAGCGCAATAATATCGAAAGAGATGAATAAAATAATGGGAATAAATATAGAGGGCAGACTAATCTGCCAAAGTGCATGATTTCTTTTTAATGTTTTAATCATGATTGTATCAACGGGATGCCTTAAACCTGTTTAGGCAAAATTTGCATTCGATAGCGTTTAAGCATTGGCCTCAACCCATCATCAGACATCGATCATTTTCTCAATGACAACATTCAGCCATGCGAGCACTGCAGGAAAGTCGAAATCCGCCATGTGTTTGTCGATTTTCTTTAGCTCATCGGTAGCCGCAGATTGAACAAGTAAAGGTCGGACTTGGTTCCAAACATCAACCGAAGTGATATCGTCGTCTGCTAATAATGCTTGTAAGGTTTTCAAATGTTCCAATACCCGTTGGCGTGAACCAGAGGATCCTATCGTCTGCTCATTCTCCAGCAAATTTGCAATGAAAGTCATCGCATCAGTTAAGCGCTGATTTAATACTGCAATGGATTGGCTAATTTCAGACGAGGCTTGTCCTTGTTTGATGCTTTGTTCTATCGATGCCGCTAGTTCGCTTACCCTATCCGCACCCAAAGTAGCTGCAACCCCTTTCAAGGAATGAGCGGTACGTTGAGCTTCTTGGCTATTGCCCTCTTCCAGTTGTTGAAGAATCTTGAACCCGTCATCCCGGTGAGTCTGTTCGAATCTGGTCAACATTCGGTGATAACTTTTTGTCTTGCCTGCAAAATGTCTGATACCGACACTGGTATTGATTTCAGCAGCGATGGACACCGACTCATCTGGCGGAGTCAGGCTTGTATCGCCTTCGGCTTGAAGACGTTTTGGTAACCAGCGTTTCAGGGTAGCGAATAAACGTTCTGGCTCGACCGGTTTACTGACAAAATCATTCATGCCGGCTTCAATGCATTTAGCGCGATCATCCGCAAACGCATTGGCCGTCATTGCCAGAATCGGAGTGTCAGTGGCGTTGGGCAATTTTCGAATTTCGCGAGTGGCTTCCAGTCCATCCATCACCGGCATTTGCATGTCCATCAGAATCAGATCGTAACTCCCTCGCTGCATCATATTTAAGGCTTCCTGACCATGATTGGCGACTGCGATGCTGAGCCCCGCATCTTCGAGAAGTTCTTTGGCTATTTCTTGGTTGATCACATTGTCTTCGACCAACAAAATCTTTGCATCCTGACAAAAATCCAATTCCGTCTGAACAACCGTTTCAGACACTTGCTCACTAGCCTTCAAGTTGACGGTAAGCCAAAACAGACTGCCCTTCCCAATTGCGCTTGTCACCCCAATTTTCCCGCCCATCATGGTTGCCAGCCGCCGACAGATCGCCAAACCTAAACCGGTGCCACCATATTTTCGGGTAGTGGAGTCCTCTGCCTGCACAAAGGAGTCGAAAATACGTTCCTGTTGTTCCGGTGTCAAACCGATACCCGTATCTTCCACTTCGAAACGAAGGCTAATAATCGTCTGTTGCTGATTCTCGATCATTGCTCGCAATGTGACGCTGCCGTGGTCGGTAAACTTCAATGCATTACTGAGAAAGTTGACCAAAATTTGCCCAATGCGCAGGGAATCACCTACTAATACCAAATCCTCCAGGCGCGGGTCGCTGTCAATCCGAATCTCGAGTTTTTTCTCTTCGGCGCGATCCTTCGTCATACTAGTGACATGATCAAGCATGGTCATGACATTGAAAGACCCTTGTTCCAAGACCATTTGATCCGCCTCGATCTTGGACAGATCGAGGATATCGTTGATTACGCCCAGCAAATGCTTAGCGGATGTATTGATCTTGGTCAGCCGTTCTTGCTGTTGGGAATCGGTAATATCTTTTTTCATCAGATGAGCCATACCGATAATTGCATTCATGGGAGTTCGGATTTCGTGGCTCATATTCGCCAGAAAGCTGCTTTTAGCTTTGTTGGCCTTCTCTGCTGCGGCAACGGCAACCTCTAATTCTTTGGTCCTGATTTCAACCAAATCTTCCAGACGATGTCGATATTGTTCCAGTTGTTCGGCAATCAGTTTTTTCTCCGTAACATCGTCGAAAATCAGAACCGCGCCAGTAAGAAAACCAGCCTTATAAATAGGGTGTGTCGAATATTCCACCGGAAAACAACTACCATCGGCACGCCAAAATACCTCATTGTCGATGGTTGCCCGTTCTCCTAATGTATACGATTTAAACAGTGGACAGCCTGATTGCTCATAGACGCTACCATCCGCATGGTATTGGTGAATCAGGCCATGAAGAATCTGTCCCAGCAAGGTTTGCCGTGTATATCCAAGCATCACAGCCGCTGCCGGGTTGGCAAACGATACATGACCTAGATTATTCACACCGATAATCCCGGAACTGGCCGATTCCAAAAGCAAACGGTTTTCTTCTTCGTTGGCCCTTATCAGTTCGTCAGCTTGTTTTCGCTCCGTGATATCCATATGGGTGCCGCTCACTTTCAAGGGTTTGCCGTCGGCAGTCCGACTGATCAGTCGCCCACGATCTGAAATCCATAACCAATGTCCGTCCCGGTGACGCATGCGCACTTCGCACTCGTAGTAACTGCGTTTGCCGGCAAAATGCTCTTCCAGCTGTTGATTGGACTTTTCAAAATCGTCGGGATGACAAAATTTAGCCCAGGTTTCAAAACTGAATGGAAGCAATTCCTGTAGACGGTAGCCAAACATTTCTGCCCAGCGTTCGTTGAATTGGCATTCGCCAGTTTGAACATTCCATTCCCAGGTACCGGCGTGGGTCGCATCGATAATGTCGGAGAGGCGTTCGCGCTCGTCGTTTAAGGCACGCAGAGTGGCTTTTAAATCGGAAATATCGCGACAGACCGCATGAATGAGCGACTGCCCCTGGTAATCGATACGAGTGAGCAGAATTTGGCAATGCACGATCCGGCCATTAGCATGCAGATGATCCCATTCGAACTCATGAATGCCGTTGCTAACCGCTACTGCAAGCATGGCCTCGGCCTTTTCCCCGGAAGCACGCCCATCAGGTTGATACTTCGGCGACATAAAGAGGGGGATTTTTCCGATAATGCTTTCGCGCGAATAACCGAACAAACGCGAACAGGATTGGTTGCAATCGATAAACTTGCCATCATTTATCAAGAAAATCGCTTCTCCACTCTGTTCGAATAAATGGCGAAAACGACTCTCGCTTTCCTGCAATGCGAATTCTGCCTGTTTGCGCTCGCTAATATCGGTGCCGATTCCTATCAACATCGGCTGACCATCAACTTCAATACGACCACCTGTCCAGAAATAGGGAATCCTTGTCCCGTCAACGGCGACAAGCTGGGCTTCCACGCTGCCGCTGCCTTGCTGAAAAACCCTTTCAATTTCCAAGCTGACTCTAGCTTTATCCTCGCCATCGAACAGATCGAGCAAATACATCGCTGCAACATTGTCGGCCGAACGTTGGCTGACGATTTCCATGTTGCCATTCCAGTACAGGAATTTTCCGTCGCGATCAAATAAATAAAAGATACCGGGAATGGATTCCAGTATCTGTTTACGCAAATTGGCTTCTTTTTCGATAAGGCGTTGGCTTTTATTTCGCTGGGTCACATCGCGTGCTGCACAGAAAAAGTGCCGTTCACCTTTCCAAAGAATGCCGGCAACTGCGACCTCTGCCTCGTAAACCGAACCGTCTTTGCGGCGATGGGAGGTAGCGATCATCTGGCTTTCGCCCGGTTGTAAATTAGATAATCCATCGATAATCTGCTGTTCAACCAAATCAATGTCCCAATCCCAAACCTTCATCTGTGATAATTCAACGTTCGAATAACCGAGCATGTCGCAAAATCGCTTGCTGGACTCAATCAGGTTTCCTTTGACATCGATAACATGGATGCCGTCCATGGAGTGGTTCATCAGAGTATGCAGACGCTCCGCCTCTTCGCCGATGGTCCGCATCAATTCTTTGATCGGAGTGATGTTATGCCAAACAGCCAGCCAGTAATTGCAGCCGCCAATTTCTACGTCCCGATTACGAATTAACATATTGAGTAATTGGCCGTTTTTGTGTCGGTGAACGTTCTCAAAATCCGCAACCTTTTCGGTCTTGAGCTGTTTGAGCCAGGCTTCAATCTGCTCAACTGAGGTGTCGCCCTGTATATCATGGACGCTGAGACGGGCAAATTCCTCTCGACTGTAGCCCAGCGTCGACGAGGCCGCATCATTAAATTGACTGAACTGCAGCGTTACTGGATCGATCAGCACGATGCTTTCAGCGACTTGATCGAATATCCCCTTTAACAAGGTTTGCTGCGCCAATTTGTCGCGCTCCAGGGTTTGCCGTCGCACGAAGTCTTCAATCCGGCGGGCGATGGCATTGATCAATGTCCGCTCTTCTTTCAAGAAAGGCCCCTCATCGGCGTCCGGACGTTGCTCGCAATATCCCACCCATATGAAGCCTTGTTCAGCTTCACCTGGCGCCAATTGGTCTTGAAGACGCGATTGCACGACCGAATCGACGTTTGAAACAAACCGTACAGCGTCGAACTGCAGCCCCGCCACGCAGACTTCCGGGAATTGCATGGCAGCAGGCAAACGCTCAATGATAGTCTTGAGGATTTCTTCCAAGGGTTTACCTGTATCCTCGGTGATGCGAAAGATCTCATAAAGGCAGGAGAGTTCCTTCATTCGCTCCTGCAGCGCGAGTTGCTGTTTGTGCAGCGGAGTAATGTCGCGAGCGACTCCAAGCACGCCAATCAAACAACCGCTTTTGTCTTTCATCGGTGTCTTGATGGTTTCGAAAAGCCCCCTATATCCGTTGGCTTTGAACGACAGCCATTCTTCATTGACCCGTGGCTCCCCGGCTTCAACCACAGCCATGTCATGGGCACGAAAAAAATCAGCTAAATCCTTCTCTACAAAATCATAATCGGTTCTGCCGATGATCTCCTGCGCCTCGCAGCCATAAAGCTTTTCGAAAGACGGATTACAGGTCAGATAAACGCCTTCCGCATTCTTCAGCCAGATCAAATCGGGTAGAGTGTTGAGCAGTGACCGTAAATGAGTGCTTTCCAGCATAAACCGATCACTCTGATTTTTATGCGTCTGATGCAGCCAGCGGAAACGGCGGGCAGTTCGGAATACTATTCCGATTAACAGTATCAAACTGCCTACGAAGAATCCCAACAAAATGACAATCTGCTGATGATCGCGCCAAATTTCCACCCAGGATACGCTTTCAGAACTGTCGTAAGGAGGTAAATGCAGCGCTTTCGCCAGTTCGATGATGGGTTCGTAATTATAGGGTATGGTGAAACTATGCAAGCCCAGAGCCTGCATCAACGACTTGTCTCGAGAAGCCAGCAACAACGCCGCTGTAATTTCAGATACCAGATTCGATTGCAATTGAGGCATGGCTGCAATAGGCCATTCCGGAAATAGGTGGGTTGAAATCTTAAGAGGAAATCCTAGACGGCTTTGTAGATTGACAACAGTCAGTACATCTGGAGAAAACTCGCCGGCATTCAGCATGGACTCGAGAATACCGGTACGCAAAAAACCAACATCGGCCTGATCTTCCAGAACTGCACGCACCACTTTGTCGTGTGCACCGAGGGGTATAATCCGGGCATCTTTCTCAAGGTTTATGCCACGCAACGTGGCCTCATAAACTTGTGTCTGATAACCACCGAGTGAAGTTCTATCCGCAACGGCGATGCGCTTGCCTCGCAACGCGTCAAGGTTGTGTAACTCGGGGCGATTGGTTTTTACTACGATGACGCCACCAAAACCGAATAGTGGCGAACCTTGGAAATCGTTGACAATACTGACCATAGGATTCAGATTGCCTATCCGCGATCTCAGGTAAAGATATTTCGATCCATTGGCAATCAGAATATCAATCTGACGCCTATCGACTGCAGCGTCAATCTGCTCAAAGTCAAATGCTTCAATTTTGAAGCCAAATCCAGGGACTTGTTTTTTTAGATAGTCCGCCAAGGGTTGCCACTGGGATAAAGTTTGCGCTTTGCTACGTAACGCCAATACCCCGATCTTGAGGGTATTTTCAGCTTTGATCTGAACGCTGAAAACTGCCAACGCAAGAAAAATTATGGCGCTTGCATATTTTTTCATGGCATCGTTCTTGGCAGGTAGTCTGAAGTGAAGAGATTGACTTCAGCATCCAGGAGTGCATTCGGATAATCAAGAACGTCAGCGATTTTCTTGGCTATCTGCATCATTTGCGAATTCGGACGCGAAAGCACGTAACGATTGTAATCCAGATCCGGCAAGTCCAGTCCCCGATAAATTGTGGCTAGCTCCGCTGGGATTATGCCCAGGCGCTGGGACAAGCGATATAACGTGTCTATTGAACCGTTTCGCCAGCGTTGCGCCGCTTTTAGGTGCCCTTCAATCAAATGGGTAATAGCAAAGCTATTGATCGATAATTTGTTGGTTCTAACTGCCAGTACATCGAAAAGAATATCTATTTCGCGGCTATCGATTAAATTATGCCAACCATGATTTTCGATACGATTAAGCGAAGGCTCGAACGAAACGATTGCATCCACTGTTCGGTTCATACAGGCTTCGACGTGGCGGTCTACGGTAAGGTTTAACAAAACGACATCATTCAGTTTTAACCCTGCTCGTTGCAAAGCAAAACGCATTACCAATCTGCCGACGGCAGTATTCTCGACGCCTATCCTTTTACCTTTAAGTTGACTTAATTCGGAGATTTCGGGCGCTGCCAGTAAGGCATCAGCTCCCACCGATCGATCCAAAATCAAAACGATGGTAAGCGGAATACCTTTATCCCGTGCATTGAGTGTCTCATCCAGTGTCAACATGGCGCCATCGACACTGCCGCTGGCTAATAAATCCAGTGATTCACTGGCACTATGGGTTTGAAGCAATTCGACCCAATTTGGCTTAAGCCAGCCTTCGTCGCGCGCGAGAAAAATGAATTCATAGCCTGGAAAAATATGCCCTGAAATTTTTAGCGGCGCTCCGGTAGCACACCCCTGAATCCCGTTCAGAGCGGAAGCCAACATCAACCTGGCACTCATTCCCAGAAACCGGCGTTTAGACGGTTGAAAGGTTGGCACAACGTCAATGTTCACTCTGGCAAATCCTTGTAACGATTTGCGATAGCCAGGAACTCTTGTTTACGGCGGATAAAGGCCTCCACTAATTCTGGATCGAAGTGCTTGCCTTTGTCTTTGATAAGGTTGTCGCAGGTTTCATCCCAGGATAAAGCGGGCTTGTAGACTCGCCGACTAATCAGGGCATCAAACACATCAGCCAACGCCATCAATCGAGCGGGAAGTGGTATTTCCTCACCTTTCAAAGCATTTGGGTATCCGCTTCCATCCCATTTCTCATGATGACAACCAGCAATATCAATAGCAATTTGTAAAAATTTTTTAATATTGGGGCTGGTGTTTTCACCAATAGCGCGGCGTATTGCCTCAGCACCCAAGTTTGCATGAGTACGCATAACAATCCATTCATCTTCAGTCAATTTTCCTGGTTTCAATAAGATTTGATCAGGAATA
>SXGU01488036.1_pt1 | contig 15320 bp, 14 predicted proteins | sample 3174531 | NCBI WGS metagenome assembly SXGU01 (sample SAMN11356863, study PRJNA531348) | freshwater metagenome | isolation source: freshwater sample F1-140 | place: China: Fuxian Lake, Yuxi | collected 2017-12-25
GATGGCATCCTGCTTGGCTAGGTTGATGGCCAGGCCTATCCATTTGATGGCTGGGTCCTCGCTGAGATTGAGACTGCTTGGTCTGCTGTCGGGGTGCCAGGTCGCCATGAGGTATTCAGTCAATTCCAAGGCGTAGGCGCTGTAACGTGAGCGCATCAGGACCAGTGCGCTGGGGGCGGCTAGGCCTTGATGGTAGGGCTGGCAACAGCTGTTGTAGGCTTTGCCGCTGTCGCAAGGGCAGGCTTGCATGGCGGGTTGTTGGCTTGAGGGTTTAGCTGAGCTCACGCGTTTCTAAAAATGCTAGGTCCGGGTAACGCTCTTGGGCCATTTGCAAATTCACTCGATTAGGTGCTAAGTAAACGTATTCATTGGCGCCGTCTAAGGCCACGTTGAAACCGTATTTATCGGCAATCGCACTTAAATCACTGTCTTTGCCGCGCAACCAGCGCGCGGTGTAACAATCGTAATTTTCAAAGACGATGTCGACGCCGTATTCGTGTTCTAAACGGTGCGCCACCACCTCAAATTGCAACATGCCGACCGCACCTAAAATCAAATCGTTGGACAATAAAGGGCGGAATAATTGCGATGCCCCTTCTTCAGCGAGTTGCTGTAAGCCTTTTTGCAACTGCTTCATTTTTAATGGGTTTTTCAAGCGTGCTCGGCGGAAAAATTCAGGCGCGAAAGACGGTAGGCCGGTAAATTTCAGGTTTTCGTTTTCACTGAAGGTGTCGCCCACTTTGATGGTGCCGTGATTGGGGATGCCTATGATGTCACCGGAATACGCTTCATCCATGGTGGTGCGGTCTTGTGCCATAAAGGTGATGGCGTTATTCACTGACATCAGTTTGCCGGTGCTGACTTGCTTGATTTTCATGCCACGTTCAAAGCGACCCGAGCAGACACGTAAAAACGCAATTCTGTCCCTGTGCTTAGGGTCCATATTGGCTTGTATCTTAAAGACAAAGCCAGAAAATTTATTTTCATCCGGTGCCACGCTTCGGGTGGCGGCGTTGCGTGCCAGTGGGGCGGGCGATAAATCGACCACGGCGTCTAATAGCGATTGCACGCCAAAGTTATTGATGGCTGAACCAAAGAAGACCGGCGTTTGTTTGCCGCTTAAATAGCGTTCGGCATTAAAGCTGTGCGAGGCGCCACGTACCAATTCTACGTTGATGCGCAATTCGTCGGCGACCGCGCCCAGCACTTCGTCCAAGCGTGGGTTATCTAGGCCTTGGATGGTTTCCGAGGTGCCTTTTTCTGCGCGTGGATCAAAGAAAGCAATGCTGTCGGTGTAGAGGTTGTACACGCCTCTAAAGCTTTTGCCCATGCCTATCGGCCAAGTCATGGGCGCGCATTCCATGCCCAAGGTGGTTTCTATTTCATCGAGCAATTCTATAGGCTCGCGACTTTCACGGTCCAATTTATTGATGAAGGTGATAATTGGTGTGTCGCGCATGCGGCAGACGTTGAGCAACTTGATGGTTTGTGCTTCCACGCCGTTGACCGCATCAATCACCATCACCGCTGAATCCACCGCCGTCAGCGTTCGGTAGGTGTCCTCAGAAAAGTCATCGTGGCCCGGGGTGTCGAGCAAGTTGATCATGTGTTCGCGGTAGGGGAATTGCATCACCGAGGAGGTGACCGAAATGCCGCGTTGCTTTTCTAATTCCATCCAGTCCGAGGTGGCGTGGCGCGAGGCTTTGCGGCCACGCACTTCGCCGGCCACCTATATGGCGCCACCAAACCACAATAATTTTTCGGTTAAGGTGGTTTTACCCGCATCCTGGTGAGAAATAATGGCAAAGGTTCGACGGCGTTTAATTTCGCCTTGCAAGGCGGTCGGCGCGGGTGAGGACATGGCTTGAGCTGATCTTTGATTTAAGGCAAGGCCGCCATTTTACCTTAAATTTGTTTTTTTAAAATCGTGGCCTACGCGACGGATGATTTAATCGCGCTGGACTTGCGCCATTTCGCGTTTACGCCGGCGTTCTTGGCGTAAGCTGTATAGCGTGGAGGCAATGACCGCCAGCGTTACCACGGCGATGGTCACGGTGGCAACGGCGTTGATGCTGGGGTTTAAGCCCAGGCGTGCGCGCGAGAAAATCACCATGGGCATGGTGGAATAGCCTGGGCCAGATAAGAAAGACGATAAGACCACGTCATCAAACGACAGGGTGAAAGTCAGCAAGAAGGCCGACAGCAAGGCGGGCATGAGCAGTGGTAAAGTGACCAAGCTAAAGACTTGCCAAGGGCGGCAGCCTAAATCCATGGCCGCCTCGTCTAATTGTCTGTCCATTTCGCCCAAACGTGAGCTCACCACCACCGTGGCGTAAGCCGTGCCCAGTAAGGCATGGCCTAGCAATATGGTGAATAAGCCGCGCTCAGGGTAGCCGGTGGCCTGTTGCACGGACACCAGCATCAATAACAAGGATAAACCGACAATCACGTCCGGCATGACCAAGGGCGTGCTGGCCATAGAGGACAGCAAGCTGCGGCCAGAAAAGCGTTGGTAGCGGTTTAAGGCAAAGGCGGTGAACAGCCCAAAAAACACCGAAATCAGCGCAGAGAAAAAGGCGATTTTAAGCGATAAAAGCACCGCCGCAATCAGATCACTGTCTTGCATCAGCGCGGCATACCAGCGCAGGCTGGCATGGCTCCAAACCGTGACCAGTTGGGAGTCGTTGAAGGAGTAGGCGACCAAGGTGAAGATGGGCAGGAATAAGAAAAAATACACCGCCAGCATCCAAGCGCGGCTAAACCAGGCGTTTATTTTAGGGCTCATGATTTAATCGGCCTGTTCAGACTGGTATTTGTTGTATACGGCCATGGGTAACATGATCAGCAACAGCATGACCATGGTCACCGCGCAGGCCATGGGCCAATCGTTGTTGCTAAAGAATTCGTCCCACAGCACGCGACCTATCATCAAGGTGTTGGGGCCGCCCAGCAATTCGGGAATGACGTATTCGCCGACCGCTGGGATAAACACCAACATGCAACCGGCGATGATGCCGGCTTTAGATAAAGGCACGGTAATTAGCCAAAAGGTTTTAAACGGGCTGCTGCCTAAATCCGCCGCGGCTTCTAAATAGCGCAGGTCCAGCTTAGACAGGTTGGCGTAGAGAGGCAAAATCATGAAGGGTAGATACGAATAAACCATGCCTATCATCAATGAGAATGGCGTATTGAGCATTTCGATGGGCGCGGCTATCAAACCTAAACTCAGCAAGGCGTTATTGATGATGCCGTTATTCACCAGCAAGGTTTTCCAGGCGTAGATGCGCAGCAAAAACGAGGTCCAAAAGGGCAGCATAATCAGCATGACCAATAGGGCTTGCCAGTGCTTAGGCGCGCGCGCCATAAAGTAAGCGAAAGGGTAGCCCATCGTCAAACAAATGAGGGTGGTGAGTGCGGCGTATTTCAGCGAGGATAAATAGGTGGCCAAATACAGCTCGTCGTAAGCTAAGAATACATAGCTGCTGACGTCTAATTTAATCGTCGGCCAAGTGCCATGCCAACTGAACATGCCAGACACCGCGGTGGTCTGCATCTCGGATAGGCTGATTTTTAGGACGATTAATAAAGGCGCTAAGGCTAATAGTAAAAACCACAGATAAGGCAGGCCTATCACCCAGTGCCGGCCGCTTAGCCAGGTGCGCCCATCGTTAGATATTTTATGCTTGGTCGCCCCCATCATTGCGTCAATACCACCATGGCGCTATCGCTCCATGTGGCATAAGCCTTATCGCCATGGCTTAAGCCACCGCTTAAATCGCGGCTGTGATTGAGTGCTTGCACTTGTATCACTTTGCCACTGGCTAGCTTTAAATGGTAGCTTGTGTATGCCCCAAAATAGGCCATTTCCACCACCGTGCCTACACAATGATTGTGCGTGCTGCTTGGTTTTTTATGGCTGAGCACTATTTTTTCTGGGCGTAATGCCACTGCCACCGCCATGCCGACATGACCAGTGATGCCATGGCCTATGTAATGCAGGCAATCGGCACTTTGCACGGTGGCGTGATGGTCTTGATTTTCTTTTATTAGGCCATCAAAGATGTTGACGTTGCCGATAAAATCGGCGACTTGCCGACTGTTAGGCTGCTCATAAATTTCAGCTGGCGAGCCCACTTGTAAAAAAGCGCCTGCGCTCATCACCGCCATGCTTGTCGCCATGGTCATGGCCTCCTCTTGGTCGTGGGTGACCAGCACGCAGGTAACACCGACTTCTTCTATGATGTTAAGCAATTCAATTTGCGTACTTTCCCGCAGTTTTTTATCCAAGGCGCCCAGTGGTTCATCCAGTAATAATAATTTAGGCCGCTTGGCGATGCTGCGGGCCAGTGCCACCCGCTGTTGTTGGCCACCGGATAGCTGATGGGGTTTGCGCTGGGCATATTGAGTCAATTGCACCAATCTCAACATGGCGTCTACCCGTTCAGCGACGGCCTCTTTCGCCATACCGTCACGCCGTAAGCCAAAGGCGATGTTGTCGCTGACGCTTAAATGAGGAAACAAGGCGTACGATTGAAACATCATGTTGATGGGCCGCTGGTAGGCGGGCAGGTCAGTGATGTCTTGCCCGGCTAAAAAAATCCTGCCCTGCGTTGGCGTTTCAAACCCAGCCAGCATGCGCAACAAGGTTGATTTGCCGCAACCTGAGCCACCTAATAGGGCGAAAATTTCACCGCTGGCGACCTTGAGAGTGACCTGGTCTACGGCTTTAACCAGCCCGTCATAAATTTTGCTGACCCCCTCTATCCGCAGTAAATATTCACCGGTTTCGTTTGCGTGTGCGTCGTGACCCATCATTACAATCCTGTTTTAAATCGGGTGAATAAACGCGTCATGATGCGACGGGTGCCGTTATCTACGGTGCCGGGCGGAATGAGTTTAGCCACATCGCTGGCCGGCAGAAAGATGGTTTTATTTTGCTTAATTTCCGTCTCCACAAAAGGCGTGGCAGCTTGATTTGGGTTGGCATAGGCCAGCGCATTGGTTAAGCTGGCATGCACTTGTGGTCGCATGATGTAATTGATGAATAGATGCGCATTGCCTGGGTGGGGCGCATCGGCCGGAATGGCCATGGTGTCCATGAACAATAAGCCGCCGGTTTTGGGGACGAGGGCGACGATGTTTTGCGCCAGTTTATTTTCTATCGCGCGTTTGCGGGCTAAGTTAAAGTCGCCGGCCCAGCCTAAGGCCACGCAGACCTGACCGCTGGCTAAATCTTCAATTTGACCGCCTGAATTGAAGCGTTTGATGTCTGGCCGTACTTTTTTTAATAGGGCGAAAGCCGCTTGGTAATCCGCTGGGTTTTTGCTGTACGGATCGCGGCCTAGGTAATGCAGGGCGATGGGAAAGACTTCGGATGCCGTGTCCAGCATGGTGATGCCGCAGGATTTTAATTTGTGCGTGTATAGGCTATTAAACACCAAGTCCCAGGCGTTGTCTGGCATGGGGGTGCTACCCAAAGCTTGTTTAACTTTATCGACATTGATGCCAACCGTGGTGTAACTCCACAGCCAATCGACCAAATAGGCATTGCCTGGATCAAACGCCTGCATTTGTTGCAAAATGGTCGGGTCCAGATTCTGCCAATTGGGCAATTGTTTTTTATCCAACTTTTGGAATAAGCCGCCCTCGATTTGCAATTTCGCCCAGTTTGAAGAAGGTACGACGATGTCGTAACCGGTTTTTCTGGCGACCAATTTCGCATGCAAAATTTCGTTGCTATCAAAAATGTCGTAGCGCACTTTGATGCCGCTTTCTTTTTCAAAATTGGCAATGGTGTCTGGCGCTAAATAGTCTGACCAGTTGTATACGTTCAGCACTTTTTCTTCGCTGGCAAGGGCTAGACTGGAGAGGTTAAGGGCAAGCAGCATTAGGCCCAAGCAGCTGGTTACTAAGCTGTTTAGTAAGCTGGACTTGTACGATGCGTGCATGACTACCTTTCTAAAATGCAATGGGCTATGGAAATAAAAAAACACAAGGCATGCCGTGTTTTTCGAAATAATTCTAACATGGGCGCATGGTTTTTTCGTAGCTTAAACCAGCAAACAGTCGGCAATCGTCGTGTATCATAATAGCCATCAAGTGCGTGCGGCTATTTTTGCGTTTATGACACTATTTTAGAATAGGGCCTTTGCCGTGAGCATGCAGACAAAACCGTGTAAATGAGAAAAAGATGAACATTATTATTCAGCCCAGTCGTGCCTATGACGATCAAAAACCCGGCACCTCGGGTTTGCGCAAAAACGTAAGGGTGTTTCAGCAAGCCGGCTACTTAGAAAATTTTGTGCAAAGTATTTTTGACACGCTGCTGGTGCCGGCAGGGGCCACGCTAACCTTAGGCGGTGACGGTCGTTATTACAACCGGGTAGCCATACAAACCATCATTAAGATGGCCGCAGCCAATGGCTTTGCGCGCGTTTTGCTTGGGCAAGGGGGCATTTTATCAACCCCGGCCGCCTCGCATATTATTCGAAAATACCAGACCTTTGGCGGCATGATATTGTCTGCCAGTCACAATCAAGGCGGTCCGCAAGGTGACTTTGGCATCAAGTACAACATCAGCAACGGCGGTCCTGCGACCGAGAAAATTACCGATGCGGTGTTTGCTAAGAGCAAAGTGATTGGTCAGTATAAAATCGCCGATTTAGCCGACGTTGATATTGATCATTTGGGTGTCACGCTCATGGCTGAAGGGCAATTTAGTGTGGAAGTCATCGATGCGGTGCAAGACTATGCTGATTTAATGGAAGAGTTATTCGATTTTTCAGCCATACGGTCTTTATTGAAAAGTGGTTTTCGCATGCAGTTTGACGCCATGCATGCGGTCACCGGCCCGTACGCGCAAGAGATTTTTGTGCGTCGCTTGGGCGCCCCGCAGGCCAGTTTGATGAACTGCCAGCCCAGTGAGGATTTTAACGGTGGCCATCCGGATCCCAACTTAACCTACGCCGAAGATTTGGTGAAAATCATGTATGCCGGTGCGGATGCGCCCGATTTCGGTGCCGCCTCAGACGGCGATGGCGATCGCAATATGATCTTGGGTAAAAATTTCTTTGTCACGCCATCGGACAGTTTGGCAGTGTTGGCCGCCAATGCCACTTTGGTGCCAGCTTATGCCGCCGGCATTGCCGGCGTGGCCAGGTCCATGCCCACCAGTGGGGCGGTGGATAGGGTGGCCGCCAAATTAGCCATTCCATGCTATGAAACCCCTACCGGTTGGAAGTTTTTTGGCAATTTAATGGATGCCGGCAAGGTCACCTTATGTGGCGAAGAAAGTTTTGGTACCAGCTCCAACCATGTGCGGGAAAAAGACGGTTTGTGGGCGGTGTTGTTTTGGTTGAACGTGTTAGCGAAAAAGCAATTGGGCGGGCGGCAGATTTCGGTGGAGCAAGTGTTGCAAGCGCATTGGGCAGAGTTTGGCCGCAACGTGTATTCCAGACACGATTATGAAGCCATCCCCAGTGAAGCGGCTAACAGCGTGATGCAGCATATACAAGGGCAATTTGCCGATTTGCCCGGCCAGCGCCTAGGCAATTACACGGTGAGAAGTTGTGATGATTTTAGCTACCACGATGCCATTGATGGTTCGGTGAGTCACCATCAGGGTTTGCGTATCTTGTTTGAAGACGGCTCGCGCATCGTATTTAGGTTGTCCGGTACCGGTACCGAAGGCGCGACCTTGCGTATTTATTTAGAGGCTTTTGAGCCGGATTTAGCCAAGCAGGCGGTCGATGCGCAGCAGGCCTTGGCTGAGATGATAGGTTTGGCCTTAAGTCTGTCGCAATTATCAGAAAAAACCGGCCGCAATACGCCTACCGTGATTACTTAAGGCTAATCGACCTCGTCTATCCAAGCCAGTTGTATGGCTTCCAAGATGCGTTCGCCGCATTTGTTAGCATCGTCATCAAAGCCATCCAAGGCCATGACCCAAGCCATTAAATCGGTGTAGCGCACGGTGCGTGGGTCGATGTCTGGGTGCTGATCGTAGAGCGATTCGGCGATGCGTAGGCTGTCGGTCCATTTCATATGACGGTCTCGATAAAAAGTGGCTCAAGCTTACACCAAATCGATTGCACGTGCGCTCACGCGGCGGACAAAAAACGCTTAAATTTCCGTCTTAAGGCTAAGTTTGGGTTGATTTAAGGTTTTAACGTTCGTGCTAGGCCGTGCTAAAATGGCGCACAGTCATACACTAACATTCAACCGTATTTGGAAAGCGAAACATTATGTCACTTGCCCCCACGCATCAGGCGCCCTTTACTTACGACCTTACTTTAAATAAAGCGGACGCGGCTTTGTGGGACATGATCTCACACGAAGTGGTACGTCAGCATGAACACATAGAGCTGATTGCTTCGGAAAACTACACCAGCCCTGCGGTGATGCAGGCGCAAGGCTCGCAGCTCACCAATAACTACGCTGAAGGCTATCCTGGCAAACGTTTTTATGGTGGTTGTGAATACGTCGATCAAATTGAGCAGTTGGCCATAGACCGTTTGAAGGCCTTGTACGGTGCCGAGTACGCCAATGTGCAACCGCACTCTGGTTCGCAAGCCAATCAAGCGGTGTATTTTTCCATATTAAAGCCGGGTGACACGGTGATGGGCATGAACTTAGGCCATGGCGGTCATTTAACCCATGGTTCGCCGGCCAATTTATCCGGTAAATTATTTAACATCGTGCCTTATGGCTTAAACGATAAAGAAGAAATCGATTATGACGAGATGGAGCGCATCGCTGTTGAATGTCAGCCCAAGTTATTGATAGGTGGCGCCTCGGCCTATGCCTTACGCTTTGATTGGGCGCGCATGGCGGAGATTGCCAAAAAAGTCGGGGCGTATTTTATGGTGGACATGGCGCACTACTCCGGTTTGATTGCGGCCGGCGTTTATCCCAACCCGGTGCCGCATGCCGATTTCGTTACATCCACCACGCATAAAACCCTGCGTGGCCCACGCGGCGGCATTATTTTGGCCAAAGCCGAGTTTGAGAAATCGCTTAATTCCAGCGTGTTCCCAGCTTTGCAAGGCGGGCCATTGATGCACGTGATTGCCGCGAAAGCCACGACTTTCTTAGAGGCCGCGCAACCGGCATTTAAAGCCTATCAAACACAGGTCATTAAAAATGCCCAAGCCATGGCCGAGACCTTGGTTGCACGGGGTTTGCGCATTATTTCTGGCCGTACCGAGTCGCACATGTTTTTAGTCGATTTGCGTCCCAAAGGCCTCACCGGCAAAGCGGCCGATGCCGCATTGGGCTTGGCGCACATTACCGTCAATAAAAATGCCATTCCGAATGATCCAGAAAGCCCATTCGTTACTTCTGGTATACGCATAGGCGCACCGGCAATCACTACGCGTGGTTTTAAAGAAGACGAAGCTAGGCTGGTGGCCAATTTAATTGCCGACGTGCTGGATCAGCCTAACGATGAAGCGGTCATTGCCGCCACTAAGGCCAAAGTGCATGCGCTAACGGCCCGCTTTCCGGTCTATCAAGTTAGATAATTCAGTCGTTAGACTTTAGTCGCTAGTTAAAAACCAAAACCAACTACCAACTACCAACTACCAACTACCAACTACCAACTAACGACTAACGACTAACGACTAACGACTAACGACTAACGACTACCAACTAACGACTACTCATATGAAATGCCCTTTTTGCGGTGATGCCGATACCCAGGTGATTGATTCTCGTGTCAATGACGAGGGTAATGCCATACGCCGTCGTCGTAAATGCGGCGTGTGTGACAAGCGTTTTACCACTTATGAAACTGCGGAGTTGATGATGCCGCAAGTGGTCAAAAGCAACGGTACGCGAGAGGCGTTTGATCGCGAAAAATTACGCCTGTCTTTCACGCGCGCTTTGCACAAGCGTCCTGTACCCACCGAATACGTGGATAGGGCTTTGGATAGAATTTCACAAAAACTGCTCAGTTTGGGCGAGCGTGAGGTTCCCACTCGCGTGTTGGGCGAAAGCGTGATGCATGAATTAAAGTTGATGGACAAGGTGGCGTATATACGTTTTGCCTCGGTCTATCGTAGCTTTTCGGACGTGGATGATTTTAATGAAGCGATTCGTGAACTGTAGGTCATCATTAGGACTAAAAAATGAGAGTGATTAAGTGGGCAAGCATAGCCTTAAGCGTATTTACCGTGGTCTTAACCTTGGTCTTTTTTGCTTGGTGGGCCATGAAAGATAGTTTGGTGTTTGGCAGCGATAAATTTGACCAAGTCAAATGGATGCAGGCGCAGGCTGGCTTAGACCAGCAATGCAAACGCGGCGACATGGCTTATGATTTGCAGCAAAACATTTTACTCAAAGGCACGCCCAGAGCCGCTGTCGCTATATTGCTTGGTCGCCCCAGTTACGATGCCGATAATAGCGTGGAATACGATTTGGGTAAGTGCATGCACGTCTATCATGGCTTGTTGATTTATTTTGACGAAAATAATAATTTAATCAACAGTCGCATTTCTTCACATTAAATCCCATGCCCTAATGCTGGCTACCCATTTTGTTCTCGATCGCTGATCACACTTACATGGCACTTGCACTGCAGTTAGCAGAGCAGGGCTTGTACAGCACAGCACCCAATCCTAGGGTGGGCTGTGTGGTAGTCAAAAACAATCAAATTGTCGGTCAAGGCGCCCATCTAAAAGCCGGTCAAGCGCATGCTGAGGTGCTGGCGCTAAGTCAGGCCGGGGCCGCTGCTCAAGGTGCGGACGTGTACGTCACTTTGGAGCCGTGCAGTCATTTTGGCCGCACCCCGCCTTGTGCGGATGCCTTGTTGGCGGCCGGCGTGAAGCGGGTGGTGGTGGCCATGCAAGACCCCAATCCTTTGGTGGCGGGGCTGGGTATTAAGCGCTTGCAAGCGCAAGGCGTGCAGGTGGAGCAAGGCCTGCTAGCGTCGCAAGCACAGGCCCTCAATCTGGGCTTTATCTCGCGCATGACACGGCATAGGCCTTATCTGCGCAGTAAACTGGCGGCCAGTTTGGATGGCCGCACTGCCCTTAAAAACGGCCTAAGCCAGTGGATAACATCCGAGGCGGCCAGGAATGATGTGCAGCATTGGCGTGGGCTATCTTGTGCCATCATGACCGGCGTAGGCACGGTATTGCAAGATAACCCCAGCCTGACGCTACGCTCGCCGGACGTGTTGAGCCTGGCGGGATCGCGTCAGCCTTTACGGGTCATCGTCGACAGCCGTTTGCGTAGCCCTATGGACAGTCAAATACTGTCGCCGGCCAGTTTGCAAACGGGGCCGGTGTTGATCGCCTATGCAGCAGCGCCGGCCGCTAAAGTGGCGAAGTTAAAGCAATCTGGGGCAGAGTTGCTGGCTATGCCCGATGCGGTGGGTCGCGTGGATTTGACCGCTTTGTTAACGCACTTGGCTGAGCGTGGGGTGAACGATGTGTTGTTGGAAGCCGGGGCCGTTTTAAATGGCGCATTCTTGCAGGCTCAGTTGATAGATGAATTTATTTTTTATTACGCGGCCAAGTTGATGGGCGGTGATGCTAAGCCTATGTTTGTGTTGCCTGAATTTAGCCAAATGTCGCAAGCGCTGGATTTGCAGATTTTAGAGGTGCGGCAGTTGGGTGCCGATTTGCGCTTGCGCGCCCAGCCCAAACCGGCTTAGTTTAAGTGGCATAGACCATGTTGATCGACACCCATTGCCACTTGGATGCAACTGAATTTTCTGCAGACCGGTCGGCGATGTTAGAACAGGCCTACGCAGTTGGGGTTAAAGGAATCGTTATCCCCGCTGTGGCGCGTGAAAACTTTGCCGCCGTCATTGCCCTATGTCGGCAACATAAAAACTGCGCCTACGCGCTTGGCATACATCCTATGTATGTGGATACAGCCGCATGGGCTGATTTAGAAATACTGCAAGACGGTTTGCGTCAAAATGACGCCTTGGCCATAGGTGAAATTGGTTTGGATTATTTTGCAAAATGCACTGGCGATGCCGTCGCCCACCGTCAGCGGCAAAGCCATTTTTTGATTGAGCAATTGAAGTTGGCTAAGCAATTCAATTTGCCGGTGATATTGCATGTGCGTCAAGCGGTCGATGACGTGCTCAAGCATTTGCGTCGTCATGAGGTGTGCGGCGGCATTGCGCATGCGTTTAACGGTAGCTTGCAGCAAGCCGAGCAATTTATCGCCATGGGTTTTAAGTTGGGTTTTGGTGGGGCCATGACTTATGATCGCGCCACTAAGATACGCGATTTGGCTAAGCGCTTACCGTTTGAATCCTTGGTATTGGAGACCGATGCCCCGGATATGCCACCGGCATGGTTGGCAAAAGGGCTTAGAAATAGCCCCATGGAATTAGCAAAAATCGCTCAAGTGTTAGCCGACTTAAGGCAAGTCAAGCTGGCGCAAGTGCTTGATATTACTGGAGCCAATGCCCTCAAAGTTTTGCCAAAATTGGCCAACTTATGCACATCACCTCATGTGCTACTTTAACTTTAACAAAAAACCCTTTGCAATCAATGGCGATAATTTAAGCTATTGATTTTTAACGATAAAATATTAGTTTAAAAAGTAGGCGATTTGAAAAAAGCCTTATAGATTGCTATGTTACATTTTCAAGTCACAGTTATTCACAAAGTTATCCACAGATATTGTGGAGAGTATTTTTAAAATGATGGAACTTTTTATAAGTCAACTTTTTTATTGAGTATTTATTTCACCGGCAGGCGGGTTTATTGCTAGGAAAACGCTGATTTTATGTTAGTCAATACGCAACATTATCGAACCATTTGGCCTACTGCGCTGATAGCCGGCGGGCAGCTTAGTGTGTCTATCATAGACCAAACCAAGTTGCCGCATGCGTTTGAAATTGTGCACATAAGCCATTTAGCGCAGATGGTCACAGCGATTAAAACCATGCAAGTGCGAGGCGCGCCCTTGATAGGTGCGGCCGCCGCTTATGGCTTGGCTTTGGCTGCCCAAGAAGACAGCACTGACGGCGCTTTGCAAGCGGCCGCCAGTCGTTTACGCTTAAGTCGGCCCACTGCGGTTAATTTAGATTGGGCGGTGAGCCGCATGCTGGGCTTAATGTTGCAGCACCCACAAAATGTGCGTGCCCAATTAGCATGGGCGGAGGCGCAGAAGATTTGTGACGAAGACGTGCTGCAAAATCAAGCCATAGGGCGGCATGGATTGGATTTGATTAAACAGCTTGCGCCAAATGACGCGCGTGTCTTGCATGTGCTCACGCATTGCAATGCCGGTTGGCTGGCGACCGTGGATGTGGGCACGGCGCTGGCGCCCATCTATGCCGCGCATCAGGCCGGCATCGCGCTGCACGTTTGGGTGGACGAAACCCGGCCGCGTAACCAAGGTGCCAGCCTTACCGCTTGGGAATTGGCCGAGCAGGGCGTGCCGCATACCGTCATCAGCGATAATGCCGGTGGGCATTTGATGCAACAAGGCTTGGTCGACATGGTCTTGGTTGGTGCGGATCGGGTCAGCGCTAGTGGTGATGTCTGCAATAAGATAGGTACTTATTTAAAAGCCCTGGCAGCGTTCGATAATGGCATCCCGTTTTACGCGGCGGTGCCTAGCCCGACCATAGATTGGTCGGTTAAGGATGCCAGAACCGAAATTGAAATTGAGCAACGCCACGGTGACGAGGTCGCCCACATACAAGGCTTGGCGCTAGATGGCAGCGTACAAAACGTGCGCTTGATTCCCGCCAACTCCAATGCCGCCAATCCGGCTTTTGATATCACCCCAGCCCGGTTGGTGAGCGGTATTATTACTGAGCGCGGTGTGTTTAGCCCGGCCGACTTGGTCGGCAGTCGAGTGACTAAAGAGTCCATGGGGGCTAAGTGATGACAGAATCAACTGAAATGGCATGGCGTGAACAGCTTTTGGCCAGCACCCAGCAATTGGCGGCATTGGGCCTGAACAAAGGCACGTCAGGTAATCTCAGCGTGCGCACTGACTCGGGTTTTTTGCTGACGCCGTCTGGCATGAATGTGGCGCAGATGGATGCGAATAGCATGGTGAAAATGCAATGGGACGGTGGCTTTGAGCTGGGTAAAAAACCCTCCAGTGAGTGGCGTTTCCATAGGGATATTTTGCTAGCCAAACCGGAAATCAATGCGGTGGTGCATACCCACAGCACGTTTGCCACTACCTTGGCCTGTTTGCATAAAGCCATTCCAGCTTTTCATTACATGATAGCCATTGCCGGTGGCGACAGCATAGAATGTGCCGACTACGCTTTATTTGGCAGCCAAGCCTTATCGGACAATGCGCTGTTGGCCTTGTCTGAACGTAAAGCCTGTTTGCTGGCCAACCATGGCATGATAGCCTTGGGCCGGGATTTGCCGCATGCCTTGTCTGTGACTTTGGAGGTGGAAAATCTAGCCGAACAATATTGGCGCACCTTGCAAGTGGGCGAGCCCAAGCTATTAAGCTCGGCCGAAATGCGTGAAGTGTTTAGCCAATTTAAGGGTTACGCTGACTGGGGCTAGGTCGGCGTTAAGTCTGGCCACGGCTCACGGCTGTAGCCAGACTTCACTTAATTAACGTATCACTTCTTTGAGTTGTTCTAATATCGCTGGGTTTTCTAAGGTGGAAAGATCGGACGTGATCTCTTCGCCCTTGGCTAGGTTGCGCAACAAGCGACGCATGATTTTACCTGAGCGGGTTTTAGGTAAATTGTCACCAAAGCGAATTTCATCGGGCTTAGCTATCGGGCCAATTTCTTTCCCCACCCAGTCACGTAATTGTGCGACGATTTGTTTGGCGGTATCTCCCTCAGGTCTAGCGCCCTTTAGCACCACGTAAGCCACCACCGACTCGCCTTTGATGTCATGCGGTTTGCCTACCACCGCCGCTTCCGCCACCAAGGGGTTGGATACCAGCGCCGATTCAATTTCCATGGTGCCTAAGCGATGACCGGATACATTTAATACGTCGTCTATGCGGCCCATGATGGTGAAGAAACCGGTTTTGGCATCGCGTATGGCGCCGTCACCAGCCAAATAGGTGGTGCCTCCCAAATCTAAGGGGTAGTAGCTAGACTTATAGCGCTCTGGGTCGTTATAGATGGTGCGTATCATGGATGGCCAAGGTTTTTTAATGACTAATAAACCGCCTGTGCCCCAAGGCACGTCTTTGCCGGTTTCGTCGACCACGTCTATGTCTATGCCAGGGAAGGGTAAGGTGCAAGAGCCTGGCACCAGGGCTGTGGCGCCGGGCAGTGGGGTGATGACATGGCCACCTGTTTCGGTTTGCCAGAAGGTGTCGACGATGGGGCAGCGACTGCCACCGACATTCTCGTA